>LXOW01102483.1_pt1 | contig 15283 bp, 12 predicted proteins | sample 1368591 | NCBI WGS metagenome assembly LXOW01 (sample SAMN04884650, study PRJNA319009) | bovine gut metagenome | isolation source: Cow rumen | host: Bos taurus | place: Italy: Legnaro (PD) | collected 2014-07-09 | reverse complement strand
AGCGGAATGAGCTGGAAGTTGAACTGCTGGCAGCGGCTTCTGATGGTGGCCGGAACCTTCTGCGTCTCCGTTGTGGCGAATATGAACACCACGTACTCGGGCGGTTCCTCAATGGTCTTGAGCAGGGCGTTGAATGCGCTCTGGCTCAGCATGTGCACCTCGTCAATGATGTAGATCTTGTAGCGGGACGATGTGGGAGGGAACATGACCTCTTCCTTGATGACCCTGACGTCGTTCACGCCTGTGTTGCTGGCTCCGTCGATTTCGATGACATCCAGGCTGCTGCCCTTTGCGATGCCGCGGCAGTTGTCGCACTGGTCGCATGGCTCGGGAGTGGGGCCGTTCACGCAGTTCAGCGCCTTTGCCAGTAGGCGTGCGCTCGTGGTCTTTCCGACGCCCCTGGGGCCGCTGAAAAGATAGGCATGGGCAATCCTGCCCTGCTCGATGGCGTTTCTGAGTGTCGAGACGACGAATTCCTGACCTACGAGATCTTCGAATCTCTGCGGTCTCTTGCGTGTAGCGGTTACTTCGTAAGCCATGGCTCAATGATAACAGATATTCGCCCTATACACCATATCGCAAATATGATTGACCGCTCATAAAAGCAGTGCGATAATTAACTCTACCGCACGCGCGGAAATGTTTGTTTAAACTGACCCCCACGGGTCAAGAGGAGGAAAAATGAAGAAACTTACAGTAGTGCTGCTCGTTCTGTTGGTGGCAATGGCTGGTGTTTTCGCTCAGTCCGCAACCGAGACCGCAAAAGAGACAAAGGTCGAGGGTTTTGATTCGGAACTCATCAAGGCCGCCCAGGCAGATGGCGAGCTGGTTGTCTACGGTTCATGTGAGGAAGATTATCTTTCAGCAGTCTGCGAGAACTTCCAGAAGACATTCGGAATCAAGACTACATATCAGCGCCTTTCGACAGGTGAGGTCCAGGCCAAGATAGAGGAAGAGAAGGGCAACCCGTCTGCAGACGTCTTCTTCGGCGGCACGACAGACCCGTACAACATGCTTGCTTCCGAGGGCCTGCTCGAGAGATATGATGCAAAGAACGCATCACACATCACAAAGAGCGTCTACAAGCACAAGGACAACCTCTGGTACGGTATCTACACCGGTATCCTGGGATTCATGTACAACGCGGATTCCCTCAAGAGACTCGGACTCGAGCCTCCCAAAGATTTCCCTGATCTGCTCAAGCCTGAGTACAAGGGTCTGATCTGGCTCTCCAACTACAACACGGCAGGAACTGCAAAGCTCGTCATCAACACCGTCATCCAGAAGTACGGTCATGATGCAGGTATCCAGTATCTCGTGGATCTGGACAAGAACATCGAGGTCTACACCAAGTCCGGTTCCGGTCCTTCCAAGAACGTCGGAACAGGCGAGTGCGTCATCGGTATCGGATTCCTCCACGACGGAATCTTCCAGATCGTCGACAACGGCTACGACAACATCGGCCTTGTCATCCCGTCAAGCGGAACGACCTGCGAGATCGGTGCAACTGCAATCTTCAAGGGTGCAAAGCATCAGAACGCTGCAAAGCTCTGGATCGAGTACGCTCTTTCACCGAACTGCGTCAACCTCGCCAAGGATCACGGTTCATACCAGTTCCTGGTTCTGGACAACGCAGAGCAGCCGAAGATCGCCTACGAGTTCGGTCTTGATCCCAGCAACGTCATCGACTACGACTTCGACGATGCTACAGCCAACACGAAGAAGTATGTCAGCGAGGTTATGGATGCTCTTGCCAAGGCCGGTGCTGCAACAGGCGACGAGTCAAGATTCCAGGTCAAGTAAGGACTCTGGTCTTCACACGTGGAACAATGAGGATGGTGGCTTTCCGCCATCCTCATTTTGGTATTTTAAAGGAGGAATAGATGGCAACTGCTCAGGGAGCCAGGCTTGAGAGGAAGAAACTCCTTGCTGACCCGATAATGGTCACGACCATAGTCCTGCTCATAACATTCCTTACACTGTTCATCCTCTACCCGTTGGCGATCCTTCTTGTGGACAGCTTCGTGGGTGACGGAGGATTCTCATTCTCGGTATTCAAGAGGATATTCCAGATACCGACGTTCAAGACGGCCATAACCAACACGCTCAAGGTCGGTTTCATGGTCGGTATCTTCGCAACGGCAGTAGGCCTGCTGTTCGCTTACGTTGAAATCTACGTGAGAATCAACAAATTCGCCGGAGGGCTTTTCAAGGTGGTCTCGATGCTGCCCGTAGTCTCCCCGCCGTTTGTTCTCTCACTTTCCGTGATAATGCTTTTCGGCAAGTCCGGAATAATCACGAGATATCTTCTCGGAATCTATGACAACAGCGTCTACGGATTCTGGGGTATCGTCGTCGTCCAGACACTGACGTTCTTCCCTGTCTGCTACATGATGTTCAGGGGACTTCTGAAGAACATCGATCCGTCTCTGGAAGAGGCTGCCCGTGACATGGGAGCTTCCAGAATGAAGGTCTTCACCAGCGTCACGCTTCCGCTTCTGCTTCCCGGAATCGGAAACGCCTTCCTTGTCACCTTCATCGAGTCCATCGCCGACTTCGCCAACCCGATGATCATCGGAGGTTCGTACGATACCTTAGCGACGACAATCTACCTGCAGATCACCGGCGCATACGACAAGGCCGGAGCTTCCGCCATGGCAGTCGTGCTTCTGTGCATCACCCTTGCGATGTTCATGCTTCAGAAGTACGTGCTCGAGAAGAAGTCCACGGCCACACTCACCGGAAAGGCTTCAAGGGGAAGGATGCTCATCGAGGACAAGAGCGTGCGTATCCCGCTTACCACAATCTGCAGCCTCGGCGCACTGTTCGTCGTTCTGATGTACGTCTGCGTTCCCATCGGAGCCCTGTTCCCCACCTGGGGCTACAAGTTCTTCCCGTTCACGTTCAAGTGGTTCGGTCAGGTCTTCACCAAGTACAAGGGATTCAAGGCGTTCAAGGATTCGTTCATCCTGTCGTTCATCTCCGCTCCGATCACCGCTCTGCTTTCGATGATCATCTCCTACCTTGTGGTCAAACGCAAGTTCAAGGCCAAGGGATTCATTGAGGCGGTATCCATGCTTGCCATGGCGGTTCCCGGAACCGTTCTGGGCGTCGGATACATCAGAGGTTTCAGCGGCGGTGTCTTCCACACCGGTTTCATGCAGGGCCTCTACGGCACGGGTACCATCCTGGTCATAGTCTTCATCATCAGGTCCCTGCCCACCGGAACCAGAAGCGGAATCGCAGCCCTCAGGCAGATAGACAAATCGATTGAGGAAAGCGCGTACGACATGGGTGCGGACAGCATGAAGGTGTTCACCACCGTCACGCTCCCGTTGATCAAGGACAGCTTCCTCAGCGGTCTTGTCACGGCATTCGTCAGAAGCATCACCGCTATTTCGGCCATCATCCTTCTGGTCACGCCGAGCTACCTGCTCATCACCGTCCAGATCAACGAGTTCGCCGAGAAGGGTGCCTACGGACTGGCTTGTGCGTTCGCGACAATCCTCATCATCATCACATACGGTGCCGTGCTCATCATGAACACAATCATCAAGCACTTCGGTACCAGCAAAGCAATCAAGGAGGTTGATTAATGGCCAAGGAAAAGAAAGGCGTTCGCCTTGAGCATATTTCAAAGATATACAAGGACCCGAAGACAGGTAAGGAATTCTATGCCGTCAAGGACACATCACTGAACATAGAGCCTGGAACATTCGTCACGCTGCTCGGACCTTCGGGCTGCGGAAAGACAACAACCCTCAGGATGATCGCAGGCTTCGAGAGCCCGGATGAGGGAGAGATCTACCTCGGAGACCAGGCCATCAACGAGCTGACCCCGAACAAGCGTGATACGGCCATGGTCTTCCAGAGCTATGCACTGCTTCCGCACTACAACATCTTCGACAATGTGGCATACGGCCTGAAGCTCCGCAAGATTCCCAAGGACGTCATAAAGGAGAAGGTCACAAAAATCCTGAAGCTCGTCGAGCTGGAGGGCATGGAGTCAAGAATGACGAACCAGCTTTCCGGAGGACAGCAGCAGCGTGTCGCCCTGGCAAGAGCCCTTGTCATCGAGCCGTCGGTTCTGCTTTTCGATGAGCCGCTGTCGAACCTCGATGCCAAGCTCCGTGTCCAGATGAGGACCGAAATCCGCCGCATCCAGCAGGAAGTCGGAATCACGGCCATCTACGTCACCCATGACCAGAGCGAGGCAATGGCCATCTCGGATAAGATCATCATCATGGACAAGGGTGTCGTGGCCCAGATGGGTACTCCGCAGGAGATCTACTATCATCCGGTCAACGAGTTCGTCGCGGACTTCATCGGAGAGGCCAACTTCCTACGCGGACCCATGGTCGGCAAGGAAGGCAAGTACGCCGTGCTGGAAATTGAGGGCAACAAGACCAAGGTCGAGTTCAACGAGAAGATGAAGAAGGGTGAGACCTACACCATGGTCCTCAGACCCGAGGCTGCAAGCCTTGCGGACGAAGGCGGGCTCCCCTGTAAGGTCGTCCTTTCATGCTTCATGGGTTCCTACCAGAACTACCACGTCAAGGTCGGAAACACCCTGGTCAAGCTCGAGGAGAAGAACCCGAAGAACAAGAAGATCTACAACGTCGGCGACGAGTGCCATCTCGTATTCGAAGCCGAGTCCGTACACGTTCTTTAACACAAGGAGAGAGTTATGGCAATAACAACAGCAAGACAATCAGGATTCATGATGGGTACCAACCCGATGATCCGCAAGCTGTCCAGAGTCCAGGAAACCGATTCCGAGAACAGCTGCTCATATGCGGGAATAACCACAAAACTCGTTTATTTCATGGTCATGGTTCTGGCCGGAGTAGTGCTCAATGCACTGATGGCCGGAAAGTGGGGCGGAGAAATCGTAAGACTCGAGAAGCAGGCGATCGTCATGACATCGAATGAAATCATTGCGGTGGGCGTGGCCGCACTGCTTTTGGTCATCACCCCGTTCATCGCGCTGATCAGGGTCACCATCCCGGTCTCCGGCGCCTTGTTCTGCGCAAGTACGGGCTATGTGATTTCATGGGCCGGCTCCACGTTCGGAAAGGATTACGCCCAGACAATTTGGCTGGCGATGATCATCACAGCCATAGTTGTTGTCACCATGGGATTCCTTTATTTCTCCGGAAAGGTCATGGTTACAAGCAAGTTCAGGGTCATCCTGATTTCGTTGCTGGCCAGCACGATTATCGCAAGCCTTCTTCTGTTCATCGGATCGCTGATTCCGGCAACAAGAGGCATCGTGCAGAAGATTGCCAACAATGCAATCATCAACATCGGAGCCAGCGTGATCATGGTCATCATCGCATCGATGTTCCTGCTCGTGGACTTCGACACTGTCAGACATTCCGTGGATGACGGACTTCCCAAGAAGTACGAGTGGACGGCTGCGTTCGGCCTTGCCTTCAGCGTGATCTGGCTGTTCTTCAAGGTTCTCGAACTGATCGGAAAAATCAAGGGAAACAGCAAGCGTTGACCGCACATGCAGGCAGAGGGGCTGAGGAATCAGCCCCTTTTTTATTTGTGAATTGATGATAGACTTGAATACATGATAAAAATCTCCAGTTTTTCATCGGATATAAACAGAATGCCGGTGTTCTCCGGGCGCAACGGAGAATTCATCTCTTCGATAGAACGTGACCTGGGCCGGAGCCTGGTCGTGTCCGACATCGGTGATTACGATGCGGACCTCAAGCTGATATTCATCGCCTCGGGCGGCAGCGAGGGCAAGTTCCTCAAGGCTTTCAAGGACCTCAGGGCCCCTTATTATCTTCTGACCAGCGGAACCGACAACAGTCTTGCCGCATCGCTGGAGATAATGACATACCTGAATCTCCACGGCCTTGAGGGAGAGATTCTCCATGGAAGCAGCGGATACATCGCATCGCGCATCAAGGCCATCCTTGACGGCGGCAGGCAGGCCGTGAAGGCACCCCACAGGGAGGAAAGGCTGGAGACGGCGGATCTCGGCGGACGCTACGGGGTGGTCGGCAAACCGTCGGACTGGCTGATCGCTTCCGTGCCCGATTACGCGGAGGTGAAGAAGAGGCTCTCCACGGAACTGGTGGACATCCCCATGCAGGAGCTTCTTGATGCCTACGAAGCCGTAGGGGAGACGGACGANNCGGGACAGGCATGGACTTGACGGACTGACCATCCGCTGTTTCGACCTCTTGGATTCGATTCATACCACAGGCTGTCTTTCTCTGGCGCATCTGAACCGGGAGGGAAGCATAGGAAGCTGCGAGGGCGACATAATGAGCATGCTGACCATGGCCGTGGTCCGCAAGGTGACCGGGCAGTCTTCATTCCAGGCCAATCCTTCCCGCATCGATCCCGAGACCAACAGGATGGTACTTGCGCACTGCACGTTGCCGCTGGACATGGTGGACAGCCTGCGTTACGACACTCATTTCGAGTCCGGAATAGGAGTTGCGGTGAAGGGAGAACTGCGCGAGCAGCCCGTGACCGTACTGAGGATTTCAAGCGACTTCCGATTCTGGTGTGCCGAAGGACGCATCCTCCGCAACATGGACGAGAAGACGCTCTGCAGGACTCAGATAGAGATTCAGCTTGACGACGGATATTCGGCAGGGGACCTTCTCAGATATCCGTGCGGAAACCATCACATGGTCTTCTACGGCAGACACGGGAAGGACATCAGGTCTTTTTTTTCACAAGCTTGATCTGCTGTTTGTAGGCGTACATCCTCCTGTCAGCATTGTCAAAGACCTCCGCCATGGTCTTTTCCCCGTTGTAACGTGCCATTCCGAATGAAACCACAATCTTGCCTTCCTCTGCGTTTTCTCTGTTGGTGCTGTCCAGCTTGTTCATGATTGCATCGATGTGCTCATAGTCCTTTCCGCGTGAGACCGCCACGAACTCATCGCCGCCGACCCTGAACACCGGACTGTGGTCGAAGGCGCTGCAGATCATTTCGCATGCGCTTCTGAGGTATCTGTCTCCGGCCTGATGGCCCAGTCTGTCGTTGACGGTCTTGAGATCGTTGACGTCAAAGACTGTGAGTGCGAACGGAGGATTCTGTTTTTCCTCTATCAGGTGGTTGATGTTCTCCTCGAGGTCTATGTATGCGTGCTTGTTCCTCAGTCCGGTGAGGGCGTCCACGTCTGCGCGGGCCTTTGCCTGATGCAGGTTGTAGGCATACTCCTGGTCCCTCTTGACCTGTGCATCGATGTCACTGACACCCATGATGAGCATCTGCCCGTCGGCTTCCTGAACCAAGGCTCCCTTGAGCGAGACATATCTGGGCTCTCCTCCCATCATCAGCCTGTAGTCGATGGAGAACAGTCCGTTCTGCTCGATGCTCTGAAGGACGTTTTCCTTGCTGAGCATTGAAGAGACCTTGGCCAAATCTCCCGGGAAGACGGCTTTTTCGAGGTTTTTCAGGGACTCCGTGAAGAAATCATTTCCTTTCTTGGGAAGGCCCAGATGGGCGTAGTCTTCCGTCACGCTGTATTCGGTGTACTTGTCAGTCCTGGGATCGATGGTGTAAATGCAGATGTAGTTGCCCGACAGTGCAGTGATTCTCGAATAGGTGGCCTGCTCTTCCTTGATGCGCTCATAGGCCTCCTGTGCCTTCATCTGGGAATCCACGTTGTTGACGCCTATTATGATCCTGTTTCCTGAGGAACCAAGGCGTGATGCCTTCAGGTTGACGTATGTAGGACCGTCGTCCGTCATAAGCCTGTACGTCAGGGTATATGCCTTGCCTTCGTCCAGTGTCTTCAGGACGTTCTCCTTGTTGAATTCAGTTATCAGCTTCTGCCTGTCTTCGGAGTAGATGACATCCTTGACGTCCTTTCGGCATTGGTCGAAAAAGTCCTGTCCGTGTCTGATGATTCTGAGTTCTCCGCTCTTCTCGTCAGGCCTGTACTCCACGAAATGCTCGTTCTCAAGGTCAACGTAGTACAGGAACGTGTAGTCTGCGGAGAGGGCATAGACGAAGCTGTCCGCAGGAATCATCTCCTCGTTGTCCAAGCTGAGCTCGGACAGATCTGTGTAGTCGAGGACTGCGACCATGAGCGCCACAAGGCCGGTCACGGGATTCGTCGAGACTCGGTCAATCAGGTAGTTGATGGTCAGGCCTTCGCCGAGACGTTCGCTGACAATCTGCCTTCCGCCTTCCTTGGAGCACTGCTTTACGGCCATGGCGAACGACGGCCCGTAGACTGAATCCTTTGCAGGATAGGGGACTTGTGCCGCAGGATCGAACTGCATTCCCATTATCTTCATGAAGTAATCGTAGGAACCGTTGCGCCTGATGACGGAAAGGCTTCTACCGTCCGTCTCGATTACCGCCATCGGCAGTGAGCTGAAGTACTGTCCTTTTGCAATCTCGGCCTTGTTCATGCTCGAGAGATCATAAAGATTCGTGTTTCCGATTTCCGTATAGTAGTCGCTTTCCGCAGGATTCTCGAATCCGATCTGTTTTCCCGTCCTGTAGCGCTCGAGCATCTCCTCCGTGGGTATGGCCTTGCAGTAGAAGAATCCCTGGAGCTTGGTACATCCGGCTTCCCTGAGGAACTCCGTCATCTCTTCGGTCTCGACTCCCTCGACAATCGTCTCGATACCGAGGGCAATGGCCATCTTGATGAGTTCGATGACTATTATCCTGCTCTTCTCCTTGTCGAAATTGCGCATGAAGTACATGTCCAGCTTGATCAGGTCGAAGTGTATTTCCTGCAGGAAGTCCATGGAGGAGTATCCGCGGCCGAAATCGTCCATCCAGACCTTGAAGCCCAGGGCCTTGAAGCGCTCTATCTGTTTCTTCATGAACTCGAAGTTCCGTCCCAGGGTGCTCTCTGTGATTTCTATGGTTATCCTGTCGCGGTCGATTCCGCTGTCATCGACTCGCCTGCGTACTTCCTCAACTATGTCGCACGTATCGAAATCCGATCTGGAGAGGTTTATGGAGACGGGGACGGTGTACAGACCATGAGCCATCTGGGTCTTGAGTTTCTCTATGACCTGCTCGACCACATAGAGGTCCAGCTTGTAAATCAGGTTGTTCTTTTCAAGTATGGGCACGAAATCGTCGGGCATGATTATCCTGCCGGTTTCCGGAACAATCCATCTTGACAGCGCCTCTTCATCGCAGACCCTGCCGTTGGCGACCCTTATGATGGGCTGGTAATAGACATTGACCCATTTTCCGGCTATCGCGTTGTCGAGATTGTCCAGGACATACTGGTTGGTCTCGATGCGGTACTTCATCTCCCGGTCGAAATAGGCGAATGAGTTCACGTTTCTTCCGCGGATGGAGTCGCAGGCGACCTTTGCCCTGTCGCAGGCTGCGCGTGCGGAGATGTTTTCGCCTTCGAAGACATATATTCCGGCACGGACAAGTGTTGTCTTTCCCTTGTTCAGCCGGGTGCATTCCTCCAACATTTCACTGACTCTGGATTCCACGTCGACATCATCGGAGAAGGCCACGAACTGGTCCTGTCCGAACCTGCAGCAGTTGTCGACTCCGAACCTGTCGGAAAGAAGGTCTCCGAGGGATTTTATGAGGTTGTCGCCTTCCTCAAACCCGTAGCGGCGGCTGAAATCCTTGATTCCGCACAGGTCAAAGAACAGCATCACCGGCTTGCGTCCGCTTTTCATGATGCCGGAGATCCTGGCCTCGACCAGCTCAGTGAAATAGCTCATGTTGGGCAGGCCTGTCAGATAATCGAAGTGCGTGCCGGACTCCGATGTCTCCAGAAGCATCCTTGAATAGAGCTGGCTCAGTGCGTCCTGATGGCCGGGGGTGTCCAGGTAAAGGCCTTCATCCAGATACCATATGAATGCAACTCTGTCTCCGGTAGGCATAGTGACATGCTCGCCCTGGGCATGGATGATGTGGTACTCTCCGTTCAGTCTGCTCCTGTAGATGACATTGTACGCGGCGTTCTCGCCGGTGGCGAACTTCACCGCCGCATCGGCGATTCTGGACACATCGTCGGGATGTGTGTCACGGTACATGTTGTTGTCCATGACATAGTGGGCATCTTCACGGTCGGTGAATCCGAACAGACGGAGGAAGCCGTCGGTAAGCAGAAGCGTCACAACGTGTTTGTCGACGAACTGATAGACTGCCAACGGAGCAACAGACATTTCCATCGAGGCTTTCTGCTGAGGTGAAAAACTGAACATCCTGAACCCTCGCCCTCTTACAACGGATATCACCGGTATGTATTAAGATTGCATGCTTTCCGGGTATAATCAAGGGAAACCTTTACTAATCTTTTCAGTTCTTTTCGGAACCAGCCCTGAGCGCAGCGGCCGTCATGATCAGGCTCAGGACGGACATGACGTCCTGGATGAGGAACATCGTTCCGCTGATGGTCACGCGGTAGCACTTCATGGCCGTGAGCTTGATCTGCGGATAGAAGAAGGCGAATCTGGAGATGTTCTTGAATGCGGTCACCGACATCACGCAGCCGAATGCGAACGCCACCGCCAGCGCAAGAAACCGCAATCCTGATGAAGCTATGGCAAACCCGCGGAACGGGCCCTTTGCTTTTCCTCCGGGCATGAAGGCGAACGTCATGGTCAGGAATACGAACGACAGCAGGCACAACAGGGACTCAACGGATGCCACTCCGTAGCTCATGTATGTCATCTGCACGTTTCTGAGGAAGGACGGAAGGCTGGAAATCAGCCTTACCAGGTAGAATGCGGCGCCCAGGATTCCACCGCAGACTCCGAGGATCGGGCGGTCGAGCAGGAGCGCAATAGCCAGAAGGGCCGGAACCGCTATGGTGAAAAGCGGTAGCGTCAGGTTGCCGTAGTATCCCAGCCCGATGTAGCTGAAATCAATTTTTCCTGTGATTACGGTGCATAGGCCGAGAACCGCAGTGATGCAGAACAGGCCGGAAGCGATATAGCGCAAGACGGTTTCCTTCTTCATAATCTGATTCCTCACTCAGGAAATTATAGCATGAATCGCGATACGGATGTAAAATCGGAAATGCAGGAGAAAGAATGATTCAGGATATTTTCCCGAGCAGACTGGACAACAGCTACAAAGCCTATGAGATGCGTGACACGGACGGCCTCTTTTTCTTCGACGGATCCGGAAGGGTCCTGATAGGAGGGGAAGGACAGGCCCTGCTTCCCTCGTGTGCCGATGCATGCGGACACAAGGTCGTGTATCTGTTCTCGATAGACGACAGGCGCTACTTCCTTGTTTCAGACTGCAGCGACTACAGCAAAGAGGGATTCCGGTATCTCACAATCAGGGAAGCCCGAGACCTTTTCCAGGGCAGGGAGATTTTTGCGGTATTCACAGCATGGCATCTGTGGAGATGGTACTCGGACAACAGATTCTGCGGCAGGTGCGGGAATGCTCTTGAACACGACACCGTCGAGCGGGCCCTCAGGTGCCCGAAATGCGGCAACCTCATCTATCCCAGAATCAATCCCGCGGTCATAGTGGGTGTGGTCAAGGGCGACTGCCTGCTGATAACCAGATACCGCAACGGGTATTCGCACAACGCACTGGTGGCCGGCTTCACGGAGATCGGTGAAACCCTGGAGCAGACGGTCGAGCGTGAGGTGATGGAGGAGACCGGAATCAGAGTCTGCAACATCAGGTACTACAAATCCCAGCCTTGGGGCATGGCACAGGACATCCTGACGGGCTTCTTCTGCGAGGCCGACGGTGACGATGAAATCCGGATGGATGAGAACGAGCTCAGGTATGCGCAGTGGGTGCCCAGGGCCGAAATCGTCCTGCAGCCGAACAACCTCAGCCTTACGAACGAGATGATGAGTATTTTCAAGGAGGGTAAGGTATGACCGAGACAAAAATCTATGTGGGCCTGAACGACGCAGTGACGAAGAATCAGCTGTTCTCCACCGAGAAGTACGTGAAGATTCTCAAGAACGTCTGTTTCGCATATGGCACCCCGTTTTCCTTTGCGCTGGAGGAAGGGGGCTACATCCATGAGAACGGCGAGTACACGAAGGAGAACACGCTCGTCCTCACACTGATCGGGGCCAAAAGCGAGGTCATAGAAGATATTGCCCGGGACCTGTGCGCGTTCTTCCATCAGGAGTCCGTCCTTATCACCGAAGGCGAAATCAAGGCCTATTTCATACAGGAGTCGCTCTGAGGAGTCGGATTGCCTCCTTTTTAGTTTTTGTGGTCAGGTTTTGCTTCTACAAAAGATGAGAATTGCACAATTATGTAGTAATAATTACTACAAATCTTACATTTTCCCATAAAGTGTAGTACGATGCAGATATGAACAAGACCTCACTCGTAGAAGAACTCCGCAGTAGAATCAAGGATTTGGACTCTTTGCTGGCTTTTATCAGGAAAAAACCGGAACTCAAGGTTTCCGGTAGCCTTCTTTGCTCAAAAAGAAAAGATGGATTCGAGTATTTCATCGTCCATGAAGATGGAAGCAGACAGTATCTTGGTGACGACAAGCATGAGCTGGTGGTTCTGCTGGCAAAGAAGAAGCATTATCAGAAAATGATGGATGTTGCGGAAAGGGAGCGCGGGCAGCTGGTCAGATGCCTGAAGATTCTGGAAAGCAAAGGTGCGCTTTCCGATATCGACAAGGTTTATCCGTCTTTACATGAGGGAATAAGAAAAATCTGCGGCCCGTTCACAATCACGGATGACGGATACGTCTCCAAGTGGCTGAAGAAGTACAACTACTTACGTGACAGACAAGAGCTCAACGGGCAGAACAGGACGCTGAAAGGAGAGTACGTCAAATCAAAGAGTGAGATCATAATTGCAGACAGGCTCACATATTACGGCGTGCCCTATGTATATGAGGTCACGACGGCGTCAGATCCTTTCTTCAACATGAGCAAGCCGGATTTCCTCATTCTGAACAAGAGGACCAAGGCTGAATTCTTCTGGGAGCACCTTGGAAAGATGGGAGACCCTCAGTATGCGGCCAGGAACCAGATCAAGATGGAGCAGTTTGCAAAGCAGGGGATAATCATGGGCAAGAACCTGATTGTCAGCTTTGAATGTGGAGAACGGCCTCTGAGCACAGAGTATGTGGATTCGATAATCAAACAGTTGCTGCTTTGAGGATTTGTACCGAATTAAATAAAAGCCAAAGGAGAAGAAAGACGAATGAATGAAATCAGTACTGGAAGAAATCAGACAATTGTGAAGAATACCGTAAAGACCGGTATTTCATTCGGAAGCGCACTGGCTATGGTGATAAGCTATGGTGCATGGCATTCAATCGGATGGGCGATTGTACATGGAGTGCTCGGCTGGCTGTATGTGATTTATTACATAATCCGGTATTGACGGCGATACTGATGGTCCTTAGGCCAAATCTTGATGTTTTTGCTGGATTGTGGTACTCGGAGAGGGTAAAATGAACTGATTCCACATTGGAGACCCGGAGTTTGGAATGAAGATAGACATGAAGAAAAGAAACATACAGACAATGATAATCGTGCTGTGGCTTCTGGTGATTGTTGNNTGTCGGCTCCATGAGGGTCATGTTCTCCAAGTTCGAGGCAGTGGCAGGAAAACTCCGGGAATATGAAAGCATCGCTGAGGCAAGACCCTTCCTGGATGACCTGAAGGATTCCGTCGGAATCGAGAACCTCGTTGTCCTCGACAAGGAAGGAAACCTTCTTTACGGCAGTGAAGACGAGATGAAAGCTCTCAATGTGGATCCGACCAGTGTCGCTCCGCTTATGGAAAGCAAGGCGTATGAGAAAGCGGCAGAAGAACTTAGCGGCGACATCGGAGGGTATGATGCATTCGTCCGGAAGAACTACCTGCAGTACGGCAGCTTTCTGTCAAGTGGGAATTACTCGTGGGGTGTAGATGACCGCTGGCTGATTTCATTCAGCAACACAAAGCCTCTGGCACAGCTTGAAATCAGGGATTACTTTGACTGGAAAAGCGTCATCCAGAGAATATCGGTCGGAGAAGACGGGTTCCTTTTGGCCATCAAGTCCGATGACGGTACGATATTGTCCAATCCTGATTCCAGCATCAACGGCGAGAATTTCAATGCCTTGGAAATAACCATGCAAGGCTTCGGACAGGTCAACGACATTTCTGAGCTTCTGTCCGGATTCGAAGAAACGGGCACCGTCAGGGAAGTAACGATCAAAGGAACGGGATATCTTGCCACAAGACTTGATCTGGAAGAGGCGTTGCTGCTGGCACTTGTGCCTGTGAGTGAAGTCAACAGCGACATAACCCAGGCCATGGTACTTGCGGTGAGTCTTGTTTCCCTGATTACCGGACTGGGCGTCCTGTTCGTTCTGTTGCATCTTCATGACCATTCCAAAGAGCCTTTGGTCGACCAGGGTAGCGGAATCTGGAACAAGACGCTTTCAAGCAAACTCAGGATTGCAGGTATCATCGGGGTGACGACCGTCTTCATGCTCGCCCTGTACCTCAATTATCTTTCTTCATATGCGGATGTCTACAGATACAGCATTTCGAAAGTCGCCAACGTAGTCAGCCTTGTCGAAGGGAATCAGGATGCGGTCGAAAAGCTCGAGGATTGGTTTGATGCGGAGTATACCTCACGGACGAAGATCATCAAGTGTATTCTGAAACACACAGATCCGGAGAAGATCACCAGGTCATACATTGACGATCTCTGCAACACCATGGGATTCAGATATGTATACCTGTTCGACGGTGATGGAAACATCGTCGTTACGAACTCAAGATACGACAAGATCACGATAGACAGTAATTCTCCGTTCCATGCCGTTCTGGAAGGTATGCCGGATCTGGTCGTTCCTTCCGAATACGATCCGCTGCTCGAAGNNATAAAGGTGAACCTCGGATACAGGAGCGCCTTCAAACAGGTCAGCATGGCCGATGAATCGATTGTGATGGTTGTAGACGGCGATACGCAGGACATCCGTTATTTTGCGACAGTCAAAGACGGAGAATATGAAATCGGCGGATATGTCGGATTGAACATTTCAGCGATAGACCTGTCCGAAGAAAAGCTGATCAGGGAATTCAACGGAGACCAGATTTTCGGTAACAAGCTTTATTTTATGTCTGTGAAGCAGATGGGTGGTCGTTTCTACATTGTCATGAAGCCTCAGGACATTATGTCCCGCAACAACATCATCTCCGTATTGATCGTTGTCGCCGCAACCCTTTTGTTCTTCACAATTCTTCCGTGTCTGGCGTGTCGTGGAATTGTTGAAAAGAAGAAAGCCAAACCTGCCGCACCGACCCACTCTGTCTTTGGGACTAAGATGGCGGAAGTCAAGAAGGATGTCA
>LXOW01198445.1_pt1 | contig 15284 bp, 15 predicted proteins | sample 1368591 | NCBI WGS metagenome assembly LXOW01 (sample SAMN04884650, study PRJNA319009) | bovine gut metagenome | isolation source: Cow rumen | host: Bos taurus | place: Italy: Legnaro (PD) | collected 2014-07-09 | reverse complement strand
CATCAGCAGGGTGGTGTAGATGAAGCCAATGACCTTCCAACGGCAGAACCAGATCTTTCCGCTGACACCCAGAGTCTGCATAGCACTCCAGAAGCCGTGAGTCAGGTGGAACCAGATGGCGCACAGCCAGATGACATAGAGCACCACATAGACAGGATTACTGAAGGTGTCGATGATGAAGGCGAAACCATCAGAGGGCAGGTGACCAGCACTGAAGCCCATGATTTCGGCGAACATCATGTTGTACCAGAAGTTAAACAGGTGGAGCAACAAGCCCAGGAGGATAATAATACCCAGCACGAGCATGTTCTTTGATGCCCACTCAACCTTACCAGCATTTACCGTTGTTGCAACATCGTAGCGACTTGAGCCACGAGCTTGACGGTTCTGTGCGGTCAGGATGAACGCAAAGACGATGTGAATCACAGCCAGGCCAGCCAGACCGATAGTAGCCACTACAGCATACCAGTTGGCACCCAGCAATTCGCAAATCATGTTGTAAGCCTCACCAGAGAACAGCGCAACAATGTTCATGGCGCAATGGAACGTCAAGAACAGAATCAGCGCAATACCCGTTACGGACATTACAACCTTTCGACCAATTGATGAATTGATTAACCACATAAAATATTGAAATTAAAATTAAAAATAAATACTCAATAATAAGTACGCATGCGCACTATGGGGCTACAAATTTACTACAAAAATATGAAATCCGCAAACGTTTTCGTAAGAAAATGGATTAATTATTCAAAAAAACCTTTATCTTTGCAGTCTAATAGCTTCAACAATGGCAGAAAATCACGAATTGCGCACAGCGTGGGACTTTGTAGAAAATACGGGAAGGAGTATTTTTCTGACTGGAAAAGCCGGAACAGGAAAGACTACCTTCCTGAAGACTATTGTAGAGAAGTCGCGCAAGCGACCCATTGTGGTGGCTCCAACGGGTGTAGCAGCTATCAATGCCGGTGGTGTCACCATCCATTCCTTTTTCCAATTACCCTTCACTCCTTATGTTCCAGGTGCAAAATTGGAAAGCAAGTTCGACTTCGGACGGGAGAAACGCAAAATCATTGCTTCCATTGACCTGCTGATTATTGACGAGATTAGTATGGTACGTGCGGACCTGCTGGATGCCATTGACACAGTGCTCCGACGGTTTCGCGACCACTACCAGCCATTTGGTGGAGTACAGTTGCTGATGATTGGTGACTTGGCACAACTGACACCTGTAGTTACTGCTGAGGACGAACAGATTCTCAAACCTTACTACGACACACCTTATTTCTTTGGTTCGAAAGCATTGCAACAGATAGACTATGTTACCATCCAATTGGATCATGTCTATAGACAACAAGACATGTCGTTCATCAATATCTTGAATCAGATACGTGAAGGACATCCTACAGCTGAGATCCTGGCACAGCTGAACACTCGTTGTAACCCTACCTTTATCCCCAAACCAGAGGAACCTTACATCCGACTTACCACGCATAACCAGTTAGCCAACTACTACAACGAGAATGAACTCAAAAAACTGAAGGGTCGTTCGTATTTGTTTCATGCAGAGGTCAATGGTTCCTTTCCTGAATATTCCTATCCTACTGCGGAAACCTTGGAATTGAAGCAGGGGGCACAGGTGATGTTCGTCAAGAACGACCCTTCTGCCGACCACCTTTATTATAATGGACGGATAGGACGGGTGACTTATGTGGATGCCTACAAAATCCTGGTGCTTTGTGAGGGGGACGAGGAAGCCATTGAGGTGGAACCTTTGGAATGGGAAAACACACGCTATACCCTGAACGAAGAGACTCGCGAGATAGAGACTGAAATACAGGGAACATTCAAACAATATCCCTTGCGACTGGCTTGGGCTATCACCATTCACAAGAGCCAAGGGCTTACGTTCGACCATGCCATCATAGACGCCAACCAGTCGTTTGCTCCTGGACAGGTGTATGTTGCCCTCAGTCGCTGCCGTTCTCTTGAGGGGCTGGTACTGGCTTCTCCTCTTGGCACCCACGCCATCATCAACGACGAACGGGTTGACACCTATATTGCCCAACAAGAAGAAGAGGCCCCAAAAAGCATTCAACAACTGCCTGCTTTGAAACAAGAATACGAACGCTACCTGCTTTTGCAGTTATTCGACTTCCGTTCCCTACTCTATCAGCAGGAAAGCATGGTGCGCATCTTTGCAGAGTTCTTCTATCATAGTAACGCTTCCTTGAAACATCTGCATGACCAAGCCCTAATAGACATCAGAAAACAGGTGATTGAGATTGCGGGAAAATGGCAACAGAAGATTCTGTCTATGCCGGTTCAAGAACTGCGCAACGAAGAATTTCTGGAACGTGTGAAACGCAGTGCCACTTATTTTGCCGACACCTTGTCAAATATCCTTTCAAAGCCTTTGGAACTTTCTGCACAGGTAGAGACAAACAACAAACAAGCCAAACGAAGGTTAGAACATATACTTCCTGAAGAGAAAGAAACATGGCTGTCAAGGTGCTACCTGCTTGTTAAGATAGCAGAACAAGGATTTACCGTTACCAATTATTTAAGAGAGAAACAGATGTCCATGCTTGATGCCATTGACGAGAGTGCTATCAAGACCAAACGCACCAGGAAAGGCAAGGTCAAGAAAGAAACGAAACCCATGATAAAGGAGACTCAAAAAGCGAAGGTTCTGCCTACTAACAATGAACTGGGTGTATGGGGAGAAGAACAGGCAGCAGACTTTCTGAGGCATAAAGGCTACACGATTCTGGAACGTGACTGGAAGTCAGGTCATCGAGATATCGACATCATTGCAACAAATGGTCAGGTGGTGGTCTTTGTGGAAGTAAAGGCACGACGCAATCGAGTTTTCGGCGAGCCAGAAGATGCTGTGGACTACAAGAAGATGAGAAACCTACGAGCAGCTATGAACCATTATATCAAATTCAAGAACATCAGACAGGATATACGATTTGATGTCATTACCGTTGTAGGTACTCCCTATCAAGGAGAAGCAGACATCACGCATATTGAAGACGTACCCACCTTTTAAGATTACCAAGCAACTGACTGATATCGTAATTCTTATTAAGAATGAGTAGTATTTTTCCGATTTTCATGTGATAATTGCAATAGTTTTTGTAATTTTGCCACATGATTCTGAATTACGACGTAATAGTGATAGGAGGTGGACATGCTGGGTGCGAGGCTGCAACGGCTTCTGCGAACATGGGTGCAAAGACCTGCCTTGTCACGATGGATATGAATAAGATTGCACAGATGTCGTGCAATCCAGCCATTGGCGGTATTGCCAAAGGACAAATAGTACGTGAGATTGACGCATTAGGGGGACAAATGGCGTTGGTAACCGATGCCACCGCCATTCAATTTCGTATGCTGAATCGTTCAAAAGGTCCTGCTGTTTGGTCGCCTAGAGCACAATGCGATCGTGGTAAGTTCATCTGGAAATGGAGACAGATGCTCGATGAAACTGAGCATCTGGACATCTGGCAAGACCAAGCTGACGAACTCCTAGTAGAGAACGGAGAGGCTGTTGGTGTCAAGACCATCTGGGGATGTGAACTAAGAGCCAAAGCTGTTATCATTACTGCTGGTACTTTCCTTAACGGACTGATGCACATCGGACGGAAGATGGTTCCTGGGGGTCGCATTGCAGAACCTGCCGTACCCCACCTCACAGAAAGCATTACCCGTCACGGAATCCGTTCTGCCCGAATGAAAACAGGAACCCCTGTCCGCATTGATAAACGAAGTATTCACTTTGAAGAGATGGAGCGCCAAGATGGTGAAAACGGCTATTATAAGTTCTCCTATATGGGTGAACAACGTCCGTTGCAACAACTTCCCTGTTGGGTATGCTATACCAACGAAGAGGTGCACCAGACACTTCGTAGTGGATTAGCCGACTCTCCTCTTTATAATGGACAAATCCAATCGATAGGACCGCGCTATTGCCCATCCATAGAAACCAAGCTGGTTACCTTTCCTGAACGTCCTCAACACCTATTGTTCTTGGAACCCGAAGGGGAAACCACCAATGAAATGTACCTGAACGGTTTCTCTTCGTCACTGCCTATGGATGTTCAGATTGCCGCATTGAAGAAGATACCAGCTCTTCGCGACCTGAAAGTTTATCGTCCTGGCTATGCCATAGAATACGATTTCTTCGATCCCACCCAACTGAAACATTCGTTGGAATCGAAGGTGATCAAAAACTTGTTTTTAGCAGGACAGGTGAATGGAACTACTGGTTATGAAGAGGCAGGAGGTCAAGGAACCATAGCAGGCATCAATGCAGCCTTAAAAGCTGGTTCTATAGGTTGCTGTGATACATCAACAGGCACGACGTTTGAGTTGAAGCGCGACGAAGCATATATAGGTGTTTTGATAGACGACCTGGTGACGAAAGGCGTTGACGAACCCTATCGAATGTTCACCTCTCGCGCCGAGTACCGTATCCTGCTAAGACAAGATGACGCAGATGCTCGTCTGACTGAAAAGGCATATCAACTTGGAATTGCCAAAAGGGAACGCTACGACTGGTGGTTGGAGAAGAAACAACACATAGAGGAAATAGAAACATTCTGCAAAACATACGCCATCAAACCCAAACTGGTGAATAGTGCTTTGGAGGCTATTGGCTCTACCCCACTCGTCTATGGCTGTAAGTTAGAAGACTTGGTGGCTCGCCCTGAACTGAACTTCAAGAAACTCTATGAAATTGTCCCTGAACTGAAAGCAATGGTGGAGAAGTTGCCCAACCGAAAAGAAGAGATAGCAGAAGCAGCAGAAATCCACATCAAATATAAAGGGTACATCGAACGAGAACAAATGGTTGCTGAGAAGATGCACCGTCTGGAGAATATTAAAATAAAAGGAAAATTCGATTATCCTAATTTAACAGCAATTTCAACGGAGGCTCGCCAGAAATTGGAAAAGATTCAGCCCGAAACACTTGCACAAGCAAGTAGGATTCCGGGAGTCTCACCGAGTGATATTAATGCTATGTTAGTTCTTTTAGGAAGATAATGTTTCACGTGAAACAAATACAGTATATACATTTAAGTAATAACGATAAAACCAAAGATTATGAACAACAAAGTTTTAATGGAGAATCTACGTTGTATTCCTGATTTCCCCCAAAAAGGAATCAACTTTAGAGATGTTACCACACTCTTCAAGAGTGCTGAGTGTATGCAAATCATGGTAGATGAGTTGTATGAATTATACAAAGACAAAGGAATCACCAAGATTGTTGGAATAGAAAGTCGTGGATTTGTAATGGCAGCAGCATTAGCAGTAAAACTAGGAGCTGGCGTCGTCTTAGCCAGAAAACCAGGAAAACTACCCTCAACAGTAGTTAAGGAATCATACTCCAAAGAATACGGTGTTGACACTATCGAGATGCACCTTGATTCTATTAACGAAAACGACATAGTGTTGATTCACGACGATTTATTGGCAACGGGAGGTACTGCAAAGGCCACCTACAAATTGGTAGAGCACTTCAATCCGAAGAAAATATACGCGAACTTTATCATAGAAATCCTTGACGAAGGACTACACGGACGCGACATGTTTGACGGACTTTGCGAGGTTACCACATTATTGACAACATAATGTTTCACGTGAAACAATAGCATGACTAAGGAAGAGAATGAGGCGCGGTTATCCAAGCTCAAGGCCATTGTGAGTGCAATGCCTGAGAAGCCTGGTAGCTATCAGTATTACGATGCTGAGGGCACCATTATATATGTAGGTAAGGCTAAGAANNAGATGTGTATAAGAGACAGGCTGAGGGCACCATTATATATGTAGGTAAGGCCAAGAACTTGAAAAACCGTGTTTCATCCTACTTCCATTCGGAAGTTGACCGATTTAAAACCAAAGTACTGGTATCCAAAATCTGGGACATCAGTTATACAGTGGTAAATACAGAAGAGGACGCCCTGTTATTGGAAAACGCGCTCATCAAGAAGTATAACCCTCGTTATAACGTCTTGCTGAAAGACGGTAAGACCTATCCCAGCATCTGTATTACCAAAGAATACCTGCCACGCATCTTCAGCACGCGAGTCATTAACAAGAAAGGAGGGACTTATTATGGGCCCTATTCCCATGTAGGTTCCATGCACGCTGTCCTCGAACTCATCAAAAAACTATATCACCCAAGAACCTGCAGACAGCCCATTACAGAAGAAGGAGTAAAGGACAAAAAATACCAAGTATGTCTGGAATACCACCTGAAAAATTGTGGTGGACCCTGCGTCAACAAACAGTCGTGGGAAAACTACCAAAAGAACATCGGTCAGGCTCGTGAAATCCTGAAAGGAAACACTCGTCAGGTTTTACGTGATATGAAAGAAGAGATGATGCAACTGGCAGAAGACCTACGTTTTGAGGAAGCAGAAGAAATCAAGCGAAGATATCTGCTAATAGAACAATTTGTTGCCAAAAGCGAGGTGGTAAGCCAAACGATAAACAATGTAGATGTATTGTCAATCACCAATGATGAAAAGGTAGCATTCATCAACTATATCCACGTTTCAAACGGACAAATTAACCAGTCTTTTACCTTTGAATATAAGAAACGTCTGGATGAAAGCGACGAGGAATTATTGCAACTGGCTATTGTTGAAATGCGAGAACGCTTTAATAGCCATGCAAAGGAAATTATCCTTCCGCAAGAAGTTGATATCAACCTGGAAGGTGTTACCATCACCGTTCCACAAAGAGGCGACAAGAAGACACTTTTAGACTTGTCTATCATGAATGGAAAACAGTATAAGTTCGACCGCTTAAAACAGGCCGAAAAGCTGAATCCAGAGCAGAAACAAGTCCGTCTGATGAAGGAACTACAGGATCTGCTACACATGTCCAAACTACCCTATCAGATAGAATGCTTTGACAACTCCAATATCAGTGGAACGGATGCTGTAGCAGCCTGTGTTGTTTTCAAGAAAATGAAGCCTTCGAAACAGGATTATCGCAAATACAACATCAAAACGGTGGTAGGACCTGACGACTATGCGTCCATGAAAGAAGTCGTATATCGCAGATATAAGCGTCTTTTAGAAGAGGGCCAACCCCTACCCGACCTCATCGTTGCAGATGGTGGAAAGGGTCAGATGGAGGTGATCAGAGAAGTGATTCAGGACGAATTAGACCTTGACATCCCAATAGCCGGACTAGCCAAAAACGACAAACACCGTACCAACGAGCTGTTATATGGATTCCCACCAAGGGTTATAGGCATCAAAGACACCTCCGAACTATTCAGGGTACTCACGCAACTACAGGACGAGGTACACCGTTTTGCCATCACTTTTCATCGAGACAAGCGTTCTAAGCACGCTTTACACTCTGAGTTGGACGACATTAAGGGAATAGGTCCCAAAACGCGTGACGAGCTTCTAAATGGCCTCAAATCCGTTAAAAAGATACGCGAGGCAGACCTATCCGTCCTATCTGAAATCATTGGCGCTGCAAAAGCAAAAATCGTATTCAAACACTTCCATCCAGAAGAATAAAAAACGGCTACTATTAATGCTCGCAATTGTTACTATTAATCCTAGCAATTGTTACCATTAATGCTAGCAAATTTTTTTCCTAGTATGGGAATAAGTTTTTTATAGCCTCGAAAATTTGGGAATATCAGCGAAATATCGTATCTTTGCAAAAAATCAGAAGAATGAGAACAGTTATACAACGTGTCAGTCATGCCAGCGTTACCATCGAAGGCAAGATGAAAAGCAGCATTCAGCACGGTTATCTTATCTTGCTGGGCATCTGCGATGAAGACACTCAAGAGGATGTTGACTGGCTCGTTAAGAAGATAACAAACCTACGGGTATTTGGCGACGATAACGATGTGATGAACCGTTCCATACTCGATGTACAAGGTGAAGCCTTGGTGGTGAGCCAATTTACATTGTATGCAAGTTACAAGAAAGGTAATCGTCCCAGTTGGTTTCGTGCTGGTTCCCACGAGCACTCTATTCCCCTATACGAAGCATTCTGTAAACAGCTTTCTGAAGCACTAGGCAAACCAGTAGGAACAGGAGAATTTGGCGCCGATATGAAAGTGGAACTACTCAACGACGGCCCTGTAACCATCTGTATGGACACTAAAAACAAGGAATAAAACAATGAAAAAATACCTTCGCGAATTAGAAGTCTCAGGACTGATCCTTGTCATCATCGGCATTGTCAGTTCTTGGATATGGGGAGCAACATTTGGCATGTGGCCGTGTCTCATAGGACTGTTCCTTTGGCTGATTACATTTCTATATAAAGCCTTTCACTGGGGTGAATATGCTCGTGAAAACAAGCAGAACATTACAATATTGCTTATCGCCATTGTTATTCTCATCCTTCAAATGATTAGCAGACTATGACCCTACAAGAAGCGCAACAGGCTGTAGACCAATGGATTAAGACCTACGGGGTACGATATTTCTCTGAGCTGACCAATATGGCAGTACTGACGGAGGAAGTCGGTGAACTGGCTCGTGTGATGGCTCGAAAATACGGTGACCAGAGTTTCAAGGAAGGCGAGAAAGACAACCTTGGAGAAGAGATGGCCGATGTGCTGTGGGTATTGTTATGTCTGGCTAATCAGACAGGTGTCAACCTGACTGAAGAACTAAAAAAGTCGATAGAAAAGAAGACGAAACGTGATAAAGAACGTCATATTAATAATGTTAAACTCAAATAACTAATGAACTATGGAAAAAAGTAAGTATGAAGAAGCGCTGAGCCTCTACAATTGTGAGGTCAACGAAGAAGAAGTACGTGCAGCTGTCAAAAAGATTATTGCTGAGAAGGTACCTGAGAACGACACCCCTGAGGTCAAACGTTTTATGTTTGGCTGCATCTGTCTGACAACACTAACCACGCAAGACTCTGCCGAGAGCGTACTGGCACTGGTGGAAAAGGTGAATAAGTTTGCCCATGAATACCCTGCTATGCCTCATGTAGCAACCATTGTCACCTACCCTCGTTTCACAAAACTGGTATGTGACTCTTTGGAGGTTGAAGGCGTCATTCCTACCTGCGTTAGTGGCTGCTTCCCTTCATCACAGGGTCTGGCAGAAATAAAGATTGCAGAAACAGGTCTTGCCATTCGCGATGGAGCCAAGAACGTAGATATCGTGATGCATGTCGGTGAGTTCCTGGCAGGCGACTATGAGACCGTTTGCGACGAGATTTCAGAGCAGAAGGCAACCTGTGGTGACGTGCCCATGAAAGTCATTCTTGAAACTGGTGACCTGCTGAACCTGTCCAATGTGAAGAAAGCTTCATTACTGTCTATGTACGCTGGTGCCGACTATATTAAGACCTCTACCGGTAAGGAGAAAGTCAGTGCCACTCCTGAGGCTGCATACGTAATGTGCCAGGCTATCAAGGAATACTACGAAAAGACTGGCATTATGATTGGTTTGAAGCCTGCTGGTGGTATCAACAGCGTAATGGATGCTCTTACCTATTACACCATTGTTAAGGAGGTTTTAGGCGAGAAATGGCTCACCGACTATTATTTCCGCTTAGGAACCAGCCGTCTGGCTAACCTGATTCTCAGCGAACTGGAAGGTAAGGAAGTGAAGTTCTTTTAAATAGAAAAAGCGACTGTTTAAGTCGCTTTTTTCTTTTCTTAATAGTTTCGTTGAACAACGTAATCAACATAGGCTGTCAGGGCTTCCTTGACAGCTTTGTTTTTTACACTCTCTTCTATATAGCACATACACATTTCGCTGAACTCCTGCATTTTCTGCTCGGCATAGTCAATGCCTCCCTGCTGTTTCGTGAACTCTACCAAAACGGCGATTTCATCCGTATTAATAGTACCAGCCTTCACCTTCTTGGCAAGTGTCAGCATAGCTTCAAAGTCGGTATTGTTCAATGCGTAAATTACGGGCAAGGTCAACTTACCTTCTGCCATATCATTACCGGTAGGCTTTCCTATTTCCTTAGAGTCGAAATAGTCGAATATATCATCACGAATCTGGAACATGATACCCAGATTCTGTCCAAACTGACGTGCTTTCTTCACCTCTTCGTCAGAAGCATTGGCTGAAATGGCACCGATAGCTGCACAGGCCTCAAACAGAGCGGCTGTTTTCTGCTTGATAACCTCATAATAAACATCTTCCCTAATCTCCTGATTGTTGATATTAGAAAGCTGTAGAATCTCACCAGCAGCTAATATTCTACCCAGTTCTGCCAAGTATTCTATGATACGTTGATTATCCGTAAAAGCCACATTCAGCAAGGCTGTAGAAAGGATATAGTCACCTACCAGAACAGCCACCTTATTATTATAGGAAGCATTGACGGAGGCCTGACCCCTACGCTCACCAGCCTCATCTACCACATCATCGTGAACCAATGAAGCGGTATGCAACAGTTCAAGACCAACAGCAGAATACTGCGTAACCTTACTCACTTCTCCATAGTTCTTGGCCATCAACAGCATTAAAATAGGACGCATACGCTTACCTCCACGCTGTCGGATATGTGACAACACTTCTGAAAGGAGTGCTTGGTCGTGTGTCAAACTACTATTGAACAACTTGATAAAGTCATTCAAATCATTCTCAATAGGCCGTGTAATTAGTGACAAATAATCCATTATCGCTGAATTTTGTGACAAAATTAGTGAAAATATGGTGAATTACCCAATTTTTTAGTAATTTTACGCAGAAAATAACATTGTTATATGGACAAACTATTTCTTTTAGACGCTTACGCGCTTATTTATCGCTCTTATTATGCGTTCATCAAGAGCCCTCGTATCAATTCAAAAGGACTGAATACATCGGCCATTATGGGCTTTCTGAATACGTTGCAGGAAGTTCTAACCAAAGAGCAGCCCACCCATCTCGGTGTTGCCTTCGATCCTCATGGACCTACCTTCCGTAGTGAAGCCTATCCTGAATATAAGGCTCAACGTGAGGCAACACCAGAGGACATCAAACAGAGTGTACCCATCATCAAAGACCTGTTAAGGGCATGGAACATCCCTGTCCTTGAAGTCAGTGGCTATGAAGCTGACGACGTGATAGGCACCTTAGCCACCAAGGCCGGTCAGCAAGGAATCGATACTTATATGTTGACTCCTGACAAGGATTATGGTCAACTGGTAAGAGAAAACGTGAAAATCTATCGTCCTCGTCACGGTGGCGGATATGAGGTAATGGGCCCTGACGAGGTGAAGGCAAAATACGCCATTCCATCGACTGAAGCTGTCATTGACCTTCTGGCGCTGATGGGTGACTCTGCTGACAACTTCCCCGGATGTCCTGGCGTGGGTGAGAAGACTGCCGTCAAACTGATCAATGAGTTTGGTAATGTCGAGGAACTCATCAGCCGGACTTCTGAACTCAAGGGTGCACTTCAGAAAAAAGTAGAAGAACATGTGGACGATATCAAGTTGTCGAAATTTCTGGCTACCATCAAGACGGATGTTCCCATCGAACTCAACATGGACCAGTTGAAGGTGACACAACCCAACGAAGCAGAACTTGGCAAACTCTTAGAGGAATTAGAGTTTAAGAGCCTTGCCAACAAGATTCTTAAAAAATCCGAACCAAAACCAAAATCTGTTAATGCACAACTCGATCTCTTTGCAGAATTTGCGACCGAGGGGTCGAACGAGTCAGAATTTTCGAGTTTTGAGACGTTAAAAACGGTACCTCACGAATACAAACTCATTGAAAAAGAGGAAGATATGAGAAAACTTTATGATTTTTTCATGACAAAAGATTTTCTCGTTCTAGATACAGAAACCACTTCCACCTCTCCGATTGATGCAGAATTGGTGGGTTTGAGCTTCTCCGTTGAGGAACACAAGGCCTTTTATGTCCCTATTCCTGCTAATCGTGAAGAAGCGTTGCAAATTGTTAATATCTTTAAACCACTCTATGAAGACCCAAAAATTCTCAAGGTGGGTCAGAACCTGAAATATGATTTAGAGGTGTTACGCAATTATGATGTCCGTCTGGATGGTCCGATGTGGGACACCATGATAGCCCACTATCTCATCCAACCGGAACTTCGTCACAACATGGACTATATGGCTGAAGTGTATCTGCACTATCAGACCATCCATATCGATGAACTCATTGGACCCAAGGGAAAGAACCAACGCTCCATGCGAGACCTCTCTCCCACCCTCGTTTATGAATATGCCTGCGAGGATGCAGACATCACTCTTCAGTTGAAGAACAAGTTAGATCCTGAATTGAAAAAATACGAATGCGAAGACCTCTTTTATAATATAGAGATGCCCTTGATGCCAGTTCTCGCGGAGATGGAGATGAATGGCGTCTGTCTCGATACGCAGTCGTTAGCTGAAACCAGCAAGCAGTTTACCACTCGGATGAACCAAATAGAGGCACGCATCTACGAGCTGGCTGGTGAGCAGTTCAATATTGCCTCACCCAAACAAGTGGGCGAAATCCTTTTCGATAAACTGAAGATTGTCGAGAAGGCTAAGAAGACAAAAACAGGGCAGTATGTCACCTCTGAGGAAGTATTGCAACAACTCAAGAATAAGCACGAAATCGTAGCGGATATTCTGGAGCACCGTGGACTGAAAAAACTGATCGGTACCTATATCGACGCACTTCCCAAACTGATTAATCCTCGTACAGGACACATCCATACCTCATTTAATCAGACCATCACAGCCACAGGACGCTTGTCCTCGTCCGATCCTAACCTGCAGAACATTCCTATTCGAGGCGAGGACGGAAAGGAAATCCGCAAGGCGTTCATTCCTGAGCCTGGTTGTCTGTTCTTCTCGGCGGACTATAGTCAGATAGAACTTCGCGTGATGGCTCACCTCTCGCAAGACCCACAGATGATAGAGGTTTTCCGCGAGGGCAAGGACCTGCATGCGGCAACAGCTGCTAACATCTATAAGAAGCCTATCGACGAGGTGACGCGCGATGAGCGTACCAAGTCGAAGCGAGCCAATTTCGGCATCATCTACGGCATTACTATCTTTGGTTTGGCAGAGCGCCTGGACATTCCTCGCGACGAGGCTAAGATGCTGATAGACGGCTTCTTCCAGACCTTTCCACAGGTACATGACTACATGGAGAAATCCAAGGAAGTGGCCCGTCGTCAAGGCTATGTCACTACCCTATTCGGACGCCGTCGTTACCTGTCGGACATCAATAGTGCCAATGCTACCGTTCGTGGCTTTGCAGAGCGTAATGCCATCAATGCCCCGATTCAGGGCACTGCCGCCGATATCATCAAGGTAGCTATGATTCATATCTTCAATCGCTTTAAGGCCGAGGGCATCAAGAGTAAGATGATTCTCCAGGTACACGACGAACTCAACTTCTCTGTCTATCCTGAGGAGAAGGAAAAGGTAGAACGTATCGTCATCGAGGAAATGCAGAATGCGTTCCACATGGCTGTTCCCCTCGTGGCAGACTCCGGCTTCGGTGAGAACTGGCTTGAGGCCCATTAGTCCAGTAAACAGAATAGTGCCAGTCCTACCTATCGTATTTCCTTAATACGATAAGAATTTTGTTGTCCGATGTCACCTTTTGTTATTCTGAACGGTTATTTATATGAATCGGTTCAAGAAAACAAAAGTTTAACAATAAAAAAGAAGAAAGAATTATGAAAGAATTAGTTGCCATCTTAGTGCCTATCGCCTGCGGATGCGTGCTGCCCATCATGGTCGTGTGGCTTGCTATCCGCAAAAAGATGAACGAGACAAACCAGCGCACGCAGATTGTGCTGGCCGCCATCGAGAAGAATCCGGAAATGGATATCGAAGAATGGATGAAGAAATTTTCGCCTAAGCCAAGGCTTTTGAAAGAAAAGCTGCTCACAAAACTGCTTTGGGGAAGCCTGACCGCTATGATTGGACTGGGTTTTATAGGCTTTGGAGCATGGCTCGGTTACGTTGGTGGAGGTGGTTCGGACGACCCAATGGCCTCTGTTTGTATCGGTTTGATTCTACTGGCTGTCGGCATAGCTTTCCTTGTAAACTATAGTGTTGGCAAGAAGATGCTGGCCAAGGAGATAGAAGCTGAGGAGAAACAAGTTACCACCCTTCCGGAATAGGTTGTGACACGCAATGAGTTCATAGCCCATGTAGAGCGTGAGCAGGAGGCACTTCGTGGTTTCTTGCTCGCCCTCTGCTGTGGTAATAAGAACGAAGCTGACGACTTGGCACAAGACTCGTTGGTAAAGGCCTACCTCTCGTCGGCAGGCTACCAGGAGAAGGGACGTTTCCGCTCTTGGCTTTTCAAGATAGCCCATAACACATTTCTCAACCACAAGGCAAGTACTCGTACCACTGAAACACTCGACGAAGCCCGTACACTCATCAGTCCCCATGCCACTGATGACAGCTTTGAGCACCAGGATCTCTACCTTGCCTTACGCACTTTGCCACCCAAAGAACGCTCGGCTATCACCCTCTATTATCTGAACGGCTACGACATCAAGGAGATAGCCGCTATTACTGACACCTCGGAAGACGCAGTGAAGAAACAGCTTTCACGAGGACGCGACAAACTAAAAGCAAGACTGAAGTTATGAACAAAGACAAAGCGCTTGAGGAACTGTTCCTCGCCCAGAAACCACATTTCGACGATAAAACCGATTTCATGGCCTCACTCACCCGACGACTCGATGCTGTGGAGTATGTCCGTCAGCATCAGGAGGCCACCATCCGTCGCTATAAGATGGCGATGATTGCCGCTTTCGTCATTGGCATCATCAGCGGAGCCGTCACATTAGCCTTTATTCTTTCCACACCTGCAGATATTCCTTTGTTCACCATTCATGTACAATCAAGCATTCTCCTGTGGTTTGTAGAAAATTCCCGTTCTATCTCTGTCACCATCCTTGCCCTGATGATAAGCCTCGGTTTGATGAGTATTGTCAGCAATATACAGGATATTATGCGTATCCAGAAAGCTCATAAGTTCGCATAAACTATTCTTAAACGATTACACATTTTGTGTAATCAATTAAATTGAACAGAACTAATATTCAAAGAACCCGATGCGCTCTCATAGATGTATCGGGTTCTTTGTATAGGATATAGGCTTGGATTATTTCACCACTACAAGGATTATCGTTATCTATTAGAGTCCAAGCGACTCACTGCGTGAAACATGTACCAATAACTGTGTTTTGCCATCATCCTTCAAACATCTTCCATTAGAATTCAGATGTCATTCACCTCTTACCTTTGCATCCGATTATAGAGATTGTCCATTTTCATG
>LXOW01194145.1_pt1 | contig 15285 bp, 11 predicted proteins | sample 1368591 | NCBI WGS metagenome assembly LXOW01 (sample SAMN04884650, study PRJNA319009) | bovine gut metagenome | isolation source: Cow rumen | host: Bos taurus | place: Italy: Legnaro (PD) | collected 2014-07-09 | reverse complement strand
AGCCACAACCCCAAGCATTGGAACGCCCTCAAGCTCCTCAACGCCCGCGGCGAGTTTATAGACGCCGCCGAAGGCGCTGAAGTGCTGCGTCTTGCCGAGAGCCCCGACCTCAACTTTGCCGAGGTCGAGAATCTGGGCTCCGTGACCACCCTCGACGACGAGATTGACCGCCACATCCAGCGCGTCCTTGGCCTCAAGCTGGTGGATGTCGACGCCATCCGCAAGGCTGGCTTCCGCGTGGCTGTCGACGCCGTCAACAGCACCGGTGGCATCGCCATCCCGCGCCTACTCAAAGCACTGGGTGTCAACGATGTCGTCGAGCTCAACTGCGAGCCTACCGGCCATTTCGCCCACACCCCCGAGCCCATCCCCGAGAACCTCACCCAGATAGCCGAAGCAGTGCCGCGCGAGCATTGCGACCTCGGCATTGTCGTCGACCCCGACGTGGACCGTCTGGCCCTCGTCTGTGAGACAGGTGCCATGTTTGGCGAGGAGTACACCCTCGTCTCCGTGGCTGACTATATCCTGCAGCACACCCCGGGCAACACTGTCTCCAACCTTTCCTCTTCCCGCGCCCTGCGCGACGTCACGCACCGCTACGCCGGCTGTGAGTACAACGCCGCCGCCGTCGGCGAGGTCAACGTCACCACCCTCATGCGCCAGACCGGTGCCGTCATCGGCGGCGAGGGCAACGGCGGCGTCATCTATCCCGCCCTGCACTATGGCCGCGACGCCCTCGTGGGCGTGGCACTCTTCCTCACCCTGCTGGCCAAGAAAGGCTGCAAGGCCAGTGAGTTGCGCCGCACCTATCCCGAATATATCATCTCCAAGAACAAGATCCAGCTCTCTGAAGGCATGGATGTCGACGGTCTCCTCGACCGCCTGGCCAAGAAATACCAGGCCATGCCCTCATGCACCGTCACCACCATCGACGGCGTCAAGATTGACTTCGAGGACGGCTGGGTGCACCTCCGCAAGAGCAACACCGAGCCTATCATCCGCATCTACAGCGAGTCCGCCACCGAGTCCCGCGCCAACGCCCTCGCAGAGGAGATAAAGAAAGAGGTGTAAACCACCCAGGAAGTCTTAGGACATCCTAGGACTTCCTGGAAAACCCAGGAATCCCTAGAGTTTCCTATGGAGCTCTAGGCTTCCTTGGGGCTTAATTTTATTGCCTTTGCAGCATGTTTTCTTCTGGCATTATCAGCCAGGCGAGGATATAGGCAAAGATGCCGGCAAAGCCGAGGAGGCAGGCCAGGACAAAGATGAGGCGCAGGACGGTGGAGTCCGTATTCATGTACTGTCCCAGGCCGCCACAGACGCCGGCAATCTTACGGTCAGTGGTGCTGCGGGTAAGTTTGCGGGGAGGGTTGTATTCCATGGTAGTTTGTTTTGAGGGGTTTTCTAGGAAGCTATCGGAAGCTCTAGGAAATCCTAGGAAGCCCTAGTTTCTCCTAGAGCTTCCTAGCCTCCTGGTTTATTTCATGCCTTTTCTCTTCAGCAGGGCGTCAACGGTGGGGTCTTGGCCGCGGAAGTCGCGGTACATGGTCATGGGGTCGATGGTGTTGCCGCTCTCGAGGATGTGGCGGAACTTCTTGGCCAGCTCGGGGTTGAAGAGGTCGCCGCTCTCGACGAAGGCCGCGAAGGCGTCGTGGTCGAGGATGGCCGTCCAGGTGTAGCTGTAGTAGCCGGCGTCATAGCCCGTGGTGAAGACATGCTGGAAGTAGGGGCTCTTGTAGCGGCTGATGATTTCGGGGATAAGGCCGATGTGGTTCAGGGCATCCGTCTCGAACTTGAGGGGGTCAATCTGCTGTGGCTCCGTGATGCTGTGGTAGTACATGTCGAGCAGCGAGGCGGCCAGCAACTCGGTGGTGATGAAGCCCTGCCCGTAGGTCTGGGCGGCGGCAATCTTCTCGATGAGGGCGTCGGGGATGCTCTCGCCGGTCTGGTAGTGCTTGGCGTATTCTTTCATTACCTGCGGGTGACGGCACCAGTTCTCCATGATCTGCGAGGGCAGCTCGACAAAGTCGCGCGGCACGTTGGTGCCTGCCAGCGACGGGTAGTGGCACTTGCTCAGCAGGCCGTGGAGGGCGTGGCCGAACTCGTGGAAGAGGGTCTCGCTCTCGTCGAAGTTGAGCAGCGAGGGCTTGTCAGCCGTGGGTTTGGTGAAGTTGCACACCACCTGGATGATGGGGATGACGTTGTTGCCCTCGCGGTCCACCTTCTGGCCGCGGAACTCGGTCATCCAGGCGCCGCTGCGCTTGCTCTCGCGCGGGTGGAAGTCCATGTAGAGGATGCCGATGACCTCGCCACCGTCGATGACCTCGTAAGCGTGGGCCTCCTTGTCGTAGGTGGGCAGGGCGGGGTTCTCCTTGAAGGTGATGCCGTAGAGCTTGGTGGCGACGTTGAAAGCGCCCTGGCGCACATTGTCGAGGGAGAAGTAGGGACGCACCTCGTCGTCGTTCAGGGCATATTTCTCCATGCGGTATTTCTCACTGTAATAGCGCCAGTCCCAGGGTTGCAGCTTGGCACCGGGCTCGTCGGCGGCCAGCATCTTCTGGTAGATGTCGCGTTCCTGCTTGGCGAGGTTGAGGGCGTGGGGCCAGATGTCCATCAGGCAGCCAAAGACGGCCTCGGGGGTCTTGGCCAGGCAATCGTCCAGCACATAGCCGGCATGGGTGGTGAAGCCCAGGATGTTGGCGCGCTCGAGGCGCAGGTTGACGAGGGTGTCGATGATGCCCAGGTTGTCATAATCGCCGCCTTTGCAGCGGTCGGTGTAGGCGTGCCACAGCTCCTCACGCAGGGCGCGGTCGGGGCAGGTCTGCATGAAGGGTTCCCACGAGGGCAGCGAAAGGGTCACCTCAGTGCTGTCGTCAAGCACCTTCTTGTAGGCGTTGGTGGCTTTCAGCACATTCTGTGCAAAGCGGAGCGTGAGGGAGGCTATCTGGCTGTTCAACTCGCGAAAGCGTTCCTGCTTGTCGGCAGGGACGTTGGCGCCGCCGCGCACGAAGCCCTTGTAGGTCTCCTCCAGCAGGCGCAGCTGCTCGGCGTTCAATTCGGGCAGTGCCACCGTGGGGTCGGCATTGTCGGAATAGTACTGCTCGTAGACGGTCTTGATGCGCTGGAAAAGCTTCTCATTCAAGGCGATGTCGTCTCCATGGGCTGCCAGCAGGGGTGTCACCTGCTCGGCCACGGCCTCCATGGCCTCATTGTTCTCGCACTCGCTGAGGTTGAAGAATACGCTGGCTACCTCGCCAAGGCGCTCACCGCTGTACTCGTAGGCCTCGACGGTGTTCTCGAAGGTGGGTGCATCGGGGTTGTTGACGATGGCGTCGATGTTTTCTTTCTGCATCTGCATGGCCTTCTCAAAAGCGGGCATGTAGTGTTCTGTCTTGATTTTCTGGAAGTCGGGGATTTCATAAGGTGTTCCCCAGGAGCCTTCCCAGGCGGCGAAGAATGGGTTTTCCATGGTTTTCTTGCATCCTGCTGTCAGCAGCAGTGCTGCGCAGCAGAGGGTTAATAGGGTGTTTCTTTTCATTGTATTTTAGGTTTTTTTGTTGTTTTTCTGGGTTTTCCAGGAAGCCCTAGGGGTTTCTAGGACGCCCTAAATGGGCTGGGGGTTCCCATGGGTTCCTATGGTTCTCCGCAGACGGCTTTCAATACCCCTTCGAGGTTCTTGTCGCTCAGTTTCTTGGCTTGGATGACATTGTGCTCGTCAAGGAGGTATATCTGTGGTGTGGAGGTGATGTCGTACACGTCGTGCCAGTCGACGTTGGCTTCGCCGCCGTCGAGGTTGATCCACGTGGGGCTGTCGATGGTGTGCTGCTCCATGAACTGCCGCCAGTCGACGCGCGTCCTGTCGTCAGGCTCACTGAGGATGGCGTAGACGCCCAGGTCGTACAGGTCGCGGTATTTCAGGTAGATGTTGTACACCTCGGGGATGACATGCTTGCAGTGCCCGCAGTTGGGCGACCAGAATATCAGCAGCTTCCACTTGTTGGGCATGGCATGCAGCGAGTGGGGGCGGTGCAGCGTGTCGTAGAGTATCAGCTCCGGCGCCTCGTGGCCCACCAGCAGGCGTTCCCACTTGTTGGCGCGCATCAGCTCCTGCTCCATGCCACTGGGCGACGACCAGAAGTTGGCGTCCGTGGCGAAGTAGTTCTGCACCAGGAATACGTATATCTCGTCGTACACCATCACGTTGCTCTGCAGATACTTCTGCGTCAGCGTCACCACCAGGTACTGGAACACGTCGGGGGCCTTGCGGGCGCGTTGCAGCACCTTGTCGAGGTAGCCCTCGATGACCGCCGGCGGGGCATACTTGAGGTAGGAGTCGAAGAACTGCATCACCCTGTCGTAGAACACCATCTTGGGTGTGCGGATGATGAAGTTCTCCTCCAGCGGGACGTTGTCAAAATAATGGTCAAAGTAGTAGTCGCGGCGTTGCTCGTCCGTGAGGGTGTCGCCCTTCTCGTCCACCACGGGTGTGAAGTTCTCGCGGGTGGTGAGCATCATCTTCGAGAGCATCCGCTCGGGGTGCTGCAGGATGATGGCGTTCTTCACCGAGTCTAGCTCCAACAGGCGATAGCGCTTGTAGACGGCAAACGAGGCCGAGTCCATCTTCTGGTCCTGCTCCCGCAGGTCGCGCGACAACTCGCTGTCTTTCCGGTGGAAGTCGAAGAAAAACTCGTTCTCCTTGCTGCCCTTGACCTGCATATGGGCCGTCCAGTCGCTCTCCTCGGTCTCGAAGGTGAAGAATGGCTTCTCCTTGTAGACCACGAACTCGACGTAGTTGCCCTCGCTGTTGGCGAAGAAGTAGAGTCCCCACGGCAGGGTGTCGTTGCCGGAAAAGACGAAGCGACCTTTGTTGTCGCGGTAGGCGGTATCCTTCACCTGGTTGCCTCGAGCGTAATAGTTGCCCAGCAGCATCATAGTGTCCTTGCCACCCTTAATCTTGAGTGTCAACTCATAAGCCGGCTTATTGCGTGCCTCCACAGAAAGTGTCAGCAGCGCCGCCAGCAGCAGTAGTGTCAATCTTTTCATACTTTTCATACGCCCATAACGCGCCTCCCCGCGAAATATTGTCTACCCCTGCGAAATATTGTTTCCCCCCAAACCCGCGGACGGGGACGTCCGCAAAACCGCCAATAAAAACCCCGTAGGGGTTGCAAGTCAATGTGGTTGTTGCATAAACCATTCTGTATCCCCTATGAGGAAAAACTGTTGTCGTCCGTCGTTATTCTATTAAGCTGTAACGCCTACGGCGTATGCCTTTTAGTTTTTAGTTTTTACCTTTTACCTGCCATCAGTCGCCTACGGCGTAAACCTTTTAGTTTTTAGTTTTTACCTTTTACCTTCCACTTCCTCGGCGCCGTTTTTATATATCCGATTCATTTCCGCTCATTATCCGCTCCTTTTCCGCTATAAGGGACGGAAAACACACTGAAACCTATGTCATTTCTCCCACAAAAACAAAAAAGGCACACCGGCACCACACTGGTCAATCGATGCTACAATAATATGTTCAATAATATGTTCCATGGCTGCTCCAACCTCAACTCCGTGACCTGCCTGGCCACCAACATCAGCGCCAACCAATGCACCACCAACTGGCTCAACGGCGTCGCCGCCACGGGCACCTTCATCACCCCCTCCTCCACCGGCTGGAACAGCGGCGTCAACGGCAAACCCAGCGGCTGGACACGCCAGACCCCGTAAGGCCTCAATCCACCACGACAAAAAAAACTGCACCGACACAATAAAGTCGGTGCAGTTTCGTTTAAGGGTATTATGTCATCACTGCCTCCCATATTCCTTGACCTGGCCATCATCCTGATGACCGCCGGCGTCACCACTGTTATTTTCAAGTGGCTCAAGCAGCCCCTGGTGCTGGGCTACATCGTGGCGGGCTTNNCGCCATCACCGACTCGACCAACGTGCATGTCTGGAGCGACATCGGCATCGTGTTCCTGATGTTCGCCCTGGGCTTGGAATTCAGCATCAAGAAGCTGAAGAAGGTGGGCGCCACAGGCGCCATCACCGCCCTCACCGAACTGGCTATCATGTTCCTCATCGGTAACCTGGTGGGGCACCTGCTGGGATGGGGTAATATGGAATGTATCTTCCTGGGATGTATGCTCTCCATCTCGTCGACGACAATCATCATCAAGTCGTTCGACGACCTGAAGCTGAAGCAGCAGAAGTTCACCAACACGGTGACCGCCGTGCTGGTGGTGGAGGACCTGATAGCGGTGCTGCTGTTGGTGATCCTCTCGACATTGAGCGTCAGCAAGAGCTTCAACGGCGGCGAACTGGGCCTGAGCATCGTAAAGCTGGCCTTCTTCCTGGTGGTATGGTTTGTGTTCGGCATCTACCTCATCCCTACCTTCCTGCGCTGGATGCGCAGATGGATGACCGAGGAGACGCTATGTATCGTGGCCGTGGGCCTCTGCTTCGGCATGGTGGTGCTGGCCGACTTTGCAGGCTTCTCGACAGCCTTGGGTGCCTTCGTGATGGGCGCCATCTTGGCCGAGACGATCGAGGCCGACGTCATCCACCGCATCATCACTCCCATCAAGAACCTTTTCGGGGCGGTATTCTTCGTGTCGGTGGGTATGCTCGTCGACCCTGGCGTGCTGGTGAAATACTGGCTGCCTATATTGGTCATCGCCGGCACAGTGGTGCTCTTTAAGTCGATGTCGGCCACCGCGGGTATCATCCTCAGCGGCAAGCCCCTCAAGACCGCCATGCAGGGCGGCTTCTGCTTCTGCCAGATAGGTGAGTTCTCGTTTATCATCGCTGGCCTCGGCCTCTCGTTCGGCGTCATCGACCCGAACCTCTACCCTATCATCGTATCGGTATCGATCATCACCACTTTCGTGACGCCCTATATGATCAAGGCCGGCACACCCGCCTATGAGCTGGCCGACCGCCGCCTGCCACAGAAGGTGAAGGATGCCCTCAACCGCTATAGCAGCAGCACCAAGAACACCGGCCACGACACCGCCATACGCTCGTTCGTCACCAAACAGCTGGTGACTATCGTCATCTACGGCTTTATCATCTTCGCCCTGGGGATGCTCAGCACCCTGCTGCTGAAGCCGTTTATCAACAAGATATTCGCCGAATGGGACATCCCCGCCATCTGGGGCAACCTGCTGGGCATGACGGCAACACTGCTGGTGATGGCCCCCTTCCTCTGGGCGCTGACCGTCAAGGGTGTCAACCGCCAACGCATCCGCAAGATGCTGCAGACCTACCACGGCAGCCAGGTGGCCGTCATCCCCCTGCTGGCACTGCGTTACTTCTTGGCCGTGGCTCAGGTGGGTATGGTGGTATCAGCCTATCTGCAGGCCGCCGTGGGCCTCATCATCATCATCGCAATCGTGGTGCTGGCCGTGGTACTGCTGTCGCGCAAGGCTACCGACTCGTACAACCGCATCGAGGAACGCTTCGTGAGCAACTTCAACCAACGGCAGGCACAGAACTCGTTTAAGATACCCCAATCGCTGGAACAGAAGTTTATCATGGAACGCATGACCCTCTCGGCCTACTCGCCACTGGTGGGCAAGACCCTCGCCCAAAGCGGATTCCGCAACGAATACCGCGTCAACGTGGCCTCCATAGAACGCGCCGGTAAGGTGTACGACCTGCCCATAAAGGACTTCCTCATCATGCCGGGCGACCGCATCACCATCCTCGGCGACGAGGACCATCTGGCACGCGTGCGCTCCGATATCGAGGTGGAACCCGATATGCTCATCCACGACCACTCGGACAACGAAATCAACATCTACCGCCTCGAAGTGAAGGACAACAGCCCCCTCGTGGGCACCGATATCCGCAAGGCCAGCATCAAAGACAAACACCATTCGATGGTCATCGCCATCGAACGCGGCACAGAATATATGCTCAACCCCGTGGCCGACACCATCTTCCAAGCCAACGACGTGGTTTGGATGGTCTCGCCCGACGAACTGAACGTGCAAGACTTTAACTGACAAGAACCAGGTCTCCCAAGAAAAACCTAGGGCTTCCTAGAACCCCCAAAAACAAAAACCCTCAAAAAAACACACCCAATGAAAAAACTCCTCCCCCTATTAGCGTTGAGCCTCTGCCTTTTGCCCTTCTGCGCCGAGGCGCAGAACGACAAGAACTTTGAGATTTCCAAGAACCTGGAGGTCTTTGCCAATGTCTACAAGACGCTCAACAACAACTATGTCGACGACGTGGACCCAGGCAAGGCCATCAAGACAGCCATCGACGCCATGCTGGCCTCGATGGATCCCTATACCAACTACTACCCCGAGAGCGACATGGAGGATGTGAAGATGCAGATGCTCGGGCAGTACGGTGGCGTAGGCTCCCTGATACACATGGAGTTGGACTCGACAGGCAAAACGGGCAAGCACTTCATCGCCGAGCCTTTTGAAGGGATGCCCGCCGACCTGGCAGGCGCGAGAGCCGGAGACCAGATATTGGCTGTCAACGGCGAGAGCACCGAGGGCAAGACTACCTCGGAGGTAAGCAACGCCATGCGCGGACAGGCTGGCACCACGGTGACACTCACGCTCATGCGCGACGGCAAGACCTTCGACCTGCCCATCACACGCAAAGAGATACACATGCCCAATGTGCCGTACAGCGGCATGGTGAAAAATCCCGCCACAGGCGAGAAGAACATCGGCTATATCTACCTGAACGAGTTCACACAAGACGCTGCAAAGAACGTGCGCGAGGCTTTCCTGCAGCTGAAACGCAGCCATCCCGACATGAAAGGCGTCATCCTCGACCTGCGCGGCAACGGCGGCGGCCTGATGAACGAGGCCATTGACATTGTCAACATCTGGGTCAAAAGCGGGGAACTGGTTGTGGAACAGAAAGGCAAGCTGGCCGACCGCAACCAGAAACATCGCACCAGCCACGCCCCCGACGACACGAAGATGCCCGTGGCAGTGCTTATCAATGAGCACAGCGCCTCGGCCAGCGAGATTGTCAGCGGCAGCCTGCAGGACCTGGACCGCGCGGTCATCATCGGCAGCCGTTCCTTCGGCAAAGGACTGGTGCAGAACATCCTGCCCATGCCGTACAACAACCAGATGAAGGTCACGGTATCCAAGTATTTCATCCCCAGCGGGCGCTGCATCCAGGCCATCGACTACAGCCGTCGCGACGCCAACGGACGCGCCGTGAAGGTGCCGGACAGCCTTAAGACCGCCTACAAGACGCGCAACGGACGCATCGTCTACGACGGTTTCGGCATAGAGCCTGACATTGAGGTGGAAGGCAACACCAGCTCCCTCCTCACCGTGGCACTCTACAACAAATTCCTCTTCTTCCAGTACGCCACCAAGTTCCGCCGCGAACATGAAAGCATCGCGCCGGCATCGGAGTTTGTGGTCACGGACGAGATATACAACGACTTCATCAACTTCCTGGCCGACAAGACCTACGAGTACACCACTTACACGGAGCGCCTGCTGAAGGAGATGCACCGCGTGGCCAAGGAAGAGAACTACATAGACGAAATCAACAACCAACTGGAACAGTTGGAGGAGACCTTTAAGAATGCCAAGAAAGACGACCTGATGCGTAACCGCGAGGACATCAGCCGCTACCTGCGGGACGAGATCCTGGTGCGGTATTACTACAACCGAGGCCGCCTGGAAGGCTCGCTGGCCGATGACCCGGATGTCCTCAAAGCCGCGGAAGTCCTCTCCAACCCTGAAGAGTATAACAAGATTTTGAACCCTTAGGAAGGACTGTGAGGCACTAGGACGCCCTAGGATTTCCTAGGGGTTTCTAGGTTTTCCTAGGGCATCCTAGGCCTCAAAAAAACTCAAGCCATCAAAAGACAAATCCATAGAACAGTCTACGTCGCACTGCTGTGCCTGCTGGCGGTGTTTATGACCACATCGGTGTTCTTCACCAACCTGGCGTGGTTCCTGCTGCTCGTCAACTGGGTGGCGGAATGGAACTGGCGCGAGAAGTTCCGCGACTTTCGCCACAACTACCCGCTGCATGCCATTCTGGCAATAGCCGGCGTGTATCTGCTGTGGAGCATCGGCTGCGACAACACGGCCCAAACGCTGGAGGTTTTGCGCATAAAAATCCCGATGGTGGCCATTCCGCTGGTGGTGCTCACCTCCGCGCCTCTGCAACGGCGCGAGGCCCTCAGCGTGGTTGTTTGCTACCTGGGAACGTTGTTTGTGGTGTCAATCATCGGGCTGGTGAGATACCTAACAATCGAGGGGCTGCCTTACAGGGATATTGTGCCTTATATCTCGCATATACGGTTTGGGTTGAATATTTGTTTGGGGATAGTTCTTTTGCTTTTAGGAAGCCCTAGGGGGACTAGGGGAATATGGGGATTTTGGGTGTTGCGGGGGGCAATGGTGCTTTGGTTCCTGTATTTCCTTTTCTTGCTGAGGGCCTACACGGCATTCATCATCCTGCTGGTGCTGGCGCTGGTGCTGCCAATCGCCTTCTGGCGACGGCTGCCCAAGGTCACACGGCGTGTGGCACTGACTGTCGGCATTGCCGCATGGCTGCTGGTCATCGGCACCACATGGTACTACCACCACGACTATTACACCCTCCGCGCCCCCTCGACGGCAGAGGTATTCCCGCCCGTCACGGCCAACGGCAACCCCTACCTGCACCGTAACGACGGACTGATAGAGAACGGAAACTACGTACACAAATACGTCTGCGAGAAGGAGATGCGCTCCGAGTGGCAGAAACTCAGTAGCTATCCTTTCGACTCGCTGACCCCCGTGGGCTACACCGTCTACCCTGCCCTGTTGCGTTACCTCAACGCCATCGGCGCCACCAAGGACAGCGTCGGCATGCAACGCCTGACGCCCACGGATGTCGCCGCCATAGAGCAAGGCATTGCCAACCCCGTCTATCTGCAACGGGGGCCCCGCAAGCTCTTCTACGTCCTCTTCTACGAATATGAGAACTACCGCTGCTTCCGCAGCGTGAGCAACTTCTCCACCCTCCAGCGCCTAGAGCTGTGGGAGGCGGGCTGGACAGCCTTGACGCGCCACCCGCTGCTGGGCGTCGGCACAGGCGACGTGAATGATGCCATCCAATTGGAACTCACCAAGAGGCAGTCACCTCTGTGGGACAGCGGATTGCACCTTCACAACCAGTACCTCACCTTCCTCGTGGCCTTTGGCTGGATAGGGTTTATCATTATCGCCTTCTTCTTCCTCAGGGCCCTCTTCCCGTGCAAAACGCAATACTCAAGTTTTCACTCTCAATTCCCGATCCTATTTACTGCCCACATGATTATTGTACTCATCTCCTTCTTTGGGGACAACACACTTTCCACCCTCGCAGGGATAACTTTTGTCACACTAGGATATAGCTTGCTAGGAAGCACTAGGAGGTCCTAGGAAATCCTAGTCAGTCCTAGGGAGTCCTAAATAACCGCCAAACAATCAAACTCAACGAACAATGTATTTCTACCATACCCTACCCAACGGACTGCGCATCATCCTGCGCCAGAACAACTCCATCGTGACCCACGCCGGCGTCTACATCGGGGTCGGCTCGCGCCATGAGACGGGCGCCGAGGAGGGCGTCGCGCACTTCATAGAGCATTCCATCTTCAAAGGCACCGAGCACCGCCGCTCGTACCATATCCGCAACCGCATCGACGGCGTTGGCGGCGAGCTGGACGCCTTCACCTCCAAGGAGGAGACATGCGTCTATGCCTCAGTGCTTTCCGAACACCTGGAACGGAGCCTTGAGCTCTTTGCCGACATCCTCTTCCACTCCACCTTCCCCGCCAATGAGATTGAGAAGGAGAAAGATGTGGTCATCGAGGAAATCAACCTCTACCGCGACACCCCTTCCGACAGCATCTACGACGACTTCGAGGAACGTTTCTTCGGCACGCACCCCCTAGCGCACAACATCTTGGGGACGAAGAAGAACGTCAAGCGCTTCACGCCCGATTTCCTGCACACCTTCATGCACCGCCATTACACGCCCGACAGGATGGTGGTCAGCGTCGTGGGCAACGTGCAATTTCCTCACCTCATCCACCTCTGCGAGAAGTACTTCATCCCCGAGGATTCCCGCCCGATGCCCGGGCTCGAGGAACTGCCCCCAAGCAGGCCACAGCCCACACCTTTCAACACCACCGTATCCCGCCATACCCATCAAGTGCACATGCTTGTCGGCGGCGAGGCCCCTACCCTTTTTGACAGCCGGAAGACAGCCTTCACGCTCCTCAACAACATCCTCGGCGGCCCTGCCATGAACTCGCGCCTCAACGTGGCCCTGCGCGAGAAACAGGGTTTCTGCTACACCGTAGAGTCGCAGTATGTGCCTTTCACCGACGCAGGCATCTTCTACATCTACGCCGGCGTCGACAGCGATGCTGCGGAGCATAGCACCGACCTCATCCACGCCGAGTTGCGTCACCTGCGCGACACAGCCCTCACGCCACAACAGCTCCACGCCGCACAACGGCAGCTCATCGGCCAGATGGCCATCAACAACGAGCTTGCCCTCAACGAGATGCAGAGCATCGGCAAGGCACATCTCTATTTTGACCGAGTCGACACCCTCGAAGAGATAAACCGAGACATCCTCAGCGTCACCGCCAAAGATGTCCAAGAATTGGCTGAGATGTACCTCTCAGAAGAACGGCTCAGCCACCTATATTACAAATAATCTAATCCCAAGCCTAGAACTCGACCACCAACGCATGTTTCACCGGGGAGTTGCAGAGCACTGTGAGACGGGTGCACCCCCGCTCGAAGCGCGTCTGTATCCGGGTGTCGTCGTCGAGACCGATGGGGCGTACCATGTGCGTCTCCACAGGCAGTTCTATGGTGATGGTGGCCATCGGACGGTCGAGGAGACAGATGGCATAGCGGTGCTTGCCGTCCTTGCTCTGCGTATAGTACTTGCGGCCTGCGCCGTAAGGTGCAAGGGGGCGTGTACCGTAGATAGCCTCGCCGTTGACGCGAAGCCATTCTCCCATCTCTTTCATGCGCACCAAGGCTTCCTGGGGCAGACGACCCTCGGCATCGGGTCCCACGCCCAGGAGCAAGTTACCGCCCTTGGCAACCACCTTCACGAGCATGTGGATTAACTGAGTGGTGCTCTTATAGTTGTCGCCTGGCACATATGACCAGCTGTCGCCCATGGTCATGCAGGTCTCCCACGGGTAGGGGAGCATCTGGTCGGGAATCTGCTTCTCGGGGGTGCGGTAGTTCTCGTAACGCCCGCCCACGCTGCGGTCGACGACGATAAGGTCGGGGTTGCCGTCGCGGGCGATGGCCACAAGGCTGTCCATGCCAATGTCCTGCACGCGGGCGTAACAGCCCAGCCAGGGACGTGTCTCGTCGTTGATGCTCCATTCGGGACGCACCCAACCGCCGTCGAGCCAGAGGATGTCAATGTCGCCGTAGTTGTGCGTCAGCTCCTGGATTTGGTTGTAGGTGAAGTGCCGGAAGCGGTTCCAGCGGTCGGGATGGCGGGTGATGTCGTAGTTTACGTTGCGGTCGGGCGTGGCCCATTCGGGTGCCCAGTAGTCGGGATGGTGCCAGTCGGGCTTGGAGAAATAGAGCCCTGTCCACAAACCCGCGCCACGGAAGGCGTCGACCACGCTGCGCGTGATGTCGGGCTGAGAGTTGCGACTGTAGGGGCATTCCCTGCCGGCGACGCTGTAGTCCGTCTCGCGGCTGTCGAACATGCAGAAACCGTCGTGGTGCTTAGTGGTGAACACCAGGTAGCGCATCCCTGCGTCACGGGCCGCCTCGGCCCACTGCGTGGGGTTGAACATCGTGGGGTTGAAAGTGCGGTTGAGCGCCTGGTAGGCACGCTTGTAGTCAATGTAGTCGGCGCCCTGCGTGCCACGGACGGGGCCGTCGGAACCCAGCTGCTCGCGCGTAATCCAGTCCTCATTGCAGATGCTCCAAGACTCCACCACGCCCCATTGCGCGTAGATGCCCCAGTGCAAAATCAAGCCCAACTTCAGGTCCTGCCATTCGGCGACACGACCCAACACCACAGGGTCACTCTCAGCCTCGCGTGAATACTGCGCCAACACATCACTACACCAGCACATTGCAATCAACAGCAAACAAAATGTTATATTCTTTTTCATGCTGCAAAGATAAGAAAAAAAAGTTTTTTCGTATCTTTGCTTCCGTAAAAAAACAAACAAAAAACCAAAAACTATGCGTAAATTATTATCTATCACACTACTTATTGCCTGCATCGGAACAGTGTCGGCACAGAGCAAATGGGCTTATCACCTCAGTTTCGGAGGCGAATTGAAGTCAGGTAACGTCAACACCACCATCTTCAAAAACGACGGCGGAATCGAGCGCAACGACAGCCTGCTGGCACTCAGCGCCGGCTATAACATCGTCTACGGCATGAAGGACAAGGTGCTGTACGACAAGGGTCTCACAGCGTCGTTCACAGCCGACCTGTGGCAGTACGACCGCTGGTCGCCCTTCGTGGTGAACACCTACAACAACAACAAATTCAAAGGTTACGAGTACAAGAGCAGCCTCCTGGGCGGTGTCAAATACCGCATCTACACCCTTCCGGGCGTGTGTGATTATAGCATCAGCGCCGCCTATGTCTCCGATTGGGTGCAGTACTTCAAATACGACAGCGAGGGCAACCTGGTTAACGATGCCCGACTGAAGCCGCAAGTGTCGCGTATCTCGCTGCGCTTCAAAGTCAAGCAGAAAATCAGCGACATCATCAACATCAAGCACACCACCTTTTACCAACCCTCGCTGATGGAACTTGGCGGCTTCAAGAGCCTCAAGGAAGACTATGTCGTCACCAGTACCACCACCTTTGAGAACAAGATAGGAGAACACATCTTCCTCGACCTCAACTTCAACTACGAGTACCGCAGCATCGTACCCGAAGGCATCCAAAACACCGACATCTTCACCTCGGCGACGTTGAGAATAAAGTTCTAAAAAAAACAAGAACCCCGCGCCTTACGGTGCGGGGTTCAAGATAAAAACTAAAACAAATTACAATTACTTTTACTTCTTTGCGTATTTCTTGTACTTGCTCATGAACTTGTCCACGCGTCCGGCGGTGTCGACCAGTTTCAACTTGCCCGTGAAGAAGGGGTGAGAGGTGTTCGAAATCTCCAACTTCACCACAGGGTATTCATTGCCGTCAGTATAAGTGACCGTCTCTTTCGTGGCGGCACAACTCTTGGTCAAAATCATGTTGTCGTTAGACATGTCCTTGAAAACAACCTGTCTCTTATACACATCTGACGCT
>LXOW01286667.1_pt1 | contig 15287 bp, 14 predicted proteins | sample 1368591 | NCBI WGS metagenome assembly LXOW01 (sample SAMN04884650, study PRJNA319009) | bovine gut metagenome | isolation source: Cow rumen | host: Bos taurus | place: Italy: Legnaro (PD) | collected 2014-07-09 | reverse complement strand
CCGAAAGTGGTCAAGCCCAAATGGAAAACGAATACAACGATGCCGTGCAGGCCATCTCGGCCATCGAAGGCCAGCTGAAGAATCCCAAGTTTGCGGGCAGGAAGGCGGCAGGCGCCGTCATGGTCGCCTTGCTGCTGCTGGCGGCACCCGCCGCACAGGCCCAGAACAATGTCGATTCGCTCTGGAACAGAGCCGGAGAAGCGTTTGCCGCCGGCCAGTGGCAGAACGCCCTGAACTACTATCAGATGATCGAAGGCGAGAACCTGGAGAGCGCCGACCTGTACTACAACCTCGGCAACACCTGTTTCAAGCTCGATGACATCGCGCACGCCATCCTCTACTACGAACGGGCGCTCAAGCTCGATCCCGCCCACGCGGACGCGGCCCACAACCTGGAGATCGTCCGGCAGATGACGCTCGACAAGATCGACGTCGTGCCCGACTTCATCCTCGTCTCGTGGTTCCGCCATCTGCGGCAGGGCCTGTCAGCCGACGCCTGGGCCTGGATCACGCTGGCACTGGCAGCCCTCGTCGGCCTGCTGTTCCTGCTTTTCCGCCTGGGAGGTTCCACCGCCCTGCGGACGGTCTCTTTCATCGCGGGCTGCGTCTTCGCGGTACTGACGGTCTTCACCTTCGTGTTCTCCCTGCAGCAGAAGCATGCCATCACGCGGCAGGACAGCGCCATCGTCACGACACCTGTCTGCTCGGTCAAGAGTTCCCCGGCCGAGGGCGGCAAGACGGTCTTCGTCCTCCACGAAGGCACGAAAGTCCGCATCCTCGACAATGTGGGCGACTTCGCCAAGGTTGAAATCGCCGACGGCCGCCAGGGCTGGGCCCCGACATCGACCTTCGAAGTAATCTAATTGCGTACGTCCGAGTGTCCGTCATGCCGGACTTGATCCGGCATCTCTACCACTGATCGAAGTGGATGCGCTCGGGTTTCCATTTGTCTTTGGGCTGCTCGTCGTTGGCCGGATAGCCGACGGCGACAGCACAATACGGAAGGACGGAATCGGGCATGTCCAGTTCTCGCTTCATCGACGCATAGCGCTCGCTATACGGATAAGCAGCTGTCCAAACAGCGCCCAGGCCGAGTGATTCAGCGGCGAGCAGGAAGTTCTCGGTACAGGCGCCCATATCATCCCGCCATGTACCGTTGGGGCGCGTGACCGGCGCACCGTCCGGGTTGTTGCGGGGCGGGCGGGTGACCGTCGTATCGGCGCAGAACACGACTACAGCAGCAGCCGAATTGAAGATGCGCATATTGAAATTGTTCTCGAAGACGCGCTCATACTGCGATTTGTCGGTCAGCACGACAAAATGCCACGGCTGGATGTTCGACCCGGTCGGCGCCGCCATCGCTGCCTTCAGCATCGCCTCCATATACTCCGCCGGAATAGCCTGATCCGTAAATGCGCGTACGCTCTTGCGCTGCATGATCGTTTGGATGGTCTCATTGTCCACGCCTGCACACTTCGTCTCTTCTTTGCTTCCGCAGGAGGACACCACCAGCGCGGACACCAGCACCGCGCCCAGTAATAAGTTCTTTTTCATAGGATTACCATTTATTTACAACAAATATAAACAAAATCACAAACTCCGACAACAAGAAGCTCCGGCTTATTACAGGCTGCGAAGAGCTTCGATGGGGTCGAGGGTGGCGGCGCGGCGGGCCGGGAGGAGGCCGGAGGCAAGGCTGACGGCCGCCGCGAGCAGTGTTCCGGCCGCCATCCAGCCCCACGGAACGCTGAAACGCCCGTCTAGCGACAGCGCCACGAGGTTGCCCAGCAGCAAGCCCAGCACGATGCCTGCGGCACTGCCGACCACGCCGATTCCCAGCGCCTCCGCCAGGAACTGACGCGCGATGTCGCGCGCACGGGCGCCCAGCGCCCGCCGCGTCCCGATCTCGCGCGTCCGCTCTTTCACCGACACCAGCAGGCTGTTCATCAGGCCGACCGCCGCTCCCAGCATCGTCACCAGACCGATGACGAGCGCAACCAGCGAGAGTTTCGAGCGAAGCGAGGCCAGCGTGGCTGCCGCGCCGTCGGCTTCGACGATCTCAAAATCGGGCTCTACTCCCGGCGGAAGCCGGCGGATGGACGCCNNGCGCCCTGGCGTTCCAGCGCCCCGACAACCTGTAAGCGCAGGCCGTCGACCGAGACCATCTCCCCTATACCCTCGCCTTCGCCGAACAGGCGCCGCCGGACGTTATCGCCCAACAGGGCCACGGTGGCCGACGAGCCGGTTTCCTGCACCGAGAAGTTGCGGCCGGCGGCCAGTTTCAAGCCTTCCACGGAAAGATAGGCCGCATCAACGGCCAGCAGCTGCACCACCGGATCGGTAGTCTTTCCCCCACCCCGCACCACGGCTGCGCTTTGCAACGTCGTCCACGCAGAAGCATCGCTTCGCTGCGCTTCTGCGGCCATACAGAACTCTTTTGCCTGCCTGGCGTTAATGGGCGGAGCGCCAGCTTTCGGACGCAGCTGGAGCGTAGCGGCGCCCAGTTTGTCGAAGCTGCCGACGACCTCGCGCGACAGCACGTCCACGGCCGTTTCGATGCCCACCAGCGCGGCGACACCGACAGCCAGCATGGCCACCGTCAGCAGGAAGCGGCGGCGGTTCGAAGCAAAAGCATCCAGGGCGGTACGGAAAACATCTCTCATCACAGATCCTCCAAAAAGATTTGACTTTCAAATATAGGAAAATCCTTTGGTTTTAACTAATTTTGCATGATTAAAATGCGTATTTTATACTCCCATGGAAAACAAGCGATCATACGGCCGTCGCAAAACCGATGAGAATCGACAGACGTCGCCGACCCGCGGCGCCAGACCGCGCCGCTCCTACGACAAGGACGAACGAGAGAAGCGTCCTGTCAGAAAAACATTTACAGACCAGGCTAAGCCCTACGCAGCAAAGCCAAAACCCTATTCGGCCAAACCGAAAAAACAGGCCGGGCCCGTCAAAGACGACGGCCTCGTCCGGCTCAACAAATTCATCGCCAATTCCGGCATCTGCTCCCGCAGGGAAGCAGACACGTATATTGAGAACGGCCTGGTGAGCGTCAACGGCGTCCGCGTCACCGAACTCGGCACCAAGGTCGATCCGGCCAAGGACGACATCCGTTTCAACGGATCACGCATCAAGGGCGAGAAGAAAGTCTACCTGGTGATGAACAAGCCCAAGGATTTCGTCACCACCCTCTCCGACCCGCACGCCGACCGCACCGTGATGGACCTCATCAACAAGGGCCTCTGCCCGGAGCGCGTGTACCCGGTGGGACGGCTCGACAAGGCCACGACCGGCGTGCTGCTCTTCACGAACGACGGCGACCTGGCCGACCAGCTCACTCACCCCAAGCACCAGGTGCGCAAGATCTACCATGCGACCCTCGACAAGGCCCTCCGGAAAGAAGACTTCGACAAGATCCTCGACGGCATCGAGCTGGAAGACGGCCCCATCGCCGCCGATGCGCTTTCCTACGTGGAAGGCGACAGGACCCAGGTGGGCCTCGAGATCCACTCCGGCCGCAACCGCATCGTGCGCCGCATCTTCGAACACCTGGGCTATAAGGTCAAGAAACTGGACCGCGTCTATTTCGCCGGCCTGACCAAGAAGAACCTGCGCCGCGGCGCCTGGCGCTTCCTCGATGACAAAGAAATCGGACTGCTGAAAATGGGGGCCTTCGAATAATGGACAGCAAACAGCCCCAACATCAACACAGGGCCGGGTTCGTCAACATCATCGGCAACCCGAACGTCGGCAAATCAACCCTGATGAACGCCCTGGTGGGTGAAAATCTCTCCATCGTCACCGCCAAGGCCCAGACCACGCGCCACCGCATCATGGGCATCGTCAACGGCGAGGACTGGCAGATCGTCTTCTCCGACACCCCGGGCATCCTCAAGCCCAGCTACGCGTTGCAGGAGAGCATGCTCAACTTCGTGGACGTGGCCATCGGCGACGCCGACGTCATCCTTTACGTGACGGACGTGGTGGAGAAAAAAGACAAGAACGCCGAATACGTAGAGAAGCTTGCACAGCTCAGCTGCCCCGTGCTCATCGTACTCAACAAGATCGACCTGAGCGACCAGTCCACTGTGCTCAAGCTCATCGAAGAGTGGCAGGCCCTTGTTCCGCAGGCCGAAATCTTTCCCGTCTCCGCCAAGGAGAAATTCAACCTGGAAGGCATCCTCGACAGTATCATCGCCAAACTCCCGGTGAGCCCGCCCTGGTACGACAAGGAACAGTTCACGGACAAGAGCATGCGCTTCTTCGCCTCGGAGATCATCCGGGAAAAGATTCTCGAAAACTACGACAAGGAGATCCCCTACTGCACCGAAGTGGTCATCGAACGCTTCAAGGAAGGAGAGGAACGTTACGACATCGGGGCCGTGATCAATGTGATGCGCGACTCCCAGAAAGGCATCATCATCGGCAAGGGCGGCAGCGCCCTCAAGCGCGTCGCCACCGCCGCCCGGCTGGAAATGGAAGACTTCTTCCAGAAGAAAGTATTCCTGCAGGTCTTCGTGAAAGTGGAGCCCAACTGGCGGGAAGACAAGAAAATGCTCAAGAAATTCGGATATATTCAGGACTAAAGGCAAACCATCATGAAAGAAGAGGACGAATTGGACGAATTGGACGGACTGGACGAAAGAAGCGAAGAACTCCCCGAAGAAGAGGAGGAGGTGGATGAGATTGTCGACGAAGACGCCGACGATCCGGCACAAGGCAAATTCGACCGGCTGGTGGCCGAAGGCGAGAACAAATACAAACTCTCGGGCATGTACCGCGAGTGGTTCCTCGACTACGCCTCCTACGTGATCCTCGACCGTGCCGTGCCCCACATCGAAGACGGTCTGAAGCCCGTGCAGCGCCGCATCCTGCATGCGATGCAGAAAGTGGAGGACGGCCACTACCACAAGGTGGCCGGCATCGTGGGCGACACCATGAAATACCACCCCCACGGCGATGCGTCCATCAAGGACGCCCTCGTGGGCCTGGGCCAGAAAGAATACCTGATCGACACCCAGGGCAACTGGGGCAACATCTTCACGGGCGATGCCGCCGCCGCGTCGCGCTACATCGAAGCCCGGCTCAGCAAATTCGCCCTGGAAGTGGCTTTCAACAAGAAGATTACGGAGTGGGTGCCTTCCTACGACGGCACGAACCAGGAGCCCGTTGTACTGCCGATGAAGTTCCCGCTGCTGCTCGCGCAGGGCACGGAAGGCATTGCCGTGGGCCTGTCGGTCAAGATTCTCCCGCACAACTTCAACGAACTGCTCGACGCGTCGATTGACGCGCTCAAGGGAAAGCCATTCGAACTCTATCCCGACTTTCCTACCGGCGGCCTGATCGACTGCTCGCGCTACAACAACGGCCAGCGCGGCGGCAAGGTCAAGATCCGCGCCCGCATCGTCAAGACCGACAAGCGCACGCTGACCATCACCGAAATCCCCTACGGGCAGACCACCGAAAGCCTGATCGATTCCATCATCAAGGCCAACGACAAGGGCAAGATCAAGATCAAGAAAGCCGACGACATGTCGAGCGACGGCGTGGAGATCAACATCACGCTCCAGAACGAAGTGTCGCCCGACAAGACCATCGACGCGCTCTACGCCTTCACCAACTGCGAAGTGGCCCTCTCCCCCAACGCCTGCGTGATCATGGACCGCAAGCCCCATTTCATGGGCGTGGACGAGATCCTGCGCTACAACGCCTTCCACACCAAAGACCTCTTCGAGCAGGAGCTCAAGATCCTCCTCGACGAGCTGGAGGGCGACTGGCACTGGTCGAGCCTCGAGAAGATCTTCTTCGAGCAGAAAGTCTACCGCATCCTGGAAAACGACGCCGCTTCCTGGGAAGAGCAGTTGCAGGATGTGCAGCGGGAGATGGACAAATACCAGCACCTGCTCAAGCGCCCCATCGTGCCGGAAGACATCAACAAGCTGGTGGAGAAGCCGGTGCGCAAGATCTCGCGCTTCGACATCAAGGCCGCCGAGGAGCGCATCCGCGGCATCGAAGCCGACATCGACGAAGTGCGCAACAACCTCGACCACCTCACGGAATACACCATCCGCTACTTCCAGCAGCTCAAGCGCAAGTACGGCGCGCGATTCCCGCGCAAGACCGAGATCACGACCTTCGAGAACATCGAAGCCGAGAAGGTGATCACGCTCAACGCCAAGCTCTACGCCAACAAGGCCGACGGCTTCGTGGGTACCGACCTCAAGAAGATCGACGGCGGAGAGTATATCTGCGACTGCTCCGACATCGCCGAGATCGTGGTCTTCATGAAAAACGGCAAGTACATGGTGACCCGCGTGAAGGACAAGGCCTTCATCGGCAAGGACATCATCCACGTCGCCGTCTTCAACCGCCGCGACGAGCGCACGGTCTACAACGTGGTCTACCGCGACGGCAAGGTCGGCGGCGTATATTACGCCAAGCGCTTCGCCATCACCGGCATCACGCGCGACAAGGAATACGACCTCACGCAGGGCAAGCCGGGTTCCACGGTGCTCTGGTTCACCGCCAACAGCAACGGTGAAGCCGAAGTGCTCCGCATCCAGTACCGTCCCCGTCCCAAGCTCAAGAAACTGGTGGACGAATACAATTTCGCCGACCTGGCCATCAAGGGCCGCGCCACGCGCGGCAACGTGGTCACCGGCAAGAACATCATCCAGCGCATCACGCTCAAGTCGAAGGGTGTCTCCACGCTGGCCGGGAAGCAGATCTGGCTCGACGAGGACATCGTCCGCCTCAACGATGCGGGCCGCGGCCGCTACCTGGGCGAGTTCTCCGACGGCGACCTGATCCTGGTGATCTGCAAGGACGGCAGCTACTACACCACTTCTTTCGACCTGAGCACCCATTTCCAGGGCGAGTTGATGCGGGTGGAAAAATTCGATCCGGAGCGGACTTTCTCGGTGCTGTACTACGACGGCCCGGCCAAGGCCTACTATATCAAGCGTTTCAGTTTTGAGCCCAACAACGGCATCGCGGTGAGTTTCATTGCGGAGGGCAAGGGCTCCAAGCTGGTGGAAATCAACGAGGACGAATATCCGCAGCTGCGGGTGGTCTTCGGCGGCAAGAACGCGGGCAAGGAACCGGAGCTCATCGACGTGGAACAGTACATCGGGAAGAAGGGGTTCCGGGCGAAAGGCAAGAAGGTGTCGTGGCTCGACGTGAAGAGTGTCGCATTTGCGGAGCCGCTGGTCAAGGAGAAGCCGGTGGAACCGGCAGATGAAGAAGAGGTAGAGGCTTCTTCCGTCGAGCCGGACAATACACCGGACGACACCCCGGAAGAGAACCTGACCGACTGGTCCAATCCTTCGGAACCTACGTTGTTTTAAATGATTATGCTTGCGCCTGGCACTCTGGGAATTGCTTCTCGGACCGACTCGCTAGCGAGGGTGGTTAGGGTCCTCGAAGCAATATCCCACCCGTGCTTAGCGGCGCAAGTTAAGCCAACGGTGAGCATAGGAGGGCCGGGCGTTGGCCTGGTGGAGAAATCAGTGTTCCTCGTGGCAGGCGCCCTCGATCGCCACGAGGGTCCTGATTTCGCCTCAGCCTAAAGGCCCTCCGGAGCGAACCGAATTAACGATACTGCATATGATTGTAGCACTGACAGGTTTTATGGCAAGCGGAAAGACGACGTTCGGACGGGCGGCGGCGGAGCAGCTCGGCTGGCGCTTCGTCGACCTGGACGAAGTCATCACGGCACGCCACGGCACACCGGCGGAAATCTTCGCCGCGCAGGGAGAACACGCCTTCCGGGACATCGAAACCGAAACCCTGCGCGAAACCCTTCAGTCCGCTGAACCAACCGTACTGTCGCTCGGCGGCGGCACGATCCTCCGCGACGAAAACCTGGCACTGCTCCGGACAAAAGCCCGCATCATCTGGCTCGACACGGACTTCGCCATCATCCTTTCTGAAATCGGCAACAGCGACCGTCCGGTCGTACGCGGCCGTTCCATCAGCCAGATCCGCGCCCTCTACGACGAACGCCGCCCCTTGTATGCGGCCGCCGCTGATATCATATTCCCCATCAACACAACCGATTACGAACAGGTTATCCGCAACCTGGCCGAAACCATCCAATCCCTATGAAAATCATCCGAATCCTCTTTGCCGTGGCCGTGCTTTCCCTGCTCGGCGCCTGCAGCCCCAAGACCGCGCAACTGCCAGCCGACGCCCTCGTGCTCCGCAGTCCCGACACCCAGCTGGAACTGAAGTTCGCCGTCGTGGACGGCGTTCCGCAATATGCCCTTTCGCGGGCCGGAGAAGCCGTCATCCTTCCCTCCCGCCTGGGATACACGCTGATCGGCCGGGACGCCCTCACCGACGGCTTCTCCCTGATCGAATCGTCCTTCAACTCCCTGGACGAAACCTGGGAACCTGTCTGGGGCGAGGAAGCCGCCATCCGCAACCATTACAATGAAATGCTGGTGCGGCTTCAGCAGCCTTCCGGCGTGGCGATGAACGTCCGCTTCCGCCTCTACGACGACGGCCTGGGCTTCCGCTACGAATTCCCGCAGGAGAACAAGCTCACCTATTTCAAGGTCGCCGAGGAACAGACCGAATTCGTTCTGCCCGGTGATCCTGTCGCCTGGTGGATCAGCGGCGACTACGATACGCAGGAGTACAGTTATACCCGCTCCCGGATCTCGGAGATTCCCCGCCTCAATGCTGTTCCCCGGCCCTATAACGCCTCGCAGACAGAAATCTCTCCGCGCGCCGTGCAGACCTCCCTGCAGCTGAAGACGGACAGCGGCCTGTACGTCAACCTTCATGAGGCCCGCGTGCTGGACTACCCCACCGCAAACCTCCTCTTGAAAGAAGACAACCGTACTTTCCAGATCCACCTGACCCCCGACGCCGAAGGCGTGAAAGGACGCCTGCAGGCCCCGTGCGTGAGCCCCTGGCGCACCGTGCAGGTCTGTACCAGCGCCACCGCCGTGCTGGCCTCGCGCCTGATCCTCAACCTCAACGACCCCTGCGTCCTCGACGACGTAAGCTGGATCCATCCCACGAAATACATGGGTGTCTGGTGGGAAATGATCACCGGCAAGACGCACTGGTCCTATACCTCCGACTTCCCGTCGGTGCAGCTGGGTGTCACGGATTATGCCCACGCCAAACCGCACGGCCACCACGGCGCCAACAATGAAAATGTGCGACGCTACATTGACTTCGCGGCGGAGAACGGCTTCGACGCCCTGTTGATCGAAGGATGGAACGAAGGATGGGAAGACTGGTTCGGCTGCCAGAAAGACTTTGTCTTCGACTTCGTGACGCCCTACCCCGACTTCGACCTGCCCGCTCTGAACGCCTACGCGCACAGCAAGGGCCTGCGGCTCATCATGCATCACGAAAGCTCCTCTTCTACCGTCAACTACGAACGATGGATGGAACGGGCCTACGAATTGATGAACCTGTACGGATACGATGCCGTCAAAAGCGGCTACGTGGGCGACATCATCCCCTACGGCGAACACCACTACAGCCAGCCACTCATCAACCACTACCACCATGCCGTTGTGGAGGCGGCCAAGCACCACATCATGGTGAACGCGCACGAAGCCGTACGCCCTACGGGCCTCTGCCGCACCTGGCCCAACATGATCGGCAACGAGAGCGCCATGGGCAACGAGTTCATGGCCGCCGTGCCGCCCGGACATACCGCCACCCTGCCCTTCACGCGGCTGCAGGGCGGCCCGATGGACTTCACCCCCGGCATCTTCGAGCAGGACATGGCCATCACGGCGCCCGGCCAGGAAGGCAAGATGCGCCACACCATCTGCAATCAACTGGGCCTCTATGTGACCTTCTACAGTCCCCTCCAGATGGCGGCCGACCTGCCGGAAAACTACGCCCGCTTCATGGATGCCTTCCAGTTCATCCGCGACGTGGCGGTCGACTGGGACAAGAGCCTCTACCTGGCGGCCGAACCGGGCGAATTCATCGTCACGGCCCGGCATCCGAAGATGGCGACGCTCAATTCCGGCCGCTGGAGCGGCAAGTCGAGCGTCTGGGAGTTCGTGCATCCCGACGGACGTGAACACGACGTCTGGTATGTCGGCGGCATCACCGGCGAGGACGCCCGCGACGTCAGCGTGAAGCTCGATTTCCTGCAGCCCGGCCTCAGATATGAAGCCACCATCTACGCCGACGCGCCCGACGCCGACTACGAGACCAAGCCCCAGGCCTACACCATCACGAAGAGGACCGTAGATGCCGCCACCGTCCTCGACCTGCACATGGCCCGCTCCGGCGGCTTCGCCGTGTCGCTGCGGGAACTGTAACAGCCTTGCCGCTGAGGAAGAAATCCCTTAAACCGACCGATATGAAACGACTTCTTCTGATTGCGATGCTTTTCGCGCTTGCCGCAGGCTGCACCGGCCAGCCGCAGCCCGGCAGGAAGGCCGGCCACGTCATCTTCATCGGCGTGGACGGCGTCTCGACCCCGGCATTCAAGGACCCGGCGCTGCTGGCGCGGATGCCGAACGTCAAGATGATGATGGAAAACGGCAGCTATACGCTGGGCAAACGCTCCGTCATGCCTTCCTCCTCAGCCATCAACTGGGCCACCATCTTCAACGGGCTGCCGACCGAGCAGCACGGCTACGGCCACTGGAACTCCTCGAAACCGGAAATACCGGCCGTCCTGGACAACGGCCGCGGCATGCCGCCGACCCTTTACACGCTGCTGCGCGAGCAACGGCCGGAGGCCGAATCAGGCTGCATCTACAACTGGGACGGCATCGGCCCGCTGCTCGATACGACCGTCCTCAGCTACTATCTCTACGATCCAGGCTACCACAATCCGGACGGCTATACGATGGAGAAATACACGAAGGAGCGCGCCGTTCCATACATCCTGGAAAAGAAGCCGGTCTTCTTCACCTTCTACATCGGCGACGTGGACGAAGCGGGCCACCGCTGCGGCTGGGACACGCCGGAGTATTATGACTGCCTGGAAGAGACCGACCGGTGCGTAGGCTTCATCCTGCAGGCCGCCCGGGACGCCGGTATCTTCGACGACACGATCTTCGTGTTCTCGTCCGACCACGGCGGCTCCGACAAGGGCCACGGCCAGCTCAACATGCTGCACCTCGAAACGCCCTTCGTGCTCTACGGCAAGAACATCCGCAGGGGCCACGTCCTGGAATACCCGATGATGCAGTACGACCTCCCCGCCACGCTGGCTTACGCCCTCGGGCTGCGGATTCCGCCCGAATGGCGCGGCCGTCCGATGACGGAGATGTTCCAATAGACAAAGAGAGCCGCCCTTCCGGACGGCTCTCTTTTTTTCCGGCCACGCTGGAGCCCCAAACGGTGGCCGGCAGACGTTTCAAACCAGCTCCGGCCACGATAACGCAGGAAAACGTGGCCGGCAGACGGCATCAGAACGGCAGGTCGTCGGCGCCGTCGTCGGTCAGGTCGGCGGGGTTGACCATCGGAGTGGTCTGCTGNNGGGCAGGGGCATTGTAGCCGCCGCCGTAAGACGGCTGGGACGGGGCGGGTGCAGCACCGTCGCCACGCTTGCCGAGAAGCTGGATGCTGTCGGCCTGGATTTCCGTCACGTAGCGCTTCTGTCCGTTCTGGTCGTCCCAGCTGCGGCTGCGGATACGGCCTTCCACGAAGATCTGGCTGCCCTTGCGGATATAGTTCTCGGCCAGGTCGGCCAACTGACGCCATGCAATGATGGTGTGCCACTCGGTAAGCTCCCGCGATTCGCCATTTCTGTCCTTGTACCGTTCGCTGGTGGCCAGCGTGATGGTGGCCACTGACGCGCCACCCTGCAGGTGCCTGATTTCAGGATCCTTCCCTACATTTCCAATCAATAATACTTTGTTCAGTGCCATAGTTCAAAAATTTCTTAAAAGTACGGATTATCTTCCAAACCTGCAAATAAAAGTTGACGGCTGCCGTGCCCGGCGGTCGAGGCCCGTTGTGCTGTTCGAATTGAGTGGGTACGGCAGCCGTCTTTCAGGACTTTAGCGGAGGGTGTTCAGCTCGCCGAGATAGCGGCTGCGCTTCTCGCGCAGCGCCTGCACCCGGTCGAAGAGATAGCCTTCCAGCGGGATGTTGTGGGCCAACCCCAGTTTCTTGCGGACATCCGCCCGTTTATTGTAGAAAGTATGCTCATGGTCGTAGCCCAGGACCTTGCTGATGCAGACCGGATCGAGACCGACCGTGAGCATGGCGCACAGCCCCAGTTCGCTGGGATTGAGCTCCGGGCATTCCCGGGCCAGTTGGGTCAGGAGTCCGCTGTCGTAAAGATTGGCCAGGATGGCGAAGGCGTCCCGGACGGAGCGGCCTTCGCCGCGGGGTGACAGCAGGATGTTGCTGAGCCGCTTGTTCAGCAGATACTGGCTTTCGCCGCTGATCGCCACGGCATTGGCAATGTCCGACAGCAAATCCACCAGGGTCCTGACGGCGGGATCCACGAGATCCATTTCTGAATTCAAGAAAAAGAGAAGATCCTGCAGTTTCCTTTTCTGGCGATAGAGCTGATGGCAGAGTGCAGCAATCAGTCCTGTCAATGTAAAAAAAACAGGACGAAGAGAAATATCTTCATAGTGAAATAAATATTAAAGTTGGGCGCAACAGGCCTTGACGCGCTCGGCATCGGGTTGGATGCCGGTCATCAGTTCGTAACCCGAGACTGCCTGTTCGGCGAGCCACTCCATCCCCGAAATGTAAGTGATGCCTTCGGCCGCACAGCGCTCCTTCAGGCAGGGATCCTTGTAATTGGCTTCCACCACGACTTTCCCGGTGAGCGGGAGTTCATCCAACATATCAATTTTTGCGGGAATGGCATAAATGAGAATCTGCGTGCCCGCCATCTGCCCGGGCACCTGTTCCAGGCGGAGCGGGATCATGCCGCCGCCCGTGAAGCAGAACTCGCGGGCCTTGCGGAAATCGCGGTTGGCTACGCGCACGGCCATCTTCAGTTTCAAAGCAGCCAGCGCCGCCGCCTTGGCCGCCCCGCCGCAGCCGACCACCAGCACCTGCGGACGCTGATGCCGGTCGGCATATGGCGCCAGCAGCCGCTTGAGCGCCCAGAAATCCGAGTTGTAGCCGTAGATTTTTCCGTCTTGTTTCTTCAGGATGTTGACGGCGAACAGTTCGCGCGAGATTGTGTCCGCCACGTCGACCCGGCGGAACGCATCGCCTTTGAAGGGGGCCGTCACGTTGACAGCGTCATATTCGTCGAGGAAACGGCGGTAGGCCCGCTCGAAAAGGCTTTCATCGATCAGGTCGTAGGTCATGTCCGCATCAGGATAGGCGGCGCGGAACAGCTCCGGGCTTTTGCTGTGAGAAATCGGATGTCCGATGAGTCCGTACTTTTTCATGGATGCTATGCTTGCTGGTTGCGCTGGCGGACCGCCTCGTACGCGAGGATGGCCGCTGATACCGACACGTTGAGCGAATCCATGGCGCCGGCCATCGGAATGCGGATGTGCGCGTCGGCCCGCTCGCGCCAGAAAGGCGAGAGGCCGGTGTCTTCCGCACCGAAGACAATGGCGGTGGGACGCACCATGTCGGTGTCATAATACAGTTTCGAGTCCTGCAGCTGGGCCGTCAGGATGGCGATGCCCTGCGCAGAGAGCCAGTCGAAGGCCTCCTGCGAAGTGCAGGCGACCGTCGGCACGGAGAACAGGGCGCCGAGGCTGGCCCGGATGAGGTTGGGGTTGTAGAGGTCGGTGAGCGGATCGCAGACCAGCACGGCGTCGACGCCGGCGGCATCGGCACTGCGCAGCACGGCACCCAGGTTGCCGGGCTTCTCCACCCGCTCGAGGACCAGCACCAGCGGTGCGGCGGAAAGTGTCAGTCCAGCCAGGCGGCGCTCCTGCGCCCGCATGACCGCCACGATGCCTTCCGTGCCGCCGCGGCAGGCAATCTTCTCGTAGACCCGCCCGCTCACCAGAAAATCGGCCTGGGCGGCCTCCGGCTCGCCTTCGCGCACGAACAGGGTCTCGGTCTGCCAGCCGGCGGCCTTCGCCCTGGCATATTCGCGCCGTCCCTCTACGACAAAGAGCCCGCGGGCTTTGCGCTCGCGGGACTTGGTCTCCAGGTTCAGGAGATCTTTGATTTTCGGATTCTGCGGGGAAGTGAGCAGTTCCGCCATGCGGCTATTCGCTTTTCTCTTCTTTCGGGGCGGTCTTCTCGGGCCGCATCTGCGGGAAGAAGAGCACGTCCTGGATGGTGGAAGAGTTGGTCATCATCATGGTGAGGCGGTCGATGCCCATGCCCAGGCCCGAGGTCGGCGGCATGCCGTATTCCAGGGCGCGGACGAAGTCCATGTCGATGTACATGGCCTCGTCGTCGCCGGCATCCTTGAGCTTCACCTGTTCATTGAAGCGGTCGAGCTGGTCGATCGGGTCGTTCAGCTCGCTGTAGGCGTTGGCGAGTTCCTTGCCGTTGACGAAGAGTTCGAAGCGCTCGGTCAGGGCGGGGTTTTCGCGGTGGCGCTTGGTCAGCGGACTCATCTCCACAGGATAGTCGATGATGAAGGTGGGCTGCACGAGGTTCTTCTCGCAATATTCGCCGAAGATGGCGTCGATGAGCTTGCCCACGCCCATTTCGGGCTTGATGGGCACGTTGAGTTTCTGGCAGGTTTCGCGGAGTTCGGCTTCTCCCATGCCGGCGATATCCACGCCGGCGTATTCCTTGATGGCATCGAGCATCGGGAGCTTGCGGTACGGTGCCTTGAACTCGATCTCATTGCCCCAGACGTCGAATTTCGTCTTGCCGTTGATGGCCACGGCGATGCGCTCGATCATCGTCTCCACGAACTTCATCATCCACTTGTAGTCCTTGTAGGCCACGTAGATTTCCATGCAGGTGAATTCCGGGTTGTGGGTGCGGTCCATGCCTTCGTTGCGGAAGTCCTTCGCGAACTCGTACACGCCCTTGAAGCCGCCCACGATGAGGCGTTTCAGGTAAAGCTCGTTGGCGATGCGCATGTAGAGCGGGATGTCCAGGTAGTTGTGGTGCGTGATGAACGGACGGGCCGTTGCACCGCCCGGGATGGACTGCAGGATCGGCGTCTCGACCTCCAGATAACCGTGCTCGTTGAAGTAGTCGCGCATGGTGTTGATGATCTTCGTGCGTTTCTGGAAGATCTCTTTCACCTGCGGGTTGACCACCAGGTCCACGTAGCGCATGCGGTAGCGGAGCTCGGGATCGGTGAAGCCGTCGTGGACGGTGCCGTCGGCGTCGGTCTTGACGATGGGGAGCACGCGGAGCGACTTGCTCAGCACGGTGAG
>LXOW01397553.1_pt1 | contig 15290 bp, 12 predicted proteins | sample 1368591 | NCBI WGS metagenome assembly LXOW01 (sample SAMN04884650, study PRJNA319009) | bovine gut metagenome | isolation source: Cow rumen | host: Bos taurus | place: Italy: Legnaro (PD) | collected 2014-07-09 | reverse complement strand
ATAAGGGCAACATTGCGGATGTCTTTTGTCTGGAATTCCTTCATTTTTTATCTAACTAGCTAATTATTAAATATTTACTTTTCGCGAAAAAGTCTATAGTGGGCGCAAAGGTACAAAAAATAACGATACCTTCACCTAATTAATTACAAATTTGCTATCTCTTTATAGATTTTCTCCCAACGTTCGGCATCCATCTTGGTTCCCAAAACCTCAATGACGTTGGCGGCTACGATGCCACCCATTTGGCCACATTTTGTCAAGTTTTCGCCTTTGACCAAACCGGCCATGAATCCTGCGGCCCACATATCACCGGCGCCATTGGTATCAATGACGTTGGCTTTCATAGGTGGAATGGTCGCCATTTCATTGCCGCGCTTGATATATGCTCCTTTGGCTCCCACTTTCACTACAGCGATTTCGCAATGTGAGGCGAGGAAATCCAGCGCTTGGAGTGGTTCCATACCCGTCAATGCGAAGGCTTCCTGTTCATTGGCGAACACATAATCCACGTAGTTTTCGATCAGTTGCATGAAATAATCGCGACTTTCTTCCACCACATTGTAACTGGCCAGGTCAATGGCAATTTTCAATCCAGCCTCTTTGGCGGTCATAAGGGCCTTATCCAACATGGTGGGGTTGGCGACGAGATAGCCTTCCACGTAGAAGATGTCCCAGCCTTCGAAAAGTTCAGGTTTGATGTCGTCGGCACACATCTCTGCCGCTGCACCGAGGCAGGTGGCAAAGGTGCGTTCGCCGTCGGCAGTAACAAGGGCTTGCACACGACCTGAAGGCGTTTCGCTCTTCAGCATCAAGGGCTTGACATGGGTTTCGGTCATTTGCTTCTCAAAGAAACGCCCCACTTCATCGTTGCCGATTTTGCTGAGAAAACCTGTTTCGATGCCGAGTTGGGCGAGGCCGCTCATGGTATTGGCTGCCGAGCCACCCGAAGCCATCTGGTTGCCGAGATAAGCCAGCTTCTCCCCTATTTCCACCGAGGTTTTGGCATCAACGTAGGTCATGCTACCTTTGGGAAGATTGAGGTTTTCAAGGATCTGTTCATTGGGAATCTGCGTCAGGATATCGACCAAGGCGCTTCCTATTCCGAGTATTTTTTTCTGTTGCATGGTGTTTTACTTTTGGAGTTGCAAAGGTAGTAAAAATATAGATTCCCTCTCGGGAATGGAGTAAAGTGTGTTATTATCCAGCGGCGGCATTAGACACTTGCAGAGCACGGATTCCTATTGCCGACGCAAAATAACAAAGTCAAGAACTCCATTCCCTAGGGAATCTCCATAAAATTACATGTTGATTATCAACCAGATATAAAAATATTGAAAAAAATTGTCGGAAAAAGATTGCAGGTAATGGAAAAAGCCGTACTTTTGCAACCGCAAAACAGATAAGTTCTGTGACATTGTGCAGCCTCCTTAGCTCAGTTGGTTAGAGCATCTGACTGTTAATCAGGGGGTCTCAGGTTCAAGTCCTGAAGGGGGCGCATTTTTATGTTTCATGTTATTAATTTTTTGGCCTCGTAGATTCTCCCCGATTCTACGGGGTTTTTTTATATGGTCAGCAACATGCCGACCACATGCAAAAAGCAGGGGCTAAAGCCGCCTGCTTTTGTTCCGTCACCCCTACGGGGTTAAATGTACCGCTTTAGTTATTTCGTCCTTATGGGGCTTTATGGCGATAAAGACCCACTTCGAACACTTTTTCACTGTTTGATTTATGGAAATATTCCATGTCGTATAGGAACGAAAACGACAAATCATAGTTTTTCAAGATATAAGTGGCATCTTCAGCTTTATAGGGTTTGTCAAAGGACACCATAATCCATTTTGGTGGGATAAAGGGTTTCGAAGTCTCTTCTTTCCTTAACGTGGATAATTGATCAAGCAATTCTGTGTATAACACCCTATTGCATAGTAACAGGTTTTCGTGTTCCATCATGTGCGTTCCGTGCCAATATAAGTTATAATTGTAAATGGAGTCTCGTTCCGCTTCAGGAATGTTTTCGATGCAATGGTGGAAATCGTCGTAAATAAAGGTCAATTTGTTGTTTTGAAACAAGATATACTTTGCAATATTGCCGGCATAAAACATCATACTAATCATAGCAATGCAGCAAAATGCCAACTTTAAGGTCTTTTGTTGTTTCAAGTCGATGGTCATCATGCTGACCACACAAAGCGGGATGAGGGCAATGAGATAGAAAGAATTGCAGAGTTTTCCAAAGGTGGCAATATACAAACCCATTGAGATGAGAAATGGGACGAGTATGTCTTTTTCTTTTCGGGATTGCATAATTTGGATGGTCAAAAGCGACACCACAAACATGGAATAAAGCACCACATGAAACCAATGCGGCTGCCAATGATTACCCATGTATTCCAGATTGGAAAGCAGCATGGCATAGACCATTTCATAAATGCCGTGTCCGCCTGCTACGATGTAGAAATACAATACACAAGGAACAGCGATAATTAGCCACCCACAAAGGAAAAACAATAAGCTAGAAAACAGTTGTTTGAAGTCTTTTTTCAACAGATACTGTATCCAAAGCCAAGCGACAAATCCCAAAAATGCACAGGCGTTGTTGATTTGGATGAAGGTAATGACACCGAAACAAAGTCCGATAAGTAACATTTGTGCGGGACTGATTTCCGTTTGGGTCTTGTAAGCCCGAAAATATACCAGTAAAGGGTAGGAAATAAAAGGCAAGCACCATTCTTGGGTTTGGTCTCCGGCACCATAGAAACACAACAATAATAACAAGGCAACACTAAGTCCAGCGAGTCTTTGGTTGGCATTACGATACAGGGCAAGCATCTTGTCCCAAATCAAAAGCGTGATAGTGAGGGAGCAGACTTGCATCAACAAAAGGATAATATCACCGCCTAGCCAAAGTCCAAGTGCATGGATGAAATACAACAAGCATCCTTTATTATCGAAATAATCGATATATAAGATTTTACCTTTCAAGATAGCCCTTCCCATCTGCTTGAAGACGGATGGGTCTGCACCTTCAAAGAGGTAAAGAAACGATGTGGAGCGTGAGAACAAGGTCACGAAAAACAAGGCCATGAATCCTAGCAGCCATGGGTAATATTTGCTGTTGACAAGGGAAGCTATGCGTTTTTGTTGGTTCATGGCTCGAACACGTTGGTGATGGGCTTATTTCTCTCCCCGTTGCATGGCCTCCATATGGAGAATCGCCTTGACACTTCGCAAAGGGATAATGTTTCTAAAAGGATACAACATTGTGACAGCCAGCTTCATCCACCCATTGTAATGTACTTCCAAACTGCAATAAGCTTTTCGGAAACCAAAATTGTCAATAAGGAACTCCTGAATGTTGGAATGTTCCGTTATGGTGCGGGCGCTGTCACTCACATAATCGAAATGCCGCCCTTCAAGATAATGTTGGTTGAGGTGATGGTAAAGGCCATAATAAGGATAATAGCCGCCTTTTTTGTATTCCGATGCAATGCCCGTCACCTCGTATTCGCAGCATTTGTCCCATACCCGTACCGTGCAAAAACCGACCATTTGCTGTGACTCTTTTTCAAAGATGCCCCAATAGTCGAAATTTCGTTCCTTGCAATGCTGGATGTATTGTTCAAACACGGCAGGGGTCATCTTTTTGTCGCGGACAGCATAATCAGCATAGGTGGCTTCAATAATGGGATAAGCCTTTTCTTGAATGGTATCGAATGAAACTAGTTGATAATCAAAATATTGTTCCGCATTCCGGACTTTGTTTCGTACCCTCGAAGTCAGGGCTTCAAATCCTTCAAATCTGTCCTTGATAACATACCAAAACGAGGTTTCGTTTTGACAATCGAAATCATACGTATTCCTCACCAACAAACCGCCTTGCTTAAGCAGGTCTTTCCATTCCTGCTCTTGCAGATGTGGCTCTTGGTGCGGTGCGCCATCGTAACGCCAAGCCTGACGATATAGGAAATAATCAGTCATCAGAGTCGTTTTTTGATGGCGTTGAACGCATAGCTGGAAAAATAACGTAAGGCTTTAAAAAACGGCAGCTTTTCATGTTGGCGATACACTTGCCACAAATCAAACGAGGCTTTCATCTTGTTGGAACTCGCCGATTTTCGTCTGATTCTGTATGACACTAATGTCTCATTGATTGCATAGGCCAGATGGCTTTTTTTGAGGATGTCAAGCCAAGTAGCAGTGTCTTCGCTGGTGCGGTAATTGGGTACTTCTATTGCTCCAACGATGTCTTTGTTTATTATGACCGTGGAGCAACCGATAATGGTGTTGCGCAGATAGGCTTCGTAGTCCAAGTCACCTGCCGCCTTGACGATTTTGTTCAAAGGCTGTCCGGTTTCGTCGATACAGTCGTAGGACGAATAGGAAAAACCAATGCCTTTTTTCATCATGAAAGCCAGTTGCTTTTCCAGTTTCTTCGGCTGCCAGATGTCGTCGGCATCGAGGAAAGCCAGATACTGACCCTGTGCCATTTTTAGGCACAGATTGCGCGAGTCGGCGATGCCAAAATGGATATCTTTTTTGGTGAAATGGATTCTACTGTCTTGTTGGCAATGGCTTTCAATCACGGCTTCGGTGCCATCTGTTGAAGCGTCGTCAACGATAAGCAGTTCCCAATGTGGATAAGTCTGTTGTCGTACCGACATGATGGAATCGGAGATATACCGCTCCATGTTGTAGCAGGGCATGATGACCGAAACCAAAGGTTGACTTTCCACGGTGCTAGAGTTTTATTTTAGACCTTCGATCCAGATTTTGATTTGTTGTTCGTCGTGGAGTTTACACACCAACAGAGAATGGTCACGATACGCCACAAGGTAGTCTTCCAAACCTTCCACCACGGCTTCGGTACCCTCTTCAATATTGATGATGGTGTTTTTGGTATCTACTGCGACGACCTTGCCACGCTTGGCATTGCCAGCCTCGTCTTTTTTGGCATGGGTGAACAACGAGCCCCAGGTGCCGATATCACTCCAGCCGAAGTCAGCGGGAATAGTATAGGTATTGGGCGACTTCTCCATCACGCCATAGTCAATGCTGATGTTGGGGCAGTCCACAAAGTGGTCGTTGATGAAATCTTGTTCCTCAGGCGTGCCAAAGTTGTAGATGCCTTTGTCGAAGACCTCAACCAAATCGGGCAAATATTGTTTAAAAGCATTCATGATGCCGTCCAAGGTCCAGAGGAAAATGCCGCTGTTCCAGAAGTAGTTGCCTTCTGCTACGAATTTCACAGCGGTGTCGTAGTCGGGTTTTTCCTTGAACATTTCCACTTTTACGACCTCGGGCAACGAGTCTTGTTTGGGCACTTGGATGTAGCCATAACCTGTCTCAGGTCTGCTGGGCTTAATGCCAATGGTCATCAAGGCTTGCGGGTTCTTTGCCAAGAAGTCAAAACCTAAGCGGATGATACGTTGAAATACAACTTCGTTGGTCACCAAATGATCGGCAGGGGTGACGACTATATTGGCATCCGCGCAGCGGCTTTGGATGTGATAGGCCGCATAGGCAATGCATGGTGCCGTGTTGCGTCTAGCAGGCTCACAAAGCACTTGGTCAGGACGCAGCATAGGCAGGTGTTCCAGCACGAGCTGTTTGTATGCCTTGTTGGTCACCACGAGGAAGTTCTCGTCAGGGATAACTGGGCTGAAGCGTTCGTAGGTGCTACGGATGAAGCTCTTACCCGTACCTAGGATGTCGAGGAATTGTTTGGGGTAATTATCTTTGCTGAGCGGCCAAAAACGGCTTCCAATGCCGCCAGCCATGATGATGCAATAATTGTTCATAATAAATCCATTAAGGGGACAAAGATAGTGCTTTTTCTTTGAACGGCAAGAAGCCGTTTTTATTTCGCCCAACGGTATAGGATTTCGATGGGATGTACGGCATGAACGCCTATGCCGTCGAGGATTTGCTGGCGACAGGAAGTACCTGGAGCAGAAACGATGCAAGGTGTTATGCCATCAGTGTTGGAAACAGCCTTTCGTATGGTGGGGAACAACACCATTTCGCCGATGGCCAAAGAGGTCTTGTAATGCTCTTTCTCATAGCCGAACGAACCTGCCATACCGCAGCAACCACTGGGGATGACGTGAATCTTGGCTCCAGAGAGTAGCTTGAAGGCCTGCACCGTCTTTTCTGTTCCCACCAAGGCTTTTTGATGGCAATGCCCGTGGAGCCAAATCTCCACCGTATCGGTCTTGAAGTCATTGGATGTGATGCGACCTGCTGCTACTTCTCGCATGATGAACTCATCAAAAAGTAAGGCGTTGCGACCTAGTTGTTGGGCTTCAGTGCGCATCTCAGCAGGTACCAAGTCGGGGTACTCGTCACGGAAACTGAGAATGCACGAAGGTTCAATGCCGACCAAAGGCGTTTGTTCCGAAATCTTGTCTTTCAACAGGTTGACATTCTTTAAGGCAAACTTTTTGGCCAGTTTCAAGTTGCCTTTCGAGATGGCGGCACGACCGCTTTCCACATGCTTTGGGATTTCCACTTCATAACCTAAACGGAGCAACAATTTGGCAAAGGTGAGACCAAGTTCCGCTTCTTGGTAGTTGGTGAACTCGTCAGCGAAAAGGAAGACCTTGCCTTTGGTGGTATGATTATGGTTTTTGCGGCATTCGCGTTTTACCGCTTTTTGCATGGTCACACGACTCAAGGTTGGAATGTCTCGCTCGGTCGTGAACTTGATGATGCGTTTGATGATATTGGACGAGAATTGCCACGAGGCAAAGAGGTTATAAATGGGCCAAACAATATGCCCCAGCTGCTCCACCGTAGCCATATATGACACCGCAAAAGAGCGTAAAGGCATGCCGCTGACATCGTATTTTTGTTGCAGGATTTCGGAGCGCAGTCGGGTCATGTCGACATTGGAAGGACATTCACTACGACAGCCTTTGCAAGCTAGGCAGCTGTCCAACACTTCGGCTAGCTCCTTCGATTTTAGGATGTGTTGCATTGTCGCGAACTGTGTCTCACAGTTCGAAGGTGCGTTCTTTTCAAATTGCGGGACGCAATTTGTTACAGTAAAGGCTTCACTCGCCCAGCCTCTCGTCAGGATTTCGCGGAGCACATTCGCTCGGGCACGTGTGGCCTTGGTTTCGTCGCCGCTGACCTTAAAGGCAGGACAGAGTGTGCCACCAATCAAATTTGACTTACGGCAGTCGCCGGCACCGTTACACTGCTCTATGCTGCACATCAGGGCGTGGAGTTGGTTTTTGGCCCCTGTGGCGCCCTCTACCTTGCATTCATCGAAAGCGGCTTTCCAGTTGTAGTAGGTGTTGCCTTCGGCCAGTTCCTTTTCGATGGCGTATTGTTGTCCCACCTCAAAACGCAACATGCTATCCATGGGCAGCGTGTCGACAATCTTGTGCAGGTTGAAGACTTGTTGCGGGTCCCAACATTTCTTGAGGTCTTGCATCAGGGCATAGACTTCATCGCCATAAAGCAATTGGATAAACTCACCACGCAGACGGCCGTCGCCATGCTCACCGCTGAGCGATCCTTTGTATTTTTTGACCAACAAGGCAGTTTGATAAGCCACCTCGCGGAATTTACGTTTGCCTTCCGCTTCCTTGATGTTGATGATGGGTCTCAAGTGCAGCTCTCCCGTGCTGATATGAGCATGATAAACACAACTCAAACCAAGGTTCTCAAGCATCTTGGCAAAGTCGGCCATGTAATCAGGCAACTTTTCGGGTGCCACAGCTGTGTCTTCGATGACACCAATGGGTTTGGCGTCGCCTTTCATGCCCGTAAGCAAGCCTAATCCAGCTTTGCGTAAGCTCCACACCTTGCTGATTTCGGAGCCATAAACACGAGAACAAGCATACACCAAATGCTCGTCATTTTGCATTAGGGCTTGTTCCATTTCATCAGCAACGGCATCGATTTCCTCTCGGGTATCACTGCGCAACTCTATGATGAGAATAGCCGCCGGGTCGCCTTGCACAAAGAATCGGTTTTTCTGTTGTTCAACATTTTGTTTGCTGAGTTCCAAAATGTTGCGATCCATCAATTCGATTGCTGTGGGATGGAATTTCAAAGCGACAAGATTACCAAGAAAACTCTTTTGCAGGGTGTCGCAATGGGCGCAAACCACCATCTTCTCTTTAGGCGGCAACGGGTCAAGGTCGACTTTGATTTCGGTGATGAAAGCCAAAGTGCCTTCGCTGCCCGCCAATACTTTACAGAGATTAATGGTGCGTTCTTCAAAAGGTTTGGTGGTATTGTGCAGGTCTTCAATGACTTCGTCGATGGCATAACCGCAGGAACGGCGGCGTAGGCTCTTGTCGGGGTAGTTTTCCTCGATGAGATGAACGGTTTTTTCGTCCATGGCCCAATGGATGAGTTGCGAGTAGATGCTTTGGATGAGCGAGTTGGATTGATTTTCCCAAAAATGAGGACCAAACCGTTCTTCCAACTCCTTTATGGAATAGTTCTTAAACACTTCGATGCTGCCATCACAAAGCACACCTCGAGCCTCCAGAACATGATGTCTGGTGCTGCCATAAACAAGGGAGTGGGAACCACAAGAGTTATTGCCGAACATACCACCGATACAACAGCGGTTACTGGTAGAAGTCTCTGGGCTAAAAAATAATCCGTATGGCTCCAAGGCAAGATTCAGCTCATCCAGAACAACGCCAGGTTGCACTCTTGCCCAACGTTCTTCCTTGTTGATTTCCAGTATCTTTTTGAAATGCTTGCTGATGTCGACAACGATACCGCTGCCCACCACTTGACCGGCAATAGAAGTGCCACCAGCCCTCGGAATGAGATGGGTTTTACGTTCGCGTGCCGTTTCAATCAAATAGACAATATCCTGTTCGTTTTCAGGAAAAGCCACGCCTTGCGGCACTTCACGATACGCAGAAGCATCGGTGGCGTATGCAATGCGGTGGAGCGGGTCGGTGTGGATGGTATACATCTTAGATTATTTATCCAACTGGCTGAATATGCTATTGTTGCTTTTGAACTCAGGAACGATGACTTTCATTTGGGCCACGATTTTCATTTCGTCGCAAGTTTCAAGTTCGTCGTGGAGATTATCTATCATGTTGTCCACTTCGGCGGTTTCGTATTTACGCACTATGGCGTGCATGATTTTCTCGTTGTTAGTTTTGATGGTGTTTTCTTCGTCTGCCAGCACCTCTTCATAGAGTTTTTCGCCAGGGCGCAATCCTGTCTCGACAATTTCTACCTCAGGACGACGGGCTAACTTGCGCATCTTTTCGGCCAAATCCCAGATTTTGACTTTTTCACCCATGTCAAAGACAAAGATATCGCCGCCTTCTCCAATGGATGCTGCTTCGAGAACGAGGCTGCATGCTTCAGGAATGGTCATGAAAAAGCGAGTGATACGGTGATCAGTAACAGTGATGGGTCCGCCCTGTTCGATTTGTTTTTTAAACAGCGGCACGACAGATCCACTTGAGCCCAGCACATTACCAAAACGCGTGGTGATGAATTTTGTGTTTCCTTGGCGGCTTTGTGTATAAATTTCGGCGATACGTTTCGTGGCACCCATGACGTTGGTCGGGTTGACGGCCTTGTCGGTGGAAATCATCACGAACTTTTCCACGCCATACTCCATAGCAAGGTCGGCGATGAGCTTAGTGCCAAACACATTGACAGATACAGCCTCGTATGCATTCTCTTCCATGAAAGGCACATGCTTGTAAGCTGCGGCATGGAACACTACCTGAGGATGATACATTTCGAACACCCTTTTCATGCGCACAGGGTCTTTTACGTTGGTGATGACAAAGGCCATCTTGTTGCGCATTTCTTTGAAGTCAGGTGTGTTATTCATCTCGAATTGGAAGTCATACATTGGAGACTCTGCCTGGTCGAGCATGATGAGTTTGCTGGGGTTGTAGAGCATCACCTGACGGCAGAGTTCACTACCAATGGAACCTGCTGCACCCGTGACCAAGACGACTTTGTTATTGATTTCGCGGATGACATTGCTTTTTCCTAAAATGATAGGATTCCGACCCAAAAGGTCTTCGATTTTGATGTCTTGAATTTGGCTGGTTGATAGTTTTCCATCCACCCATTTGTCGAACGAGGGGGTTGATTTCACGATGAGATTAAGCGCCAAACCCTGCTCAATGATTTTCTTTTTTCTTTCTTCGCTAAGACTGGGAATGGCGATAATCATCACTTCAATTTCGTTTTTGCTGATGAATTCTGGCGTCAGTGCTATTGAGGGTGAGTAAACCTTAATGGTGTTGATTTGCGATTTAGCGCGTTTCGGGTCGTCGTCAATAAAACCACAGATTTTAAATTTCGAGGTGGGGTCTTGGCCTAAGGTTCGCATCAATATAGTGCCTCCGTCGCCAGCACCATAAATGATGGTGTTAATCTTGTCACCCGTGTTTTTATAAACCTCATTGTATAAACGTCTGATGGTAAAGCGCATAATGATCATTATCACCAAAGCTATCAGATACTGATAAACCATTACGATAAACCCGGGATAATAATTTGCGGCAAACGAATTATTGACTTTAAGGAAGAATACTTTAGAAATAATGAGCATCCCAAGCGTGATAGTACAAGAGGTGAAAATCTTACGAATATCGTTAAATCCCGAGTAGCGAAGCATTCCATCGTATGTCTTGCTGATAAGAAAAGTAACGAGATAAAATGATGGCAATAGCCAGATTTTCTTCCAATTAAATTCTATGATTGGAAGATATTCAAAATAAAACATCAAATCGGCAATGATATAGGCTATGATGACGATAGCCATATCAACAGCCAAAATCCACACACGAGGAAGTGTGTTGTTTTCGTGCTTACCGAAAATAAAATCACAAAAATGTCTAATCATTTTTCGCATAACGCGATAGTTTTAACCTGCAAAAATACGACAATTTTTAAAACCTTCAGAAGATTTTTTTCATCAGGTGCCACTTCCCAGTAGACGGCAGGTTGGGGTCGGCTCCTTGGCATTGGGCGACATGGGCTTCCCATTCGGCTTGACGAGGTAGGGTTGCCAATCGTGCCATGTCTTTTTCCCAATTGAAATCGTCTATCGTGTCGCAAATCATAAAGACATGGTTTTCAAAACGATAAATCTGCATATCAAGAATGCCAACGGCACGTTGTCCTTCAATCACTTCGGGCCACACATGGGCGTGGAGTTCACAATATCTTTCGATGAGTTCGGGGTCGTTGACGAGTTCGAGGGTTTGGCAATATCTTTTCATGATTTTTGGGTTTTGGTGATGAAACAGCCGTAAAACACGATGACGATGAAGCAGATTAATGGCAAAATAAAGCTCAAATTCACCGAAGCGATGCTACCAATACCACTCCCATCAATGATTCTGGCCTGCAGAGGAGGTAAGACCGAGCCACCCAAAATGGCCATGATGAGTCCTGCGGCACCCAATTTGGCATCCTCACCCGTGTCGGTCAAGGCGATGCCATAAATGGTCGGGAACATGAGGCTCATGCAAGCCGAGACCGGCACAAGACAATATATGCCTGTTCTGCCGTCAAGGAAGATGACACCGAGTACTAAAATAGCTCCAGCGGTTCCCAAATAAGTGAGCAACTTGGACGGGGAGACGTATTTCAGCAGGAAGGTGCAGATGAAACGGCTGGCACAAAAGATAGCCATGGCCACGATGTTATAGCGTTGCGACAGTACCTCGGCGGCCTGTTCCGTCATGCCTTCGTTCATGAAGATGCGCGTGCCGTATTGGATAATGAAGGTCCAGCACATGATTTGCACGCCAACATAGAAAAACTGCGCCACCACGCCATAACGGTAAGGTTTGTTCTGCCACAAACGTTTCACCGTCGGACCGAAATTCTGGTCGGTGGTTTCTTCTGTTTTGGCTTGTGTCTTCACCAACAACAAGATGACCACAAAAAAGACCACCAACACAGCGCCAATGATGACGTAGGGACGACTCAACACGGCAAGGTCGGCGTTCTTTATGGCTTCGAATTGTTCGTCGTTGAGCAAGGCTCGTTCTTCGGTGCTCATGGGGTTGAGTTTCGCTTGGATGAACTTCATGGCCACAAACATACCCGCCAATGAACCAATCGGGTTAAAAGCTTGGGCAAGGTTGAGACGGCGCGTGGCAGTGTCTTTGTCACCTAAAGAGAGGATGTAAGGATTAGCTGTGGTCTCAAGGAAAGAAAGGCCGCATGTCAGCACGAAGTAGGCTATTAGGAAAGGATAGTAGTTGCCAGTTGCCTTGGAGGGAATGAACATCAATGCACCGAGTGCATAGAGGCCAAGTCCCATTAATAGACCAGCTTTGTAGGAAAACTTGCGCACAAACAAGGCGGCGGGCAAGGCCATGCAGAAATATCCGCCATAAAAGGCTAATTGCACTAAAGCGCCGTCGGTGACGCTCATGCGGAAAATCTTGGAAAAGGCTTTTACCATGGGGTTGGTAATGTCGTTGGCAAAGCCCCATAGGGCAAAACAACAGGTCACCAAGACGAAGGTAAGAAGGTATTTTTTTTCTACTACTTTGTTCATTTTGAGTCGTTTTAAGTCGGCCCTTCGACCCTTCGACAGGCTCAGGGCTCAGGGACCTTTATTTTCTTCTGATTTTAAGTGCAATTGCTTCTTGATGATTTTGGCAGAATGAAGCAGCATCTTTAACCACGCAAGCCAAATAGCCGCCACCACCAGCGCCAGGCATCTTCCAGGCCAACACATCATCTAAGGCGGAATATTTGTCAATGTAATTCTGCACCGACCCTTGAATCATGGCGGGGAACATGGCGGTTTGTGCGTTAAAGGAGGCTTTGTAGGCTGCTGCAAACGCAGTCAAATCCTTATGCATAATGGCGGTCCAGCAGTCATCGGCAGCTTGAGCCAATGCCTTGACTTTGGGATCGGTGATATCCTTGCCTTCCACCACCGAACATCCTGGACGACGGGGTTCCATGGGAATCATGATGAGATGGTTTTCAAGCCAACTCAGAACAGCTTCATCTTGGCAGGTCTCAATTTTGACTGGCCAATAGAGTTTGTCGTAGTAATGTCGCACCAAGCCTGGCATACAAATGCCGATACTGTCCTGTGCTCCGCTGATAATGCCGTCGCTGCGCTCGGGGTCGTTTTCAAAGCAAAAAACGAGCTTGGCAAGAGTCTCGGGGTCCATGTCGGGAAGTTGCAAGGGCCAGATTTTCTTGATCATGTTGCGTGTTGAGGTAGAAAGACCACAACGCTCGCGCACTTCAAAAGTCGGCTCCAATGAAATGGTGATAGCCCAACCAGGAGCAAAACATGAAACATACGGCTGGTCGATCCATGTGCCGGCCAAGTCCAAACGTGTTGGTATCTGACAGAGGTTGTGTTTCAATGCCGTTGATGAACGCGCCTCCAAGCCTTCCGAAGGCGTGCGTTGCAGCACAACGTATTCTATGCCCCTTTCCTCACAAAAACGGCGTTTTTCTTCCGATGCGCCGTCTTCATTGACCACAAAGATATCGGGTTTCAAACGGTCTACCGTGCCAATGAAGTCCATCACGCCATCGCCATCGTTAATAAAGGCGTCTTTCACATAGCGGATGGCCTTCACCATGAAGAGGCGTTCTTTTTCGGGATAGAGTGTCTTGTGGTTCTTGTAGTGCAGTATGGTCGCATCTGAGCCTATGCCGACATAAAGGTCGCCATATTGCGCCGCCTGCCTGAAAAACTCGACATGGCCACTGTGCAGCAAATCGTAACAACCTGAGACAAATACTTTTTTTGTCATTTTCTGGATTTTGGCTGCAAAAATAATGATTTGTTGGTAATTGTTTAGTTGTTTTGATGAGATTCCCCTGACGGGGAATGGAAAGTCATATTAGTTTTAATGCGGCGGCAGTAAGAATCTATATTTATAAGTACCTTATTTATGCCGCCGCGACAAAACACAACGATAATACTCCATTCCCCGCAGGGGAATCTAAATCACCTTCACTTCCGCCAAGGCAGCCACAAAATACCAGCGATGGTTGCTCTCGCAGTAGCATTTGTAACGGGTGCGTTGTTTCTCTCCTTTTTGGAAGACGAGACCATTTTTCAGCGTGAATCTGGCACCATCGGGCAGGCTTTCCACTGTAGTCACAGCGGTGGTGTTTTTGTCGTATTGTCGCAGCACACGTTGCAGGTTTTGATCGGCGGTGCTGCTGGCTTTGATATGCTGCAGATGCTTTTGCAGGGCATCAAGAATGTCTGGTGGGAAGATACTTACGACCATAAAGGGCTGTAACAAAGACGCAAACTGGTTTTGCCATTCCGTTCCGTGGGGCTGAACTCTCCGTGAGCCATATTGTTGATACACATCGTAATGCGCCACCTCATGGAGATAGGTGATGAGCATTTGGTAGGAGTTCAAGTCGTAATTGAGGGTAATGGTGCAGATGCCGTTTTTCGTCCTTGGTGGACGGAAATCGCCTAGCTTGGAATTGCGTGGCCGTTTGAAATGCAACATGAAGCGTCGCTGTGAATACACCTCGCCCACCATCGTTACCGATGCCTCGGGGAAGTAGCGTTTCAACAGTTCCAGTTCCTCAGCCTTCATCGTTGTGCAACAGTTCGTATTCTATGGTTTCCTGCGGTGTGTAACTCCATTTGGTGCAGGAGTTGCAATGCCGCGGAGCACGACGGCGACCTGGCACTTCCTTGGTCTTGCAGGAAGAGGCGACGAGGGTTAAGCCTAACAGTAACAATATCAATAGTTTCTTTCTCATTGCGATAACCAATTTGCCGGGTCTTGTCGGCTTTGTTCTTTGAGGAGTTCAAAATGTAGTTCAGTCTTGTTCTCGGTCTTGTTGGTGTGGACCGTACCAAGGTTTTGCTTGGTATTCACCTTGTCGCCACGTTTCACCATGACGTTTTCGAGGTTGGAATACACCGTGAAATACTCTCCATGGCGCAAAATCACCACGGTGTTGGCACCTGTCAGCTTGGTGACACTGGCCACTTCGCCAGCGAAGACGGCACGTGCCTTGGCACCATCAATAGTGGCGATGTCGATACCGTTGTTGGTCACAATGACCTTGTCAGACACCACGGAAGTATGTTTACCATAAGAAGATGAAACCACACCGCGTTCAACAGGCCAAGGCAGCTTGCCCTTGTTGCTGACAAAGTTGGTCGATAGTGTCTTCTCATCAGGTGTCAGAGCCATACCTTTTTCTTTCGGTGCAGGTGCAGTGGTCTTGCCTTGGCTTTTGTTTTTTGCCGCCTCTTCCCTGCGCTTTCTCTCCGCTTCTTCATTGGCCTTTCGGATTTCCTCTGCGAT
>LXOW01341196.1_pt1 | contig 15293 bp, 15 predicted proteins | sample 1368591 | NCBI WGS metagenome assembly LXOW01 (sample SAMN04884650, study PRJNA319009) | bovine gut metagenome | isolation source: Cow rumen | host: Bos taurus | place: Italy: Legnaro (PD) | collected 2014-07-09 | reverse complement strand
CTCGTCGGCAGCGTCAGATGTGTATAAGAGACAGAGCCTGCGGCATGTGGGTATAATAGAGTCCCAGCAACTTACCCTGTGAGTAGGTATACCAGCTATGCAGCAACCGGTAACCGTAACCATGGAAGAACCATTTCTCGGGGTGGCGCTCCATGATTTTCTTCCAGTCGTATGCATTGATGACTCCTAACATACTGAAAAGCATGTGATTAAAAGCCTCGTTAGTGGGTGTATTAATCAGGCAGTTTGCCTGTGAGCACACCAAGGGTTTGCCGTCCTGAAAGAAATCTTCAGGCTCGACGGGTTGCGTCAGGAACAAATCGTCGTTGAAGTTGACGAAATGCTCGCTAAGTCCCTTGATCCTGAATAAATTGTCCTCGATAGGATTACAGTTGAAGGTGGGCAGTCCGTAGTCTGGAATGAAATCGCGATGGTTGACAATGACCAGCTTGGGGTTGTCGCGATTAATCCATTCGGGCACGTGACCCCAGGTGACCAGATAAACCTTGTTGACCCATGGTGCAAACTTCTCGACAGCCCGGAACCAATAGCGGAAGAGGTCCCAGTCGCGGTAACGCTCCACGCCATTGTCCTTGTCAGAGTCGTCGTTCTTGTCTGTTTGCTCGTATTTCCGTTTCTCCGCCAGCCACGCAGGATCGCTGCCGTCAACCCAGGTAACAACAAAGTCGATAGGCTCCGTCATGGGTTTCCGCTTCAGGAAGAACGACTTGATAAATCCATAGACAAAAAACCACGGATGACGAATGAATAATCTATAAAGCAGCTGCATAGTCTATTTCCATTTTTACAGATTGGGTGCAAAAATAGTCAATTAATTTGGAATATCAAAAAAAAAGATGTATTTTTGCAGCAACAAAACCATTGTATGAAGTTAGCATTCCTTATCTCAGCACATAATGACCCAGAACATCTGAGACGCATGATCAATAGTCTCCCTCAGGAGTCTGTGTTTCTTGTACACATTGATGCCAAGTCTAACCTCAAGCCATTCACAGATGTCATCGACGACCAGCGTGTGTGGTTCTCACCAGAACGTACTGATGTCATGTGGGGCAGCATTGGTGTGGTAGAGGCGCAGATGAGACTTATCCGCAAAGCATTGGAAATGCACGAACAACAGAGAATAGACTATCTGATTTCCTTAAGCGGGCTTGACTATCCGCTCTGGAGCAATCAGCGCATGTTATCGTTCTTTGAAGAAAACAAAGGTCGCGAATTCATCGTCACACTCCCCATGGAAGACCAGGGAGAAGCAGCACATTTATATCGTGAGCACCGCTTCCTGAACTATTATTCATGGCCATACGGCACACTGAAGAGCAAGTTTCGAGTGTCGCTACGAAAGATAAGTTATGCCTTGGGCATACGCAAAAAGCTAAGATTCAAAGACCAGGGTACGGAATATGCGCTTCACAAGGGTTCTATGTGGTGGGCTATCAGTCCCGAATTGGCCCGCTTAGCCCTTAGCTACTGGGACGAGCATCCGCAGTATGTCAGCTACTTTTGGGACGGATTCGCACCAGACGAGACCTTTATTCCGACGTTGACAGCTCATTCTGCTTTTGCAAGCAAAGCCATTGTCATGAGAGGAACGTTCAAGAAACTGGAGTCCATTACTCCGCTGACGTGCATCGACTACACCAATGGCATCAAGGTGTTTACAGAGGAAGACTTTGACATGCTTATCCAGAGCGACAAGATATTCTGTCGGAAGACGATTACGGGCAAAAGCGACAAGTTGATGGACCTGATAGACCGCCATCGGAAAGAATCATAGACAGCTGGCTTCAACGTGAAGTCAGTGGTAGTATGTCTCCACCTCATCAATGATATTCGTGGGCACTAGCCCCTCGATGCTCTCTCCTGCTCTGACACGCTGGCGAATCTGCGTACTGCTGGCATCCAAAAGCGGCACGTCGATAGTACCAGGGTACTGGTCGCGGGGATAGACAATGACATCGTGATGCCATAGGATGTCCTTCCAGTGGCGCCAGCGCTCAAAGTGGGCCCAGTTGTCGCCGCCAATCAACAGTGAGAAGCGGTGGTCAGGATAGTCGGCTGTCAGGTGCTGCAGGGTGTTCCACGTATAGCTGGGCTTGGGCAACTGGAACTCGTAGTCGCAAGCCTTGACACCCTCGACACCCTCCAGCGCCTTCTGAGCCAGCCTCAGCCTCAAGTGGTCGTCCAACAAGTCAGAGTCGTTTCGTTTCAGCGGGTTCTGTGGCGACACCATCAGCCACACCTCGTCCAACCCGCACTGACTCAAGACTGCCTGAGCTAAAGCAACATGTCCTATATGTATCGGATTGAATGAGCCTCCAAAAATCCCTACCTTACTCATCCAAGGAAATCATTTACAATGCGTAACGCTTCCTGCTTGGCCTTCTCCAAGTCGTCATTAACAATGATTTTATCGAACTGAGAGGCAAAGGTCAACTCATACTCCGCCTTGGCCAGTCGCTGTTCTATGGCGTCTTGGCTGTCAGTACCACGACCTTCCAGTCTTCGTCGCAGCTCATCAACAGAGGGAGGCTGGATGAACAGGCTCAGAGCTTCGTCGCCATAGTATTTCTTGATGTTGACACCACCCTTCACATCAACGTCGAACACTACGTTCTGGCTTTGTTCCCGCTGACGCTCCACCTGAGCCTTCAGGGTGCCGTAGAAGCGGTTCTCATACACTTCCTCATACTCCAGAAACTCGTTGTTGGCAATTTTATCACGGAACTCCTCAGGCGAGATAAAAAAGTACTCCACCCCATTCTGCTCCGTCCCACGTGGCTGGCGTGATGTACACGAAATAGAGAAATACAGCTTCAGCTCAGGGTGCTCCTGCATCAGCCAATTGACAATGGTGCTTTTCCCACTACCGCTGGGAGCACTAACAATTAACATTTTACCTTTCATTAGAGTGCATTCAAAACTTGTTCCTTGATTTGTTCCAGCTCGTCCTTCATCTTGACTACAATGTTCTGCATCTCGGCCTGGTTGGACTTCGAGCCAGTGGTGTTGATTTCGCGCCCCATCTCCTGAGCGATGAAGCCCAGCTTCTTGCCCTGACCAGCCGGATCGGCCATCGTCTCGCGGAAATACTTCAGGTGGTTGGCCAGACGCTGCTTCTCCTCGCTGATGTCCAGCTTCTCAATATAGTAAATCAGTTCTTGCTCCAGACGGTTCTTGTCGTAGTCGGCCTCAGGAATCTGTTTCAGACCATCGACGATGCGGCTGCGAATCTTCTCCACGCGTGCTTTCTCGTAAGGCTCGATGCTCAGCATCAGTTGCTCGATATTATCTATCTTCTCGGCGAACTTCTTCTCCAAGGCGGCACCCTCCTGCGTGCGGAAGTCCACTAAGTGCTGAATGGCCTCGCTGACACCCTGACGAACAGCCAGCCACTCGTCTTCGTCGAGTACTTCTACCTCGGTCTTTGTCAGCACGTCCGGCATACGGACAAGCGTCTGTACCCAGTCTGTACCAGTAATCTGATTATCCTCGGCAAAACTTTTCAGCTGCTGGTAGTAACTATCCATGAGTGCTCTGTTCAACGGGGCAGCGTCTAAGACGGCATCCTTCTCAATCCACAGACAGAACTCCACCTTGCCCCTCAACAGGCGCTCGGCAATCATCTGGCGTACCTCCATCTCTTTCTCCCTGTACAGCGGTGCTATACGGGCCATCAGGTCAAGCTGCTTGGAGTTGAGCGACTTGATTTCGATATTAATTTTCTTTCCTTTGTAGGCTACAACAGTCTTGCCATAGCCCGTCATTGACTGTATCATAACATGTGGTATTTATCTTTGCTATAACGTTCTTTAGTTTGGATTTATCTTTCAAAGGTACGACTTTCTTTCGGCATTAAGTTCATAACTTCCGGACTTTTACCATTTTTTAACCATTCGGCATAATTTAAGAACGTTGTTGTGATAAACTTCCCAATTCGTTTTGCCGTCTCAACTTTTCTTCGTAATTTTGCACTCGTATGAAAAGAACGACTATCATCATCATAAGCCTCGCCTTGTGTCTCGCGGCATGGGCAACGAACGAAGAGGACCCGGAGAGCAGGCGGCGTATCCTCCATATTACTGAACTGTACAACCACGACCTGAACGACTCGCTCATCCATCAGGCCACACGCGACTTGGAATACCACCGCAACCATCAGTGTTGGGAGAACTATTACGAGACGTGGATGCACATGGTGAACACTTACGTCTTTATGGGCAAGGTAAACAAGGGCTTGCAGGAAGTGAAACAGATACACGCCGATGCCACCGACCGCAACGACAAGTACGGTTTAGGACTGGCAAACTATGCCATGGGCAATGCCTACCAGAACATGGGATATTTGGACGAGGCCATCACTTGCTACCGCCAGAGCATGCAATACATGAAGGGTACCAATGCCGACTCCCACAAACTCAATGATGTCTACTCATACTACTGCGATGCGCTAAACGTCCAGAAGAAATATGAGAAAATGGAGTCTATTACCTCGCAGTGGAAAGTCTTCTTAGACAGTCTCGTAACCAGCGGCGAGCCTGTCTCGGAGCGCAGCAGCAAGGTGTGGTTTGCCTACTATTACATAGCCCGTGCCCAGCACAACTTGGGACTGAACCGTCTTAACGAGGCTGCCCGCGACATTGACGAGGTGGCGAAACGTTCTGCCGACAATGGCGACTTCATTTCTATGAGCGTACTTTACTACCGGGCACAGCTTTACCTACAGCAAGGTGACTATCAGCTTTACACTGCCACTGCGTTAATTTCTCTGAAACATGCACGTTTTCCAGAAAAAAAACTTACCTTTGCAGGCTCATTATTATAAGGTACAAAGAAGGAAATGGCTTGTATACTACATATAGAAACCAGCACGAACGTCTGCTCTGTTGCCGTCTCCGAAGACGGACAATGCATCTTCCAGCAGGAGGAACGGGGCGAAAAAGGGGCTGGTGCGGAGAAGTTAGGCTCCATGATTGACGAGGCGATGTCGTTTACCGACAGCCACGCCATCCCATTCGACGCTGTCAGCGTCAGCTGCGGACCAGGTTCCTATACAGGTTTGCGCATCGGGGTGTCAATGGCCAAGGGCATCTGCTACGGACGCGACCTGAAACTCATTGCCGTTCCCACGTTGGAACTGCTGTGCGTCCCTGTGCTGTTAAGGGAAATGGCCTCCGCCACCCAAGAAGGGGAGTCAAGTGCCTCGGCTTCTACAAGACTGGGGGAGCCGCTCCTCTGCCCGATGCTCGATGCACGGCGCATGGAGGTCTATGCGGCACTCTACGACAGGGCCTTGAAGGAAGTACGCCCTGTAGCGGCTGATGTCGTCGACAGTAACACCTATAAAGAATTCCTTGACGAGCGCCCTGTCTACTTCTTCGGTCCTGGAGCCAAGAAGTGCATGGAAGCCATCAACCACCCTAACGCCCATTATATCGACGGCATAGAACCTATTGCCAAGTGGATGCAGCCATTGGCAGAGAAGCGTTTCCTCACCGAACAGTTTGAGGATGTGGCCTACTTCGAGCCTTTCTACCTCAAGGACTTCGTGGCTATCAAGTCAAAGCCGCTACTTTGATGCATTAGCGAATCGTCAAATTGTAAATCGTAAATCGTCAAATTGTAAATTACATAGATGGATATTAAAGGATTAGACTACAACACCCAGCGCGAAAAGCTGGTGATGCCTGAATACGGGCGCGAGATACAGAAGATGGTCGATCTGGCCGTCAGCTTGCCTACCAAGGAGGAGCGTACCCGCTGTGCATACACCATCATCGGGCAGATGGAAAATAAGAACCAGCAGATTCGCACCTCTCCCGACTTCGAGCAGACACTCTGGGACCACCTCTACCTGATGAGTCACAAGCAGTTAGACATCGACTGGCCCTTTGACGTCAACGATGCCGAGAAGATTCACACCAAGCCTGCTCCCCTGAAGTTGCCTAAGGACTCTCAGCCTTATCTACGCCACTATGGCCGGCTCATCACGGAGCTCTTCGAGCAACTGAAGACCATGCCTGAGAGTGCTGAGCGCGACGAATTGGCCCGCCAGACAGCCAACCAGATGAAGCGTGACCTGATGACGTGGGGTCATGGCTTCATTGAAGACGAGAAAGTGGCTGATGACCTAGCTCGCTATACTGACGGAAAAATCCAACTCGACCTGTCATCATTCCGTTTTGACCAGGGCCAAGGTCCGAAAGTGTCAGAGGCCAAACGTAACAAGAAAAAGAAGTAAGCATGGCATCATTTAAGATAGAAGGCGGTCGGCTGCTCAGCGGAACCATCACGCCACAGGGCGCGAAGAACGAAGCTCTGCAGGTTATCTGTGCCACCTTGCTCACCAGCGAGGAGGTGACCATCAGCAACATCCCTGATATCCGCGACGTCAACAACCTGATACAGTTGTTGAGGGATATCGGTGTCAAGGTGAAACAAGTTCAAACGAACACTTTCTCCTTCCAGGCTGACGAGTTGGACCTGAACTATCTTGAGAGCGATGAGTTTGTCCATAAGTGCGCCGAGCTGAGAGGCTCCGTACTGATGATTGGTCCGCTGCTGGCCCGCATGGGTAAGGCCATCGTCACCAAGCCCGGTGGCGACAAGATAGGCCGCCGCCGTCTGGACACCCACTTCCTGGGCTTTGCCAAACTGGGTGCCAAGTTCCGCCACATCGAAGACCGCAACGTCTACGAAATCGCTGCCCCTAAAAGTACCAAGTTCAAGGCGCAAGTTGCAAGGCTCAAAGGCACCTACATGTTGCTTGACGAGGCTTCGGTGACAGGTACTGCCAACATCATCATGGCTGCCGTACTGGCTGAAGGGACTACCACTATCTACAACGCTGCCTGCGAACCATATATTCAGCAACTCTGCCACATGCTTAACTGCATGGGCGCCAATATCAGCGGCATCGGCTCCAACCTGCTAACCATCATCGGTGTGGAGAGTCTGCGCGGTACAAGACACAGCTTGTTGCCTGACATGATTGAGGTGGGCTCATTTATTGGCATGGCAGCCATGTGTGGCGACGGCATACGCATCAAGGATGTGTCGCTTAAAGACTTAGGCATCATCCCAGATGCCTTCCGCCGCTTGGGAGTCAAGATAGAGATTGACGGTGACGACCTGTTCATCCCCCATCAGAAGCACTATGTCGTAGACTCGTTCATCGACGGCACTATCATGACTTTGGCCGATGCACCTTGGCCTGGACTGACACCCGACCTGCTCAGCGTGCTCATCGTCGTAGCCACTCAGGCCCGCGGTTCAGTTCTCATCCATCAGAAAATGTTTGAGAGCCGACTGTTCTTCGTCGACAAGCTCATCGACATGGGGGCTCAGATTATCCTCTGCGACCCGCATCGTGCTGTTGTCGTGGGCCATGACCGAAAGGTCACACTCCGTGCCCAGCGCATGTCGAGTCCCGATATCCGTGCCGGTATCGCCCTGCTGATAGCCGCCATGAGTGCCAACGGCACCAGCACCATCAGCAACATTGAGCAGATAGACCGCGGCTACCAGAACATAGAAAGCCGCCTCAACGCCCTTGGCGCAAAGATAGAAAGGATATCATGATTAAGCAAGAAGAAGTATATAAGATAGGTCGTCTGGGTAAAGCTCACGGCATCAAGGGCGAGGTATCGTTCCAGTTCGACGATGATGTCTTCGACCGCGTGGATGCCGACTATCTGGTGCTCGACGTCGACGGCATCCTGGTGCCCTTCTTCATGGAGGAGTACCGCTTCCGCAGCGACAGCGTCTGTCTGGTGAAGTTCTGCGACGTCGACACCCAGCAGCGAGCCTCAGAACTGACAGGATGTGACGTCTACTTCCCTCGAACTTTGGCAGAGGATGATGACGAGAATATCTCTTTAGCCAGCCTCGTAGGTTTTACGATAGTGTCCGCGTCCGACGNNCCGCCATTGACGACCAGACTGCCAACATCCTCTTTGAACTGGAGGACGGCACGCTGATTCCTGCCAATGACGACCTGATAACAGACATAGATACTACCAAGCGCCAAATTACAATGTCCCTTCCAGAAGGACTACTGACGCTAAGATAGTGAATAATGGTGAATAACGAATTACAATATATGAAGAAGAAACAAATAGCCATCCTCGGCTCTACGGGTTCGATAGGTACCCAGGCATTACAGGTCATAGAGGAGCACAGCGACCTTTATGAGATGTACTGCCTGACTGCCAACAACAAGGCAGAACTGCTGGCCGAACAAGCACACCGCTTCAAACCTGCCGCGGTAGTCATTGCCAACGAAGAACGCTACGACGAGCTGAAGCAGCTGATGGCCGACCTGCCCGATGTCAAGGTATATGCTGGCAAACAGGCCCTCGACGAAATTGTGGAGGCGGAGCCTATTGACATGGTGCTTACTGCTATGGTGGGCTTTGCCGGACTGTCGCCAACCATCCATGCCATCCGTGCCCGCAAGGCTATTGCCTTAGCCAACAAGGAGACATTGGTTGTGGCTGGTGAACTCATCTGCCAGTTAGCCAACGAATACCGTGTGCCTATCCTGCCTGTCGACAGCGAACACTCGGCCATTTTCCAGAGTCTGGCCGGCGAGGGCGATAACCCGATAGAGAAGATTCTGCTGACAGCCAGTGGCGGTCCTTTCCGCCAGTTCACCATGGAACAGCTTCATCACGTCACCAAGGCCGATGCCCTGCGCCATCCCACGTGGGATATGGGTGCTAAGATTACCATCGACTCGGCAACGATGATGAACAAAGGCTTTGAAGTCATCGAGGCAAAGTGGCTCTTCGGGGTACAAGCCTCACAGATACAGGTGCTGGTACATCCGCAAAGCATCGTCCACTCAGCAGTACAGTTCTGCGACGGTGCCGTTAAGGCCCAGCTTGGTGTGCCTGACATGCGACTGCCCATACAGTATGCTTTCTCCTATCCTGACCGACTGCCGCTGAGTGGCGACAGGCTGGACTTCTTTGCACAGAAACTGGAGTTCTTTGAGCCTGACCTGAAGAAGTTCCGCTGTCTGGCCTTGGCTTTCGAAGCCATCCTTAAAGGCGGCAACATGCCATGCATCGTCAATGCAGCCAACGAGATTGTCAACCGCGGCTTCCTGGAAGACCGTTGTACGTTCCTCCAGATGAGCGACATCATCGCTGAGACCATGCAGCGTGCCACCTTCTCGGCTACACCCGACTACGACACCTATATCCAGACCNNGCCACAGAATTGATGGTTAAGGGAAAAGAGATTAGTAAATAAAATATAAACAAAAGAAAAGAACAAAGATGAATAGAAAGAAATGCGGAAGCAAATTTTTCACTTTTCACTATTCACTTATACCTTAAAATTATGGAAATATTTTTAATCAGAGTATTACAATTCATGCTGGCCATCAGCCTTCTGGTATTGCTCCATGAGGGTGGCCACTTCTTCTTTGCCAAACTCTTCGGAGTGAGGGTAGACAAGTTCTACCTCTTCTTCGACTGGAAGTTCAGCCTGTTTAAGTTCAAACCCAAAAACAGCGACACCGAGTATGGTATTGGCTGGCTGCCGTTGGGCGGCTATTGCAAGATTGCCGGTATGATAGACGAGAGCTTCGACACGGAACAGATGAAACAGCCCGTGAAGGAGTATGAGTTCCGTGCAAAACCCGCCTGGCAGCGTCTGTTGGTTATGATAGGCGGCGTATTGGTAAACTTCCTGCTGGCCCTGTTCATCTACGGGCAAATCCTGTTCTGGTGGGGCGACACCTACATCCCGGTGAAGGATATGACTTTAGGTATGAAATTCAACCAGGAGGCAAAATCGTATGGTTTCAAAGATGGCGATATATTAATAGGTACGGACGAGAAGACGTTCAAGGACTTCAGTGCCGATCTCTACCGCGACATCTCGACAGCTCACCGCGTAGACATCATCCGTGATGGCAAGCCCATGAGCATCACATTGCCAGGCGAACTCAACCTCCTCGGCATGTTGAAGGCCGACCCATCGTTTGTCCGTCCGTTGCTTCCGGCACAAATCGACAGCGTCCTGCCCGACACTCCGGCNNAGGCCGGAGACCGCATTGTGGCTCTCAACGACTCGGTCATTGACTCCTACAACGAATTCATCTACCAACTAGCCCGTCGTGCTGACATGCTGGCTACAGCCACAACTGCCGCCGACTCGTTGAAAGCCCGCACGGTGGTCATCGCTTTTGGCAACGATGCCCGTATCGATACGACAGAGGTCACGCTAACCCCCGACCTCAAGTTAGGCTTTACCGTCAAGGCCTTTGCCGACCTTTACAAACCTACCACCGTTGAGTACGGATTCTTTGAGAGCATCCCTGCTGGCATCAAGTACGGCTTCCACGTTCTGGCATCCTACGTCGACGACATGAAGTACGTCTTCTCAGCCGAGGGAGCCAAGTCGTTAGGTGGCTTCGGAGCCATTGGCAGCCTGTTCCCGCCCACTTGGGATTGGTATATGTTCTGGAAGATGACGGCATTCCTCAGCATCATCCTCGCCTTCATGAACATTCTGCCCATCCCGGCACTCGACGGCGGCCACGTGCTGTTCCTGCTTTACGAGATGATTACCCGCCGCAAGCCTTCGGAGAACTTCATGATCAAGGCCGAGTACGTAGGCTTCGGCATCCTCATCCTGCTGATGGTCTTTGCCAACCTGAACGATATCCTACGCTGGCTTGGCTATATGTAAAACAATTATTCTCCCAGTATTCCGCGGATGGCCTTAATGCACTTCTCGGCATTAATCGGCTTGGAGAGAAAATCGTTACATCCAGCTTCCATTGCTGCATGACGGTCAGTGTCGAAAGCATTGGCCGTCAGGGCAATGATGGGCAGGTCTGGCATCTGACTGCGAATGTTACGGGTGGCTTCCAGACCATCCATTACAGGCATCTTAATGTCCATCAACACTAGGTCGGGATGCTCTGACATGGCTTTTTCCACAGCCTCCAATCCATTGGAGGCGCGGAAAAAGTCGTAATGTTTTTTCAGAATATACGACATCAGCATGTAGTTGCTGTCGTTATCTTCTACAACAAGTATTCGTTTCATTGTTCTATTTTCTGTTTAGCTTTTTGTTGATTACTTTTTCTTCCAAAGTTTCGTCATGTCTTCCAGCGTCTTACCCTTGGTTTCCGGTACAAGTTTCCAGACGAAGAGGGCTGCCAACAGACAGATGATGCCGTACAGACCGTAGGTGAACCAGTGGCCGAAGTCGTCACCCTCAGTGAGGTGCATGTTGAACATGGGGACAAAGGTCGACGAGACAATGAAGTTAAAAATCCACTGGAAGGCCACGGCAATAGCAACAGCGCCGCCTCGAATGGTGTTGGGGAATATCTCGGCAATAAGCACCCACGTGATGGGGCCCCACGAGAACATGAACGATGCGGAGTAGACGAGCAGGCTGGCAGCCGTAAGCAATGCCAGGTCAGGATTACCGAATGTCACGGCGACGCCAAAGGCACCAAGTGCCATGCCCAGCGAGCCACTGATGAGCAGAGGTTTACGTCCCCACTTCTCAACGGTAAAGACAGCCACAAGCGTGAACGTAATGTTGATGATACCCATGAATACGGTTAAAATCATCGGATTCTCCATGCCCATGTCGCCGAAGATGCGCGGAGCATAGTAGAGCACGGCGTTGATACCGACAGCCTGCTGGAAGACTGAAAGCATGATACCGACAAAGATACACAGGGCACCGTATGTCATCAGCTTCTCGGTCTTTACAACCATCGTGTCCTTGATGTCCTGCAGAATCTGTGCTGCCTTGCTCGAACCGTTGATTTTCGACAGGATGCCAAGGGCTTTTTGGTCCTGACCAATGCTAACGAGATAGCGTGGCGTTTCAGGTACGAAGCAGATGAGCAGGGCGAAGAGTCCTGCAGGCACGGCCTCACTTCCAAACATGTAGCGCCAGCCGGTAGTCACCGTCCACTGTGCGGCAGGATTGATAGCGGCCAGTCCCTTGCCCATTTCCTCCACCAGCGGCTGGATGTGGTCGCCCAAGATGAAGAAGTTGACAAAATAAACCACCAGCTGACCAAAGATAATGGCAAACTGGTTCCAAGAGACCAGCATACCTCTTATATTACTTGGTGCCACCTCGCCAATGTACATGGGACAGATGGCCGAAGCCAGTCCTACACCGATACCGCCGATGACACGGTAGATGTTGAACATGATAAGCAGCGAGTACGTTGGCTGACCGTAGTCGAAGAACAGGAACTCCGGGTCCATACTTCCCAATGCTGACACAAAGAACAGCATACCGGCAATGATGAGCGACTTCTTGCGTCCAAGGTTAGTTGCCAAAAATCCCGAGAGTGCCGAGCCGATAATACATCCTATCAGGGCCGAAGCTGACGTAAAGCCGTGCCAGCCGTCGGTATAGGCAAAGTCCTTGGCTTCCATAAAAAATGCCTGAAGACCCTTCTCGGCACCTGAAATTACTGCGGTATCATAACCGAACAACAAGCCACCCAATACGGCGACCATCACAATAGAAATAAGATAGCTTTTGCTACCAGTCTGGTTTTGTTGCATCTTGTCTTTGTTATAGGTTTGTATTAATATCCGACAAAAGTAACGCTTTTTCTCTATATTTTCTTGTTTATACCACACTTTTTAACTAATTTTGCACAGAATTGCTAAAGAATATACCCAAAATGACCGTAGCAGATTATATCAGACAGGACACCGGTGAGCGCCGTTTCTCCTTTGAAGTACTGCCGCCGCTAAAGGGCAACGGCACGGAAACGCTATTTGCCACCATTGATAAATTGGTAGAGTTCAACCCTGCCTTCATCAACATCACTACCCACCACTCCGAATATGTATATAAGGAGCTGGACAACGGACAGTTCGAGCGACAGCGCATCCGCCGGCGTCCAGGCACCATTGCCATAGCCGCCGCCATCCAGAACCGCTACCACATTCCAGTGGAGCCTCACATCATCTGTAGCGGAACGACTATCGAGCAGACGGNNCTATCGAGCAGACGGAATACGAGTTGCTGGACCTCCAGTTTCTTGGCATCCGCAACCTCATGCTGCTACGTGGTGACAAGGCTAAGGAGGACAGCCGCTTCACCCCAACCCCAGGCGGTCATGCCCACACCACAGACCTCATCCGGCAGGTGGTGCGCTTCAACGAGGGCTTCTTTGCCGACGGGACACCCATCAAACACCCTGGTCCCAAGTTCGACTTCGGGGTAGCCTGCTATCCAGAGAAGCACGAGGAGGCACCCAACCTGGAGCGCGACATGGAGTATCTGAAGCAGAAGCAGGACCTTGGCGCCCAGTATGCCGTGACGCAGCTGTTCTTTGACAACGAGAAGTATTTCTCCTTTGTCGAAAAAGCCCGCCAGATGGGCATCACCATTCCCATTGTCCCAGGCATTAAGCCCTTTGCCAAGCTCAGCCAGCTAACCATTGTCCCCAAGACGTTCCACTGCGACATCCCCGAGGCGCTGGCCAAGGAAATCGTCAAGTGCAAGACCGATGAGCAAGCCCGTCAGTTAGGCATCCAGTGGACTACTGCCCAGTGTCAGGAGCTATACGCCCACGGTGTTCACAACATTCATTTCTATACCGTCTCTGCCGTCGACAGCGTCGCGGAGATTACACGCAAACTCATGTTATGAAAAGACTCATCTATTGTTTATTGGCTTTTGTGCTGTCAGTGGCAACATACGCTGACAGCAAATTGATACCGCTGGTACAGAACATTGATGCTTACGAAAGCATGTCGCTGAACGGACTATGGCACTATATCGTCGACGTTCAAGAGGAGGGATACTATGACTATCGCATGAATCCCACACCATGGGGATTCTTCCGGAATGCCAAGCCTCAGCGACCGGAAGACCTTATCGAATATGACTTCGATAAGTCGCCCACTATGCGTATCCCCGGCGACTGGAACACGCAGGACCAGCAGCTGTTCTTCTACGAAGGAACGGTGTGGTTCAAAAAGAGTTTTCAGGCGGCCCTGATGCAGGACTTCCGTACCTTGCTCCACTTCGGTGCCGTCAACTACGACTGCCGCGTCTGGCTGAACGGCAAGGAGGTCGGACATCATGTCGGCGGCTTCACACCTTTCAACTTCGATGTCACCGACCTGTTGTGTGAAGGCGAGAATACGCTCATAGTCAAAGTGGACAACAAGCGGCATGCCGAGGATGTGCCGACGCTGATTTTCGACTGGTGGAACTATGGCGGCATCACCCGCGCTGTGAAGCTTGTCAAGGTCGCTCCCGTCTATCTGGAAGACTACAGCATCCAGCTGGTCGGCGGCCTGCCTGCCGACAAGAAAGCCAAGCAGCGCGAAATCTGCTTTACCGCCCAGCTCAACAAGCGCGAAGCCGGCCACCAGGTTACACTGTGCATACCAGAGCTGAAAATCGAAAAGTCCTTCACCACCGATGCTGACGGCAAGGTACAAGCCACAAAATTCAAGGTTCAAAGTTCAAAACTTAAATTTTGGAGTCCAGAGAGTCCGAAGCTCTACCGCGTAGACATCTCGCTCGATGCCTCCTCCATCAGCGACGAGGTGGGCTTCCGCACCATTGAAACCTGCGGTAAGCAGATTCTGCTCAACGGCCAACCCGTTTTCCTAAAGGGCATCTGCCTGCATGAGGAGAAGCCCAATGGCGGCGGACGTGCCAACAGCACTGAGGATGCCCACACGCTGCTATCCTGGGCCAAGGAGTTGGGTTGCAACTTCGTGCGTCTGGCTCACTATCCACATAACATTAATATGGTGCGTGAGGCAGAGCGCATGGGCATCATGGTCTGGAGCGAAATTCCCTGCTACTGGACTATCGCGTGGACCAATCCTGCCACTTACGACAATGCCCGCCAACAGATTACTGATATGATTCGTCGCGACCATAACCGTGCCAACATCATCATCTGGAGCATCGCCAACGAGACGCCACATTCCAAGGAGCGCGATACATTCCTCGGGAATCTGGCAAAATATGCACGCTCGCTCGATAACACCCGTCTCATCTCGATGGCGATGGAAGTGACTGGCGCCTCAAACTATGTGAACCGTCTGAACGACAACATGAACGAGTATGTCGATGTGGTGAGCTTCAACCAATACGTAGGTTGGTATCGCGACGTGAACGATGCACCCAAGATGCATTGGGAGATCCCCTACAACAAACCCGTTATCATCAGCGAGTTTGGCGGCGGTGCTAGGTATGGCTATCATGGCGCCAAGAACCAGCGCTGGACGGAAGAGTTC
>LXOW01085636.1_pt1 | contig 15295 bp, 10 predicted proteins | sample 1368591 | NCBI WGS metagenome assembly LXOW01 (sample SAMN04884650, study PRJNA319009) | bovine gut metagenome | isolation source: Cow rumen | host: Bos taurus | place: Italy: Legnaro (PD) | collected 2014-07-09 | reverse complement strand
TGGAAGGGCGAAAAAGTGGCAATATAGGGGTTATAGCCGAAGGCCAGGATGCTGGCGGTGTTGGTAGTACCGTGCAGCACGGGTATTTTCTGTACTCCGGCTTGGCTTTCGGTCAGCTGATGCTTGCCACCGAAGGGCATCAGGACGGTGGAGGCTCCGATGGTGGAGTCGAACATCTCTATCAGTCCCTTTTGCGAGGCCACATTAGGAGAGGCCAGATGGCGAACCACTGTCTCAGTGGTAATAGGCTGGTTGGCGGGAGTCTCCACAATTCTTTCGGGAAAGTCGCCTTCTATTTTGGGTATCACCACATCTGTACGCTGACGGTAGCCGTTGGTGTTAATGAAGTCGCGAGAGAGATCTACAATATTCTTTCCTCTCCAGCGAATGGTAAGTCTATTGTTGTCAGTAACTTTAGCGATGATGGTAGTTTCGATGTTCTCTTGACGGCAGTATTCGAAGAAAGCATCCACATCTTTCGGATCCACCACCACGCTCATACGCTCTTGCGACTCGCTGATGGCCAGTTCAGTACCATTGAGACCTTTGTATTTGGTCTTGACGGCATCAAGGTCAATAAGCAGTCCGTCGGCCAATTCACCGATGGCGACGCTTACACCTCCAGCTCCGAAGTCGTTAGACTTCTTGATGAGGCGGGTCACCTCGGGTCTTCTGAACAAGTGCTGTATCTTTCGTTCTTCGGGGGCGTTACCCTTCTGCACCTCAGCGGCGCAGACTTCCAGAGAAGCCTCGGTATGCTCTTTGGAAGAACCTGTGGCACCGCCAATGCCATCGCGTCCGGTACGGCCACCGAACATGATGATGATATCACCAGGTTGAGGTTGCTCGCGTCTCACACCGTCAGCGGGTACAGCACCCACCACAGCACCGATTTCCAGACGTTTGGCCTTATAGCCCTCGTGGTAGATTTCGCGCACATGGGTGGTAGCCAGTCCTATCTGGTTGCCGTAGGAGGAGTAGCCGGCAGCGGCGCTTTTGGAGATAACCCGCTGAGGCAGCTTACCCTCTATGGTTTGGCTGACAGGCTCGTTGATGTTGGCGGCACCCGTAACGCGCATAGCTTGATACACATAGCTACGTCCGCTCAGCGGGTCGCGGATGGCTCCGCCCACACAGGTGGCGGCTCCGCCAAAGGGCTCGATTTCAGTAGGATGGTTGTGGGTTTCGTTCTTGAACATCAGCAACCATTTTTCGATTTTGCCATCCACGTCCACATCCACAAAAACACTGCAGGCATTATTCTCTTCCGACACTTCCATATCGTCGAGGTTGCCGAGTTTGCGCTCGTTCTTGCCGCAGATGGTGGCCATATCCATCAGTGTGATGGGTTTGCGGCCGCCGTGAACGTTGTTTCTGATTTGGATGTACTGGTAAAATGCCTCCTGCAGTTGGTCGTTGAACTTGCTGGGAGTGAAAGTGATATTGTCAAGCTGGGTCTCGAAGGTGGTATGACGGCAGTGGTCGCTCCAGTAGGTGTCCAGCATCTTAATTTCGGTTTCCGTGGGATTCCGTTTCTCTTCTTCCTTGAAATAGTTTTGGATAAGCTGGATATCCTCGAAGGACATTGCCAGCGAAAGTTTCTTTCTGAAAGCGTCCAGTTCTTCGGGACTCATGGTGTTGAAGGTGTCGAAAACTTCCACATCGGCCACGGTGACGTTCTCAGAGTCATCCAGTATAGGCATGTCCTTTTCTCTGGCTTCCACCTCGTTGATACAGTGCTTTTTGATTTTCAGCATGTCCTTTTCAGAAAGCTGGCCGTCCATCACTATCAGTTTGCCGCTTCTGATGGTGGCGGTAGTCTTGGGGTCGATAAGTTGGAGGCACTGCATGGCACTGTCGGCCCGCTGGTCGAACTGGCCGGGCAGGAATTCCACCGCAAAACAGGTGAGTCCGTTGAGGTTGAATTCAGTATATACCTCATCGGTGACTGGTTCGGAGAAAACGGCGTTTTTGGCCTTCTCCAGCAGGTCTTCTTCGATACCGAAAATATCGTACACCACAATCAAGCGCAGCTTGTTGATGTTCAGTTCCAAGTTATGATTCAGGTCATCCAGTAAATCCTGGGCTTCCACTTGGAAGCCGGCTTTTTTCTCGACAAACAGTCGGGCGTTAAGAGTTTTATTCATTTTGAAAAAAAGTCAAAAACCAAGTTATTTAATAGTCATTTTCAAGATGTTGATTTCAGCTTGTGTCAGGAATCTCCACTTGCCTCTTGGCAGGTCTTTTTTGGTCAGACCAGCGAAAACCACACGATCGAGTTTCACCACCTCATAGCCTAGGAATTCGAAGATACGCCTTACGATTCTGTTTTTGCCCGAGTGGATGGTGATGCCGATCACGCGCTTGCTTTCATCCACATATTCCACCTCGTCGGGGGTGATGACGCCGTCTTCCAGCTCAATGCCGTTGCGGAGGGCGCACATGTCGATGTTGGCGAATTTCTTGTCCAGCTCGGCGGCGTAGGTTTTCTCAACACCGTGTCTGGGATGGGTCAGCTTCTTGGTCATATCGCCGTCGTTGGTGAACAACAGTAGGCCGGTGGTGTTCTTGTCCAGTCGTCCCACAGGGTAGATGCGTTCCTTGCAAGCTCCTCGCACCAGATCCATCACATTCTTGCGACCCCGTTCATCATCAGTGGTGGTGATATAGTCTTTGGGTTTGTTCAGCAGCAGGTAAACAGGCTTCTCGTTTTGCAGAATCCTGTCGCCGTAGCGTACCTCGTCGGTGGGTTTCACCTTGTAGCCCAGCTCGGTGATGATTTCGCCGTTGACACTCACCGCACCTGTGGTGATGAGCACGTCTGCCTCGCGGCGCGAGCAGATACCCGCATTGGCGATGTATTTATTGAGACGCACCAGACCCTGGTTTTCGTTTTCGGTTAGTGACAGTACTTTCTGTTTTTGGGGCGAGGGGCGGCCTTCCCGTTTTCTGCGGGCCACGATTTCGCTGAGGATTTCAGACTCGGCGGTCACATCTCTGCGCTTTTTACGGGGAGCGGCCTCTGTCTCTTTCTTTCTAAAAGAGGGTTTGTCGCCGAAGGACGGTCTTTCGGCACGCTTGGCACCGCTGAATTTACGGCCGCCGGTGAATTTGCGCCCTGATTCTTCTTCTTGAGCGGTCAGAGGAGCCTTTCTGGTCCTTGTTGGTTTTTCTGTGGTTGTTTTTTTACGGAAAGAACGTTTGGCACCAGTTTCTTCTTCCGAAGTACTATCTTTAGCTTTTCTAGGGCTCGTTCTTCTAGTGGTTTTTTCCTCTTTTACGCTGCTTCTGGTGCTTCTTTTGGCGCCAAACTGACGGCTTGTTTTAGGTTTATCACCTTTCTTTTCCATAGTTGAATGAAGTTGTAATCAGTGCTGTTTATTTATGTTGAATGTTTTTGCCGCAATCGTCCACAATAATCTGGTACCATTTTTCGGGATAGTTGGGTTGTTCGGGGAATTCGCATTGAGGAACTTGGGTATTGGTTTTCACGAACTTGCCGTTTTTCTCAACCTTGATGTTGCCATCGTTGTATTTCACCAGCAGGTACTCGAACAGATTGTTCCAGGCGCTGCAGACCTCTTTTGTGCAGCGGTTGGAGATGTCGTTAATGCGCTTCTGGGCTTTGGCGGGGTCTTCTTTGAACAGTTTCACCATATCGCCTTCCATCTCTTTGATGTTTTTGACGGCACCGAATTCATATTTGTGTTGCAGCTCATTCACATGCTTGATCATGTCGCTGTAGCGTGTATAGACAAACTGGCTCACCTTGGTGAAAATCCAGTAAGCGGCGGTAGAGGAGTAGTCCACCATGGAACCGTTACCCTCACGCACAGCTTCAGGAATCTCGGTGATACCGCAGAACATGGGAATGTAGCAGCTGCTGGCGGCATCGTCAACGCCGAACCAGAAGATACCACCGAACTTGTCGGGCAGCCAGTTGCGGGCCTGGGCCACAAACGAGAAACCGGTTTGCTGGGTAGCGGTAGCGCGTTCGTGGATATAGTCTTTGCCGTTGTATTTCCAAGTCATCGGACGCCAGCGGTAGGGGCAGGCGAAGGGGCCGGCACCCACATCTTGGGTCATATCCATGGAAGTGCCCTCGAAGTGGTCGCGCATCAGTTGCATCACGTCGGTCACATCCACTTTCTGGGCGGGTTTGATCCACAAGGGGAAGCGATGGCTCAAGTTGTCACCACGGGCATAGTCTTCATATTGGGCCATCAGTTCGGGATTGCAGCGGTAGAAAGCGGCCCACACGCGGGCTTCGCAGAAGCGGGCGGCATCAAAATCGATGGGAGCGTAGGCGTCGCAGAAGCTGAACTCGGCATCGGGAGCCTTTGGGTCATAATAGCCTTTCAGCTTGGCGAAAGAAATCACGTCGGCGGCATAAACGGTTTCCACCTCAGGGTTGAAAATCATTTTATCGATGTCCTTGTTGGTGATGGAGGTCTTACCGTCTCTCAAGGGGAAGGTGGTAATACGGGCTTGGTTGGCGTGGCCGCAGATGTAGCCGTTGGGGATGCGGCGGGCTACCCAAACAGCACCATTGGACCAGCCTTTCACGGTTTTCCCTTTGGGGTCCTTCATTTCGGGACCCTTGCCGATGATTTCAAAAATCCATGCTTCGTTGGGGTCGATGATGGAGAACGACTCGCCTTCGCTGCAGTAGCCGTACGACTCAATCAGGAAGTTCAGCACCTGGATGGCCTCGCGGGCGTTTTTGGCGCGCTGGAGGGTAATATAAATCAGTGAGCCGTAGTCAATCATACCGGGGGTGTGCCACAATTCCTCACGTCCACCGTAAGTGGTCTCACCGATACACAGCTGATGTTCGTTCATATTGCCCACTACCGAGTAGGTGTGAGCCACCTGGGGAATCTGTCCCAGCAGTTTGCCGCTGTCCCATTCTATCACGTCCATAACCGAGCCGAGGGGATAGTCGGCGGCGGGGCGGTAGTAAAGCTCGCCATATAGCGTGTGGGAGTCGGCGGCATAAGAAACCATGACCGAACCGTCTTTGCTGGCTCCCTTGGTGATGATGAAGTTGGTGCAGGCCATAGCCTGAAAACCGGCCGATAAAATGAGGGCCGCGATAATCACGATGATTTTTTTCATAAATGTGGGGTGTTATTTGTTGAGTAAAAACTGATTCACATTGGGGACAATCACCAGAGGCATGGGTGAGTTGTTGACGATTTGGCGGGTGTTGCTACCCATCCATACGCTCGAGAGGTCGTGTTCCTCCTCACGCATGATGACCATCAGGTTGACATCCATTCTCTTGGCGGCATCAAGCAATGCGGGGATAGAGTCACCGGGCACCTCCAATGTTTGCACATCATATCTCACATTGGCCTTCTTGCACATGCTAGCAGCATGGTTCAGCTGCACGTTAATCACGTGCTTGATGTCGTTGGTAACAGGATTGATGACACCCAAGAGGCAAATCTTGGCGCCAAAGTCTTTGGCGAACTCGATGGCTATTTTCATCTTCTGCAGGGTCTCGAAGCTGGTGTCAATAGGTACCAGAATTTCCGTCAGGTCGCGGTTAATCTGAATATCCTCACGCAGAATCAGCACGGGCACCTTGGTCAGGTTGATGGTCTTGAAGGCATTGTTACCCACAAAGAATTCCTCGAAACCGGAAACACCGTGAGTTCCCATCACAATCATGGACTTGGGAAGATAGGCGGCATAATTGCACAGCTCCACAGCTGGTTTTCCCTCCAAAACGACGGAGGTAATGGAACTTTCGGGAGCTTCGGCTTTACATTCTTCCACCCATTCGGCAAGTCTTTCCTTGATGGCAGCTTGGTAGTCTTTGGAGGCGGTAGCCGTCGCAAAATCGTTTTTCAAGGCTGCTGTTTTTACCCATGCCAAATGCAGTTTGGCCTTGTTTTTCAATGAGATGGCAACCGCATGCTTCATTGCGTTATACGAGTTTTTGGAAAAGTCAATTCCCACAACAATATTTTTCATAAGCGTCTATTTTTGTTAATATCCTAAATAATCGACAAAGATACAAAAAATTCTTGAAAAACACATAATTTGAAAAAATTATATGTTAGGTAGCAAAACCAATACCAAGATGGTGGTGAGGCCGAGCCAATAATAGACTCTTTTCCGCTGTTGGATGAGGAGGAAAAAGAAGGTGATACACAGGTAGATTAGCAGCATTTGCAGCCACGAGAGGCTGATGTTCTCTGTTACGGCTCCAGGCAATTCTCCGATGGATTGGGTGAGGAGGTTCATCAACTTGATTTCGAGGGTTAGCAGTTGGGCCACCACGGTGGACAAATAAGGGATGAATGACACCACCAGCAGGCAGACTCCGCTGATTACTATCACAAACGAAAGGGTGATGACCAACAGGTTGCCCAACAGGAAATAATTGGGGAACAAGCCGAAGGTATAAACCGTTAGCGGGAAGGTGGCCAGTTGTGCTGCCACCGACACGGTAGTCAGGTTCCAAAAATAAGAAAGTATCTTGTTTGCAGGTGACCATAAGGCCGCCAGTTTTGTTTGAAAAATCACGATGCCAAAGACCGCCACATAGCTGAGTTGGAAGCCGATGTCGAAGAGCCACAAAGGATTTATAATCAGCAAAATGAAAAGAGAAGTGAAGAGGCTGTGAAAAATGGTGGTATTGCGGTGCAGCAGGCTGCCGAAAGTGACAAAAGAGAACATGGCGGCTGCACGGGTAACGGAAGGTGAAAGACCCGTGATACAAGCGTATAGCCAGATGAAAAGCAGTAGAATCAAGGCTTTCAGCATGCGAAGATTCCGAGAGCAATCCAAGGGCTTGAGCAAAAAGCCGAGTATGAGGAAAATAATACCCACATGCATTCCCGAAACACAGAGAATGTGACCGACTCCAGCGGAGGCATAATTGGCTCTCAACCCCGTGTCGAGCGTCTCTTTGTTGCCCAACAAAATGGCTGTGATGATGCTGTATTCGTCACCCGTGATGCCGGAACTTGCAAGAACACCCGAAAAATAATGCTGAATCTGGTAAGCTTTTTCCTTGATGATGCCAGTGTGCGACTCCCCTGTTTTCCACCATTGGGAAGATGGGATATAGGCAGTGTAGAATATACCTTTTCGCTGCATATACTTTTTGTAATCAAAGGTATATGTATCCCTCTTGTTTTCAATTTCCGAAAATTTTGTTTTCATCAGCACCATATCCCCGTACATAGGATGGTGGAGGCTGTCTTTGGCGAAATACAATACCACTTTCTGCCTGAGCTTTTGTCCCGATTCGCTTTGCTCCAACAGGGCTGTCGCCTTGTAGGTTTTGGCCTTGGGCACAGGGTGTTCGATAATCTTGGCCACAAAGTAGGAAGGCTGACGGCAGTATTCCCGCATTTTGGTCTCGTCTGGATTCCGGAAATGCAAGCAGGTGAGTTCAAAACCAGCGATAACGAAGACCAACTGCAAAAAAACTCCCGACCACAAGTTGGTGGTGATTTTTTTTATGTGATTCAAAATAAAGGAAAGTATCCAGCAGCCCAACATCAACAGCAAAACCCAAGGAATGGCAATATTCAGGCTGGTCCAGTAGGCAATGCAGACACCCAGCACTAAAGGCAGGAGCAGACGCAGGATGGGGTAGTTGCGGAAAAACATAGGGTCTTCAATTTTTATCAGGGCAAAAATACCACTAATAAAAAGAAAAGTCAAGAATGAAAATACTGATTTTTAATATGTTAAATAATGTCATTTTTCATAGGAAAAGTGTAATTTTTCGCAGAAATAATGTCATTTTCCGAAAAATGACAAGATGAATGAAAAATATCAGGACGGTATGTTTTTCGGAAAAAAATCCTATAATCACAAAAAACCATATCGTTTATATCTGCCAAAAGTAAACGACTACGGGTTTTTATTCCTTACAGAATAATTTGATAGAAATTTTTAGTCGTCTGTGTGTAATTCGAGAAATTTATGTAAATTTGCAAGTTGAAAAAAATCAAAAATGGAATATACAGTTATTTTAGAGAAAATGGATAATGGCTGGTGGTTTTGCCAATGTGAACAGGTTCCTGAAGCGGTTACACAAGGGCAAACTATTGAGGAGGCAAAAGAAAATATCAAAGAAGCAATAAAACTTATTCTCTCTGCAAAAAAAGAACTTACACGTAAAAAATATACAGGTCATCGTATTCTACGTCGAAAAATAGCTGTATTTTAATGAAGCGAACAACACTTGTGAAACACATAATAAAAAATGGCTGTTCCTTATTCAAAGAAGGTAGTAATCATATAATTTTCATAAACAATAACGGGCAAGGAATATCTTCTGTCCCAAGGCATGTGGAAATTGGGGACAGACTTGCTGGAGAAATATGTAAGCAACTTGGAATACCGAAAATCAAATAGAGTGACAGATAAAGTACAAATCAAATAACAAATAACATGATTAAAGACGAATTTATTAGAAGACACAACGGTCCGAGCGAAGCTGAGGCCGCTAAAATGTTGGAAACCATTGGTGTAAAATCGATGGACGAACTGATAGAGAAGACGGTTCCCGCCTCCATCCGCCTGAAAGAACCACTGGCACTGCCCGATGGTCTGACAGAATACGAATACCTCCAGGAGGTGAATGCGCTGATGGCCAAGAACAAGGTTTACAAATCATATATCGGCATGGGTTATTACAACACCTGCGTGCCTGCTGTGATTTTGCGCAACATCTTCGAGAATCCAGGTTGGTACACCGCCTACACTCCTTATCAGGCTGAAATCTCACAGGGCCGTATCGAGGCGCTGCTGAACTTCCAGACCATGATTTCCGACTTGACTGCGATGCCGCTGGCCAACGCTTCCTTGTTGGACGAGGCTACCGCTGCCGGTGAGATGATGCTGATGTTCTACCACAGCCGTACTCGCGAGCAGGTGAAGAACGAGGTGAAGAAATATTTTGTTTCAGAGGATGTTTTCATGCATTCTTTAGGCGTGATGAAGACCAACGCCGCTCCCCATGGCATCGAATTGGTCATTGGCAAAGCCGACCAGATTGAACTTGATGACACTTATTTTGGTGCGATGGTACAGTATCCCAATCAGCATGGTGCTGTCCATGACTACAGCGAGTTTGTAAAGAAAGCCAAAGCCCACAACATTTTCGTGGGTGTGGCCACTGACCTGCTGGCGCTGACCCTGCTGACTCCTCCGGGAGAATGGGGTGCCGACTGCGTGATGGGTTCCACCCAGCGTTTCGGCCAGCCGATGGGCTTCGGCAGCCCTGCTGCCGGTTTCTTTGCTTGCCAGGAAGCCTTCAAACGCCAGATGCCAGGTCGTATCATCGGTGTTACAGTTGATGCTGAAGGCAAGAGAGCTGTCCGTATGGCCCTGCAAACCCGCGAGCAGCATATTAAGCGCGAAAAAGCCACTTCCAACATCTGCACCGCCAGTGCGCTGACCGCCATCATGGCTGGTTTCTATGGCATGTGGCATGGTGCCGATGGCCTGAAGAAAAAAGCTACCAAAATCAATGTGTTGGCAGGCGTATTGGAGCGCGAAGCCGCCAAATATGGTTTTAAGCAATACAACAAAGTCTATTTTGACACACTCTGCTTCGAAGTGCCCGAGGGCGTGACCATCGAAGAGGTTGAAAAGGTGGCTCTGGAACACAAATTGAACTTCCATTATTGGTGTGAATGCTGCTTCACTATTGCTCTGGATGAAACCGTGCTGCTGGAGGATGTTAACGAGATTCTGAAAGTGTTGGCTGAAGCCGCCCACAAGGAATTCCACGAATATGTATGCCAGCAGTGCGCCAACCCGGCATTGAATATTCCGGAGAGTCTGCAACGCAAGTCCGCATTCATGGAGCACGAGATTTTCAATAAGTATCATTCAGAGACTGAGATGATGCGCTACATGAAGATGCTGGAAATCAAAGACCTATCGCTGAATAGAGCCATGATACCACTGGGATCTTGTACCATGAAGCTGAACGCTGCCGCTGAGATGCTGCCGTTGAGCTGGGCTAGCGTGTGCAATGTTCACCCCTTCGCTCCCGCTGATCAGGCCGAAGGTTTCCTCGAAATGATTGCTGAGGTGAGCCAGTGGCTGGCTGTCATCACCGGTTTCAAAGCTGTTTCACTGCAGCCCAACTCGGGTGCCGCTGGTGAATATGCCGGTATGACTGTTATCAGAAATTATCATATCTCACGCGGTGAGGGTCATCGTAATGTGTGTTTGATCCCCGCCTCCGCCCACGGTACCAACCCCGCCTCTTCCGCTAAAGCCGGCAATCAGATTGTGGTGGTGAAATCTACCGAACACGGTGAAATTGATGTGGAAGACCTGCGTGCTAAAGCCGAGGAATACAAAGACAGACTCTCCTGCCTGATGGTAACCTATCCTTCCACCCACGGTGTATTTGAAGAGGCTATTCTCGATATTATCAAAATTGTCCATGACAATGGTGGTCTGGTATATATGGACGGTGCTAACATGAACGCTCAGGTGGGTCTGACTTCTCCAGGCAACATGGGTGCCGATGTGTGCCACCTCAACCTGCACAAGACCTTTGCTATGCCTCATGGTGGTGGCGGTCCTGGCGTAGGCCCCATCGCAGTTTGCGAAAAGCTGGTGGACTTCCTGCCTAACCACGCTATCATTGAAACTGGTGGAAAGAATGGTAGCCAGGTGGCTTCCGCTCCTTACGGCAGTGCATACCTCTTGCCCATCACCTACGCTTACCTGAAAATGTGTGGCGGTAAGGGTCTGACCGAGGCTACCAAATACGCCATCCTCAATGCCAACTATATCAAAGCCCGTCTGCAGGGTCACTATAAAATATTATACACCGGCACCAATGGTATGTGCGCCCATGAGATGATTTTGGATTGCAACGAATTTGATAAAACCGCTGGTGTACAGGTGGGCGATATCGCCAAACGTTTGATGGACTATGGTTTCCATGCTCCCACTGTGGCCTTCCCCGTTCACGGAACCTTGATGGTGGAACCCACCGAAAGCGAACCACTGAGCGAGCTTGACCGTTTCTGCGACGCTATGATAGCCATCCGTCAGGAGATTGCCGATATCGAAAGCGGCAAAGCCGACAGAATGAACAATGTCATCAAGAGAGCACCTCACACCATGAGTGTGGTTTGTGCCGACACTTGGGACAGACCTTATACCCGTCAGCAGGCTGCCTTCCCCATTCCGCATGAAGACAAGTACTGGCCTACAGTCAGCAAAATTGACGATGCCTACGGAGACAGAAACTTGGTTTGCCGTCTCGAGAAATAGGCTCGAATGAAAATTCAATGGTTAATCGCTGTCTTCCTGTTTTTGACCGTTCTTGTATATGGTCAGGAACAGGAAGATAGTTTAACTGTTGACCTTCATGAGGTGGAGGTGATTGCAGGTTATAATCCTGTCAACAGGATTATCGACAGTGTGATCAGGTATAAGGAGCTGAACAACCCTTATAGTAACTCCAGCTTCAAAGTCACCCAATACCATAAATTTTATGTCACCCGCTATCATGCCGACAGCATGAAGCTGAAGCCGTACTATCTGTTGAACGAGAGTGTGAACGAGCTGTATTTCAAGCAGCCGATGCGGGAGCATACGGAGATTATTGCCACCAAAACCTCGGTGGCCCGCAGTCCCATATTGTCGGTCTTGCTCACCCTGAGCCAGACCTTCAGTCTGTATAGGAATGACTATGTGGAAATCATGGAAATCAAGTATGTGAACCCCATTGCCAACGGGACTCATAGAAGATACAATTTCCAGATGGAGGACACTCTGTATCAGGGAGGGGATACAATATTTGTAATTGCTTTCTCACCGAAAAAAGACAGGGTGTTCAACGCCTTGCAGGGATTGCTGTATGTCACCACTGATGGCTATGCGCTGACGGAGGTCTTTGCCAAGTCCGCCAAACTGGAGGAAGTGGTACCTCTTAAGATTCAGCAAAAGTACAGCAAGGAGAGTGGCTCTGGAACTTGGTTCTCGTCGGAGCTGAGAGCCTGGTTTCTGTATGACAAAAAGCTTTTTGCCGATAATCCCATCTATGTGCAGTCCACCATCACCACCAAAGAGGTTCAGGTGGATATTCCACTTTCCAACAAGATCTTTTACAAGGAGGATGTGGTGGTGTCTGACGAGGCTCACAACTACAATGAAGAGAGGCTTTTGCAGTACCGAACGGAAGCCATTACCTCCAACGAATTTAAAACTTACGAGCTGGGTTCTCAGATTCAGAAAAAGGTTAAGATTGACCGCAAGCTGTTTTTCTTGCAGACGTTGCTCTCAGGCTACTTTGCGCTGGGCCCCATAGATGCAGACATCACCCGAATCATCGATTTCAATAATTATGAAGGTTTCCGCTTGGGTTTGGATTTGCACACCAACGAAAAATTCGCCCGGGAGGTTAGTATAGGCGGACACTTTGCTTACGGTACCAAAGACGGAGCTTGGAAATGGGGTGTTCATACGGATTTCCTGATATCCGAGCAACTGAACAGTTCTTTGCGTATCGTCTATGCCGATGACGTTTTTGAAAGTGCCAACACCCGTTTTTTCGACAAGGAATACATGCTCTTCGACGGTCAGTATTACCGCCGCTGGTTGATGAAGAAATTCGACCGCTCGAAGTTGGCGGGAGTCGAGTTTAAGATTGACCCCATCAAGCCGTTGCACATTCAGATAGGCGGATTCTATAGTCAGAATAAGACTTGCTTCAACTACAACTTCAGAGAGCCCATTCCTGTAGAGGCGGAAATATCCGGATATGAATATAATAATTTCGAACTGCAGTTCAGTGCCCGTATCGCCTTCAAAGAGAAGCAGCTCAAGTCCGAGAACTTCATCTTTGTAGGTTCCTCGCCTTATCCCATTGTCACCATCAGCTATTTGAGGGGTATCAAAGGAATTTTCCATAGTGACTTCAATTACAACAAATTGAATATAAAGGTCACCCACAAGCAGGTATATAAGCGGTTCGGATACACTGAGATATGCTTTGAGGCGGGAGTGGTTTTCGAGGATGTTCCTTATTCTCTCTTGTATGTTCCCCGTGCCGGTGGTAATGTCAACTGGGGCAAAACCCATATCAACCTCGGCTTTGATGGGAAAGACCAGTTTGCCACGATGGCTGCCAACGAGTTTTTGTCGAGTGCGTTTACCTCGCTGTTTTTCAGGCATTGTTTCGGCAAGATGCGCAACAACAAGCGATTCAACCCCAAGATTGTGTTGTGTCAGAATATCGGTTTCGGCTGGCTGAAGCACCCTGAGAGCCACTATGGGGTGGAGTTCAAAACCATGGAAAAAGGCTATTTCGAGTCGGGGGTAGTGGTGGAGGACCTGCTGGTGTTGCTGAAGTGTCTCTCTTTCGGAGCCGGTGTTTTTTACCGTTATGGTGCTTACGCCCACGACAACCAGCTGGACAACTTCGCCTTCAAGCTGCGGTTTTGCATAAGTATGTAAATTTTCTTACAGAAAGTAGGGCAAGGTTGGGAAAATTTACGTACCTTTGCAGATTGTTCCTGAAAAGAGAAAAATGAAGAGAATAATTCTGTTTTTTAGCTTGATTGTGTTTGCATTGGGAGGTGTTTTTGCCCAAAAATCCGAAATCGGAGCGATGGTGGGAACCACCTTTTATATCGGTGATTTGAGTCATTCCACCATCTTCTCGGAATGTGGTCTTGGAGGAGGTGTGGTGTATCGCTACAACTTCTCGCCCCGCTTTGCGTTGAAGGCAGACATCCTCTTTGCCAAAGTGCATGCCAGTGATGCCGTCAGCAACGGCTCGTACGAAAGAAATCTCAGTTTCAAGTCGTCCATCACCGAGTTGTCGGTGCAAGGAGAAATCAACTTCCTGAAATTATATAATCGGAAAGGGTACAATTGCTTTTCGCCCTACGTTTTTGCGGGGGTGGCGGTGTTTTCTTTCAACCCGCAGACTGAAATAATGGGCAAGACCTTCGACCTGCAGCCCGCCGGCACAGAAGGACAGGGACTGGACCCCTCGAAAAAGGAGTATGCCTTATGCAGCTTTGCTGTTCCTTTCGGTATAGGCCTAAAGCTGAATATCGGGCGGTATGTCTCTATCGGTGCTGAATGGGGCATGCGCTTCACCTGCACCGACTATCTGGATGATGTCAGTGGCACCTATTATGATAATGATGACCTGCGTCTGCAACGCGGTGATCTTATAGCCGATATGGCCGACCGCTCGCCGGAAATCGGGGGTGAGTTGCATAAGGGAGGCACCCAGCGCGGCAATTTCAACACCACCGACTTCTACTCTTTCTGTGGCGGCACCATCACTTTCAAGATTGGTAACGAGGATAGGGTGTGTGATATCAAGCATAAGGTGAGTGTTAGGCATAAACTGGGAAGGAAAAGATAGTTGACAGTTGATAATTGATAATTGATAGTTGAGAGTTTTTAGGAGATAGGAATGAGGAAGAATAGATACATAATATATATGAGTGAGATAATCAAAAAAATTGACAAGGAGAGGTTGCCTCAGCATATTGCCATCATTATGGATGGGAATGGGCGTTGGGCTAAGCAGCAGTCGCAGGCGCGGGTGTTTGGTCACCAACAGGGTGTGGAAACAGTGCGACGTGTGATAGAGGCTGCCCACGAGGCGGGTGTCAAGTACCTGACCCTTTACACTTTCTCCACCGAAAACTGGAACCGTCCGAAGGAGGAGGTTGATGCGCTGATGTCGCTGCTGGTGAAGGCCGTTCATGATGAGTTGGAGAGTCTGAAAAAGAATAAGGTGAGACTGAAAGCCATTGGCGATATAGACGACTTGCCACCGTTGTGCCGCTCTGAGTTACAGCGGGCGTTGGATGAGACTGCGGAAGACACAGGACTGACTGTGGTGCTGGCGTTGAGCTACAGTGGCCGCATGGAGTTGACCCATGCGATGCAGAAGATGGCTGCCGATGCTTGTCAGGGGAAGCTTGTGCCGAAAGAGATTACGGCGGAGACCATCAGCCGGTATATGTATGACAGCGAGATTCCCGACCCAGAGATACTAATACGCACGGGTGGTGAATACCGCATCAGCAACTTCCTCTTGTGGCAGATAGCCTATTCGGAACTGTTTTTCCTGCCCATCATGTGGCCTGAATTCCAGAAAGACAACCTCTGGCAGATTATAGTGGATTACCAGTCGCGCGAGCGGCGCTTCGGAAAAACCAGTGAGCAGGTGAAGTAAGAAGTAAGGGTTAAGAACTAAGAATTAAGAATGGAGGGGTACCTGTGAACCCGTGAACTCGACTAAACAGCAAAACAAATCAACAAA
>LXOW01193531.1_pt1 | contig 15298 bp, 27 predicted proteins | sample 1368591 | NCBI WGS metagenome assembly LXOW01 (sample SAMN04884650, study PRJNA319009) | bovine gut metagenome | isolation source: Cow rumen | host: Bos taurus | place: Italy: Legnaro (PD) | collected 2014-07-09 | reverse complement strand
AAGAATGTGAATAATACGATAAGTACTAGATAGATAATTAAGCCCCAAGGCATTTCCAATGTACTACCATCAAACCATGGCATAGTGACTGTTTCACTATATGAGAAGATCTTTAACCAATCAGCGTTTGCAGCATCACTTGATATAAATGAGGCAATAACTGATGGGGCCATCATAATAGAGCTAGCGAAGATAACTGGAATAACACCAGCACTATTTAACTTAATTGGTAAGAAGCTAGCTTTCGCCATAGATGGATTTTGTCCACCGCTTTTACCGGAGTTTTGTACAGGTATTTTTCTTTTTGCGAGTTCTGTAAATACAACGAACGCAACAATAAGAAGTAATACGAGTATATATAACGCGAATTGAAGAACACCTTTAATTAATTCAACATTACCGTGATTTAGGTTTGTAGAAACCCATTTACTAAATGCTGAAGTAATTTGTTTTGGTAAGTTAACAACAATTCCGGAGAAGATGATCATAGAGATACCATTTCCAATGCCTTTAGAGGTAATTTGGTCACCTAACCACATAGTAAGCATTGTGCCCGCTAATAAGATTAAAATGATATATGCATATGTCCAGAAGTCATCTCCTGCAACAGTAACGTAGCTGGAATTTTCCATAGACATGATAATTCCGTATGCTTGTACTGCACCTAACATAAGGGTGAGATAACGAGTTGCCATCTCAGTTTTCTTACGTCCTTATTGTCCTTGCTTTGTTAATTCTGTAAGAGCAGGAAGAACATCTTTAGATAATAATTGGATGATAATTTGAGAGGTGATATATGGTGAGACACCAAGAGCGAATACTGAGAAGTTTTGTAACGCTCCACCACCTAGCATATTCATGAGAGAGAATGCACTAGTTGTATTTAAGGCATCATTAAACTCTTGAGTTGTTGTAACACCTGGTACAACTAAGTGCGCTCCGATACGAAGAATCGCTAGAATAGCAATTGTAAAAACAATACGTCCAACGATTTCTTTGTTTTTAAAGATTGCTATAAATTTCTTCATCCTACTTTACCTCAACGCTACCGCCAAGTTTTTCTATAGCTTTTTTAGCGCTTTCAGATACTTTACTGACTTTAACTGTTAACTTCTTAGTTAATTCACCATTACCTAAGACTTTAACGCCAGCGTATTCTTTTTTGACTAATTTAGATTCGATTAATAATGCTTCTGTAACAACAGTGCCATCTTCAAATCTATTTAAGTCTTTTAAATTTACTAAAGCGTATTCAACTCTATTCCTATTTTTGAATCCACGTTTTGGTAAACGTCTGTAGATTGGGTTTTGACCGCCTTCAAATCCGATAGAGACACCTCCACCTGATCTGGAGTTTTGACCTTTTTGACCTTTACCAGCGGTTTTTCCGTTGCCAGAACCGACACCTCTACCTTTTCTATAGTGTTCTCTTGTTGATCCTTCGACTGAAGTTAATTCATGTAATTTCATAAATTCCCCTCCTTATTCAGCTTTTGCACGAAGAACTTTAACTTCNNGCAGCGTCAGATGTGTATAAGAGACAGCATAAATTCCCCTCCTTATTCAGCTTTTGCACGAAGAACTTTAACTTTTCCACGTGATTTTAAATTCTTTAAGCCTTGATGTGTCGCACGAATGATATTGATTGGAGCGCGTGAACCATAAACTTTGGAGTAAACGTTTCGAACACCAGCTAGTTCGAATATCGCTCTAACTGGACCACCAGCAATAATACCAGTACCTTCAGGGGCTGGTTTTAAATAAACTTCACATGCACCGAATTTACCGATGATTTCATGAGGAATTGTATCTCCTTTAGTCATTGGTAATCTGTGTACGTTTTTCTTGGCTTGTTCAAGAGCTTTTTTAATAGCATCTGGGACTTCGCCTGCTTTTCCGGTTCCGAAACCATATCTACCTTTGCCATCACCGATGACAACAAGAGCGGAGAATCTCATTCTACGTCCACCTTTAACGGTCTTGCTGACTCTATTAATGGTAACGACTCTTTCTTCGAATTCTTTTTCTTCTTCTCTTAGTCTTCTTGGTCTAGCTGGACCTTTGCGATCGTCGTTTCTTGGTCTTCTTGGTTTAGCTTCTTGTTTTGGAGCTTCTTCTACTTTTGCTTCAGTTTTTACTACTTCTTCTGCCATAAAATTATCTCCTTTCATTAGAATTCTAAGCCAGCTTCACGAGCGGCTTCCGCTAAGGCTTTGACTCTACCATGATAGATATAGCCACTTCTATCAAACACAACTTTTTTAATTTTGGCTTTTAATGCTTTCTTAGCTAAGTCAGCACCAACTTTACCAGCAGCTTCAATATTTCCACCATTGGCGAGTTTTAATTGTGTTGATGAAGATGATACTAATGTGACGCCTTTAACATCATCGATTAATTGTGCTTCAATGTTCTTGTTTGAACGATAGACACATAATCTTGGCATTTCACTTGTACCACTGATTTTTGCTCTTACACGAGCGTGTTTTCTCACACGAACAACATTTTTACTTTCTTTTTTAATCATAAGAATTACCTCTATTTCTTACCAGATGCTGCACGTTTACCTTCTTTACGTAAGATATGTTCTCCAACATAGTGGATACCTTTACCTTTGTATGGTTCTGGTCTACGTACTTCTCTGATTCTGGCTGCTGTTTGGCCGACTTTTTGAGCGTCGATACCTTCAACAACTACTTTTAGTGGATCTGGAACAGAAATTGTAACGCCTTCGTCTGGTGTAATAACAACTTCGTGGGAATAACCAATGTTAAGAACAAGGTTTTTACCTCTTAAAGCTGCTCTATAACCAATACCGACGATTTCTAATTCTTTTTTGAAGCCTTCTGAAACGCCGACGATTGCGTTATGGACATTTGCTCTAGTTGTTCCGTGATTTTGTTTTGTATGTTTTTCTTCGTTAGCGCGTTCAAAGGAGACTTCTCCGTTTTCGACCTTGTAGGAAATTCCTTCAGGAACTACAACTGATAATTCACCTTTTGGACCCTTAACTTTGATAACATTACCTTCATTAGTAAGGTTAACGTTTGCTGGTAATTTAATAACTTTATATCCGATACGTGACATAATATTTCTCCTTACCAGACATAAGCGAGAACTTCGCCACCAACACCAAGTGTTCTGGCTTTCTTATCGCTCATAACGCCTTTACTTGTAGAAATAATAGCGATTCCAAGTCCTCTTAAGACATATGGAAGGTGTAAGCAGTCGCTTGTAACNNGCGTTCACCTGTTTCACTATATTTTAAGGAAATTGTTAATTCTTTTTTAACTTTTCCTTCGACTTTGTAGTCAACAATGAAGCCTTCTTCTAATAAGATTTTAGCGATTTCGACTTTCATCTTACTAGATGGCATCTTAACTTCCGGATAACGGAGTGCATTCGCATTGCGAATTCTTGTGAGCATATCTGCAATTGGATCTGTCATCATAATTTCTTCCTCCTATTACCAGCTTGCTTTCTTCATACCTGGAATTTCGCCCTTGTAGGCTAATTCTCTAAGGCAGACTCTGCATAATTTGAATTTTGAATAGACAGAGTGAGGACGTCCGCAACGTTCACAACGTGTATATTCACGAACAGCAAATTTTTGCTTTCTATGGTTTTTAACCTTAAGTGATGTTTTTGCCATAACTTCCTCCTTCTTATCTATGGAATGGCATACCTAATTCATCTAAGAGTGAGTATGCTTCTTCATCTGTATTTGCGGTAGTAACGATAACAATATCCATACCTCTGATTTTGCTAATCTTATCATAGTCAATTTCAGGGAAGATTAATTGTTCTTTAATACCTAATGTGTAGTTACCGTGTCCATCAAATGCATTCTTACTAACACCACGGAAATCTCTAACACGTGGAAGTGAGATGCTAATTAACTTATCAAGGAATTCGTACATTCTTGTTCCTCTTAAGGTAACTTTACATCCAATAGCTTGTCCTTCTCTTAATTTGAAGGTAGCGATTGATTTTTTAGCTTTTGTAACGACTGGTTTTTGACCAGCGATAATTGTGATGTCTTTGACGATATCTTCAATTACTTTTGCGTTTTCTGTAGCTTCTCCTGCTCCAACGTTAATAACGATTTTTTCAACATGTGGGATTTCCATTACTGATTTGTAGTGATACTTTTCAAGTAATTTAGCTTTGACCACATCTTCATATTTCGCTCTAAGTCTGTTGACTTCTTTTTTAGGAGCAGCAGCTTTTTTAGCTTTTGGTTCGGCTTTTACTTCAGCCTTTTCTTCTTTCTTTGGAGCGGCTTTTTTGGTAGTCGCTTTTTTAGTTTTCTTTTCTTCTTCTGCCATTTTTTAGCCCTCCTTAGATTTTTGAACCGCTCTTTTTGGTAACTCTAACTTTTGTTTTGTTACCTTTTTTGTCGGTTTCTACTTTATAGCCAACACGTGTAGCTTTTTTGGTCTTTGGATCCACTAAAGCGACGTTGCTTGCATCGATAGGAACATAGATTTCCGCAATGCTACCTTCTGGTGTTTGTTGTGTTGGTTTACGATGTTTTTTGTGAACATTGACGCCTTCAACAACAACCTTATTTAATTTTGGGTAGACTCTTTGGACTTCTCCTGTTTTGCCCTTATCGCTTCCAGCGATAACGATGACTTTATCACCTTTTTTGATTTTCATATCTTCAGGGCCTCCTATTATAAGACTTCGCTCGCTAAGGAGACGATTTTCATAAATCCTTCACCCTTATCACGTAATTCACGAGCGACTGGTCCAAATACACGGGTACCAATTGGTTGTCCTTCATTATCGATTAAGACAATAGCGTTGTCATCGAATCTGACGGTTGAACCATCTGGACGATTGATCGCGTGTTTGGTTCTAACGATAACACCTTTGACGATATCACTCTTTTTAACTTTACCGTTAGGAATAGCATCCTTAACAGCGCACATAACGATATCACCAATGGAGCTTGATTTACGAGTTGATCCACCGAATAAGCGGAATACTCTTACTGAACGTGCACCAGAGTTATCTGCTACAACAAGATTTGTTTCTGTTTGTACCATAATTATTCTCCTTTCACTTCAGCTTCGATTTCTTTTTCTTGTTCTTCAAGAGCAGCTTCTGCTTCTTTAATTGAGGCAAGAGCTTTCTTATCAACACTTACAAGAACGAATCTTTTTGTTTTTGAGAGTGGCCTGCAACCTCTGATTGTGACTGTATCACCTTCGTGGGCTAAACCTTGCTCATCGTGTGCGTAATATCTTTTTCCATATTTTACGCGTTTTCCATATTTGGCATGTCTTTTGTGAGTTTCGACTAAAACGACGATTGTTTTGTCCATTTTCTCAGAAACGACGATTCCTTGGAATGTTGCTCTTTGATTTCTTTCCATTTTTGTCTACCTCTCTTATTTAATGCCTAATTCGCGTTCTCTAATGACTAAGTTCACGCGTGCGATGTCCTTACGGACTTTTCTAATATCTTCTCCGTGTTCTAATTGGCCAACGGCTTTTTGTCTGCGGAGATTGAATAATTGTTCTTTTAATGAATATAATTTTTCGCTTAACTCTTTATCGTCAAGTTCTCTAACTTCATCGATTCTCATTATTTTCCCTCCTTAGCAATGACACGGCATTTAATTGGAAGCTTATAGGCTGCGAGTCTAAGAGCTTCACGAGCGATTTCTTCTGGAACTCCTCCAATTTCGAACATCACTCTTCCAGTTTTTACAACTGCCACCCAAGATTCTGGTGATCCTTTACCGGAACCCATACGAACTTCGGCTGGTTTTTTAGTTTTAGCAAGATGTGGGAAGATTTTGATCCAAATTTGTCCTGTTCTTGCTGTGTATCTCGATAATACAATACGAGCGGATTCAATTTGACGATCGGTAATCCAACCACCAGTGACGGCTTGTAATCCATATTCTCCAAAGGAGATTTCGTTACCGGCTTTTGATTTACCTTCGTACTTGATACCATGTGGACGTCTGTATTTGACTCTTTTTGGTTGTAACATACAATTTCTCCTTTCGATTATTTACGCACAGGCGCGTCTTCTTTATTTAATTTAACATCTTTTAGGAATTCTTTGTCACCACGGCAGATCCAGACTTTAACGCCTAATCTACCATATGTGGTAGCAGCATCACATTGAGCATAGTCAATATCACTCTTTAATGTGTGAAGTGGGATGATACCTTCTTTATAACCTTCACTACGAGCGATATCAGCACCACCAAGACGTCCAGAGACTAATGTACGGCATCCTTTAGCGCCTGCTTTTCTAACTCTTTGGATAGCTTTCTTTTGGCATGTTCTAAATGAAGCACGATTTTCGAGTTCAGTGGCAATCCATTGAGCTACTAATGTAGCATCTAAATCTGGATTATCAACTTTGACTACGTCAATGTGTAATTCATCTTCTTTGCCAAGGAATTTAGCAATTTTCTTTCCTAAGTTTTTGACGTTAGCACCAGCTTCGCCTAAGACGACTGCNNCGGATTTTGATATCTTCGTGAAGGAATTTTGCAAAATCTTGTTTTTTAGCGTACCAACGTGAATCCCATCCACGGTTGACGCCAACTCTCATTCCTACTGGATTAACTTTTTGACCCATTTCTAATTACCTCACTTTGACAACACATGTAATGTGTGAGTTTCTTTTGACAAGACCTGAAGCGGAGCCTTTAGCTCTTGGTAAGTATCTTTTCATTCTTAATCCGTCATTGGCATAGATTTCTGCAACGTATAATTTTGATTCATCAAATTTGAAGTTGTTGACTGCGTTAGCAGCTGCACTCTTGATGACTTTTGCAACGATTGGAGAAGCAGCCTTGTTTGTTCTTCTTAAGATCGCTAAGGCTTCTGCAACGTCTTTTCCTCTAACTAAATCAATGACTAATCTAGCTTTTCTTGGAGTGACTTTAGCATTTCTCGCTGTTGCTTTTGCACATGTAGGAGTTGGTTTTGCTGGTTTTTTAACTTCTGCCTTTGGGGCTTCTTTTTTTGCTCTAGCCATAACTTACCTCCTATTTCTTAGCCGCTGCTCTATCTTCAGCGGTATTTCCATGGTGTCCAGGGAATGTTCTTGTTGGAGCAAACTCTCCGAGTTTGTGACCAACCATATCTTCTGTAACGTATACTGTGATATGTTCGTGACCATTATAGACTGCAAATGTGTGTTCGACGAAATCTGGATAAATTGTTGATCTACGTGACCAAGTCTTGATGACTTCTTTTTTACCACTTGCATTTAAAGCTTGAACTTTTTTCATCAAGTGTTCATCACAGAATGGTCCTTTTTTAAGACTTCTTGCCATATTCAGTTCTCCTCCACATTATTTTCCGTTTCTACGTCTTACGATTAAGTGCGTAGAAGCTTTTTTGTTCTTTCTTGTCTTAACGCCTAATGCACGTTTGCCCCATGGGGTACGTGGTGCATCACGACCAACTGGTGATTTACCTTCACCACCACCGTGTGGGTGATCGTTAGGGTTCATAACACTACCTCTAACTGTTGGTCTTTCGCCGAGCCAGCGTGTTTTACCGGCTTTACCTTTATTGATGAGGTTGTAATCTTCGTTACCTACTTCACCGATTGTTGCCTTGCATGTTCCTAATACTTTACGAACTTCGCCTGACGCTAATCTTAAGATAACGTATTTTCCTTCTTTACCAAGCACTTGAGCACTTGTTCCTGCAGCACGACACATTTGTCCGCCTTTTCCAGGTTTTAATTCAACGTTGTGAACTAATGTACCTTCAGGAATGTTCGCTAATAGCATTGCATTACCAACTTTAACATCGGTGAGGTCTCCTGAGACAATTTTGTCTCCGACTTTAATGCCTTTTGGAGCGATGATATAACGCTTTTCACCATCAACATATACTATTAAGCAGATGTTAGCGTTTCTATTTGGATCGTATTCGACTGTAGCAACTTTTGCGACGATATCGTTTTTGTTTCTCTTGAAGTCGATGATACGGTATTTACGTTTGTGTCCTCCACCGATGTGACGGCAGGTAATAACACCTTGGTTATTTCTTCCGCCAGTTTTAGTTAATGTGACTAATAAACTTTTTTCAGGAGTGCTTGTTGTAATTTCTTCAAATGTCGAGTTTGTCATGTTTCGTCTACTTGCAGTAGTAGGCTTGTAAGTTCTAATTGACATTACTTTTCCTCCTATAATTTAGACCTTAGTGAGTCTTATTGTTTGAATAAGTCAAGCGCTTGACCTTCAGCAAGTGTGACTATTGCTTTCTTATATCCTGGTACTGTACCGTGATAACGTCCACCTCTTGATTTTTCTTTTGGTGATACGTTAGATACGCGTACGGATACTACTTTAACTTGGAACACTCTTTGGAATGCATCTTTAATTGCTTCTTTTGAAGCACCCTTTTTAACGATAACTGTAACTTTGTTTTCGTTTTGCATTTGCATCATTGTCTTTTCAGTAATGTGTGGTTTGACAATGATTTCGAAGTCGGCGAGTGTTGGTTTGCCAAATCTGACAACTTTTTCTTCAGCTTTCGCTTTCTTTGTTCTAGGCATTATTTAAGTCCTCCTTCGATGTTTTTGATAGCAGCCTTTGTGACAAGAACTGTATCAAAGTAGGCTAAGTCGTAGACTGCAACGTTGTTATCACCTGTGATTCCAACGCGTTCTACGTTACGTGCGCTTGCGATTACGTTTGCATCATCATTGTCTAAGACGAGAAGTACTTTTCCTTCGGCTTTGACAGCTTCAAGAACTTTAACGAATTCTTTTGTCTTTGGTGATTCGAACTTGAGTTCATCAACAACAACTAATTTCTTATTCGCTACTTTTTCACTTAATAATGATTTCATAGCAAGCTTGTGCTCTTTCTTGTTTTGGGAGAGTTTGAAGTTTTGAACACCTGTTGGGCCAAATACTGTTCCACCACCAACCCAGATTGGAGATCTTGTTGAACCTGCACGAGCACGACCTGTTCCTTTTTGTCTCCATGGTTTTTTACCACCACCGCTAACTTCATCACGTTTTTTGGTTTTAGCGGTAGCTTGGCGTAAGTTTGCGTTATAGACGACGATTGCGTCTTTAACAACTGCATAGTTTGGTTCGATTCCGAACACTTCTGCGTTAAGAGCTAACTTTTCGACTTCTTCACCAGCCATGTTAACTACTTTAACAGAAACTGTTTTTGATTTAGCCATAGTTATTCTCCTTTCGCTTCGCTAGCAACGACATTAAGAGGTTTGATAACTTCAGCTTGTCCTCTTTGTGCCTTAACAGCGCTTCTAATCATAACTAATCCTTTTCTTGGTCCTGGAATTCCACCTTTAACTAAGATGTAATTCTTTTCATTGTTAGCTTCAACGATAACTAAGTTAAGGATTGTTGCTTGTTTGTTACCATGATGTCCTGACATGTGTTTACCAGGGATAACTCTGTTGTTGCAACGTCCATTGTTTGCAAATGAACCTTGTCCTCTGTGGTAACCAGATCCGTGTCCTTTTGGACCAATCTTAGCACCATATCTTTTGATTGTACCGGCATAACCTCTACCTTTGGATGTACCAATGACATCAACGACATCTCCAGCTTTGAAGATACTTGGTAAGATCTTATCGCCGACATTGTATCCTGCGAGTTCATCACCTTTAATTTCAGCTAAATGCTTTTTACCGGTGACTTTAGCTTTTGCAAAGATACCTTTTTCACATTTGTTTAAGCGTGATTCTTTTTCATCTTCGTATCCGACTTGTAATGCGGCATATCCATCCTTTTCAACAGTCTTAACTTGGATGACTTCATTTGGTAAGACTTCAACGACTGTGACTGGATACATTGTTCCATCAGCAGCAAACACTTCAGTCATTCCCATCTTGCGTCCGATGATAGCCTTCATTATCTCTTACCTCCTTGAAGATTAATGTCGATGTCCACACCGCTTGGTAAGGATAATCTTCTTAATAATTCAAGAGTTTCATTTGTAGGATTTTGAAGATCAATTAAACGTTTGTGTGTTCTGATTTCAAATTGCTCACGAGCATCTTTGTACTTATGAACAGCTCTTAAGATTGTGTAGACTTGTTTTTCTGTAGGTAATGGTACTGGGCCAACTACACGAGCACCAGACTTATTCGCTGCAGCTAAGACTTTCTCAACCGCTAAGTCTAAGATTTTGTGATCATAGGCTTTTAAGCGAATCCTAATTGTTTTTTCTTTCGCCATGAATTTTTCCTCCATACTTTCTCAGGCCAATAATAGCTTACTTACTCAATGCGACTTACCTGATAACTCTTTTCATGACAACGCCTGCGAGTGTATCAGCAATATCGCATATCAACATAAGCGCTAACGATAGAAATAATACTCTTTACGTATATGCTNNATATAATAAAATTATAATTAGTTACGCATAATACACGAAAAACCCCCACAGAACTGCCACAAATGGGAAAAAATATTTTTTAAATTTTTTTGCAAAATAATGCTAAAAACTATTCATTTTTTATCATTTTTTGGTCAATTTTTGCTATTTTTTGGTGTTTTTAGATTTATCAAATTATTACCTATGGTAATAAAATTATTTATAAAAATGATCGATTATTTGTGTTCTTCATCCCACTTTTTTCTTAAGTTATAGGATATATAACAACCGCAATAGGTTTGTTGATAAAGGCTATATTTATCTCTTAATTCTNNCATTTTCTTTCTTAAAATCACTATAAAAATACTTTGTTTTTGAATGATCTTTTTCTAATTTTTGGCCTATTTCATTTAACACTTGAGATGACTTTTGGCGAGATATTGTCATGACTGTTGTAAAGTAATCATAGCTATTTTTTTCAGCATAATCATATGCCTCACCCATTCTTTTTGTGTAGCATAAAACACATCTTTTTCCACACTCTGGTTCATCTTTTAAAGGTTCTAATATTTTGTTATATTCTTCATTTTTATACGGGGTGACTATGAGCTCAACATGGTGATGATAGTCTCTTTCAAAGCATTCTAAAAACTTCTTTAGTTCATTAAGTCTTCTATAGNNATATTCGCATAACAAAGTTAAAGGATATGCACTGCAAGGCCCGCAACAAGCATGCAAAAGAAGTTTTTTCTTATTCTTTTTATCTTGTTTAGATAATTCTTTTTTAGCGATGTTTTGATAGTTGATCTTATCCATAAATAAACATTGCATCTCCAAAGGAGAAGAATCTGTATCTTTCTTTTATTGCGTGTTGATAAACGCTTAATAAATACTCTCTAGAATTAACAAAAGCAGACACTAACATAACAAGTGTTGATTTAGGTAAATGGAAATTAGTTATAAGAGCGTCTATAGCCTTAAATTCATATCCAGGCGTAATAAATATGCTTGTAGCTTCTCTAGTGGCCTTAAATTCACTATACTTAGTGAGATTAGCTTCTAATGTTCTAGTTGATGTAGTACCAACCGCAATTATTCTTCTATGTTCTTTTTTAGCGAGATTTAATCTTTCTGCTACTTCTTCACTTATTTCATAAACTTCACTATGCATGATGTGATCTTTTGTGTCTTGGACTTTAACTGGTCTAAATGTGCCTAGTCCANNAATCTCTTCTGTGAAATGGAAACCTGCAGTAGGTGCGGCAGCGCTTCCTTCTATTTTTGCATAGACAGTTTGATATCTAGAATTATCTTCGCATTGTTTTTGAATATATGGTGGAAGAGGCATTTTTCCTAGTTTATCAAGGACTTCCATANNTCCTTCATCTAGGACTTTTATACATTTTGCTTTTAATTCACCATTTCCAAAGGAAATAATAACACCTTCTTTAATAACTTTAGCATTACCAGTTAAACATTCCCAAACATCGCCTTCTAATTGTTTTAGAAGCAAAACTTCTACTTTAGCGTGAGTTTCTTCTTTTTCTCCAAACAATCTTGCTGGAATAACTTTAGTGTTGTTTCTTACAAGAACATCGCCTTTTTTAAAATAGTTAACAATGTCATAGAAGTGTTTATCTTCATATGTTTTGGCGGTTTTGTTGACCACGAGTAAACGAGACTCATCCCTATGCTTTGCGGGTGTTTGAGCAATTAGTTCTTCAGGCAAATTAAAATCAAAAAGATTTATATCCATTAGAAACCTCTTTTATCACCAAATTTGGTTAATATTTCTTCTTTATATTCCAAGAATCTATCTTCTTGAATAGCTTTTCTAGCGCCTTCAACAATCTTAATTAAGAATCTTAAATTGTGTATTGACAATAATCTTTTTCCAAATGTTTCATCACAGACATATAAATGTCTAAGATACGCTTTAGTGTAGTTCTTACATGTATAGCAATCACATTCTGGATCAAGTGGTGTAAAGTCTTCTTTATATTGAGCGCCTTTGATGTTAATTCTTCCTTTGCTAGTCACAAGACTACCATGTCTAGCAATACGTGTTGGAAGAACACAGTCAAACATATCAACACCTCTAGCAATTCCTTCGAGGATATAATCAAGAGATCCAACACCCATTAAGTATCTTGGTTTATCTTCTGGGAGATATTTAACTGAATAGTCAATCATCTTTAAGCAAACATCTTTTGGTTCACCAATAGATGTGCCACCGATTGAATATCCTGGAAAATCCATTTTTGCTAATTCTTCAGCAGAATATTTTCTTAAATCTTCATATTCTCCACCTTGGACAATTCCAAATAAAGCTTGATCTTCTCTTTTATGAGCGTCTTTTCCTCTTTTAGCCCATCTTAGTGTTCTTTCAACAGATTTCTTAGCGTATTCATAACTTGCAGGATAAGGAATGCATTCGTCAAAAGACATAATAATGTCTGCGCCTAATTTCTCTTCTATTTCTATTACTTTTTCTGGTGAAAAGAATAATTTATCTCCATTTAAATGGGATTTAAAGGTAACGCCTTCTTCACTTATCTTTCTATTTTCTTGTAAAGAAAAGACTTGGAATCCACCGCTGTCTGTAAGCATAGGACCATCATATTTCATAAAATTATGAAGTCCGCCTGCTTTAGCAACAATATCTTCTCCNNTTTCTTCTGGAGATAATGTTTTAACTGTTGCTAAAGTACCAACAGGCATAAACATTGGAACTTCAACATCTCCGTGTGGGGTGTGTAATATTCCATATCTTGCACCAGAATTCTTATCTACATGCAATATTTCTAAATAGAATTTCTTTTTGTCCATACATTAAAAGTATATTGATTTGTTGATAAATATCAAATTGTAAATATAAAAAGGACGTATTTCTACGCCCGGATTTTATACATAAATGTTACTTATTAATAATTTTAACGATTTCGTTTTCTAGCGAAATAGTATTAAGAACTTCGTTGTTTTGTTCAATGCTATCTGTAACCACTAAATCATTGCATAGCTGTTTTAATTCTTCAGCGCCATTTGAGAAGACTCCGTGAGTAGCGCCTACAAAAATTGATTTAGCATTCTTTTCTTTTAGAAGCTTGATGGCGCCTTTAATTGTGCCAGCAGTGTCAATGATATCNNTAGGTCTATATTTGCTTATAATAGCAAAACTAGATCCTGGTAAATATTTTGATAATTCTTTCGCTCTATTGTATGAACCATGATCTGGAGACACCACTACAACATCTTTTGTATCTATATGATATTGCTTAAGCAAATCTAAATAATAATTGGCGAATAATTCGCTTGTTAAATGGTTAACACTTGGAATTGAATAAAACTTAATTGAAGCGTCTGTGTGAATATCAAATGTGTGAAAAGATGACGCTCCACTAGAAGAAATCATGTTTGCTACTAATTGAGATGTTATTGGTTCTCCTGCTTTTGCAACTCTATCTTGTCTAGCATAGCCGATATATGGGGAAATAACATTTATTGATTTCGCGCTGGCGTTTTTGCAAGCATTAATAAATATTAATAATTCCATTAAAGAATCATTAACTGGCTGGGTGATTGATTGAATAACATAGACATCTTTATTAGCGATGTCTTCTTCTATTCTTACAAGTGTTTCTCCATCCTTAAAATGATTGATGGATAACGCACCAAGATGAACGCCTAATTTTTTAGCTACTTTTCCTGCAAGTTTTTTATTTGTTGATAACGAAAATAAAACCATAACAATATATTACCAATATTTGATGGATAGTAAGACTATATTTTTATTTATTTCTGCATCGGTACGAACTTGTCTTTTAAATTCTTTACCGTTCTCTTTGCAGTTGATTTTTGCTTCTTTACTATCTAGCCAAAATCTTAATCCATAATTCTCTAAATTCTTTGTAGTGTTTTGAGGAAATATTTTTCTTCCAATGTAGATTAAATCACTCTTTTTTGTTACCAGAAAGCTTTGAGGGAGATAATCTATATCGTTTTTTGTAAACCTACAAAATCTATAAATTANNCAATTAACGCCTTCTGGAACTTCTTCAATAATCCATTGGTCTTTTTTATTAATTTTTATAACTTTAGGGATTCTTATTCTATTCGCATCTAATTGATTAATGTTTCTAACTTCATTAAAAAAGTCTTCGGAATTGTTATATTTTTTGATGATATAAGGTTTATTTTTATATGAAAGATCTGCTACATCGAAACCTTTATCGTGACGAAATTCACTTTTAAAATAAAACTTTCTAAATAGACCTACTCTAATATATTCCATATCGAGAAAATATTAACACAATTACTATAATAATAGAAATTGATTTGTTATAATTAGTGCGAGGTGAAGAAGATGAAAAAGAATTTATTAACCGCTCAATTAGTATTAGTAATCGTTGCCATGTTTGCGTGCATAGGCATCGTTGTTGTTGCTTTAGCGGAAGCGGTCGAAGGATATCAAGACGGATTTGCTATTACATTCCTTGGCTTAATGGCAATTATATTTGCAAGTTTGACCATAAAAAGTCGCAAATTCTCAAAGATTTTATTTACCATTATAGGTGGTGCGGCTATGATTGTTTCTTTAGTTTTGGCAATTGGATCTATTAGATCGTATATAGACGCAATCGAATTCTATTATCCAAAATGGTACATGTTATCAATTATTTTCATCTCTTTATGTTGCTTGGTTATTTCTATCCTTAGATTTATCTATTCATTTGCAAAATCAGAACTTCCAAAGAAGATTTATTCTATTACCACCTTAGTGTTCTCCGCTCTACTTTTAATTCAAACACTTTTAACATTTGTTGTTGGATTCCTTGTCAAAGACACAATTAGCGAGATTCTGAATTCAATTATATTCCTAGTTATTACTATTGTTTTCGTGGTTATTTATTTGGAAAATAGAAAGCTAGCTATTCCTGAAGAACCTAAGTC
>LXOW01134033.1_pt1 | contig 15307 bp, 11 predicted proteins | sample 1368591 | NCBI WGS metagenome assembly LXOW01 (sample SAMN04884650, study PRJNA319009) | bovine gut metagenome | isolation source: Cow rumen | host: Bos taurus | place: Italy: Legnaro (PD) | collected 2014-07-09 | reverse complement strand
CTGGAGCGCCTGAACCGCGCCGGCATCCGCAAGCTGGGTGTCATCCACCGCGGCTTCTCCACCACGGAACCCATTCCGTACCGCAACGACCCGGGCTGGAAGATTGCCATCGCGCTCCGCACCCGCTATCCCCAGCTGGCGTTCTTCGCCGACCCTTCCCACATGGCCGGTGACCGCAAATACCTGCTGGAACTCTCCCAGCGTGCCATGGACCTGGGCCTGGACGGCCTCATGGTGGAAAGCCACTGCGACCCTTCCGTAGCCCTGTCCGACGCCAAGCAGCAGCTCACCCCGCCCGCCCTGCAGCAGATGCTGGAAAGCCTGGTGATCCGCGACAACACATCCGATAACCAGGACTACAAAGAGGGGATCGACCAGCTGCGCGCCCAGATTGACGTCATTGACGAGAACCTCCTCTGGCTCCTGCGCTCCCGTATGGACATCAGCCGCAAGATCGGCGCCTACAAACGCAGCCACAACGTGGCCATCCTCCAGGCCGGCCGCTGGGAGTCCCTTCTTTCGGCCATGGTGGAAAAAGGCGCCGCCTACGGCCTCTCCCCAGAAGTCATCCGCGGCGTCATGAACGCCATCCACGACGAATCCGTCCGCGTCCAAAACAACGTCCTCGAAGGCTAATCCCCCTGGTGTCCAATCTCCTGTCTCTCAATGCTTTATGAAATTTAACTGTGCCCCGCGTGGCGCAGTTACTTTTTATAAAGTGCTGGCCTGCAGGGTGTTAGGCGCCAGAAAAAGCGGGGGTTAGAGGCCGTAGGCGCCTTCTACGGCGGGGGCTTCGGCGCCCCAGCGGGCGGCGATGGTGTCCAGCAGGGCGAAGATTTCGTCCACGTCCTTGGAGGTGACCAGTTTGATGCGGGTTTCCTTGAAGTCCCGGAGGCCTTTGAAATAGCAGGAGAAGTGCCGGCGCATCTCATAGACGCCGGTGACGGGGCCTTTGAGGTCCAGCGAGAGCTGGAAGTGGCGCCGGGCCAGGGCCACTCTGTCGGCGATGCACATGGGGGGGAGCTCCTCGCCGGTGTCCAGCAGGTGCCGGATTTCCGTGAAGATCCAGGGATGGCCGAAGCTGGCGCGGCCCACCATGATGCCGTCCACACCCCAGCGGTCAAACGCGTCGCGGGCCTTGGCGGCGGTGTTGATGTCGCCGTTGCCGATGATGGGAATGTGCATCCGGGGGTTCTCCTTTACCGCGCCGATCAGGCTCCAGTCGGCCTCTCCCTTGTACATCTGGCAGCGCGTGCGTCCGTGGATGGTGAGGGCGGCGATGCCTGTGTCCTGCAGCCTTTCGGCCAGCTCCACGATGATTTTGGAGTTCTCGTCCCAGCCCAAGCGGGTTTTCACGGTGACGGGCTTGTCCACCGCCTCCACGATGGCGCGCGTGATGGCCACCATCTTGTCGGGTTCCCGCATCATGCCGCTGCCGGCGCCCCGGCCGGCGATCTTGGAGACCGGGCAGCCGAAGTTGATGTCCACGATGTCGGCCCCGTGGCCTCCGGCCAGCTCCGCGGCCTTGTCGGCCATGCGGGCGGCGTCCACCATGGCTTCGGGGATGCTGCCGTAGATCTGCACGGCCACCGGGGCCTCGGCCTCCAGCGTGTGCATCTTGGCGATGGTCTTGGAAACGTCGCGCACCAGGCCGTCGCTGCTCACGAACTCGGTCGTGACCATCGCCGCCCCCGCCTCCCGGCACAGGATGCGGAAGGACGCGTCCGTCACGTCCTCCATCGGCGCCAGCACCACCGGGCGCTCTCCCAGGTCGATGTTTCCGATTTTCATGGCCGCAAAGTTACGGATTTTTTGTATCTTTGGCACCAATTTCTACGTACAGCATCTATGGAAAGATATATCAAGACCATCGGTATCCTGACTTCGGGAGGAGACGCTCCCGGCATGAACGCGGCCATCAGGGCCGTCACCCGCGCGGCCCGTTATCACGATATGAACGTAATAGGCATCATGCGCGGGTATCAGGGACTCATTGAAAAGGAATTCGTCAACTTCACTTCTTCCAGCGTTTCCAACACCATCCAGCGCGGCGGCACCATCCTCAAGACCGCCCGCTGCGGGGCCTTCATGGAGGCCGAAGGAAGGAAGAAGGCCTATGAAAATATGGTGGAGGTGGGCATCGACGCCCTCATCGTGATTGGCGGCAACGGCTCCCTCACCGGCGCCCAGCTCTTCGCAAGGGAGTATGACATCCCCATCATCGGCCTGCCCGGCACCATTGACAACGACCTGTACGGCACGGACTCCACCATCGGGTACGACTCCGCGCTGAACACCATCGTGGAGTGCGTGGACAAGATCCGCGACACCGCCAACAGCCACGACCGCATCTTCTTCATCGAGGTGATGGGCCGGGACGCCGGCTTCCTGGCGCAGAACAGCGCCATCGCCTCGGGCGCGGAGGCCGCCATCATCCCGGAAGACAGCACCGACGTGGACCAGCTGGCCGAGTTCATCGAGCGCGGCAAGCGCAAGAGCAAGAACAGCGCCATCGTGCTGGTGAGCGAAGCCCAGAAGAACGGCCAGGGCGGTGCCCTGTATTATGCCGACCGCATCAAGAAGGAATTCCCCCAGTTCGACGCCCGCGTCACCATCCTGGGCCACCTGCAGCGCGGCGGCCAGCCCACGGCCTACGACCGCATCCTGGCTTCCCGCATGGGTTACGCCGCCATCGAGGCCCTGCTGGAGGGCCAGCGCAACATCATGATCGGCATCAAGAACGACGAGATCGTGTACGTCCCCATCTCCAGGGCCGTGAAGATGGACAAACCCATTAACAAGGAACTGATCTCGGTGCTTAACGTCCTGTCCATGTAGTTATGCTCTACCGTCTGGTACTGGCCCTGCGGCATCTTTTCTACGACAAAGGCTGGAAGAAAAGCTTTCCGGCCGATGTCCCCACGGTCTGCATCGGCAACATCACGGCCGGCGGCACCGGGAAGACGCCCTTCACGGAGCTTGTCCTTCGCAAGCTCCTCCAGAGCGACGAATGGGCCTACCGCAACATAGCCGTCCTTTCCAGGGGCTACAAACGCAGGAAGAGGGGTTTCCTCCTGGTTCCCCGGGAAGGCTCGGCGGCCGATTATGGCGACGAGCCCCTGCAGCTGGCCCGGAAGTTCCCCTCCGTCACCGTGGCGGTGGAGAAGGACCNNGGGCAAATGCTCCCGCAGTCCCCTCCGCACCCGCCGACATCATCGTGCTGGACGACGCCTATCAGTACCGGAAACTCCGCTGCAGCCTGAATATCGTGCTGGTGGACTTCAACCGTCCGGTCTTCAAGGACAAAGTGCTGCCCTGGGGCCGTCTTAGGGACCTTCCTTCCCGTCTGGGGAAGGCGCAGGTGGTGGTGGTGACCAAATGCCCCGCCGTCCTGGATCCCTGGGAGCGCAGCGAGTGGCGCCGCCGCCTGCGCCTGAAGGAAGGCCAGCAGCTGTATTTCAGCACCATCCGCTATGCCCAGCCCGAGCCGGTATTCCCGGAGGCCGATGTCCGCTACACCTATTCCAGCCGCCTGGTGCTGGTGACGGGCATCGCGAACGACGCGCCGCTGCGCAGTTATCTCTCCGACAAGTACCAGATTTCCAGACGCCTGGCCTTCAAGGACCACCACAAATTCACAAGGGCCGATATCCGCGCCCTCGCCGCCGCCGTGAAGGAGACGCCCACGGCCTGTCTCATGACCACGGAAAAGGACGCCCGCCGCTTCCAGGACGTGAAGGACGTCCCGGAGGCCGTGCGCAAACGCCTGTTCTATATTCCCATCGAATCGGCCTTCCTCACGCCCGAGGAAGACGCCGCCTTCACCGCCGTCCTGCCCCGGTAACAGCCCCCTTTTCTGCTAAAAGGCGCCACTTGAAACTTTAGCGCTAAATCGTTTTGTAAAATCGTTTTAATTATCTACCTTTGCCCGCCTTTCTCACCAGAGGCGGGCACAATTGATACGCTAAACCAAACACCAAAAATACATCTAAACTTAATCAACCCAATGTTTAACAACAGCTTACGTAAGGTTTGCCTCGTTGTGGCTGCGTGCTGTTTTGCCGTGGTTTCGGCTTTCGCCCAGGGTCCTGTGACCGTGAACGGAACCGTGACGGATGCGGCAGGCGCACCGCTCATCGGGGCGGGCGTAGTTGTCGAAGGACAGCCCTCCGTGGGCGCAGTCACGGACTTCGACGGTAACTACACGCTGACTGTTCCTGAAGGTGCCACCCATCTCCGCTATTCCTACATCGGCATGGTGGACCAGCTGGTGGAGATCGCAGGACAGAAAGTAATCAATGTCACTTTGGCTGAAGACGCCACCGTCCTGGAAGGCGTCGTGGTCACGGCGCTGGGTATCAAGCGCGCCGAGAAGGCGGTCACCTACAACGTCCAGAAACTGGACGACAAGGTGTTCGTGACCCGTGAGGCCAACATGGTGAACTCCCTCGCCGGCAAGATCGCCGGTGTGCAGATCAACGAGACGGCCGCCGGTGCCGGCGCCGAGACCAAGGTGGTCATGCGCGGCGCCAAGTCCATCTCCGGCAACAACAACGCCCTCTATGTGCTGGACGGCATTCCGCTCCCCACGCTGAGCACCACCAAGCCCGGCGACTCCTGGAGCATCTACGCCGGTTCCGGCCTTTCCGGTGACGGTATGTCCATGATCAATTCCGAGGATATCGCCGACATGAGCGCCCTGGTGGGTGCATCGGCCGCCGCCCTGTACGGCTACAAGGCCGCCAACGGTATCCTCATGCTCACGTCCCGTACCGGTGAGGAAGGTTTCCACGTGTCCTATTCCAACAACACCACCTTCGCCTCGCCGCTCATGCTGCCGGCCCGCCAGACCGAGTACGGCGCCAAGGCAGGTTCCTACGCCTCCTGGGGCGCGAAACTGGATACGGCTCCCTCCTGGAGCGTCAAGGACTTCTTCCAGACCGGATACAATACGGCCCACTCCTTCAGCGTGTCGGCCGGAAAGGAGCATTCCACCACTTACTTCAGCGCCGGCTATACGGATGCGCAGGGGATCATTCCCAACAACGACTATGACCGTTTCAACGCCACCTTCCGCCATACGGCCGATTTCCTGAACGACAAACTCCACGTGAGCGTCCTGGGTATGTACATCCGCGTGAACGAGCAGAACATGATCTCCGGCGGCCTGTATCACAATCCGCTGGTGCCGCTCTACCTGATGAGCGGCAGCGACAACCTGCTCGCCTATACCGTTTACGAACGCTACGACGCGGAGCGCAATTTCCCCACCCAGTACTGGAGCGCCTACGAGATGTCCATGCAGAATCCCTACTGGACCGTGAACCGCAATATGTTCCAGACCCAGAAGAACCGCTACATCCTGGGCGGCTCCGTCTCTTATGACATCGCCTCCTGGCTGGACGTGCAGGCCCGCGTGCGCACCGACAACAACGCCTCCATCGCCGAGCAGAAGCACTATGCCTCTTCCAACCAGCTCTTTGCCGGCAAGTACGGCCGATACTATTACGACGACCAGAAGACCACCCAGACCTATGCCGACGTCCTGCTGAACGTGAACAAGACCTTCGGGAAGGACCTGCTGTCCGTGAACGCCGTCCTGGGTGCCTCCGTTGAGGATTACTTCTTCCGCGGCACCTCCCTGGGCGGCGACCTCCTGGGCGTGGCCAACCTCTTTACCTTCACCAACCTGAGCACCGGCAAGGCGCAGTCCAAGGACACCTTCCGCGACCAGACCCAGTCTGTGTTCGGCACCCTGAACCTGGGATTCAAGAACTTCCTCTTCCTGGAAGCCACCGCCCGTGAGGACTGGGCCTCCCAGATGGCCGGCCCCGACGGCGTGAAGCCTTTCTTCTATCCTTCCGTGGGCGCCTCCTGGCTCATCACCGAGATGTTTGACAAAAAGTCCGACTTCCTTACCTACGCCAAGCTCCGCACCTCCTATGCCGAGGTAGGTAACCCCATCAGCCGCTACATCCTGAACGTGACCTATCCCGTGGTGGGCGGCGTTCCCAACCTGAACACCTGGGCCACCGCCCCGGACTTCCAGCCCGAGCGCACGCGCTCCTGGGAAGTGGGTGCCGATGTGCGCCTGTTCCGGAGCAAGCTCCAGCTGGCCGGTACCTACTACCACTCCTCCACCTACAACCAGGTCTTCACCCCCACCAACACCTCTACCGGCGGTTCCAGCATTTTCTACGTGAATGCCGGCCAGGTGGACAACAACGGTGTGGAGCTCTCGGCCCAGTTCAACCAGAACCTCGGTCCTGTGGACTGGACCACCAACCTCATCTGGACAAAGAACGTGAACAAGGTGGTGAAGATGCTGGACTATACCTATGGCAACGAGCACTACGTGAGCACGCGTGAGAGCGTGGGCGGCACTTCCGCCGCCTACATGTGGCTCATCGAGGGTCGTCCCATCGGCGAGATGTACGTGTCCGGCCTGGCCACCAACGAAGACGGCACCCCGTATGTGACGCCTTCGGCCAAGGGCGGCGTGATGCACAAGGCCCCCAATGACGGCACCCCCGACACCATGTGGTATGCCGGCAACGTGAATCCCGACTGGACCGGCTCCTGGCGCAACCAGTTCAGCTGGAACGGCCTGAACCTGGCCTTCATGTTCACCATGCGCAAGGGCGGCGTGGGCGTGTCCCTCACCGAGGCCGCCATGGACGGTTTCGGCGTCACGCCCAAGACCCTGATCGGCCGCGAAGAAGGCTTCAACTTCGCTCCGGCCAATATCTACGGGACCACCCGCAACTACTACCAGGTGAGTGCCCAGGATTACTGGCAGACCATCGCCAGCCCCACCGGCACCGAAGCCCTGGGCGCCTACTATGTCTACGACATGACCAACATCCGTCTGGCCGAGGTCTCCCTGGGCTATGACATCCCCGTGAGCAAGGCCGTCAAGTGGATCGAAGGCCTGAACGTGGCGCTGGTGGGCCGCAACCTGGCCCTGCTCTACTGCAAGGCGCCGTTCGACCCCGAGCAGGTGTCCAACGCCGGCAACTACGGCGCCGGCATCGACCTGTTCATGACCCCCTCCACCCGGAACCTGGGTTTCAGCGTGAAGGTGACCTTCGGCCAGAAAAACAATAAATAAAGGAGGACAGAGCATATGAAAAAGATTATCCTTCCTATCCTTACCCTTGCGGTCTCCCTCTCCATGGTATCCTGCCTGAAGGATTACGTGGCCAGGAATACGAACGAGGAGCAGGCCACCGAGGAAATGCTGGAGCATGACGACCTCCGCGTGGGTGCCTATATCTCCCAGATGACGGCCAACGTCCTGCCTTCCTACCAGCGCGGCGAGGACGAGTACGGCTCGGCCTCCTATCAGGTGGTACAGGGCCTCACCGGCAACATCTTCGCCAACTATGAGGCCGCTTCCAACGCCGGCTTCCACCAGACCAATGAGTACAACCTGGTGTCCGACGGCTGGACCAAGGCCCTGTTCGAGGACGCCTATGTGCGTGCCGTGGCTCCCTGGACGCAACTGAGCCAGTACCGCGAGCGCCAGGGCGATGCCGTTGCCCTGGGCGACATCCTCAAGGTGGCGGTCCTGCACCGCGTCACCGATGCCTACGGCCCCATCCCTTACACCCAGTTGGGTACGGGTACCATCCACGTGGCCTATGACGGCCAGCGGCAGGTGTACGTGGCCATGTTCCAGGACCTGGACAACGCCATCGCCACCCTGGAAGCCCGTCTGTCCCGCGGCGAGACCACGCTGCTGAAAGATTACGACCGGGTGTTCTACGGTGATGTGCGCAAATGGATCCAGTTTGCCAACACCCTGCGCCTGCGCCTGGCCCTCCGTGTGGCCTATGCCGACGAAGCCCTCTATACCGCCCAGGCCGCCAAGGCCCTCTCCTGCGCCGAAGGCTTCCTGGAGGAGAACGCCCTGCTGCACCCCGGTGCCGCCGCCTGGGAATACCCCATCTATGTGATCGAATACAACTTCAACGACGGCGACGCCAAGGCCGGTGCCACCATCATCTGCTACATGAACGGGTACAACGACGCCCGCCGGGCCAAGTATTTCACGAAGGGCTCGGACGGCGAGTACCACGGCGTCAGGATGGGTGCCAGCGTGGACGACCAGTATCCCAAGAGCACCCTCTGGTCCAAGGTGAACTGCACCAACGGCGACCCGCTCCAGTGGATGAGCGGCGCCGAGAGCTTCTTCCTCCGGGCCGAGCATGCCCTGCGCCAGGGCGACGAGGCTGCCGCCAAGTCCCTGTATGAGGACGGCGTCCGGAAGAGCTTCGAGCTCGTGGGCGTGTCCGGTGCCGACACCTATCTGGCCGGTACCACCGGTGCCACGGGCTACACCGACCCCGTGAACAACGCCAACAGCGCCGGTACCGCCCTCACTTCCGTGGGCGTGTCCTGGACTTCCCAGAGCGGCTTCGAGGCCCATCTGGAGCAGATCATCACCCAGAAGTACATCGCCGGTTTCCCGGAGGGCATGGAAGCCTGGGCCGAATTCCGCCGCACCGGCTATCCCAAGGTGATCGCCACCGCCACCAACGCCTCCCAGGGCCTGATTGATACGAACACCCAGATCCGCCGCCTGATCTATCCCAATTCGGAGTTCCAGGCCAACAAGGCCAACGTGGAGGCCGGCGTCCTGCTGCTGGTGACCGAGGCCAAAGATGCCGCTGCCGAAAAGGGCGACAATGGCGGTACCAAAGTCTGGTGGGACCAGAAATAAGCCTTAAAGAGAAATGGTTATGAAAAAGACACTATATATAGCATTGGGCTGCGCCCTGGTCCTGACGGCCTGTCAGCAGGAAGTGAAGCCCCTGACCATAGAACGCACGTCGGGCATCCACACCACGGAGTCGTGGGCGGCCGACATCCAGCCCTACCTGGTGGGTTCCGGTACCGTGAACACCATCCAGAGCCAGGAGTACTACCAGAACCTGCGCGCGTGGAAGAAGGCCGCTTTCGATGAGAGGGGCATCTCCACCCGCAGCATCTCCTACATTTTCTTCGCCGACTACGGCGCCCTGGACTTCCGCTTCGCCGATATCCCGGACTCGCTGGATGTCATCAACCTCTGGGGCGGCATGCCCAAGTACGGTTCCATCGACTATCTGGAGATGAAGGCCTGCCAGCAGGTGAAGGGCATGAAGCTGGTGGGCTGCCGGATCACCCGTCTGCTGGAGAACGCCTCCTGGGTGATGGAAGCGCAGGTCCCTTCCTTCATGAAGGCCTACGAACAGTACAAGTACGACAACATGGGCAAGGTCATGCAGGGCAAGATGACCGAGCAGGAACTGGAATCGGCCGCCAAGGACGCGGGTAACGCCGCCTGCTCGGCCGACGCCCTGGCCCACAAGACCGTGGACGAGAACGGGAACTATCCCGAGTGGGTGGTGTATGCCGCCCAGCCCATCCTGGACGAGATCGAGAAGTACGGCCTGGACGGCTACGACCTGGACTACGAGCCCATGGGCAGCGGGGAACCCTTCAGCGNNTCCTGGTGCAGTACCTGGCCCAGTTCATCGGCCCCAAGTCGGCCCATCCGGAGAAGCTCCTGATCATCGACAAGAACGCCGGTGCGGGAAATGCCTCGCTGGCACCTCTTTGCAACTTCTGGATCTATCAGAAGTACGGTTCCACCGGCGGCGCCAGCCCCGCTTCCCAGGGCGACTTCGGCAGCAACCTCGATCCCGACAACGGCTGGGTCCCCGCTCAGATCATCGTGACCGAGAACGTGGGCGACACCTTTGACTCGGCCTGCAACAACCTGGAACAGATGGCTTCCTTCCAGCCTTCCACCGTGGGCCAGCGCTATGGCCACAAGGGCGGGTTCGCTTCCTTCCACGGCCAGCGCGACTGGCGCCTGGAATCCGAAGGCGCTGAGAAAGGCAAGAAGCTCCGTTATCAGCACCACATCATGGGCATCCGCGCCCAGCAGCAGGTGAATTATTATAAAGGAGAGTAAAAGAGTATGAAAAAGATTGTCATAGCGCTTGGCGCCATCGCCCTTTTGGCCTCCTGTCAGAAGAGCAACCTGTACACCGCCGGCCTGTATGAGAACGGCGTGGTCACTTTCCAGGCCGACAACAGCGGGGAAATCCCCGCCTTCCTGGAAGAGTCCGGCCCGGTTTCCTTCACCTTCAATTCTTCCGTGAAGGCCGATGAAGACCTTACCGTGAATTTTGAGCCGGTGCGCGACCAGGCCGTCCTGGATGCCTTCAACAAGGCCCAGGGCTCCAAGTACCAGCTGCTCCCGGAAGCCAATATAAACCTCTCTTCCAACAGCACCGTGATCAAGGCCGGCAACGCCGTTTCCGAGCCTGTCACGGCCCAGGTGGACATCGAGGGCTTCGAGAACGGAGTCATCTACTGCCTGCCCCTCAAGATCAAAGGGACCTCCGGTTTGCTGGTCCCCATCCCCGGCCAGGAGTACGCCTACCTGGTGATCCGCGGTTACGTCTATGCTTCCGTGGCCCATCTTACCGGCGGCTACTTCTCCATGCCCACCACGGTGAACGACCCCCGGCTGCACATGGACTACTGCACCATGGAGATCCGCTTCAAGGCCGACAGCTGGGAGAGTGCCAACCCTTATATCTCCACCCTGATCGGCACGGAAGAGAGCTTCCTGCTGCGTATCGGCGACGTGAGCATCCAGGGTTCCAACGAACAGAAGATGTCCACCCTGAACCTGGCCGGCGGCAACGGTATCGGCGCCACCAAGGCCTCTGAGAATACCATGGAACTGGACAAATGGTACCATGTGGCGGCCGTCGTGGACGGTGCCGGCCAGAACGCCATTGTCTATGTGAACGGCGAGGTGGACTTCTCCGTTCCCATCAACAGCAAGGGCCTGGATCTGGGCAAGATCTACAACTCCGTGTTCTCCATTGGCATGAGCGTGGGCGGACGTCTGCTCCACGGCTACGTGAGCGAGGCCCGCGTCTGGAACCGCCTGCTCTCCAAGACCGAGCTGGTGAACGGCCAGTGCGCCATTGCCGACCCTGTGACCGAGGCGGCCGAAAACGGCCTCATGGGTTACTGGAAACTGGACGCCCAGCATCAGGCCAAAGACCTTACCGGAAACGGCTTTGACGGCATCAAGTACGGTAGCGTCACTTACACCGAAGCCAATGTCCGTTGTCCCGAATAATGGATAGAAGCCGTATCATAACGCTGCTGCTGTGCCTGGGTCTCTCGCTGGGGGCCCGGGCCCAGGAGGCGCGCCTGCTCCGGTTTGATACCCGGGAGCAGTGCATCGATACGGTGCGCTTTGACGACGGCGTCATTACGCTCCGTTACCCTTTCCGGAACGTGTCCGGGAAGACGGTGACCATCCTGGAAGTCCATTCCACCTGCGGCTGTTTCACCGGAGAGTCCTCCGCAAGGGTCCTGGCCCCCGGTGCCAGGGCGGTCCTTACGGCGGTCCTGAACCCGGAGAACCTGCACGGCCCCCAGAACCGGCACCTGACCGTGCTGGCTACCGACGGAACCACTGAGAAGATGAGTTCCCTCGCCGTGAAGGGCTTCGTGCTCCGCGACCAGTCGGAGGGCGAGATCCGCTATCCGGCCGACCTGGGCGGGGGCCTTCGCGCCAACGCCGGCTTCGCCTGGCTGGAAAAGGACACTTTCGGGGACTATGTCTTCTCCTTCCCGCTGTACAACGATACGGACCGGGAGATGCGCCTGGAGCTCCGGGCCCCTTCCCGGGTGAAGTTCTACGAGCAGCCCGCGGTCATCGGCCCGCATTCCCGCGTAAACGTCAGGGGCGTCTTTGACGTCCGCTGGAAACGGCGCGGAAGCCAGGTGGCCCAAGAGATTGGCATCCGGGTGAACGGAGAAAAAGTGACGCCTGTCGTACTCAAAGGAACCATTCAGTAGAAAAATGAGTTTTATGAAAAAGATAATTTCCATTTTTGCCACCGCCAGCGTGGCACTCATCACCCTCTTCTCCTGCACCAAGGTGGACGAGTTGGAGAACAAGACCAACCCGCTGCCCATGCCGGACTATTCCCAGACGGTGATTGAGCTTCAGGGACTGGACGTGACGCCCAAGAATAACTACGTCACCGTGGGGGAAACCATCGAACTGTCCCTTTCCCATACCCCCGAAAGCGCCCAGGTGGGTACGGTCACATGGACCTCTTCCGACGAGGCCGTGGCTACCGTAGACGCCAATGGCGTAGTGAAGACCCTGTCCAAGGGTATCGCCCGCATCACCGCTTCGGCCGACGGCCAGAGCGTGACCGCCCTGGTGAATGTGTACGCCGAGCGCGTCGCCGCCACGGGCATCAAGGTGAACAAGGAGGAGATCAGCCTCCTGGTGGGCCGCGCTACCAAGATCAAGGCCATCCTCCTTCCCGACGGAACCGGCGAGGACGGCCTGGCCACTACGGACAAGCAGGCCTTCGAGTGGAGCTCCTCCAACGAGCAGGTCGCTACCGTGAGCTACGGTTTCGTGCAGGCCGTGGGGATGGGCGAGGCCACCCTCACCGTGAAACAGGACGGACTCTCGGCCCAGGTGAAAGTGACCGTGGCCGACAAGATCAAGCTGCAGGACCGCAGCCAGGCCTGGTCCCTGACCGCCACGCCCAAGTGGGACAAGGACTGGAACGGCAACATCAGCGGCTCCCATGTGGACGTGGCCCTCTCCGGCTGCGACGCGGCCCGTTATGTCATGAACGTGGTGGGCGCGGCCGATTTCACGGACGTGGAGGCTGTTGCCAATACCGTCTATGAGCAGGTGGAAGAGGCCCGCGACGCCGGCAAGAACCCCGGCGACATCACCGTGGGCTCCGGCTGGAGCGCCCCCAAGCTCTTCCTGAGCGGGGAAAGCCAGACCAAGTCCTACTCCGAGCTGGGCGAAGCCGTGGCCTATGTCCTGGGCTTCGACGAGGAATACGAGTTCACCGGTGAGTATGCCGTGTTCCGTTTTGAGGCCACGACCCCGGAACCGGTGCACGCCACCGGCATCCAGTTCTCGGCCCAGTCCGGCTGGGACTATGCACCCGTTTCCTCCCTGCAGATCAAGGAAGGGAAGAGCACCCGCGTCCAGGTGAGTTTCCTGCCCGAGGACTGCACCGACACGGGCGACATCACCCTGGAAGCCGCCGATCCCACGATGCTGGGCATCGAGGCCTACTATCCGCAGTGGTACAAGAACCAGTACACGATATCGGCCCTGAAGGCCGGCACCACCAGGCTCGTGGCCAAGTTCAACGACGTGGTGTCCGAGCTGGAGGTGACCGTCACCGGAAGCAGCATGGTCTGGACCGACCGTTCGGCCGACTGGAGCGGTTCCTGGGGCATGGGCCTTTACTACGGCTACTATGAATGCTTCGGCTTCACCCTGGACGCCTGCACCTCGCAGGAACACATGATCGTGGTGATGAACGCTTCCGAGGTGAACGGCGACCCCGCCGCCTATTACAGGACGGTGGCCAGCCAGAATGCCGACAACCTGAGTTACTATTCCTCTTCCACCCTTCCCGATTTCTCGGCCCAGTCCTGGAATGACAAGGACGAGACCGTGGAGCGGTATGCCTTTGTGTTCGGCGTGGCTTCCGGGGACTACGACGGCAACTATGCCATCTACCACTATGTTCCCGGCGGTGGCGGTGACAATCCCGGCGGTGACGAGCCTGGCGGCGACGAGCCCGTGGAGGGCAAGGTGGTTTCCCTGGACGGCCAGTACTTCCCGGTTGACTGGGGCAGCTACGACGCCGTGCAGGACGAGGTGACCATGGAGGCTTGGATCAATTCTTCCAGCTTCAGCGGCGGAAAGGACGATATCTATACCGTGATGGGTACGGAGGGCATCTTCATGCTGCGCTTCGAGGGCAACAAGCTCAATCTCGTGTACGGCGGCGCCAAGCGCGACGGCAGCAACGAGTACAGCGAGAAGAAGGTTAGCTACGGCACCGCTTTCGAGACCGGCAAGTGGTACCACATCGCCGCTACTTACAAGCGCGGCGGCGACGTGCTCCTGTATGTGGACGGCCAGCAGGTGGGCAGTAATTCGGCCGAAGACCATGCCGTGGAACTGAACGGCGTGGGCGCCGAATGGGTGCTTCCGTTCAAGTTCTATGTGGGCGTTTCCTCCAACAACCGCGTGTTCAAGGGCTCCCTGGCCTACGTGCGCGTCTGGGACTGCGTGCGCAGCGCCTCCGAGATCAAGGACAACATGAAGGTGGCCGCCCCCGGGGATACCGGCTACAACCTCCTGGCCTCCTGGTACTTCAACGAAGGCAGCGGGAATACCGTCGCCGACCACGGCGCCACCCAGGAGTACGGCCTCACCGCCAACAGCAACCTTACCTGGATTGACGGGACCCTGCCTTTCTGATTCGGTAGCTGAATATCAAATGATTCGCCTCGCTCAAGCTGTGACTTGGGCGGGGCGTTTTTGTTTATATTGCTTTTTCAATAGAAAAAAACTATCTTTGTAGTTGTTGTATAAGTTAATTCTTATAGCTAATCTAATAACCTTTTTAAAAAATTTAACAATGAAAAGATTCTTATTCGCTTTTGCCGCAGCACTATTACTGGTTGCTTGCGGCAAGGAAAGGGACAATTCAGCCCTGGAGGAGCGCGTCGGCAAGCTCGAGCGCCAGCAACAGGAACTGCTGGAGATGTTCTCGAATCTGAATTCACAGGTCTCCGGCCTGGCTGTCACCGTAAGGCAGTGGCAGGAAGGCGGCTTCGTGAAGAAGATTGAGCGGACCCTGGAGGGCTTCACCGTCTTCTACGCAGACGGCACCTCCGTAACCCTCACCCTGGAAGGCGCCAAAGGCGACAAGGGTGACACCGGTGCAACGGGTCCCAAGGGAGATAAGGGTGACACCCCGGTCATCTCCGTCCAGTATTTCAACGACAACCTGTATTGGACCGTCAACGGAGAATTCATCGTTGTGAACGGCAGCTATGTGCCGGTTAACGTGGTGCCCCTGTTCAATATCGACGGCAACGGTCACCTGATCGTCACCATCGGCGGTCAGAACCAGGACCTGGGTGTCGTGGTGGGCGCTGGCGGTGCCGGTGATGCCCTCATCCGCGACATTATCCCCGGCGAAGACGAGGTGGTGTTTATCCTCGTGAACGGCGATACTTTCAGCATCCCCATGGCAACGTCCTTCCGTCTGGTGATCGCCAAGACCGTCTATGGCCTGATCGACCAGCCGCTGGAGATCCCCTATACCGTCAAGAACCGCACGGAAGAAACCGTGGTGAACGTATGGGGCGACGGCATTTATAAGGCCAAGGTAGATGCCACCAAGATCACCGTGACGCCTGTCTCTTATACACATCT
>LXOW01261949.1_pt2 | contig 15314 bp, 10 predicted proteins | sample 1368591 | NCBI WGS metagenome assembly LXOW01 (sample SAMN04884650, study PRJNA319009) | bovine gut metagenome | isolation source: Cow rumen | host: Bos taurus | place: Italy: Legnaro (PD) | collected 2014-07-09 | reverse complement strand
ATGGGCCCCACGGATCACGTGAAGGAGGGTATGGTGGTGCGCCGTACGGGCCGCATCGCTTCCATTGGCGTATGCGACAAACTGCTGGGCCGCGTGGTGGACCCGCTGGGTGCCCCGCTGGATGGCCTCGGCCCCATTGACGGAGACAAGATTGATATGCCGCTGGAGCGCAAGGCTCCGGGCGTCATCTTCCGCCAGCCGGTGAGCGAGCCCCTGCAGACGGGCCTCAAGGCCATTGACGCTATGATTCCCATTGGTCGCGGTCAGCGTGAGCTCATCATTGGTGACCGCCAGACGGGTAAGACGGCCATTGCCATTGATACCATCATCAACCAGCGCCAGGCCTACGAAGCCGGCGACCCGGTTTACTGCATTTACGTAGCCATCGGCCAGAAGGGCTCCACCGTGGCTTCCATTGTGAAGACCCTGCGCGAGCACGGCGCCATGGATTATACCGTGGTGGTGGCTGCCACGGCTTCCGATCCGGCCGCCCTGCAGTACTACGCTCCCTTTGCCGGAGCCGCCATCGGCGAGTACTTCCGCGACACGGGCCGTCATGCCCTGGTAGTGTACGACGACCTCTCCAAGCAGGCTGTTGCCTATCGTGAGGTCTCCCTGATCCTCAAGCGCCCTTCGGGCCGTGAGGCATACCCTGGAGATATCTTCTATCTGCACAGCCGTCTGCTGGAGCGTGCCGCCCGTATCATCGACCAGCAGGAAGTGGCCGAGAAGATGAACGACCTTCCGGCCGCCCTCAAAGACAAGGTCAAGGGTGGCGGTTCCCTTACTGCCCTGCCCATCATCGAGACGCAGGCCGGTGACGTTTCGGCCTATATCCCCACCAATGTGATTTCTATCACCGACGGTCAGATTTACCTGGAACAGGGCCTCTTTAACCAGGGTGTCCGTCCCGCCATCAACGTGGGTATTTCCGTGTCCCGTGTGGGTGGCAGCGCCCAGGTCAAGTCCATGAAGAAAGTGGCCGGTACCCTTAAGATCGACCAGGCCCAGTGGGCCGAACTGGAGGCCTTCTCCAAGTTCTCGTCCGACGTGGACAAGGTCACCGAACTGGCCCTGGATAAAGGCCGAAAGAACAACCAGCTGCTCATTCAGCCCCAGTACAGCCCCATGCCCGTGGGAGAGCAGGTAGCCATCCTCTTCTGCGGAACGCGCGGTCTTATGAGAGACATTGCCATTGACGCCGTGCGTCCTTTCCAGGAAGCTTTCCTGGGCCGTCTCCGCGCCACGCACCAGGCCGATGTCATTGACCAGCTGGGTGCCGGAAAGCTTACCCCGGAGATTGAAAAGATCCTTACAGAAACCGCTGCCTCCGTTATCCTGACCCTCAAGTAATGCCCACACTGAAGGAAATAAAGGGCCGGATNNCAGGTGGCCATTGAGGCCATGCGGCCGTACGAAGAGGCGCTGCAGGGCATCCTGGCATCCTTACGGGACTCGAGCACCCAGGAGGACGGTTTTGTGCTCGAGAGGCCGGTTTTGGAGGGTTCGAGCACCGCAGAGGCCCCATCCGTGCTCGGGAAGACGGCCATTGTGGCCATGGCTTCCAATTCCTCGCTCTGCGGCGGATTCAATGCCAACATCATTGCCAAGGTCCGCAGTGAGCGCCATCCCGGAGACGTGGTGTTTTCGGTGGGCCGAAAGATGGCCGACGCCATGCGCCGCGACGGCTTCCCCACCCCCGAGGACCTGAATGACCTGGCCGAACATCCGACCTACAGCGCCGCTGCCGCCCTGGTGGAGAAACTGGCCCGCGAGGTGGAAGAAGGCCGCTACGCCCGCGTGCTCCTGGTCTATACCCATTTTGTCTCCACTGCCCGCCAGGTTCCCGTTGCCGAGCAACTGCTACCGGCGGTTGCCGACGTACCCGACACCGATTGGGCATCTGATGAAGAGGTGCTCATCGAGCCCGGCAAGAAGGAACTGCTGGAAAGCCTCCTTCCCAAGACCCTCAAGCTCAAACTGTATGCGGCCCTGCTGGACAGCGCAGCTGCCGAGCATGCCGCCCGTACCGTGGCCATGCAGACGGCCACAGACAACGCCGAGAACCTCCTCTCCGAGCTCACCCTCCAGTACAACAAGGGTCGTCAGCAAAAGATTACCGCAGAAATTCTGGACCTCGCAGGAGGACAGACTGAATAGTTTTTTATTATCTTTGTGGTAACACGACGCCACAAAGATTATGAAAACTTATATCCAAGAGAATAAGCAGCGTTTTTTTGACGAGCTGTTTTCCCTTCTTCGCATCCCTTCCATCAGCGCCAAGCCGGAACATAAGCCGGACATGTACAAGTGCGCCCAGCGGCTGATAGAGCTTCTCAAGGAAGCCGGGGCCGATGATGCCGCCGTGTACGAGACCGCCGGTCATCCCGTAGTGTATGGCTACAAAGATATGGGTGCCCCTAAAACCGTGCTGGTGTACGGTCACTATGACGTTCAGCCCCCGGAGCCTCTTGAGAAATGGCGTACGGACCCCTTTGAGCCCGTCCTGGCCAAGGATCCCGCCACCGGCGAGGATGCCATTTACGCCCGCGGCGCCAACGATGACAAGGGCCAGCTCTTCATGCACTTGAAGGCATTCGAGTTCCTGTTAAAGACGGGCCAGCTCAAACACAATGTCAAGTTCATCTTCGAAGGAGAGGAAGAGATTGGCAGCGGCTCCCTGCCCGCCTGGGTAGAGGCCCACAAGGATTTGTTAAAGGCCGATGTCATCCTGGTCTCCGACACCACCATGATTAGCGAGAAGGTGCCGTCCATCAACTGCGGCATGCGCGGTCTGGCGTATCTGGAAGTGAAGGTGACGGGCCCCAACAAAGACCTCCACTCGGGCCATTATGGCGGCGCCGTGGCCAATCCCATCAACGAGCTTTGCGCCCTCATAGCCTCCCTGCACGATGAAGAAGGCCGTGTTACCATCCCCGGTTTCTACGATGACGTAGTGGAACTGAGCGCCGAGGACAGGGCCCTCCTGAACAAGGCCCCCTTCGACATGGAGGAATACAAGCATTTCCTGGATATCAACGAGGTCAAGGGAGAAAAGGGTTACACCACCCTGGAGCGTACGGCCATCCGGCCTTGCCTGGATGTCTGCGGCATCTGGGGCGGCTACACGGGCGTTGGCGCCAAGACGGTTCTGCCTTCCGTGGCATACGCCAAAGTGTCCATGCGCCTAGTACCCTGGCAGACTTCGGCCAAAATCACCAAGCTTTTCCAGGAGCACCTGCAGCGCATAGCTCCTCCGTACATCAAAGTGGAAGTTACACCCTTTGAAGGTGGTGACGGCTTCCTCATTCCCATCAGCTCGCATGCCTTCCAGGCGGCCTCCAAGGCTATGGCCGATGTCTACGGCATTGAGCCTGTCCCGGCCCGTGGCGGTGGCTCCATTGCCATCCTGGCCGATATGCAGCGTATCCTGGGCACGGATCCGCTCTTGATGGGCTTCGGCCTGGAACGTGATACCATCCATTCGCCCAATGAGAGCTATCTGTTGCGTCAACTCTTTGCCGGAATGGAGTCCCTTGTTGGATTTTATAAGTATTATTAGCAGTTTTTTCAGAAAAGTGTTACCTTTATAAGCTAAAACTAAACAAAATGAAAGAACTCCTGCAGACTCTGGGAACCTGGAAATTCTGGAAAGAATTCATTATCATGTCGGTGGCTATGCTCATTGCCGCAGCGGCCGTTTACTATTTCCTTATGCCCAGCAATCTGGTCATCGGTTCCATCACCGGTCTGTCCATGGTTATCTCCGGCCTCTTCGGCCTGGCAGGTATTACGGTGAAGGTCTCGGTGGTGGTGACCATCATCAACGCCATCCTGCTGGTGCTGGCCTGGTTACTCATCGGTGCAGAGTTCGGCGCTAAAACGGTGTACACTGCCCTGATTCTGGGTCCTTTCATCGAGTTCTGGGAAAAAGTGTATCCGGTGAGCCGCATCATGGAACCCGGTGCCACGTCCCTGATGGGAGACCCTTGGTTTGACCTCCTGTGTTTTGTGCTTATCCTCAGCGCCTCCCAGACCATTCTGTTCAACATCAACGCATCCACCGGCGGTCTGGACATCCTCGCCAAGATTGTGAACAAGTACCTTCACTTCGACATAGGTACATCCGTCACGGTGGCCGGTGCCCTTATCTGCTGCACCGCCTTCTTCATCAACCCGTTCCGGCTGGTGATCATCGGCATTATCGGTACTTGGATCAACGGCCTGGCCCTGGATTATTTTACCGCCAGCCTTAACCGCCGCAAACGCGTCTGTATCATTTCTTCCCGGTATGAGGAAATAAGAAAATACATTATTGAAGAATTGCAGCGTGGCTGCTCCCTGTACAATGTGACGGGCGGTTACAACGGTCATCAGAATATCGAGATCCAGGCCCTCCTTACCCAACAGGAATTTGCCACTCTGATGAACTATCTCAAGAAGAACGACATCCACGGATTCATCACCGCCGGCAACGTGAGCGAGATTTACGGAGACTGGAATCAGAAGAAAAAGAAGAAAAAACAATAATTTTTTTCACCGCTCGCCAGTTTTGGCACGGTATTGGAATAATGTGGTATCAGACATAAATATTGATACCTTACTATAAATCCCGCAGCCAATTGTGAAATTCGCTAGCGGGTTTTCTTTTTTTTGTATCTTTGTCTTCGCTATGATTAAGGCTATTGTATTTGACATAGGGGGGGTACTCGTTGGTCTGGATTTGGGCCGATGCGTAGCCGCTTTCCGTGACAGGCTGGGCTTTGCCCGCATCACGGATTTGCTGGATCCCTGGCACCAGAGAGGCATCTACGGAGATATGGAAGAGGGCAAGGTAAGTGCCGATGCTTTCCGCGCCTATGTGTTGGCCGCCTCCCGTCCCGGCACCAAGCCGGAGGACGTGGACTGGTCCATGGGGCAGCTCCTGGCTGGTGTGGATCCGCGTACCGCAGAGGTGGTGAAGGAGCTCCGGGAGCGCTATCCGCTATACTTGCTTTCCAACAACAATCCCATCTCCATGCCCTTCTGCCTCAAGGCTCTTAAAGAGGCCGGGCTGGATCCGGATACAACCTTCAAGGAACAGTTCATCTCCTGCGAGATGAAGTGCCTCAAACCTTCGGCCCGTTTCTATCAGGAGGCCGTGCGGCGCATCGGACTGCCCGCCGGAGAAATCCTGTTTATCGACGACAACGAAGCCAACGTGGAAGGCGCCCGGGCTGTGGGCCTGCAGGCTCGTCTCTACATCCCCGGCACCGATATGGGAGATCTCTTAGCAGACTTGTAATGTCCCTCTTTTCCTACTTTCGCATCAGCAAGCCTTCGGCCGCAAAAGTGCCGGAAGGGGAGGTAGACGCCTCCTACAAGCGCTTTCGTGAGCGTACCTTCTGGGGCGTGACCGTGGCCTATACCCTGTACTACGTGTGCCGGGGAACGCTGGGCGTGGTCAAGCAGCCGCTCATTGACGGCGGCGTGCTCACGGCGGGGCAGCTGGGCCTCATTGGGTCGGCCTTCTACTTTGTGTATGCGGTAGGAAAATTTACCAACGGTTTTATTGCAGACTATTGCAACATCCGTCGCTTTATGGCGGCGGGCATTGGCGTTTCGGCCCTTATCAATCTCATTCTGGGTGTCCTGGGGCTGCTGGGAACGCCGCTGGGCATGGGCTCTCTCTTTGTCTTTGTGGCTTTCCTGCTCCTATGGGGCGTGAACGGCTGGATGCAGTCCATGGGATCGCCTCCCGGCACCATCAGCCTGTCCCGTTGGTTCCCGCTCAAGCAGCGCGGTACCCGGTACAGCATCTTCAGCTCTACTCCTCAGCTGGGTAAGTCCGTTTCCATGGTGATGACGGGATTCATCGTAGCGGCCGTGGGCTGGCAGTGGGGCTTCCTGGCGGCGGCTGTGGCGGGGGCTATCGGCCTGGTTATTTCCCTGGTCTTTATTTCTGATACCCCCGAAAGCGAAGGTCTTCCCTCCGTGCAGGAACTCTCCGGAGAGCCCGTTCGGGAGATGGACAAAAAGCCCACGAGAGAGCTGCAGAAGTGGGTTTTCCGGCATCCGGGTATTTGGGTCATTGCCATTTCTACGGCTTTCCTTTATATTACCCAACACGCGGTGAGCGACTGGGGCGTCCTCTTCCTGCAGAAGCAGAAGGCTTTCTCCCTTAGCAGCGCTGCGCAGATTATCGGGTATGCCGAAGCCTTCGGTATCACGGGGAACCTCCTGGCGGGCTGGCTGTCGGACCGTGTGTTTGGCGGCAACCGCGTCAGGCCTGTTGTATTGGCCGGTATTCTGGCTGTGGCTTCGCTGTTTGGCTTCCTGTTCCTGGAAGGCGGCTTTGCGCTTAACATAGTGTTTGTAGCCGTGTTCAGCTTCTCCTTCAGCATTGTATTCTGCATTGTGGCGGGCCTGATGGCGCTGGATTTTGTTCCCCGTAAGGCCACCGGAGCGGCCCTGGGCATCGTGGGCATCTCCAGTTATGCCGCGGCGGGTCTGCAGAGTACGGCCAGCGGTTTTCTCATTGGCGGCTTTATGGAGCAGGGGGTATACAACTTCACGCCCGTATCCATCTTCTGGATCGTGGCCTGCCTGCTGGCGTTTGTGCTGCCGGTTATTGGCTGGAAATATCTGAGAAAATAGCTTTCTTGTAACGTGCCGTCAAGTACGCTGCCCTTATGGCCAGGTGCACAAAGTACGCGGCCATGAGAAGATGTATAGCGGTTTCGGGCGTTGAGGTGTAGCGCTCTCCGGCAAACCAGACGGCAAAGAATCCTATGGCGCAAAGCAGCGTGCTGTTGCGGAGATCTTTGGAGGCTGTGGCGCCAATGAAGATCCCGTCCCACACAAAGGCCGGGCAGCCTATCAGCGGCATCAGCAGCAGCCAGGGCAGGAACTGCCGGCCGGCGTCCACCACCACCGTGTCTTCTGTCATCAGGCGTAAGATGGGTGTTCCCCCGGCGCCGTACGCCAGCATGAACAGGCCCGCCATGGCCATGCCCCATAGGAAGGTCTGCCGCACGGTGGAGCGTACGCCGTCCTTGGATCCTTCGCCAATGAATTTGCCCGTAAGGGCCTCGCCGGCGTAGGCAAATCCGTCCGTGAAGTAGCTGAAGAACATCAGGAGCTTCATAAGGATGGCGCTTACCGCCAGCATCACATCCCCATACCGGGCCGAAATGACCGTAAACCCAATGTATACGGCAATCATTCCGATAGACCGCAGGAACAGGTCCCGGTTAAGTGCAAAGAATTGGATGTTCTCCTGGCGGCTAACGTGTTCAGTATCAGACACATCCTTCTTCGGACCCCTTCTAAATCTTTGGGGTATTAACTCGTAAAGTGCAGATAGTGAGAGATTTAAGTGCCAGCCGTATCGATGGCGGGCGGCGATTATGCAGTACAAGAAGCCGCTCCACTGGGCCAGGAAGGTGCCCAGGGCTATGCCGGGGAAGCCCATGAGCATGCCCAGCACGATGGAGGCGCCAATGTTGATGCCGTTTACCAACAGGTCGGCGGTCATGGGCCTTACCGTGTCCTGCATGCCAATGAACCAGCCCTTGAAGGCAAAGAGCGAAAGGGTGGCGGGCGCGGCCCAAATGCGGATGTAGAAGTACTGGGTGGCCAGTTTCTGAACCTCCGGGCTGCAGTCGATGATGAGGAAAGCCAGTTGGATCACCACCCACTGAAGGGCAATGAGGGTAAGGCCGGAAAGGATGGCGATGCGCAGCGCCCGTTGCAGGATACGGTTAATCTCGTCATGGCCGGCTTGGGTGGCCATCTCCCGGCCATAGGCCTGCGCCGTGAGTCCGCCCGTCCCCACCCGCAGGAACCCGAAGTTCCAGTACAGCAGGTCAAAGAGCATGGCCCCGATGGTGATACCGCCAATGAGCGCAGCGGCCGAAGTCCCCTCCAGATGCCCGGCCACGGCCATATCCACCATTCCCACAAGGGGAACGGTAATATTGGCAAAAATGCTGGGAATGGCCAGCCGCAGTATCTCGCGGTTGAGGTTCATCGGAATTTCTTGTCTTCCTCCAGCATGCCCAGGTACGAGTTGTAACGCTCGGGGGAGATGAGACCGGCGTCAACGGCAGCCTTGACGGCGCAGCCGGGCTCGTGGGTATGCGTGCANNTATCCACCGCCGCTGAGGGGGTACATCTCGTAAAGGGAAGTGGTGTGCTTGCCCTGCAGATGGGCGGCCGAAATGGTGCCAATCTTGGGGTCCAGACTGGGGTCCAGCGCCTTGATGAGGGAGCTCTTTCCCACGCCGGACTCTCCGGAGAACAGGTTCACGTGGTCTCGGCAGGCTTCGCGGATCTCCGCTATGCCTTCTCCGGTTTTGACGGAGGTTTCAATCACCTCATAGCCGGCGCCCTCGTAGATGGATTTGAAATGGGCTATTTCTTCGGCTGCAGGCTCCCGGTACAGGTCTGTCTTGGACAGCACAATGGTGGCGGGAATGCCGTAAAGTTCGCAAGTAACGAGGATGCGGTCCAGGAAGGGGAGTTTTATCTCGGGGAAATACAGTGATACCACTATGTAAGCCCTGTCCACGTTGGCGGCAATGATGTGCGCCTGCCGGGAAAGGTTGGTGCTGCGGCGGATCACATAGTTCCGGCGGGGGAGAATCTCGGTGATGACAGCGCTGTCTCCGTCATCGGCCCATTCATACTTGACCTTGTCTCCTACGGCTATGGGGTTGGTGATTTCGCTGGCCTTGAGGCGCACCTTGCCGCGAAGCACGGCCGGGAACACCTCCCACGCCGGCAGTTCGGACAGCAAATAATGGCTGCCCGCATTCTTTACTACCGTTGCTTCACCGCATTTCATGAGTGCAAAGATAGTAAAATCTTACCAAGTGACGGTTACGGACACACCATCGGGGTTGTTGGGGAAGCGGAGGAAGACGGTCTTGCTAAACTCATCCCATTCAAATCCCCCATCCGTACCATCTACGGTCACAGCCACAGGCTCAGCGGGTAACAGGATACGGGTAACGTTAAAGGTCTCGGCCGGGCCTTTGCAGGTGTAGGAGAAGCTGTTGTTGCTGCTCTTTTCGTCATAAGCCCGGCTGGCGGCGGCCAAAATGCAGGGCGCCTTTCCGGCCTTCCGGACATCGTAAAAAAGGGCTTGCGAACCCACCGGGACTTCGCGGGCCGAATAAACCTGCAGAGCCGGATCATAGAGGTCTATGAGGCAACCTTCGGCCTGGAAAGGCTGGGCCGAAGGATCTTCGTCCATAACAGCGATAATGCGGTAGGGGCCGCGCTCCAGCGTAAGGGTATTAGTAGCCATAAGCGGACCCAACAGGCTTTCCACAGCCTCCAGGAGCGGTTTTTCTCCTCCCTGGGTCCAGACGAAATCCCTGGGGTCTTGCCTCAAAATGCAGACGGTTCCTTTGCCAAAAGAGTAAGTACCGGCGGGCGCCGAGGCGGGGATGCCCATCCGTTCAAACAAATGGTCGGCCGGGGTTGCATAATGATTGTCACCCGTGTTCCACCATTCCTGCACCTGCTGGTAGGGGTCGCTGTCGGTGGCGCTGTAGAGGAGCTTGCCGCCATGCTTGACCCATTGGGCCAAATGCTTGTGCGCCTCCGGATCCAGCGGCTTCATATTGGCGTAGCTCATCAGGAGCAAGCGGGTGCCGTCCAGCGCCTTGGGGTACCCCAGATTCTCGATGTGAGTGATACCCACCGGACTGCCACGCTTGAGAAGAGGCATAGCCAGGCCGAAGAAATCCGATAGCGTAGAATCCCGCTGAAACATGAGGGAATTGGCCATGAGGACGGAGATTTCGGCCTTTCTTTCCGGAGCCTCAGGCATCTGCTGCAGGGCGCCAGTCATCACCTGCATCATGGAGGCATAAGAAGCCGGAATCCTGGACATCTCGGGGGAACTGGCGCTCACCGGATACAGCCGCTCGTAGATGCGGGCCGGCCAGGGCATGATTTCGTAGTTGGCTACCTGGGGGTACAGGAGTTGGGCCGTGAAAGTGGCCTGGTAATTTTTCTTGTAGTCCTCCCAGTCGCGGACGCCGTCTTCGATAGGGTCGGTAAGGAACCACAGGCTCCGGCCGGTGGGGGCCGTCATGGATACCATGCAGCCGTACTCCAGAAAGGCGGTTTCAAACACGCGTTCCTTGCGGATGCCGTTGTAGAAATTGAGTACGCGGGAGGTTCCGGTCCACACCTGGGCTATATAGCCGTCCATGTTTTTCATGGAGGCCAGGGAGGCCTCGGGGCTTACAATCTGCCACTGGGTGTAGTTGATAAGCGAGTGGGTGGGTACATAGCACTTGATATCCCGGCCCAGGCTCCGGCCGTACTCCTTGGCATAGGTGAAGGCCTCGTCCAACGCCCGGTAATACAGGTGGTATTTGAGTTTGGAGGTGAGGTAGGTGGCTTCCGGCGATTCTTGCTGGGGACGCCAAGGAGTGCCGTAATAGGCTTCCCACTCCCTCTTGAAAGATTCCGAATACCCGGCCGCTTTCCAGAACTCCGGCTCTTCCAGGAAGATGTGGTCCACGCCGGCATCTATCACCCGCTTGATAATCTGCTCCTTGAAATACTTCAAGTAGTTTTCCGTGGGTACAATGTAGGGCACCATCTTGCCGTGCCACAGGGTGTCACCCTGGGCATTCACCTGACCTTCGTCCAGATGCATCTGTCCGTCCCATCGGCCTGTAAAATAGTCCTGGTAGCCACCCCAGGCTATGCCGGTCATAAAGTGGGTGTCGTAGCCCCTCTCCTGCCAGGAGGCGAGGCGGGACTCCAGCGTTTCGTTGACGCCGTAGACCATCACGGCATCGGCCCTTACATCTATGGTGGGTCTCCAGGGCTGGCTGGATTGGAAGGTGGTCTTTACGTCCTGTGGGCTGGCGCAGGCTGCCAGCACCAGCAGTATGGTTATTCCTAGGTGCTTCATTCTACTTATTATATACCCCTACCTCTGCAATGGCCAGTTCTCCGTTCCATTTCTGGAAGTGGAGGCGGACAGCGGTGGCAGGGCGCTGGGGAAAACGGAGGATGTGGACACGGCCGGCACGCTCTTCGGTGGCCTCAATGGGAGTCCATACACCGTCTTGCAACAACTCTACTTGGAAGGATTCAAGTACGCCGGCCTGTAATTCGGTCACTACGACCATGCCCACGGGGGTGCCTGGAGCCAGGGTGACGCTCCACCAGGGCTCCTTTACCTGCGGGCTGGAGACCCAGGCCGAAGAGAAGTTGTCGTCGTTGGCAAAGTCCATGATCATCATGTCATCGGACCAGGATGAGTCACACGGCCGGCCAATGGCCAGGTTGTTCTCCGTAATGGGCGCCGGGGCTTCCGGAACGTCTACAATGTGGCCGGTGTTCTTCCAAATCTGGCCGATGCGGGCCATCGCGGCAGCGGCATTCTCATCAATGAGACCCTCCCGGTTGGGGGCTGCGTTAAGGATATACGTGCAGTAAGCGTTGTTGTAGGGGATGATGTTGTCCCGCACAATGGCGTCTACGTCCTTCAGCTTGGCGCCAGGGAATTCCTCCTTCCAGAACCAGGTGCGCTGAAGGGGATAGCAGGCCATGGCCGGCAGATGGTTGCTGGAGGCCGAAATGGTTTGCCCGGCCCCCTGTTCATAGCACCGGATGTCCGAGTAGAAGAGAGCTTCCTGCGGATACTTGGCGCCATTGAGGTCCATCACCATGCAGTTGGGCTGCAGACTCTTTACATAATCGTAGATTTCCTGGAAGGAGATGTCTTCGTAGGAGATGCGGCCCCAGGGGGCGTCCCAGCCGTCAAACATTAGGGTATTTACCGGACCGTATCCGGTGAGGATTTCCCTCAGCTGCTCCTTGATGAAAGCCGTCTTTTCCGGGGTAAACGGCAGGGTGGGACGAATGCCATGGTGTGTATCCAGAATGGAGAAGTGATACATAATCTCCATGCCCTCCTTCTGCAGGGATTGGGTCAACTCTTTGAGCACATCCCGGTGCAGGGGCGTATTCATGACGCTGTAGTCCGTTGTGGCCGTATTCCACATGCAGAACCCGGCATGGTGCTTTACCGAAACGCAGATGAACTTGGCTCCGGCACTCTTGGCCACCTGGACCCACTGGTCCGTATCCAGTCTGGTGGGATTGAACACCTCCGGCGAAAGTTGAGGGTCGGTCCAGTCGGCCTCCTGGAAAGTGGGCAGGCCAAAGTGGACAAACATGCCAAACCGCAGATCCACAAATTCCTGCTGCAGCTGGTGCAGGCTTTTGGGCTGGGCCGAAGCCGACATAACGCCGGCCATCAGGGCTATCAGTATTAGAAGGGTCTTTTTCATGACCTTACAGAACCTTCTCCAGGAAGGTGGAGAGGTGGTCGGCGTAGTGGACCATGCCCATGTCGGTGAGGTGGATGCAGTCCACGAAGTCTTCGGCCTGGGTCATGCCCTCGGCGGGTACGTAATAGATGTTTTTCTCGCCGGCGGCAACGAGCTGCTCAAAGAGGGCTTTCTGGGCGGCGTTTTTCTTGCTGATTTCTTCGGCTATGGCCTTGTCCACAACGCTGTGCGGGAAGTAAGGGTCTTCCACAAAGAGGATGGGCACGTTGGGGTGCTTGTTACGAAGGATGCGGTAGAACTTCTCTCCGCGGGCCTCAATCTTGTCCGGCATGGCGTTGGGAACGTAATCCAGCACAAACACGGCGGGGTTCTGGACACCGGCCATGAGCTCCGCAATCTCCAGATCCAGGAAGGCGTTGCCGCTGAAGCCTAAATTGATAACCGTGCGGTCAAAGCGGCGGGCGATGATATTGGTGTGGGCCATGCCCGGACGGGAAGCGCAGCCGCCCTGCAGGATGCTGGTGCCGTACATGACGATGGGGGAGTCGGAGTGAGGACTGTCCAGGACCGGTTGCTCAAGGGTATAGCCTTCCGGAACACCCAGTTCCAGGGTCTTGATCTCATCATAGAGGGCCAGGTATAGCATGTATTCCCGCTCTACGGGCTCCATGTTGGCTACCAGTTTGCGCTTGCGTTCTGTTTTTCCTGCGGTGCCCCATTGAAAGCCGGAACCTACCGTCTTCCATTCTCCGTCCAGATACGCATAGAGATCCAGGCCGCCCGTGCCACAGTCCGTCATGTGCGGCATGTTGTTGCCCGTGTTGGTCCATTTGGCGTGGATTTCCGGAGCGTTGGTGCGGAAGCGGATGTACAGACCGGCGGAGTTGGTGCCCAGGTTCCAAAGTTCTTCCCGGATTACTCCATGCATGCTTTCGGGGAGGCGGCGGTAGCGGGGACCATCGGCCTGGGTGTAGGCTTTGCCGTAAACAGGGAAGGAGGAGGCGTCTTGATAGACCAGATTGTCCGGAAGCGCGGCCCCTTGGCCGGCAACCAAAATGAATAACAGGTAGATTAATCTTTTCATAAAGCAAAAATACAAATTTTGTTCATTCGTCGCAATATATCCGCGGTTCGGAAAGAAAGTTGCGGCCACCCGTTGTGAAATCCGTCTCGAATTCTTAAATTTGTTAAGCCTCGCAGAAGCGAGGTTTAACCACAGAAAAACACAAATCATATGACCGTAAATATTCAGATACATTATCGCACCGCCTGGGGAGAGGGCATACAGCTCCGACTGGGTAAGCGACGCATCCCTATGGAATCCTCCTTGGGTGGCTTGTGGCAAATCATGTTAACCGGCCGGGACATCCATAATGGGGACACCTTCACTTTTGAGGTGGTGCGGGATGGAGCCGTTGTTAAAAAGGAGTGGCGCCACCATGTGTTCATGGCCCCGGTTTCGCAAAAGAATATCATTATCCGCTCATACTGGAAGGCACGGCCGGATAATTCGGCCTTTTATGCTTCGGCCTTCAGTGATGTCATTTTCCGCCGTCCGGACGGATCCTCTTTCCGCCATCCCCGCAAAGAGGGCCCCAGCCTGGGTAACGTGTGCTTCCGCATTTCGGCCCCCGAGGTAAGGAGCAACGAGTCGGTGGGTATCGTGGGTTCCGGCAAAGTCCTGGGTAACTGGAGACAGGTACACCTGATGAGCGACGGCCAGTTCCCCTGGTGGTTCATTACCATGGACATTGACGAGCCCATGGAGTACAAATTTGTCATTGCAGATACCAAGACCAAGCAGATCCGCCTGTGGGAAGAGGGCCCCAACCACTTCTTTGCAGAGGTGCCGCCCAAGGATACTCAACTGATTGTGGCCGATGTCCAGCCCAAGTTTGCCACCCGCCCCTGGAGAGGTGCCGGCGTAGCGGTTCCGGTGTTTTCCCTGCGTACGGAAGACAGTTTTGGCGTAGGTGAGTTCCACGACATCAAGAAGCTCGTGGACTGGGCGGTGAAAGCCGGACAGAATGTGATCCAGCTACTGCCCATCAACGACACCACCATGACCCGCAGTTGGCAGGATTCCTACCCGTATAATGCGGTAAGCTCCTTTGCGCTGCATCCGCAGTTTATCCATCTGCCTTCTGCCGGCGTGCGCCAGGATGCCTCCTACAAGGCCATGAAGGATCATCTGCAGTCCCTCCCGACCGTAGATTACGAAGCCGTGAATGGCGCCAAAATGGAGATGCTCCACAAACTTTATGAGGGGGCCAAGGCCAAGGCTGTCCTGGCTTCCAAAGAGTATAAGGCCTTTGTGCAGGCCAATTCCTGGCTAATCCCTTATGCCGTTTTCTGCGTGCTCAGAGATATTTATGGAACGCCCGAGTTTGGCGAGTGGAAGCAGCTGAGCACCTTCCAGCCCAAAAAGGTAGAGGCCTTTGCCCTGGAACACCAGAAAGAGGTGGGCTTTTACTGCTATGTGCAGTTCCTGCTGGATGCCCAGCTCAAGGAAGCCGTAGACTACGCCCATTTGCACGGTGTAGCCCTTAAGGGAGACCTTCCCATCGGNNCCGAAGACGGTCAGAACTGGGGCTTCCCCACCTACAACTGGGAAGAGATGGAGAAAGACGGCTTTGCCTGGTGGAAAGCCCGCATGGGCAAGATGGCGCAGTACTTCGACGCCTTCCGCATAGACCATATCCTGGGCTTCTTCCGCATCTGGGAGATTCCCGTTCCTAATAAGAGTGGTCTCTTGGGCCATTTCAGCCCCGCCTTGCCGTATTCTGAAGATGAACTGCGCAGTCAGGGATTCGACCCTCACCTGGGTGTAGGAACGGATGTCCTTTTTGTGGAAGATCCGCGTAGACCCGGCTGGTGGCACCCGCGTATTTCCGGCAACCGGACGGCCCACTTCGCCGCCCTTTCCCCGGAGCTGCAACATCGCTATAATCGGCTTTCGGAAGAATTCTTCTGGTTCCGCCACAACGACTTCTGGAGAGAGAGCGC
>LXOW01128274.1_pt1 | contig 15316 bp, 11 predicted proteins | sample 1368591 | NCBI WGS metagenome assembly LXOW01 (sample SAMN04884650, study PRJNA319009) | bovine gut metagenome | isolation source: Cow rumen | host: Bos taurus | place: Italy: Legnaro (PD) | collected 2014-07-09 | reverse complement strand
CGGACAATACAATTGCAATTGCCAAGGCAAAAATAAACTTTCCCGAATTGCCTTTTTGTGGTTTATGTTTGGAATACTCCTTGGAAAGAATGTCCTTTTTTAATGCGAAAACAGAATCAGGCAAAAACTTTTTGTCATTTTCAAGCCTGTTTGTCTCCGCTACATACAGATATTCCAGTTTCCCTTCTGCCGCTGCGGAAGACATCATTTCCGAATACCTGTTTTTTAGAGCGGATCTGCATATCGGAGTATTATAAACATCTGAATATGCAACTTTAAGCAGTTCCTCTTCTTTGTAAACAGACTTATCAGAGAAGCTACTGTTCTTTTTGGCTTCCAGACGCATATATTCGGACAAGTATGCCTCTTCAAGCCNNTATAAAATCATTTAATCTTACGGTTTCCTGATGTTCAATATCATCTGGAAAAATCTGCTGAAATATCGTTTTTTCATTGTTATCATTAGAATTGTTATCCGCAGGATTAAATGATGTACTGGCCTCGTCCTTTGAATTTTCATTTTTGAAAAGTCCATCCAATGGCACTAGGACATCATTTTCAGACAATGTGTCATTTTCTGATTTCTGATTTGAGTCTTCATCAGAATCGTCAACAAAAATATCAATATCGTCTTTTTTCATTTAGACAGATTACAATACAGAAAAACGCCATGAGGCAAGAATATTAATTTGGTCAAATCTGTTAAATTCAAACTTATGTCCATTTGACTTTCTAATCACTTCTGGTTTTGGGAAATGACTGTATCTTGCCTCTAAGACAACGCTTTTCCACATCATTCCCAATCCTGCATAATAGCCTATTTCATTATTCCGATCTGATTGAAGATGTGATAAGTTTTTCAAATTCAGTCTTGTTTCCGCATAACCTGCCCCAAATGGGATATAGAATTTAATATTATCAGAATAATACAATTTTAATTTTGCTGCCAGGTTGGCACTATAAGCCACTGGTTTAAATTTTGCCCCATCTGTATAAGAAGTTCCATCAAACCACGAATACTGTCCTCCCAAACCTATAGCAAACCAGCTTGTCGGCAACAGGTAAAATTCAGCATTAACACCATAACCACGACCATATTTTATCTTATTTCCACCATAAGTAAGTCCAAAATCAGATTTCACAGGGAAAGACATGTTTGCCCCAATATTAAATTCTTTTGGCATTGCAAAAAGGTTGACCGGCAAGAGAAAGGCAAGAGCTATAATGGCAAAAAGTTTTTTCATAAAGATTATCCTTACAAGATATTTGTTAGACGCTGGTATNNAATATACAATATTCCGCCGCCAAGTTTCCGGCGAAGCCGGAAGCACAGATTTTTATAAAACTTCCGACACTGACCAAGCGGTTTACCGGCCTGCTTCGCAGTCGGGTTTTCCTGTTCTGCAATCGGCAAGCTGAAAAAAATCGCGCATAAACTGATATGCGCGATTTTTTCTGTGCGGGATTTATAAGATGCTGAAACAAGTTCAGCATGACGAGGAATCAGCTCATTGCTAATTGACCTGTTCCTTGTTTTCCTTTTGGAACTGCATTTCGTACAGCTGCCTGTACTGTCCGTTTGGCTTCATCATAAGCTCGTCATGCGTGCCGAGTTCTGCGAGTTCGCCTTCGTTAAGGACGGCAATCCTGTCCGCATTCTTGATTGTTGACAGGCGATGTGCGATCACGATTACGGTACGGTTCTTCATCAGGTTATCCAATGCCTTCTGAACTATTCCCTCGGATTTGTTATCCAACGCGCTTGTGGCCTCGTCAAGTACCACTATCGGGGCATTCTTTATCATGGCACGGGCAATGGCAACACGCTGCCGCTGACCACCGGAAAGGCTTTTCCCCCCCTCGGCGATAGGAGTGTCAAGGCCTTTGGGCAGATCAGCCGCAAGTTCCTCCAGATGGGCATATTCAACTGCCTTTTTAAGTTCTTCCTCCGTAGCGGAAGGATTTCCCATCAGAATATTTTCCCTTATAGTGCCTGAAAAAAGGAAATTGTCCTGAAAAACCATGGAAATGTTGTCCCTAAGGCTTTTGAGCGTGTAATCCCGTATGTCCTTGCCGTCTATAGTAATGCTACCGGAGGAAACATCGTAAAATCGTGGCAACAGGGTGGCAATTGTGGACTTTCCACCGCCGGAATTGCCGACAAGGGCAAGCGTCTCATTTCTCTTTATTGAAAGATTGAGTTTCTTTATTACAGGAATATCCGGATTGTATGCGAAGCAGACATCGTTAAATGAGATTCCTTCGGAAATGCCAGACAATGGAACTGCATCCTTCCTGTCAACAATCTTTGGCTTTATGTCAAAAAGTTCAAACACACGCCCTGCCGCCGTCAGAACGGCCTGCATGTTAGTAAGAGTGTTCCCTATTGTCTTTACCGGCTTGTAAAGCAGCAGCAGCGACGTAACAAACGATGAAAAACCGCCTACGGTCATTTCACCTCGTCCTATAAGGCTTGTGCCATATCCAAGGACAATCGCAATACCTATTGATGCGATAAGGTACATAAGTGGACTCATCCAGGCGGCACGCTTGACGAGCGATATATTGTTGTTGAACACGTCCTGAACGAGCTGTTCAAAAATATCACGTCTCTGCTTTTCAAGACCGTAGGAACGCATTATGCGATTTCCGACAGTAGTCTCGTGAAAACTGGTCACAATGCTGCTGCCCAGCTTCATATTCCGATTGGATGTTTCCTTGACACGCTTTCTGATAAGATACACTGGGACAAAGGCTATTCCCAGAACGGTTATTCCGACGAGGGCAAGCCTCCAGGAATTGTAAAGAAGGACGAATATGAGGCTTATCGCACCAAAGGCACTGGTTATAAGTGTCTTCAAATTGTTTATCAGGCTTGTTGACGCTCCATCTGCGTCGCTGAAATAACGCACGAATATTACGCCGGAATCATTGTCATCAAACAATGCTGAATCCATCGTAACAAGTTTTCTGAACAAGTCAATCTTTACAAAGTTTGTCATTTTCTGACTGGTCCAGTCCGTAAGATACTCATTCAGATAGCGAAGAACGCCCTGCAATGCCGCAAAAACAACTACGGCAATTGGAATCGCGAAAGCCATTGCCGCCGAGGTTAGCACGAATGGATGCCCCAGAATCTGAAATGCCAGATCCTTCTGCTCAACTACATAATCCAGATATGGTTTAAGCACGAATGCGGTTACGCCCTCCAGCAATCCGACAGGGATTGCCACTAAAACGCCAAGAAGGACACGTCCCAGTACAGGCTTCATGTATGGCCACATATTCCTTATCAGCCATGCCCAGCTTTTCTTGTTGTTGGTATCTCTAAGTTTCATCTTTCAAATCCATTTTTGAAAATTTATAATTTTTACTGTAAAGCAAATACAAATAAATTCAATGTTTCTCTTTTTTATGCGTCATTGCGAGCGATAGCGAAGCAATCTAATTCAGTAATTCCAATTTTTTCTATATAACAAATGATTGCTTCATCGCTAAAGCTCCTCGCAATGACGATATAAGGACTTTCCTGAACTACTCACTACTAACTCCTAACTTCTAACTTGAAACACTGAAAAAGGCACTTTATCCGTGTTTCCTAAATTTATTTATCCCTAAGCAGGAGATTTCTGTCTATCATGCCCTTGTTTGCCTCATACCAGGAATAAAGTTTTTCTATCGCAATCCTATATGGAGTAAAACTTATTACGGGCATTTCCTCCTTAAGGCGGGAATTATCCCCGGAATAGGAACGCCCCATGCCAGGCTGTGCTATTTTTATTTCCGGCCTTGTACCTATTTTTTCCTCGGCAATATCCGCAACAATTTCAGCAGCCTGTGCAAGTGAAATCTCCTCGTCAGGCACTACATTGTAGGATTTATACCTGAATGGGGAATTTCCGTCTATAAAATGTTCCAGTACCTGGGATAAGTCTTCTGCCCACAAATAGCTGAAAATCCTGTCCTGCCTTAACGTAATCGGCAGGCCGTACAGTGTCTTGCATATCGCGTTTGATATAAATCGTATTTCCCAGTCCTCGTATCTGCCGAAGAAACCAAAAATATTGAAATCGTAGAAATTATCCAGCTTGTCTATCGCCTGATGAAGGGCAAATTTATATTTCGTAGTCAGATTGTCGCCTTCCGGAGGACGCAGATCCGTTTCCTTCACCCGCCGATTGTCTCTNNAGACAGCACCACTGCCTATGTTCAGGAAAATTCCGTATGAATTCCGACAGGCAGACAGGTTGTTGAACATTGCCATATTGGCTTCCATAAATCCGTCCAGGCTGCCAGCATTGCGATGTCCCGGCCTTATTGCGGAATGTATTACTGCGTCAAATTCGTTTTTTTGAAAAAAGGAACGCACAGCATCGGAATCCGTAAGATCCAGTTCACGGCTGCGTGGGGCGTGAATTTCGTATTTTTCCGGCAGGCCGCTTTCCAGAAGGTTTCTTCCTACGGAGCTGCTGCCACCAGTCAAGAGAATCTTTTTCAAAGTTTCATACTCCTAAGTCGACATGAATTGATGATTATCAGTACTATTGCCAACAGGGAAGTGGCTGCCGACCATTGCGGCTTTGCGACAAATCCAAAGAATGGGTATAACGCACCGGAGGCCAGGATTATCATTATCAGGCTGAACAGGAATGCCAATGACATGTTCTGCCTTATTGCCGCCCGTATACGCTTTAAAACGAGTATCGTGTCAACCACGGATTTAAGGTCGTCGTGCATAAGCGTCACATCGCTGGCCTCCGCCGCAAGATCCGCACCGCTACGCAATGATATTCCAATATCCGCCGCTGACAGTGCGGGAGCGTCGTTGAAACCGTCTCCGACCATGACCGTACTTTTGCCCAATGCCTTGTAGCGGCGTATGATGTTTCTTTTGTCGTCCGGGAAAACGCCTGAATGGAAAATGTCTATTCCTGTCTCCCTTGCGGAATTTTCCACTGCCTTTGAACTGTCGCCGGAAGCAAGCACCGGCTCTATGTTCATTTTCCTAAGCTCCCGAACAACGTCTGCCGCATTCTTCCTTATCCTGCCACCGAATGACGCATATCCCTTGAATTGGCCATTTACGGCAATCATAAGCAGGCTGTCCGCCGTCGCTATGGCCTCATTCCTTACATTTGCCGGTATGGAAATGTTTTCCATTTCAAACCAGAGCAGGCTGCCGGCCTTTATCTCTCCCTGTTCGCAGGACACCTTTACACCACGTCCAGGATATGCAGTAAACGCAAGTATTCCCCTGGGATATATGCTCCTGGCTTTCGCCTCATTGCGTACCGCCTGTGCCAGAGGATGATCAGACTTGTCCTCGGCCAAGGCCATAAAGTTCAAAAAATCCTCTTCCCCAATTCCGTATGGATGCATGGATTTCAACTCTATGCTGCCGTCGGTAATTGTACCAGTCTTGTCAAAAATAACGGTGTCGGACGTTTTGACAATATCCAAGATATCCGTATTCCTTATCAGTACGCCCAGTGATCTTGCCCTTCCGAAACCTATCCTTATTGACAATGGTACAGATATTCCTATTGCGACTGGGCAGGCCACAGATATAACTGAAAAGAATACACTGAATGCCATGGAATAATCCCATGTGAGAAGAATCCATAGCATTGAGGAAACTATGGCTATGAAAATGGAAATTGGAACAAACCACGATGAAAACTTGTCCGCCGCACCAGAATATGTTTTTTTGCCGTATTTGCTTTCATTTACCGCAAAAGCGATTTTCATTATTGAAGTCTCGTCTCCGACTGCGGTTGTGCGAAATTCAAACCAGCCTTCCTGATTGAAAGTACCTGCGAATACGGATGACCCGGCTGCCTTTGTGGCAGGAACGGCCTCTCCGGTGAGCAGGCTTTCGTCCACGGAGGACATGCCCTTGCTTACAAAACCATCAGCAGGAATCTGCTCTCCGGGACGGATTAGCAGGATGTCTCCCTTTTGAACCTCGTCAACAGTTATTATTTCCTCGCCCTTGTCCCCAACTCTCCTTGCGAATGTTGGCATTATCCTGAAAAGTTTTTCCAGTGATTTTACGGATTCCGCCTTGTACCGCAGCTCTATCCAAAGGCCGAAATTTATGAACATTATCAGCAATGGAATGTCATGCCAATGCGGATTGTACATTGTATTTATGGCAGGGAAAATGGCCGTAAGCACCCCGTGCAGGAAAATGGCAGCACAGCTTATCATTGCAAGAAGCGGCATATCCGCCTTTTTGCGTCGCAAGGCCCTCAATGCACCCTTGTGCAGATTCCAGCCGGTTGCAAACCATGCTACGAGGGCAAGTACACTGAATGTAAATCCGGAAAATGAGAAACGTTCCCCGACAAGTATCGCTACGGAAAGGAATGCCGCCAGTATGAACCGTACGAACATCGCATTGCAGGCACGTATTGTTTCCTGTGCGGAATTTTTTGTGGAATGAACCGGCTCTTCGGCAAATTTCAGAGGGTCAAATCCCAGATCCCTGATTTTTCCCATGATCTCATCAGATGAGACTTTTGAATTATCAAAAGACAAAAACACGCAGGATGCCGCACGACTTACGTTCATTGACATAATTCCCGGCATTAGGGCAATGGCCTCGGAAAGCCTGTCCAAATCAGAATGTCCAAAAAGCCTGAGCGGTATGGCCGCCCTGACTATTCTTTGCTTTTTTGTCTTTTTTCTTCCGAACATCGCATCACCTGCTTATATGCAAAAACCATGCCTCTTCCAATGCCTTGGAGGAAGGCCAGTCCTTGTATGCGTATTCCAAGGCCTGATCTATGGTATCACCACTTTTCAGGCGGGAAATGAATACGGAGAAATTAAAACTGCCACCACGTTCAAGCATGAATCTGACCACCGACCATACCTGCGCATACCAGCGATCCGTATCTTTGGAACTCTCATTTGCCGGTGCGAGATTGACCATCTGCGAAAATGGTATTGGGTTGTTTGCTATCCTGTTATTGAAACGACGTGAATATGCGGCCTCGGAAATGCGGCTGAACTTTGTCTCCATATATACGGCAAGCCCCTCGTTTATCCATATATATTCGGGATTGTTCCTGTTCATTCCCATGTACTCGTTGAAAATCAGATGTGTCATCTCATGTGCCGCCGTCGCACCAAGGGACGTTCCCTCATAAAGTAGCAATGCGTTCCCGTATGCCGCCCCACCTGACCAGGATGGCAATCTTGTCTTGCTGTGATACTCGGCGGAATCCCTGTAAACCGTGATCTTATACGGTTCTGACGGAACGAACGAGTACAGTCCTGTCTCCCGCATTATAGCGGCATAAAGCTCCTCGCAGTAATCCGATATCTCGTCAATCCTTGAATATGCTGAAATTTTGAAGTGGGTGGTTTCCTGCGACAGGAAGCCGGGATCAAGGCCTTCGGCGGGAGCATTGTACGAAAATCCGGCATCAGATGACTTGTAATCNNATAACGGCAATATAAGCAGCATTGACAGATACGCAATCCCGCTGAAAACTGTCTTTTTACCGCAAATGCTCCCATCAGACATTATTTTATCTCCATAATCTCATTGTTCATGTTTATGGACGACAGGGACAGTCCATAAGCGTTTTCGGCAATATTTATCCTGTAATTGAAAATGCTCAGAATGAATCTGATGCTTTCAGGAATATTTATTCCCATAAAGGTGACGCTGACTGGCCTGATCTCTATTATTCCGGGCTTGGGAACTTTTAGAGCGAGGGAAACAGCTATTGAACGTCCAGCCAATGTACCAGTCACATGAAGCCTGTTGTTTGACATGTGTACCGAGGGAGATTTCAGATAAGGGAACTGATTGCCTATCATGCCTTCAATTCCATAGGAACTTAGGCGGGCACCGGATATCCTAGCACCGGATATGTCCGATACCACTGGCATACCTTCTATAGAGGAGAATACTATGCCTGACACATCAACCTTCAGTCCATATATGTCTCCACTGTACAATGTAGCGGCAGCGGCAGACATTACGCCGTTATAGCTTCTCGTGCTTTCGTTGTAATCCTCAACCTTCAGCGTAACATTTTTTGCCGTGAATCCACCTATGGTTATTGTTCCTATAGGATAACGTTTTCCAGGCTGCAATATGTCAAAGAATCTGGCATTTTTTGAGTAAATCTCAATAGACGAGCCGTCGGAACATTTAAGTTCCTCCTTCTTTGCAAACAATGCGGAAAATGCCTCGTCATTCCTAAGTTTGTTGAAGCTCTTTGAATTGCTGCCGTCCGATGACTTGTGATTAAGAACCATGTCGGAATACATTGGCAGGAATGGGGCATTGATAAACTGGGCATTGTTCTTATTCCTGTTATATGCGAAGGAAAGGCTTTCCGCATTCAGAGATCCATCCGTGCTATAGACGGCTATCTTTGAGCTTCCCTGCGGCAGATTTTCCCTTATGGAACTTAACAGCACATCGTGCGGTATGCCTACGGCGGAAATCTCATTCTGTATTCCAAACAATGTAAGGCCAGCTATCTTTACGGGAGAGGCAAGACTGTTGGCAATAAGCAGTACGGCGAACACCCCGACAAAAATCTTCTCCATGCGGAAGGGCATCATTATGCCTATTGCAAGCGGAAATGCCACAAAGGCAGGATACAGTGATGAGCTGTCATTAGGGCATACAAGGAATGTGAAAAGCGCCCATGGCATAAGGAACAGGAATATTATTTCCTTGCGTTTTTCATAAGGGTGGAACCTGTTGAAATAAAGCCACAACATAGACAGGCCGCCTATGACAAGCACTGGCAGACCCAGACTGGGCAAGGCATCCTTCAGCAGTCCCCATATTCCATGATATTCCCCACGGAAAGGCATTACGCCGAGGAAGATCATTGAGATCATGAACACATACCATGCCACACTTATCAGAATGCCGGGCAGTATTATGTTAAGGAATTTGCTGCTATTCACATAATTCATCATTCCTATTGAAAGGGAATGGAACAATGGCAATACAAAGATCCAGAAAGTTCCGCTGGTATACATTCCAAGCACGAGGAATGCCGCTATGGCATAGGACCATCTGTTGTCTACGAGTTCCTGATAGCACATATAAGCGCAGTACATTCCTGTCACAAGGGCTATTACGGCTATTGACGACGATGGCGTTCTCGCAGCCTGTGCCACAAAGGGACATGCCATAAGAGCCGTGGAGGCCAGCAGTCCGCCTACCCAGCCCCTTGCTTCCCTGACTGCGTAAAATGGCATCAGGGCAATGACAAGCAGGAACAGCGAGTTCACTATCAGCATTGCCATGTTCAGGTCAGGCGTGACAAATTTCAGTATTGGGACATAAAGAATGTAGTAAAGAGGCGGACAGTATTTGAGGCTGTTGAAATCCGGCTTGAATATTGTCCAGATATTCTGGTCGCTGAAAGCCGCCATATAGTGCATAACGCCGCTGAATGTCTGTGCCTCCGCCTGAACCAGCAGGGGGCTTTTCCTCTGTATGGATTCATACAGGAAGATGACGCTTACCAGCCAAAGGACAAAGACACCAAGAAGGCCTATCCAGTCCTTTGAATCCTTCTTTTTCAATGCCTGATGCTCAAAGGCTATGCTTTCTATGGCGAACTTTGTCGCCTTTACACGGTCCCAGAAACCGCCGCTTTTGCTTGGCTCATTGTCAGACATGGTTATTTTCTCCTTAAAGAGGCCATACGTTTCTTGTACGCATCCGCGTTAGCCCCTGCATTCGCGGCAGCCTTGTTGTAATAATCCTCGGCATTGACAATATCTCCGATCTTTGCGTAAATGTCGCCTATAAGACCCAGGGTCTGTGCGGAATTTGGCTCGATCTCGTCAGAAGCCAAGGCACTTTCAAGAGCCTGCTCATAATAGCCTATCTGATATGTGGATGCGGCCAGCCAGAACGATGTCAATGCCTTCATAGAGCCATTCGCGTTGTCATCAGCACGTTTGAAATCCTGTGCGGCAAGGGCATATTCCTTTTTCTGCCTGTAATAGATCTTTCCCCTTTCAAGCCAGGCGGCTGTGGCATTTGGATTGTTCCCTATGATTGTTCCAAGATCCTCAATTGCGGCATCGTAGTTCTTTTCCTTTTTGGATATCAGGGCACGATGATACAGTGCCATTTCAAACCTGGGATTTATCCGTATTGCCTTGTTCAGATCAGCCTTTGCGGCATTGTATTTTCCCAGCTTGTAATAGGCAAGTCCCCTGTTAAGCACGGCATACTGATTGTCCCTGTTTATCTCCAATGCCTGATCAAGATATTCAACAGCATCCTTGTAATTGCCCTTGTCCATAAGGAGTGCGGCAAGATTGTTGCGGGCAGAAACATGTTCCTTGTCGGAATCGACGGCCCTCCTGTAATCCTGCTCGGCCTTCTGCTTGTCGCCCATACGTTCATAAATCATTCCACGGGCTACGAGGGCATCAGTGAAATTGCGTTTAAGCAGTATTGCCTTGTTGTAATCCTGTATGGCATTCATTTCCTGCCCCTTGGATACGCTCACGTTTCCACGATGGAAATAATATTCCGGCGAGCGGTTGCACGCCGCCATTGCGATGATTCCTATAAAGAGAAATACTGCCTTTTTCATAATTTTTCTCCTGCTGTTGAAATAATAAAATTAAATTTCCCCGTCTTTTGCTTCCAATTTTCTTTTTTTCATTCTTTCCTTTCCTGATTCCAAAAGAAGTCCCCATCCCATCAGTATCGCTCCGACGGTTATAGCCGAATCAGCCACGTTGAATACAGCCGGAAAGAAGGACAGATCCACAAAATCTACTACATACCTATACAATATCCTGTCCGTGATATTGCCCAATGCCCCAGCTATAACGAACCAGTATCCTATTTGTGAGGACTTGTGATTCGTGACAAAATCCTTGCGGAATATTATCAGTCCTGTCAGTATGCATGTGGTCGCAATGAGCAGCAGCATATTGCTGTTCTGGAACATTCCAAAGGCAACGCCAGTGTTTTCCGCATAGGTGAAATGAAGAAATGGAAATATTTCCATGCTTTTGCGGTAAAGATTGGAAAGTATCCAGGCCTTGGACCAGTAGTCCAAGACCCAGATTGTGATTATTACAATAGACGGAACTATGTATTTTTTCACTTCTTTTCCTGCTTTTCAAGCACTTCCGCGCAGCGTCCGCATACATCAGGGTGTTTCTGGGAAACACCAATGTCCTTGCGGTACTGCCAGCAGCGTGGGCATTTTTTGCCGGAGGTATGGGCAGCCTCAATCCTTATTCCCTCTGCGGAAGGATCTTTGACTACCGTAGCCTCGGAAACTATGGCAACCTGCGGCCATGCCACGCTTTCAAGGAACTTTATGTCCTCGTCTTTTGCGGCCTTGATTGTTATCGCTGCCTCCAGTGAGGATCCGACTGTTCCTGCGGCACGGAGCTTCTCTATTTCCGCCGTTATCATTTCCCTTATGGAAAGTATACGCTGCCAGCGGGACAGAAGTGCCTCATTGCTCCATTCGGCAGGGAATTTTGGCCAGTCCGAAAGGAATACGCTCTCACCAAGACTGCCGTCCAGCTCCTCCCTGGCTATATTCCAGGCCTCGTCGGCTGTGAATGAAAGAACCGGTGCAATCATTGTCATAAGGGCAGGCAGAATGTTCCAGAGTACGGTCTGCGCGCTGCGGCGTTCTACGGAATCCGTGGCAAGAGTGTACATTCTGTCCTTGATTGAGTCAAGATAGAATGCGGACAGATCCAGGTTGCAGAAATCCGCCAAGGTCTTGATCGCATCATGCAGACGGTATTCGTTGTAAGCCTTTGCGGCATTGTCCGCCGTTATCGCCAGTCTGGCAAGCATGTACTTGTCAGAATCCATCAGCTTTTCATAAGCCACCGTATTTTCCGACGGATTGAAATCGCTCAGGTTGCCCAACAGATAACGCAATGTGTTGCGTATCTTGCGATATGTGTCAATAGGACCTTTGAGAAGGTTCATTCCTATCTTCACATCGCCGGAATAGTCGCACAATGCCGTCCAGAGACGCAGAATTTCCGCACCGTATTTCTTTGTAATCTCCTGCGGAGATGTGCTGTTCCCTGCGGATTTGTGCATTGGCAGGCCTTTCTCGTCCAAAATCATTCCATGCGTAAGTACTGTCTTGAATGGCGGCCATCCGTTCAGTGCTACGGACGGTATCAGCGAGGTCTGGAACCAGCCCCTGTGCTGATCGGAGCCTTCCAGATACATGTCAACAGGCAGGAAATCCCCTTTGCCAAGATAACCGTTTTTCACTACGGCATACCAGCTCACGCCGGAATCCAGCCAAACGTCCATAATGTCCTTTTCCTTGCGGAAATGGGTGCAGCCACATTCGCACTTGTGTCCCTCGCCCATAAGCTGCTCGGCAGTCTCGCTGAACCAGAAATCGCTGCCTTCCTTGAATACACGATCCTCCAGGCGTTTCATAAGTTCAGGATTGTCATAAACCTTTCCACATTCCTTGCAGTAGAATGCAAGTATCGGCGTTCCCCAGTATCTCTGACGGGAAAGACACCAGTCTGGGCGGGTTTTCAACATTCCTTCCATTCTCGCACGGCCTGATTCCGGCAGCCAGTTCACCTTTCCGGCCTCGTCTATCAGCTTTTCACGCAGATTGTGCATGTCAACCTTCAAAAACCATTGTTCCGTCGCACGGAAGATGATAGGCTTCTTGCAGCGCCAGCAATGCGGATAGCTGTGCATTATCTCTTTCTGTCCGATGAGAAGGCCGTCTTTTTTCAAGGTTTCTATTACGACGGGATTCGCATCAAAGACCTTCATTCCGGCAAATTCGCCAGCATCGGCATTGTATGAGCCGTCCTCCTTGACGGGGCAGAAAACTTCCAGTCCCCATTTCTTTCCGGCGTAGAAGTCCTCCTCGCCGTGTCCGGGAGCGATATGCACAATTCCCGTTCCTGTTCCCATTTCCACGAAGTCGGTTGAGATTACAGTCCTGGGGAAACGCCTGTGTTCCGGCAGATGCGGGGCAAGGCAATGCTCATATTTTAGGCCGACGAGATTCTTTCCGGGAATGCTGCCGCATTTTTCGGCCTTGATCCCGGTGTCCGCCATAAACGCCTCTGACAGCTTCTCCGCGACGATAATGAAATTTCCATCCTCGGTTTTCAGAACGGCATATTCCTCCGCCTCTGCCACTGCGGCTGCCATATTTGACGGCAATGTCCACGGTGTCGTGGTCCAAATCACTATTGCCGTCCTGCCCAGCATTGATGAGTCCAATCCGGCAGGCAGCTCCTTCAGAATGAAACGCACATAGATTGACGGCGAGGATGCGTCCTTGTACTCAACTTCGGCATTTGCAAGGGCGGTCTCGCAGGTCATGCACCAGTGTATTGTCTTCTTGTCTCGGTGAATATGTCCCTTTTCCTTCAATTCCCTGAATGCCTTTATGACAGTACCCTCGTAGTCGTCCGTCATGGTTATATAAGGGTGATTCCAGTCTCCGAATACTCCGAGGCGTTTGAATCCTTCCCTCTGAATGTCTATAAATTTTTTTGCGAATGCCCTGGCACTGCGGCGGAATGCGGGAATGTCCTCAATATGCCGCTTGCCCATTTTCATTTCCTTGAGCAATGCCTGCTCTATAGGCAGGCCGTGGCAATCCCAGCCGGGAACGTAAGGGGCATAATGTCCCTGCAGGCTTTGTGCCTTTATGATTATGTCCTTCAAGATCTTGTTAAGGGCATGTCCGAGATGAATATCGCCGTTAGCATAAGGAGGCCCGTCGTGAAGAATGAAAGGCTCGGCATCGCGGCGTTTTTCAAGCATTTTTTCGTATATATGATTTTCCAGCCATTTTTTCAGCATGAGAGGCTCTTTCTTNNTCCTTGTTATTTTCCATTTTTATGATACTGCCTTATCACATAGTTATAATTAAAGTATAGCAAATTAGCAAAGTATTAGAATAATGTCCGTTCTTTATTGTATACTATATTCAGGAGAAAACATTATGGGATACCGTGCAGACATAAAGATTACCTTCCGTTGCAACAATCATTGCGACTTTTGCGCCCAGGGAAACAAGAGGGACACAGTAACGCAGCTTTCCAAGGAACAGGCAGAAAAAGACCTGCTTGAAGCGGCTGAAAAGGGTGCGGACGGAGTTGTTTTTACAGGTGGAGAACCGACACTGCATCCGGATCTGCTGCATTTCGTAAGATTCGCAAGGGAGCATGGCTACAAGGATGTACAGATACAGACAAACGGCAGGACATTCCTTTATATGGATTTCCTAAAAAAACTGCGTGATGCGGGTGTCACGCAGCTTTCCCCCTCCCTGCATGGGGCATGTGCGGAAACTCATGACGGCCTGACACATTCAAAAGGCAGCTTTGTTCAGACAGTATCTGGCATGATGAATGCGAAGAAACTTGGCATGGAAGTAATCACGAACACCGTGGTCACCAGCAAGAATTACACGGAATTTCCAAAAATGGCCGCACTTTTCGTAAATCTTGGTGTATGCCAGTTCCAATTCGCATTTGTGCATATAATCGGCACTGCGGAAGTGAACAAGAACTGGCTTGTTCCGAAAAAAACCGAGGTTCTGCCATACATAAAGCAGGGTCTTGACATAGGATTGCGGCACGGCGTTTCCTGCTACACCGAGGCTATACCGTTCTGTCTTATGCAGGGCTATGAGCAATGCGTAGCAGAGCAGATAATCCCCGAAGGTCCGATTTTTGATGGAAATGTTCACCTTGAAAACTATGCCGACTATCGCAGGGACATAGGCAAGGTCAAGGCTGAAAGCTGCAAGAAATGCAAATATTACGATCGTTGCGAAGGCCCATGGCGTGAATACCCGGAATTGTACGGATGGGACGAGTTCAAGCCGGTGCTGTGAAAAAGGAAAAAGTACATTTTTTCCCTTTTTCACAATTAGCAATTAGCAGTGAGTAATTAGCAATTGAGGAAATTTCCTTCAGCTCATCATTGCGAACGGTAGTGAAGCAATCTAATTCGGAAAACTCTGCTATTTTATAAAGTTACTTCGTCATTTCATTTCTCGTAATGACGTTTGAAATTTCATATTTTGAAAAATCCGAATAAAAAAACGATTGACAAAATTTTCATCAAAAATTACAGAAATGAGATTTTTCATGGCGATTTTTCAAAAACTAATTTTTTAAGGCCAATTTTGAATTTTTGAAATTTTCAGGCATTTTTCAGAAATTGAAATTTTTTGATCAATTTTAAAAAAATGAAAAAAATTGCCATTTTTTGCAAAAACGTCTTTTTAGAACTTTTTTTAATTCATTTGTTTTATTATGGACAGAT
>LXOW01054676.1_pt1 | contig 15337 bp, 19 predicted proteins | sample 1368591 | NCBI WGS metagenome assembly LXOW01 (sample SAMN04884650, study PRJNA319009) | bovine gut metagenome | isolation source: Cow rumen | host: Bos taurus | place: Italy: Legnaro (PD) | collected 2014-07-09 | reverse complement strand
AGATGTGTATAAGAGACAGGATCATATACCGCTTCGTCTGTCAAGGTCACGGGTTTCCCGCCCAGGGGGCTTGCCACACCGCGAATATCCGTTCCGCTTTTCAGTTGTTCATAGTTCATATGCTGCTTCCTTTCAGGATGATGTGCCTAATCAAAAAAGTATCCGGCCGAGAGATATCCGATCACGATCAAACTGATTCCCGCGGCCGTAAAAAACGCGGCTTTCAAAAAAACCGCAACGTTTTGTTTCTTCATTTCTTGTTTCATATGAGCCACCTCATGGGTAGTATGCCCCAAACAAGACAATCCATTTCTTTTGATCGGAGGAACCGTCATGAAAACTTGCCGACCCCGCCGTGATCGGGTAAAGGTGATGAAGGTTCTTGATTTTGCGGATTTTGACGCGCTTGCCGGATGCGCCGCCATGCTTTACCGACGGTACAAAGGCGCGATCAGGGGTCGTCTATACCGCATACCGGAGGGCTACCGCCTACTGGTGACGGTGAATCCGCGAACGGATCTGACGGCCTGCCGGGAATTCGGGCGTTTGCAGAGCGCCTCCTGTTTATCCGAGTCCTATGCCGAAGAGTATGGAGAATTGCTGATCTCCGAACGCGCGGTACAAAAGATCGGCCGTGCGTTCGTCAGCAGTGTCCGACGGCAGGAGTTTAAAGAGTTTTAAGGAATTTAACGCGGTTTTCCATTTCCTCGCAAAACAAATAACTTCCCGCGACCAATACGGTAGCGCCCGCTCGAACGGCTAAAGGAGCGGTCTCACCGTTGATGCCGCCGTCGACTTCCAGATCGACACAAAGCCTTTGACGGGCGCACTCATCCCGCAAAACAGATAATTTATCCAATGCCGAGGAAAGAAATTTTTGTCCGCCGAAACCCGGTTCGACCGACATGACAAGCACCATATCACAGAGCGGCAAAAACTCAAAAATCTGTTCAGGCGGCGTGCCGGGTTTAATGGTCAGACAAGAGCGGCAACCCAGTCGGCGGATCTCCTGTAAAGTTTCTTTCACATCGCTTCCGGCTTCGTAATGGAATCCTAAAAGATCGGCGACCGAAGCAAATTCTTTGAGATAACGATGGGGACGGTCGATCATCAAATGTACATCTAAAGGAAGATGGGTATGTTGTTTGACCGAGCGGATCAGCGGGACGCCAAAGGAAATATTCGGGACGAAAATACCGTCCATGACATCCATATGCAGCATGTCCACGCCTGCCGTTTCCATCACACGGAGTTGTTTTTCCAGTGTGAGAAAATCAGCAGTCAGAATGGAGGGGGAAATTTTAACAGGCATAGAGACCTCCAATATTGAGAGAGTTTACGGAAATATAGTAGCATGATGAAAACAAAAAGTCAACCAAACGCGATTTGGTTCAAACCTTGTCATCGTGCAGGTAAATGGTGCGGGAGTTACGGTGACAATAGACATTGAGAACCAGCCCGATCCCTAAATACAGACAAAGCAGAGAGGTACCTCCCGCGCTGAAAAACGGCAGGGTGATCCCGATGACGGGCAAGATTTGCACACACATGCCGATGTTGATGACCATTTGCGCAAAGAGAATCGAGAACATCCCCACGCAAATCAGTTTACCGCTTTCTTTGGAGCAAAGGCGGGCGATCCGGATACAGCGCAGGCAAATCGCGCCCAACAGCAAAATCACGACCATACAGCCCAAAAAGCCGAATTCCTCGCCGATGCTGACAAAAATGAAATCGTTGTGACCCATCGGGACGGTACCGGCTTGGGTCAGATCGCCTTTTAAGTAGCCTTGTCCGAAGAGACCGCCGTTTGCCAGCGCCATTTTTCCGCGCCATTGCTGGTAAAGGATGCCCTGGGTATCGGCGTTGGGGTCAAAAAGCGCGAAGATGCGTTCCTGCTGATCGGGGTTCATGACAAAGAAATAGAACAAAGGCGAAACGATCGCCGCCGTTATCAAAAGAAGCAAAAAGTATTTCCACGAAACGCCGGCCGCCCACATCATGAACAGCACCATGACCGCAAAAACAAGCGCGGTGCCGTCGTCGCCCTGAATGTGGATGAGCAAAACAGGGAACGCTCCGTGCAGGCAGACCGGCAACAGTGTTTTGAGTTTGTTGATGGTGGGCTTTACACGGCTCAAATGTTGGCTGAAGGTGACGATGAAACAGATCTTCAGCAGTTCCGAAGGTTGAAAAGCGGTAAATCCGATATTGAGCCATGCCTTGTCGTCGGTCCCTTCGGGGGCAAACCCGATAAAAAAGGTCAGGATGACGGGGATCAACCCCGCGATCGCGATCAGATACCACCGCTCCAAAATCTTGGCGTAATCCACCGCGGAAATCACCACAGCGGCAACAACGCCCAGCGCCACGCAAATGGATTGCACCAAAACCGCGCGGTAGGAACCTTTATAGCGGATGGCGGAAAAAACAGCCAAACAGCCGTAAACAGACGCGAAAAAACAGAGAAACAGAAGAATTTTGTCAGATTCCCGAATAAAATCGGCAATCCGGGCAAGCAGTGAACGCAAGCGATCACATCCTTTCAAAACCATTATAGGAGATTTTCCTTCCGGTTGCAAGCAATTCCTTGATTTTTCAGGAATTCTTGTGTTTTTCTTGAAAATATGCTATCATGATTCTAAAAGAAAAAGGCTGTCATCCAAGACAGCCCTGTTTTTTCAAAGTTGACTATGATGGCAAGACGGTGACGTCCGAAAAGCAAATGCTTAGTCCCGCTTCAGGCGCTTCGGCTGAGATCGGCAGACCGCTGCCACCGACGTCTAACGTAAAGGGAAGAGCGGCGGTCTGACCGTGAAAACGGTAGCAATCGTTTTCCAAAACGGCGGTCGCGTCGGGAGAAAAGGTTTCTTGCAACATGCGGTACAGCAATTCGGCGGCGGTGCTTTCCAAGGCGGAGGAAAGAGGGTATTTCCGCGAAAGATCCGCGTAAGAAACGGTCGTTTCTCCTTTTTCAAAAGCAAAAGTCAACCCGTTTAAGTTTTCGGGTGAGGTAAGCGTTACGCGAGTGCCGCCCGAAGAATCGATTTGCCCGTTGCCTTCGTAACATTCGTTATAATAGGTCATGGAAAAGGCAAAGGCGATCCCGGTAGTCTGCACCGATACCGTGCGTGCGCTTTTTCCGCAAGCGGAAAGACCGAACAATCCTAACAAACAAAGGGCAATCATTCTTTTCAAAACGCAGACCTACTTTCCGAGTTCCTCCACCAGATCGCTCGCCAACAATCCACGTTCGCCGTGCTTGGCACAGGCGCGGTCTCCCGCTTCGCCGTGCAGGAAAACGGCCGCTTTCGCCGCTTCTTCGGGGGAAACGCCTTGCGCCAACAGGGAAACCAAAATACCGGCTAAGACGTCGCCGCTTCCGCCTTTGGCCATGCCGGGATTGCCGGTCAGGTTGAAGAAGACCCGTCCTTCGGGTGTGGCGACGACGGTATTTGCGCCTTTCAGGATCACCATACAACCGTGACGGACGGCAAAGCGGGAAGCGTACCCCACCCGGTTGGCTTCGATTTCGGATACCGAAGAGGCGCACAAACGCGCCATTTCTCCCGGATGAGGCGTGAGTAGGAGAGGAACTTTGCATGTTCTAATCCACTCTATGCGCGAGGACAGGATGTTTATGCCATCCGCGTCGATGACGACCGGAACTTTGGCGTTTTTCAAAATGTCTTGCAAGAGGGAAGCGACAGCATCGTTTTGGCGGCATCCGCACCCAAACAGAACCGCAGACGCCTTTTCCAATACGGCGGGGAAAGCGAGATGTTCAGCCGACAGCGTTCCCTCCGGCGTGGCGGGAACCGGCAGACAAACCGCTTCGGGGACCGAGGCGGTAAAGGGTGCGTAAACCGAATCGCATAAAACCGCTTTCACGATCCCCGCACCGCTTCTTAAAGCCGCTTTGGCGGCGAGTATCGCGGCGCCCGCCATGCCGTAACTTCCGCAGAAAAGCAGAGCGGTCCCAAACGTTCCCTTGTGGCTGTTGTGCGCTCTTTTTTCAAAGCGGGGAGGTTCGACGGTCTCGTAGAGCGCCTCTGTGATCGGCACGCCGATGGACGCCACAACGGTTTTCCCACAGAAATCGGATGCCGGCGGTAAGAGCAAGCCGGGTTTTAAAGCAATAAACGTGACGGTCAGATCCGCCTTGATCGCGCACCCGCAAACCGATCCGCTGTCGGCGTCAATGCCGCTTGGCACATCGACCGACACGGTCAAGACCGACGAGGCATTGACGGTTTGAATGACTTCGGCGGCACGGCCGGTGACGTCTCTTGTAAGACCGATGCCGAAAAGGGCGTCCACCACGATGTCCTGCCCGGAAAGATCCAACCGTTCTGACTTTCGGCAGAGGTGTAACCGCTCCGCGTAATAACGCGCCTGCTCGGTCGCAGGTTCGCCAAGCGGAGCATACACCGTCACTTGCGCGCCGTGTTCCGCCAGTTTTTCGGCGATCACATAACCGTCGCCGCCGTTGTTGCCTTTGCCACAGATCACGGTCACCCGCTTGCCGGAAATATCGGTGGCAAGCATGATTTGTTCCGCCGCCGCGCCGCCGGCGCGCGCCATCAGTTCCTGAAACGAAGAAATGCCGCTGTTCACGGCATTTTCCTCGGCGGCTTTGATTTGTGCTTGACTTAAAATCTTCACAATGACCGCTCCTCTTTATTGAAACGCATGGTTGGCAAGGAATTTCGGAATAAACTTCACGATCGCGCCGCGGATCCGTTCATCAGGTGCGAAGACCAAAAAAACAGAACCTTTTCCTTCGCTCTCGGCAACCATAAGATAAGCGTCCGGGTCGTTTAGATTACAGGCCACGGTCAAATCTTTACTGTTGATAGAGTTTAACTGTGCGGATTGAAATTTCTCCAACCGCGAAACGGCTTGCAGTTCAAAGGAAAGAACCCGTTTGCGGGAACTTTTACTGACGATCTTATCAACGTCCATCGTGCCGTTGGTAATGATGTATTCGTATTCTATGCTGAACCGTCCGGTCAATTTGTACGTTCCGTAAAAAATACCGCAAACCAGCAACAACGCAATGGCAGGACTGAATGACAGCCCCAACAACAGGATAAATGCGGCAAGCAACACTGCCAGAAGCCAAATTCCTATCACGGCGAAAAGCGTTTTCTCGGTTTTTCGGATCGCGACAATTTGTTCAAAAAAGGTATCCATTAGCAATTTTCCTCCAAAAGAATTACTCTTATTATAAACGGTTTTCAAAAAACTTGCAATCTTTTTATCGGGAGAGCCTGCGCGGCAACCATTTTAAGAAACGGGGCGGGATTTTGATCGGGTTTCGTTTCAAAAGTTTTACAATAAAATATCCGCACAACAGGGCGTTTAAGAGAAGCAAAACAGCACTGCCTTCCAATCCGTCAGAGCCGCCCGAAAGCCAGGCTTTTCCGCTGAGAATGATAGAAAACAGGGTGGGGTTGCCGACGAAATCGATCGTACCGAGCAAAAGAGATCCTGCCAGCCGATAGGAAAACCCTGCCAGTATGGACGGATATAGAGAACCGGTATATTCTACCAGCAGGCAAAGTAACAGGTTGAAAAGCAGTCCGTTGAGCAGGCAGATCCGGCTTTCCGAAAACAGCGTGGCATGCAAAGAGAGATAGAGCACCGAAAGAAGTATCGCGGTGACCGCGAAGTTGCAAAACTTTCGGTATAAACGGAACAAGTATCCGTGCAGTAAAAGTTCCGTGACCGTGGCGTTCAAAAGCAGGGCCGCCATCCAAAGAAAGATTTGCCCGAAACTTTGCCGTGTACCAAACGAAAGACGGTGCAGGACTTTCAGAATCGCACAAGTCAGCAGGAGCGGCAACGCGCCGCAGGCAAAACCGGCAAGCAGGGAACGCCATTTTGGCTTCCAGGGGAAAAAAGGCAACTGTCTTCGTTCCGCCAACAGATAAAAGATCAGCGTTAAGATTGCTAAAACCAGGAGAGAGCGTCCTTCCGTGAAAAAGGCGATCCGTGCGGCGGAACCTTTGGTAAGGACAGGGAGAAAGTGCAAAATGATAACAGCAACGTCAAAAAAGAAGAACGTTTTATAAATACATACAAAGAAGTTTTTCAAATCGATCACCTTAGTACCCATTATAATATACTTTCCGGCAGATGGCAATCTTTTTTATCAGGAGGCAAAAAAATGTTGCAGATCCATCCGATCCCGCCGCTTTTCGATCGGGATTCCAGGGTTTTGATTTTAGGAAGTTTTCCTTCGGTGAAATCGCGGGAGCAGACTTTCTTTTACGGACATCCGCAAAATCGCTTTTGGCGGGTGATCGCCGCACTTTTCGAGGAGCCGGTGCCGCAAAATGTCGAAGAGAAAAGAGCACTTGCTTTGCGCCATCATGTGGCAATGTGGGATGTGATCGCCCGGTGTGACATCGAAGGCTCGTCCGACGCGAGTATCCGGAATGTTCAGCCGAATGACGTATCCCCCATTTTGTCCGCTGGCCCGATCCGACAGATTTTTGTTAACGGGAAAACCGCTGAACGGTTTTACCGCCGTTATCTGGAGAAACAGACGGGACGGACGGCGATTTGCCTGCCCTCGACCAGCCCTGCCAACGCCGCCTTTACCATGGATCGCCTTTTACGCGAATGGGCGGCGGTCAAAGAAGCGGTTGAAAGAGAACCGTTTGGGTCAGAATGATTGCCGCAATCAAAAAACGCCGCTTGACTTTTTAAGTCGGGCGGCGCTTTTTCAAAGTTCTTTTTTTAAGAAAGCAATGCGCGGTCGTTGGCAAATTCCGTTCCGCTGGATTTGGTAAAGGCCGCCAGCAGATCGTCGACGGTGAGTTTTTTCTTTTCTTCGCCGGCGATATCTAAAATAATGCGGCCGTTGTTCATCATGATCAAACGGTTTCCGTGAGCGATCGCGTCCTTCATGTTATGGGTGACCATCATGGCGGTCAGGTGTTCTTCCGCAATGAATTTGTCCGAAAGCGCCAGCACTTTGGCGGCGGTTTTGGGGTCGAGAGCCGCGGTATGCTCATCGAGCAACAGCAATTTCGGTTTTTTCATGACCGCCATCAAAAGGGTCAGGGCTTGGCGTTGTCCGCCCGACAGAAGACCGACTTTGGCGGAAAGACGGTCTTCCAAGCCCAATTCCAATTCGGCTAATATTTCGCGAAAATGCTTGCGCTCCGCAGAATGGAGCGCCCATTTTAAGGTTCTTCTTTGACCGCGCCTTGCCGCCAAAGCCAAATTTTCTTCGATCCACATATCGGCGGCGGTTCCCATCATGGGATCCTGGAAAACACGGCCTAAAAACTTGGCGCGTTTATGCTCCGGCAAGCGGGTAACATCGATCCCGTCGATCAGGATACTTCCGCTGTCCACCGGGTAAACGCCTGCCACCATGTTCAGCATGGTGGACTTTCCCGCGCCGTTTCCGCCGATGACCGTCACAAAATCCCCGTCGTTCAAGGTCAGATTAAGCCCGTTCAGCGCACGCTTTTCGTTGATGGTTCCGGGGTTAAAGGTTTTATAAACATTTTTGATTTCAAGCATGATCGGAACCCTCCTCGACAGTCTTAATACGGGATTCGGACAGTTTCTTCTTCCAATACGGGATGCCCAGGAAAATGGCGACCACGATGGCGGAAAACAGTTTCAGGTCGTTGGCGTTCAGCCCCAGCCACAACACAAAGGTAATGACGATGTAGTAAATCACACCGCCGCAAATAGCACCTAACAACTTGAGCGCAAAGTTTTTGAAAATCTTTCCGAACAGCACTTCCCCGATGATGACCGAGGCCAATCCGATCACGATGGCGCCCTGTCCCATTTTGACATCGGCAAATCCCTGATACTGTGAAAGCAGAGCGCCGGCAAGCGCCACGATGCCGTTTGACAGAATAAACCCGATGATCTTGTTGTTGGCAGTGTTGATGCCGTTAGCGCGCGCCATGGCTTGATTGCAGCCGGTTGCACGCAAGGAATGTCCGAGTTCGGTGCCGAAAAACCAATACAAAACCGCAATGATGAAAAACGCAAACAAACCGCCCACCAAAACCGCCATGGGAATGTTGCGCAAGGAAATCAAGAGTTTGAATTTTTGTACCGAAAGGGGAAGATTGGCTTTTCCGTCGGAAATGCGCAAATTCACGGAATAGAGTGCGATTTGCGTCAGGATCCCGGCCAGAATGGCGGGAATTCCGAATTTGGTGTGGAGCAATCCGGTGGCCAAACCCGCCGCACAGCCGACGAAGAAGGCAAGCAGGCAAGCCAGATAAATATTCATACCGCTTGTGGCGCAGACGACCAGAACCATTCCGCCAGATGCGAAGGAGCCGTCGACCGTCAAATCGGCAAGATCCAAGATTTTATAAGTAATGTAAAGGCCGACCGCCATAATGCCCCAAACGATTCCTTGCGCCACGGCGCCGGGAAAAGAACCGAACAAAGCAAAAAGGGAAGCGATAAAGGGTGGCATGTTACAGTTTCATTCCTTTCAAGGAGAGGTTAAAAGACGAATAAGCGATAAGGCGCAGAACGCCTTATCGCTATTGCACAGGAAAAAAGGTGTGGCGTTATTCCGCCGCTTCGCTCATGTCGATGGCTTCATATCCCGCGGGGATAGTAACACCCAGTTTTTCACAGCGGGAAGCGACATATTGCTTGGTCAATTCGGAAGCGTAACCGATTTCGATTTCGCCCGGATTTTTGCCGTTGGCAAGAATGTCGTAAGCCAGCAAACCGGCTTCATAGCCGATGCTGTAATAATCAATGGAGAGAGTCGCGATTCCGCAGCCTTTGCAGATATTGGCTTCGCCCGCAATGATCGGGATACCGGCGGGATCCGCAATATTGTTGATGATTTCGGTATTGGAAGCCATGGTATTGTCGGTGGGGATATAGATGGCGTCCATGTCCGCACAAGCGGAGGTCACGACCTGCGCGATATCATTGGAATCGGCGCTGGTGTATTCTTTGATTTCAAATCCCAATTCCGTCAGAGCCTTGCCGACTTCGACGGCTTGGTATTTGGAATTGGCTTCACCGGAATTGTAGAGGATACCGACTTTTTTAGCGTTCGGCAACAATTCTTTGAACATGTTGGCTTGGTCGCCCAAAGGAGCCAGGTCCGAGGTGCCGGTGATGTTCATACCGGTCTTGCCTGTCCAGTTGTCAATGGACAAAGCGGAAGCGTAATCGGTAATGGAGGTCGCCACGATCGGGATTTCGTTGGTTGCCGAAGCGGCGGCTTGCAGAGCGGGAGTCGCATTGGCCATGATCAGATCGGCTTTCGCGGAAACAAACGAATTCACGATGGTGGAGCAGGTAGCGGGTTCGCCCGCGGCGATTTGCAGATCAAATTCCACATCGTCGCCCAACTTTTCTTTCAGAGCGTCCTGGAAGCCCTTGGTGGCTTGATCGAGCGCGTCATGCTGAATGAGTTGGCAAATGCCGACTTTGTACTTGGCGGTTGATTGTCCGCAACCGCACAGGCAGAAGCCCAGTGTGAATACAAGGACAAGCGCGAGAACACAGGTAATGATTTTCTTCATGGTTTTTTCTCCTTACATCGGATAAAATCAAAGCGTCGGTCAAAAAAGCGACCGCGTTTTCATCCATAATATAACACTTTAAAGTGTTAAAGTCAAGGCTTTTTGAAAATTATAGTGGAAATTTTCGGAAAAGTGCGTTATAATAGAGTCGATATTAGAAAGTGTATTTGAGGAACGGGAACGAACATGCGAATTGTTATCAAGGTCGGAACCACTACATTGGCGCACAAATCGGGGCTTTTGAACATCCGCCGGGTGGAGGAACTCTGTAAGGTCATGAGCGATTTGAAAAACGCGGGAAATGAAATTATTTTGGTTTCTTCCGGCGCGATCGGCATGGGCGTCGGGAAATTGTCTCTTTCGGGCCGGCCGGAGGATATTCCCACCACACAGGCGGCGGCGGCGGTCGGTCAGTGCGAGTTGATGTACACCTATGACCGTCTGTTTTCCGAATATAATCATACCGTGGCGCAAATTTTAATTACCGGGGAAGATACCGAAGACGAAAAACGCCGCGGGAATTTTGTGAATACCGTGCGTCGACTGTTGGAACTTAACGCGCTTCCTATTATTAACGAAAACGATTCGATCGCCACCGAGGAACTGGTCATCGGGGATAACGATACACTGGGTGCGATCGCGGCGACGGCGTTGGACGCGGAGTTGTTGATTATTCTATCCGATATTAACGGCTTATATACCGCGGATCCGCGGAAAAACCCGGACGCGGTCCTTTTAAAACGGGTGACGGAAATTACTTCCGATATTGAAAAAATGACCGGCGGCGCGGGAAGTCGGCTCGGCACCGGAGGGATGACGACCAAACTGAACGCTGCGCGGATCGCCATGGCCGCCGGGATCGATATGGTGATCGCCAACGGTTCCGATCCGAAGATTTTATATGATATTATAGCGGGTAAAGAGGTCGGCACCAGGTTTACGGGAGGACGAAAACAGGCATGAGAACGACCGAAGAACTCTTAAAAAACGCGAAACAGATCGCCAATCGGCCGCCGCTTTCGACCGCCTGCAAAAAACAAGGGTTGCTTTTTATGGCGGACGCGCTGTGGGCGGCAAAAGAGGAAATTTTAACCGCAAATGCGCAGGATGTGGAAAAAGCGCGGGAGCATATCGGGGACGTGATGATCGACCGTCTGCGGTTGGATGAAAGCCGCTTGGCAGGCATGACCGAGGGAATGAAAGCAGTCGCGGAATTGCCTGATCCGGTGGGACGGGTACTGGAAGAAACGGTTCGTCCAAACGGACTTCAAATTCGAAAAATAGCGGTTCCGTTCGGGGTGGTCGCAATTATTTATGAAAGCCGCCCGAACGTGACGTCTGACGCGGCGGCACTGGCTTTTCAAAGCGGCAATGTTTGCGTGCTGAAGAGCGGATCGGACGCGTTTTTCAGCGCGTCAGCGATTGTGAAGGCTTTGCGGCGCGGTTTGGCACAAGCCGACGTCGCGGAAGACTATGTCAACTTGGTAGAAGAACCCACGCGCGAAGCGGCAGGGAAACTGATGACGGCGCAGGGGCTGGTGGATCTCTTGATCCCGCGCGGCGGAAAAGGGTTGATCCGTGCTTGCGTGGAAAACGCGAAAGTGCCGATCATCGAAACAGGAACAGGGATTTGCCATGTTTATATTGACCGTGCGGCAGATCTTGAAAAGGCGCTTAACATTACCGATAACGCCAAAACCAGCCGTCCTTCGGTCTGCAACGCGGCGGAGGTTTGCTTGGTTCACCGGGACATCGCACCGACCTTTTTGCCGCGTTTGGCGGAACGGTTTGACGGGCGTGTGGAAATCCGGGGCGACGAGGAAGTTTGCCGTCTTATCAAGGCACGTCCGGCGGGGGAAACCGATTTCGATACCGAGTTTTTAGACCGGATCATGGCGGTCGCGGTGGTCGACAGCGTGGAGCAGGCGACGGCGCATATCGCCCGCCATTCCACTCATCACAGCGAAAGTATTGTGACGGAAGATCCGGCGGCGGCGGAGATTTTTACCTCGCGGGTCGATTCGGCGGCGGTTTATGTCAACGCTTCCACCCGGTTTACCGACGGCGGTGAATTCGGCTTGGGCTGCGAAATGGGAATTTCCACACAAAAACTCCACGCCAGAGGACCGATGGGGTTACGGGAATTAACCACGTATCGTTATATTATTACAGGAAACGGACAAATCCGGTAAAGGAGGATTTCCATGGCAACATTCAAGTTTGGATTTATCGGCGTCGGCACCATGGGCGGCGCCTTGGCGCGCGCGGTGCGCAAAGCGGCAAACGGCGAGGAGATCATCGTCAATGACCGCAGTACCGCCAAAGCCGAAGCGGTAGCGCGTGAATTGGGGTGCGTTGTCGGTTCCGGCTGTGAGGTGGCGCGGAACGCGCAGTTCATCTTTTTGGGCGTGAAACCGCAGGTGATGAAAGAAATGCTCAGCGATATCACCGAGGTTTTAACCGCGCGAACCGACCGGTTTGTGTTGGTTTCCATGGCGGCGGGAGTTTCCATTCGGGCGATCCGGGAGATGATCAAGGCGAACGTGCCGATCATTCGCATCATGCCCAATACGCCTGTCGCGGTGGGGGAAGGATTGATCCAATACGCCGCTTCCGACGAGGTGTTTATGGATGAGATCGGCGCCTTTTCCAACGCTTTGCGTTGCGCGGGAACCGTGGATCGGATCGAGGAAAACCTGATCGACGCCGGCTGTGCCGTAGCCGGATGCGGACCGGCGTATGTCTATCTGTTTGCGGAGGCGTTGGCGGACGGGGCGGTCGCTTGCGGACTGCCGCGTGCCAAAGCACTGGAATACGCGGCGCGAACGCTGTACGGCTCGGCGGCCATGATGCTTTCGACCGATCAGCATCCCGCCGAGTTAAAGGACGCGGTATGCAGTCCGGGCGGAACGACCATCGAAGGGGTTCACGCGTTGGAACAGGCGGGNNGAACAGGCGGGTTTTCGCGGCGCGGTGATGGACGCGGTCAAAGCCGCGTATGAAAAATCGCTTCATTTATAAAAAGCGGCCGCAGAGCCGAAAGATATTATCACGAAAAAAGGGGATTTTTATATGAGTAAAGAAAAATACGCTCTTTGGTGTGAAAAGGCCGTCGGGGATCTCGATCTGGTGGAAGAACTAAGCCGGATGGCAGGAAACGAAGAAGCCATCTCCGACGCGTTCTATAAGGATTTGGAATTCGGCACGGGCGGACTTCGCGGCATCATCGGCGCCGGGACGAACCGTATGAATATTTACACCGTGGGCAAAGCGTCGCAAGGATTGGCGGCTTATGTCAATTCCGTGACCGAAAACGGCAGGATCGCAATCGCTTACGACAGCCGGATCAAATCCGATTTGTTTGCCAAAACGGCAGCGTCGGTGTTCGCAGCCAACGGCATTAAAGTTTTTCTTTACAAAGAATTGATGCCCACGCCGATGCTCTCTTTCGCGGTGCGTGCGCTGCATTGCAANNTGCGCTGCATTGCAACGCGGGCGTGGTGGTGACCGCCAGTCATAATCCTTCGAAATACAACGGCTACAAGGCCTACGGACCGGACGGCTGTCAGTTAGGACTGGAAGCGGCGGATTATGTCCTTTCTATCATGAATCAGGTGGATCTCTTCAGCGGCGTCAAAACGGTCGATTTTGAGAAAGCCTTACAAGAGGGAACGATCACGTATATTGAACAGGATCTGATCGACGATTATCTCGATCATGTGCTGGCTTGCAGAGTCGCTCCCGAAGCGGACGTTGCTTCGCTGAATGTCATTTATACGCCTTTGCACGGCAGCGGTAACAAGCCGGTGCAGAGTATTCTGAAACGGATCGGTGTGGAAAAGGTGACCGTGGTCAAAGAGCAGGAACTGCCCGACGGCAACTTCCCCACGGCGCCGTACCCCAATCCCGAGATCCGGCAGGCGTTTGAATGTGCCTTGCGTTTGGCAAAAGAGGTTCAGCCCGATTTGTTACTGGCGACCGACCCCGATTGCGACCGCGTGGGGATCGCTGTGAAAAACGGTGACGATTACACCTTGCTCAGCGGAAATGACGTCGGCGCTTTACTGCTTAATTTTGTGCTGTCCAGAAGAAAAGAAAACGGCACTTTACCGGAAAAACCGATGGTGGTCAAAACCATTGTGTCGACGGAGATCTGCCGCAAGATCGCGGAACATTACGGATGTGAAATGGTGGATGTGCTGACCGGCTTTAAGTTTATCGGTGAGCAAATCACCAAACTGGAAGCCGAAGGGCAGGAAAACCGCTTTGTATTCGGTTTTGAGGAAAGTTACGGCTATTTGGGCGGCACATATGTGCGGGATAAAGACGCAGTGATCGGCTCCATGCTGATTTGCGAAATGGTTGCTTTTTATAAGGCGCAGGGCAAAACGTTACTGGATGTGTTAGACGGTCTTTATCAGCAATACGGCTACTATTTCTGCGGGCAGAAGAGTTTCACCTGCGAAGGGGAAAGCGGTATGAAGCATATCGCCGAAATCATGAGCACCCTGCGTGTAAACGGTCCGGCGGAGATAAACGGAGAAACGGTCATCAAAGCGGACGACTATCAGAACTCTGTCAGCCGCAACGCCCTGACCGGCGAGGAAACCGTGATCACCCTGCCGAAATCCAATGTGCTGTGCTATTCTTTAGCGGACGGCAGTTCTCTGATCGTCCGTCCGTCGGGAACCGAACCGAAGATCAAATTGTACATCAGCGCTGTGGGCAAAACCAAAGAAGAAGCGGCTCAAAAACTGGACCAAATCGCGCAAAGCGGAACGGTTTTACTCGGTTTTTAAAGAATCACCATAAAGAATCACAATCAAATAACGGCTGTCACCATTCCATTCCGGAACGGCGACAGCCGTTTTTTACGGTTCCTTCAGGCGTGGAAACAATTGCCCGGTCAAACGGGGAAAAAGCAGATTATAAAATCTCGCTCAACAAAGGCGTTTCGTTTTCTTTCAGGGCATATTCTTCGGATGTGGTGATAATGTCCTTGTCTTTGGAGAAAACAATACGCAATTCGGCAGGAAAAAAGTTTTTTTGTTTCATATCATCACTCCTTGCTAAAATAGGCGATTGCTTTTTGATTATAATCGTATAACGCGGTTAAAACGGCTTGCAGGATTTTGTCTGAACTGTACAGCGCCGAATAGATATAAGATCCGATGTTAAAGACGAAGTCGGTTTCGCCAAAAGTGAGCGTGATATCATCGGTAAGATGGCCGGCGGCAATTCCGGGGATTTCATAAATCACATAATTCGCGCGTGATTCCGGTGAAATGATGATATCGCCATGAGAAACCACAGTGTCTGCAAACTTGCTTGGATCGGTGACGCGAAAGAAAAGACGGTAAGCGGTTTCCGTTTCCAACAGCAGCGAAGAACCGGCAAAATGCAGGCCGTAATCGGCAAAATCGGCGGCGGCGTGGGGGCGGTTGGGAAGATTGCTGACATCTACTTGCTTTAAATCATAGGAAAGCCCTGTATCGGCTGAAAAATCTGTTTTATAAGCGAATTGCTCTTGTGTTTTAGCACCGTAAATGAGCATGGATCTCATCATCGCCTGTAATTCGGGCAATTTGTCCATGGAATCGAATTCACCGTTTTCATTTTGGATGATTCGCCGCGCGTAGTTCGCCACCGAATAGGTGTCGGTAGCGATCAATTCGCCGTTTACTTTGAAATTCAAGGTGCACTTTTCGTTCATGCTTTTTGCGGGGGTGCTGCAGAGGATCTTGTAATATGTTTCACCGCTGATATTCACGGTGGGAAAAGCCGAAAGCGAAAGG
>LXOW01432094.1_pt1 | contig 15343 bp, 11 predicted proteins | sample 1368591 | NCBI WGS metagenome assembly LXOW01 (sample SAMN04884650, study PRJNA319009) | bovine gut metagenome | isolation source: Cow rumen | host: Bos taurus | place: Italy: Legnaro (PD) | collected 2014-07-09 | reverse complement strand
CGGGTCTCCGTGATACGGGCATCGCCATTATGACTCAGCACAACCCTGATATCCAACTTATGCAGTTGGGGCCGCGCAAAAAGACTTGTTGCTGATGCAAGCACCAGCAACAAGATGATTTTACTTCTTGAATGCCTCATCGAGGTTGGGGTATTGTTTCTTTTCCTCGCTGTCAACTTTCAGATAGTCCTTCTGGTCGAAGTGGAGCATGGAAGCCACGATGCTCGACGGCCACTGGCGCACCATACGGTTCATCTTCGTGGCGGTGTCGTTGTAGACCATACGCGACATACGTACATTCTCCTCATACTGCTTCATGCCCTCCTGCGCCTCGCGATAGAGGTCGCTGGCCTTCAGTTCGGGATAGCGCTCGAACACCACGTTCAGACGACCCATCATCTGTCCGAGCAGGTCGGTCTGCTGATTGATGCTCTCCGGTGTAGCGGGCAGATTGCCATTACCAAGATTGCCACCACGGGCCTGAACAGCCTGGATGATGGTTTCCGACTCGTGCTTGGCGTACTGGGCAGCCGTCTTGGCGAGGGCTATCACAGCATCGAAACGGGAGTTGAGCTGAACCTCGATCTGGCTCAGGGCATTCTTACACAACTCGTCGAGATTGACCAGCGAACGCTGGGTGGAGATGAAATAACCTCCGACAATCACCACAAGGGCGATGATAACTAATACTACTGACATTGAATAATTTAAATTTAAAGGGGTTGATTATTTCTTTACCTCGAAAGGCTTGGTACTAAGCGTCAAGTCAGGATAACCGGCATTGGTCATCTTGACAATCACATCCTTTTGGTCAGCAAGGAACGTAATCTTACCATCTGCAACGGTATAGTCTTTGTCGGCCTCCAGGATCGCATCGCCAGCAGTCACGGCAAAAACAGTGGCCTGAGCCTCAGCCTCCATACCCTTGGCAGAAGCCTGAGCGGAGAGGTCGAGCACGGCACCCTCTGGAGCAACCTCCATATCGGCCTGAGGCTGATAGTGGAACTGCTTCTTCTTGGAAGAGGTATTCATGCCTTCGGGCAGAGCCGGCATGGTAGCGAGGGTCATGTTGTTGTTGTCGAAATAGAACTGCTTGGTGACATTGGGCACCTTCACGCTGGTGAGCTCGTTGTTGTTGACATAGACATTAGTGAGCTTATCCGACGGGATGTCGAGGTCGCCCTTGATCTTATTAAATCTCACATCGAACCATTTCACTGCTGGCATAGCGGCGGGATCGATGGCCTCCAGTTCGTTGTAGCTGGCATTGAAGGTTCCGAGTTTCTCATAAGCGGCAGCCAGTTTGATCTCCTTAATCTTATTATATTGTACGTAGACGCCCTCAAGCTTGGTGTTGTTGGTGAGGTCGAGGCTGGCCAGCACACCTGAACCATTGGCTGTTCCCTGCAGTGACAGATAGGTCAGCTCAGGATTCTTGCTCACATCGATGCTCTCTAACTGGGGGGCTGCTGTCATATTGTTGATGGTCAGCGAAGTCAGTGTGGGCACCTTCGAGACATCGACCTTCTTCACAGGGCTGTTGTTGAAGCTGAACTGTGTGAGGTTGGGCAGCTCTGGCAACTCGATGGCCTCAGCAGCTGCACCTGTAATGCTGATCTGAACAACATTGGCCAATTTGGGCTGGTCGAAAGCCGTGGGCAGCAGGTTGCCACTGATCGTCAGATACCAGATGTCGCTCTTACCATAGACCTTAACTGTACCATCGCCTGCGACAGCACCCTTGAACTCAGTGGTGCGCGTATGGGTAGTACCCTCCTTGGTCTTTCCCTCGTCGTCCTTTACACCGCCGTTCTCGTTACCGACGGAGTCTGCCACAATCACGCCATCGCCGAAGTCGACGCCATAGATATCGAAACTGTCATAGACACCCAGGCCGAGGGTTACCTCAGCACCTACCTCACCCTGGAAGGTAGCCACCAAGTCGGTCTTATAGGTCTGACCATCCAACTCTATGACAACAGAAGGATCATCGACAGCGTTGTCGATACGTGAACACGAATAAGTCATTGCCGCAAAAAGCAGCACAGCACCGAAGTAGGATAAATTCTTCATTCTTTCTATTTTTTAAGTTAATAATAATGCGGAATGGGGGCAAAGTTACAAAAAACTTCGGAAAAACACAATTATTTTTGGTGGTTTTATTATTTTTTTTTAATTTTGTACCCAAACTATGTAATTTATGGTATATAAAAAGCTGCTATCCTGTCTACTTTTCCTGTTGTCTGTTGTGAGTGCCATGGCTCAAACAACTGTGAAAGGTACCGTCACCGACTCCAAAGGAGAACCCATGTACGGCGTAACCATTACAGTGAAAAACGGTATTCACCATGCGTTGACCGATCTGAATGGTAATTTCTCGATTGTTGCCGAGGAGGGTGCCGTGCTCCAGTTCCGCTTCATCGGCATGGAACCCTATCAGGTCGCTGTGAAGAAAGGACAAACGAACATCAACGTGAAGATGAACGAACAAACCACGCAGTTGGCTGAGACCGTCGTCATCTCCACAGGTTACCAGAAACTGAGCCGGGAACGCTCGACAGCCGCCTTCGGCCACGTGGACTCCACGAAGCTGAACCGCGTGATGCACAAGGACATCATGTCGGCCCTCGAGGGTCAGGTGGCTGGTCTGCGCATGGAGATCAATCCCAATACCGGCGAGAACAACCCAATCCTGCGTGGTGTGGGCACCTTCTCCACCAGCGTCGGCACACAGCCGCTAATCGTGGTCGACGACATGGCCACCAACATGACGCTCAACGAGATCAATCCCTACGACGTGGAGTCGGTGACGGTGCTGAAGGATGCCGCTGCCGCCTCGATCTACGGTGCCTTGGCTGCCAACGGTGTGATCGTCGTGACCACCAAGCAGGGCAAGGGCGAGAAGGTGAAAGTGAACGTGAATGCCGATTGGTATATCTCGACGAAACCCAATTTCGACGGAATGCACTATGCCTCGACTACCGACATCATCGACTACGAGACGGCCGTCTATCAGGCGCGTGTCAAGAATAGCGGTAGTGTGAAGACACTTTTCGACACCTATAACGCCAATTACTATTCCCCCCTCTACCAGCTCTATCGTGACCAGGCGGAAGGACGCATCTCACAGTCGGAGGTGGATCAGACGCTGAGCCAGTGGCGGCAGAACGACTTCTATGAGCAATACCGCGACCTGGCCTGGCGCACGGCTGTCACCCAGCGGTATAACATCTCGCTCTCGCAGAGCAGCAAACAGTCGAGCCATTTCGCCTCGTTCAACTACGAGCACGACAAGAACCGTGCGAAGAACGACAACAGCGATGCCTTCTCGCTGTATGTGAAGAGCAGTTTCAATCTCTCGAAGTGGCTCACGGCGAAGCTGGGTGTCGACGGGCGGTTTACGAATGCCACAAAGCCCGACAACGCCTATGTGAACTACAATATGCAGGAGCGTTATGCCCGCATTGTCGACGAACAGGGCAACTTGGTCTATACCCCTTATGTCAATGTCAGCGGCTATGCCGGCAGTGCCACCAACCTGTCGCAGATACGCGCGGTGGAAGCCACGGGCAATGAGGAACTGGTGCCCTTTACGTTTAATGTGCTGGAGTCGCTCGACGAGAGCCTGACCAAGAGCCGCAACGTGCGTCTGCGTCCGTTTGTGAATCTCGAAGCCAAGTTCCTGAAGTGGTTCAAGTATACCGTCATGTTCCAGTACGAGTGGGCACAGACGCGTAGCGAGGTGTACGACGAAGCCTCGACCTATATGATGCGTATGACGCACAATGCCTTCATCGACCAGAATGGCGAATGCCTGCTGGCAGATGGCGGACGCTACCGTCAGAGCACCAACAACTCGCGGCGCTATACCTTCCGTAATCAGCTGAATTACGACCAGAGTTTCCTCGACTCGAAGCATAATGTGAATGCCATCATGGGCTTCGAGCTGCGTGAGAACCGCACGCCACAGAGCATCGAACAGCTGATGTACGGCTACAACGACCAGGCGCTCACCTCCGTCCGCATGGACTGGAACACACTCTACTCGACGGGTTGGGAGAGTCTGGTGTATAACAATACGCAACGCCTCTCCGGACTGGCCACGAGCAAGTCGGAGACCTTCCACCGCTACGCCTCATTTTATGCCAACGTGGGGTATAACTACCTGTACCGTTATAACCTCACAGGTAGTATCCGCTGGGACGAGGCCGACCTCTTCGGACTCGACACCAAGAACCAGCACCATCCCCTTTGGTCGATCGGTGCCGGCTGGAACATCACGGAGGAGAAATTCATGAAGGGCATCTCGTGGCTCGACTTCCTGAAACTGCGCCTGACTTACGGCGTGAATGGTAATGTGGACCAGAGCTCGACCACCTACTTCGTGGCCCGCTACCGTATCGAGAGCAACGACCCCACAAACACCCAGTATCTGCGTTATACCGACGACAACCTGCCCAACCCCAAACTGCGCTGGGAGAAGACCTCGACGTTTAATATCGGCGTCGACTACCGTCTCTTCAACAACCTGCTGAGCGGTTCGCTGGAATTCTATAACCGCGTGGGCGACGACCTGCTGGTACGTAAGTATCTGGATTCGACCCTCGGCACCAGCAACCGTGTGATCAACAACGGTAAGATGCGTAACCAGGGTGTGGAGTTCGTGCTGAATGCCAACGTCATCCGTTCGAAGGACTGGAACCTGACAGCTGGACTGAACGTGGCCTGGAACAACAACAAGATGCTGCGTGTAGACCATGCTTCGACTGACATTGCCTCGAGCTTTATCCTGGCCCCCGCCAATTACTTCATCGAGGGCACTGGCTACAACACCCTTTGGGCCTACCGTCTGAGCAGGGTGGTGAACGGCTATCCCGTCATCCTCGATGCCGATGGCAATGAGATGGCGAAGTTTGATGCCAACGGCGAGCCGACGGAGGTGACAGTATCCTCGACACTGAAGGGCACTGACGCCCTGGTGAATATGGGCAGTCTGATACCCATTTATAACGGCTCGCTCTCGCTCAACCTCCGCTGGAAGGAGCTGGAGCTGAACACACTGTTTGTATTCTCTGGCGGCAACAAGTTGCGTGTGGATGCCACAGACATGAATAGTTACCAGATGACGGACGACCACGTGAACGACCATACCGTGAAACATTTCTACGAGATGTCGACAGAGACGCAACAGTATGCCTCGACCTTCTCGGAGTGGTGGCGCTATTGCGACCAGCAGGTGAAGAGTGCCGACTATATCAAGATGCGCTCCATCAACGTGGCCTATCACTTGCCAGATGCCATCACGAAGAAAATCGGCATCGGCCAGACGCGTCTGACGCTTCAGGTGAACAACCTCTTCTATTGGTCGGCAGCAGGCAACGACATCGATCCTGAGTCGTATTCGCTCAATTCGGGTTCCCGCACCCTCCTACAGCCCAAGACCATCAGCATTGGATTCTCGACAACATTGTAACTTTGAACATTGAACTTTGAGCTTTGAACTTTATGATTACAAAGATATATAAAAAAAGCAGGACATGTTGGTTGGCAGGAGTAATCTCACTCCTCACTCCTCACTCCTCACTCCTCTTTTCAAGTTGTGATAATTACATCGACATCACCCCCAAGGGCGCTATCACCGTCGATTCCACCAGCCAGTATTACGAGCTGATCGTGAATCCCATGCGCTGCTATAACCCCGCTCCCTTCTGGCATCTCACGGACGATGCGTTTGCCAAGGAATCGAATATCCTCGGCTACGAGAACCTGTCGTTCCACGGCATCAACTACACGTTCAATGAGAAGGCCGACCGCACCATCTTGTCTGACAACAACCTCTATGAGAATATGTATGCCTACATCATGCGCTCGAACCTGGTGATCGACAATATCGACGATACACAGGGCGCAGGCGAGGTGAAGGCACTGGCTAAGGCCGAAGCCCGCACCTTCCGTGCCTTCGACCACTTCCTGGCCGTGAATACCTATGCTAAGGCATACGACCCCGCCACAGCGGCACAAGACGGCGGTGTGGCTATCATGGACTACTACACGTTGGAAGATATGCCCGCCAAGGCAACCGTTGCTGAGGTCTACGACTTTATCATCAAGGATCTGGAGGAGTCAGTAGCCCTGTTGCAGGAGAAACCCGTGAATATCTACCACCCGAACCGTGCTTTCGGCTATGCGCTGTTGGCAAAGGTCTATCTGTTCCACCGTGACTGGGAGAAGGCCAAGGCGGCAGCTGAGACAGCACTCAAATCGAACCCGACACTAATCGACTATAATGTCATCAAGGATGCTGGTGGTGTGGCCCGCTATACCAACTATTCCCAGGAGAACAATCCCGAGGTGCTAAGTTACCACTGGATGGGTAGTGGTTGGACCACTGAGCAGGCGACCCTCTATTACTATGGCCTGATCAGCCCTGAACTGAAGGCACTATTTGAGCCGAACGACCTGCGCTACAGCCTGTTCCTAAGAGATACGGGGGCGAGCATCACCAGCTGGTTTGACGCCAATTCAGGCGGTGCCATCTGGACACCCGCCACCACCACCAACCGTTTCACCTATATGTCAGTGGGGCTGCGCACGGCTGAGGTCTATCTGATTCTTGCAGAGGCCAATGCCCGTCTGAACCAGCTGCAGGAGGCCACCACCTATGTCAATCAGCTGCGGGCCAAGCGCCTGAGTGGCAATGAGACTGCCATCCCCACACCAACATCGCAGGTAGAAATGATGAAGACCATCATTGCTGAGCGTCGTAAGGAACTGCTCTTCGGCTTCAACCGCTTCTTCGATCTGAAGCGTTTCAACTTAGAGCCCGAATATGCCAAGACCATCACCCGCGAATATCCGGTGATGAATACCAGCGAGACACGGCCCAAACAGACCTATACCCTGCGGCCTGACTCGCGCCTCTATATCATTCCCTTCCCCCACTCCGCACGCGACAAGAATCCGAATCTAACATTAAATACAGACGAATAATATGAGAAAATTTTACGCAACTGTTTGCCTCGCTATGATGGCAATGACGTCGTTCGCCCAGACGCAGAACGACACCACGTATGTCATGATGGACTTCACCTTGAACCCATGGGGCTACCCCGTTCGTGAAGTGACCAAAGGTTGGGCGCCTGACTATAAAGACTGGGACTCGCCTGGTGCCATTCTTGAAAATACAGATTTCTCATGGCCTGTCAGCGAAGGCTCGGCAGAGAAGGTTAAGGTTACGCTCAATGCCGTTGACCTCGACGAATATGAAAAGGTATCCGTTTATGCCAGCTATGAGCTCAATGATGCGGAGGCAGCACAATTGGGGATTAACGCAGGCTTGACCAAGATGCTCTATACCAATAATGGCACCACCATGCGCTTTGAGGCCCCTCAGGGCTATAAATTCGCGAAGATGGTGTTTTATAACTACCGCAATGCCAACTTCCTGGTGGGCGATGAGTATGAAGAGGCGTTTGAGTATGTCTACAACAACGAAACCTTTAAACAGAATCTGAAAGTGTGGACGCCTGACTCACCCAAAAAGAACCAGTATGATTACGATATATGGGAGGGTGACGAGAAGAACGTCCTGTTCAACTATCCCTACTTCAACGCTGTCTTTGTGAAGATTGACATCCGCCTGGTGTCTGATGGTTCTGCCAATATCACAGAGCTGAAGAAAGACGACAGCGAAAGTCAGATTTATACCCTCGACGGTCGCACTGTCAACAAGTCTGAGGCCCTCCGCAAAGGCCTTTATGTTGGCAACGGAAAGAAGTACGTTGTGAAATAAACATAAATAAAAAGGCAAAACTGCATAATTATTGGTTTTTGTTGTACCTTTGCAGCTATGAAAACAAAGATCAACAACAAAACCGCAAAGAAATTGATAGCCGTCGCGCTGCTCTTGCTGGGGCAGCAGACGGCTTTCGCAGTGAATAACCCTGCTGACACCACGCAGACCAAGCCAGTGCCCTGCGACACTACGGAGACAAAGCATGCCCATTGCGACTCTACCGCTGTGGCGCCGAAAAAGAACAGCTGTTGTGAGGACACGACCATTACCGACCATTCCGACCCCTACCATAAGGTGGTGAAAGAGAAGGGAAGTGTAAGGTATGGTCTGTTTACCGTGCGTCATATCAAGGACGACTGGTATCTCGAAGTGCCCGACTCGCTTTTAGGGCGCATGATGCTTGCCGTCACCCGCTTCACCAGCACGCCACAGGGCTTCAGGATGTTCAGCGGCGAAGAGGTGAACCGTTCTGCCATCTATCTGGAGCAATATGGTCCCAAGGCCATTTTCTTACGAGAGTATGTGCAGTCGCATCTGGCCAAGGCCGACGATCGCATCGCCATCTCCCTGCGACAGTCGACGGCAGACCCCATCATCGTGAAATTTGATGTCATCGGCAGAAATCCGAAGACCAAGGATCAGCTGATCAATATCACGAAGTGGCTGATGTCCGACAATAAGGTGACGAGTTTCACGGCCTCCGATCGCACTCAGATTGGTGTCACTGGCGTTCAGAATGACCGCACCTTCATCGACAGCATCAAGACTTATCCCATCAATCTGGAGATTCAGACGCTGCGCACATACGGCATGAACAGCAGCGCCAGGACGCCAGCCTCAACCACAGGCGCTGTCACATTGGCCCTGAACACCTCGATTGTGATGCTGCCAGAGAAACCCATGCAGCCCCGTTATAATGATAACCGTGTGGGCTATTTCAACAATACGATTACGGAGTTCAGCGATGAACAGCAGACTACCAACCACGAGGCCATCATCTCCCGATATCGTCTGGAGCCGAAAGATCTGAAGGCTTACAAGGCCGGCAAGCTCGTAGAGCCAAAGAAACAGATTGTCTATTATATCGATCCTGCCACCCCGAAGAAATGGGTGAAATACCTCAAGGCCGGTATCGACGACTGGAACGTCGCCTTTGAGGCCGCTGGTTTCAAAAACGCCATTATCGCCAAGGAATTCCCTGAGAACGACACCACAATGTCTGTCGACGATGCCCGTTTCTCCATGATCCGCTATCTGCCCTCAGAGACGGAGAATGCCTATGGTCCGCGTATCGTCGACCCCCGCAGCGGTGAGATTATCGAGGCACATATCTGCTGGTATCACAATGTGATGAACCTGGTGAAGAAGTGGTATATGACCCAGTGCGGCGCGATTGACAAACGAGCACAGACAATGGACTTCCCCGATGAACTGATGGGACAGCTGATCCGCTTTGTCAGCAGCCACGAGGTAGGCCACTCCTTGGGTCTGCGCCATAATATGATTGCCTCGCAAGCCACGCCAGTAGAGAAGCTGCGCGACAAGGCCTGGGTGGAGAAATACGGCCACACGTCAAGCATCATGGACTATGCCCGCTTCAACTACATCGCCCAGCCGGAGGATAAGATCAGCGAGAAAGGTCTCTTCCCACGTATCAACGACTACGACAAGTGGGCCATCAAGTGGGGCTACCAGTACCGTCCGGAGTTCAACGATCCTGCTAAGGAGAAGAAAGCCCTGCGGGCAGAGGTCACCAAGGTGCTGCAAGGCAACCGCCGTCTGTGGTGGAGTGGCGATGAAGGCAGGGGGTTGGATCCACGCAGTCAGACAGAAGACCTTGGCGACAACCAGATGAAAGCCAATGCCCTGGGCATCAAGAACCTGCAACGAGTGATGCAGAATATCCTGAAGTGGACGGCACAGCCCGATGGACAATATGAAGACCTGATCAGCATCCACAGTGCCTGCCGCCAGCAATTCCAGAGATATATAGGACACGTGCAACGCTATCTGGGTGGTAAGTTCACCAACAATGCCCCAGGTGTGGAGCCCAATGCCATTGTGCCCCAAAATTTACAGAAAGAAGCCGTTGCATGGTTGGGCGAGTATGTGCTGAATGCCCCGTTGTGGCTCTATCCGCAAGAGGTGGTATCAAAAACTGGCGTTGACGCTGGTTTTGAGATCCGTAACCAGCAGTTGACACTTATCTCCGTCTTCCTCTCACCCGTCCTGATATTCAATATGCACAATAACGAATTGAGGGCAGCTGATGCCTATCCTGTAGGGGAATATCTCGATGATGTCTTTGCACTGGTATGGAAACCGATTGCCGACAAAGACGAGCGCCAGAATGACTTCCTGCGTCAGCAGCAGCGTGCCTATGTCGAAGCAGTGGGCCGCATCCTCAATCCGACGGCTGAGAGCATCAAGAGCAACGATGCCGTCTTCCGAAGCGATGTCGTCCTCTTTGGCGAACAGCACCTCGACAAGCTGGAGCAATACCTGAAGGGCCAGGCCGACACGCCTCACTATCGCAATCTCCTTCTCCGCATCAAGAAGATCCGCGAGAAATATGAATCCGGCAAACAATAAACAATAAACTATAAACTATAAACTGTAAACTCAAAAAAACGATATGAAAAAGTTCCATTTCATCGCCGTCTTAATCTGCTGCTGCCAACTGGCTGTCGCCCGTGAAACACTGCCCATCAAGGGTACCATCGTCAGTCCCAGTGACAAGCATATCCAGTACACAGGTCGCATCAGTTTCACCAATTCTGAGCGTCCGGCCTTCAACTATCCGGGCACCCAGATCATCGCCGCTTTCGAGGGCACGTCGCTGAAGATGATAGCTAAGCCAGGCAGCGGCTACTATATGGCCCAGATTGATGAATCGGAACCGTTCAAGGTATCGTTTATGGAGAAGAGAGATTCTGTAGTCACCCTCGCCACAGCCCTGCCAGAGGGCCGTCACACCGTCCGTCTGATGTATATCATCGAGGGCTATGAGCTCTATCCGGAGTTCTGGGGCTTTGTGCTCGACAAAGGCAAGACACTGGTGGAGGCACCTGCCCTGCCCTCCAGAAAACTCGAATTCATCGGCAATTCCATCACCTGTGGCTATGGCAACGAAGGGACGAAACCCAACGAAGGCTTCGACTATGCTACAGAGAACCACTACTATAGCTACGCCTCAATAACGGCTCGCGCCCTGAATGCCCAGCACTGGGTGGTGGCCCGTAGCGGCATCGGCGCCTATCGCAACTATGGCGAGGCTAAGACGGGTTCTCCCCGCTCGTGCATGCCCGTACAATATGAATATACAGGTTATGCCTACGACCTGAGGCTACGCGAAGAGCCCACCTTCCTGCGTGAGAAATGGGACTTCAGTCGTTACCAGCCTGATGTGGTGTGCATCAACCTTGGTACCAACGACCTCTCCACACAGCCTTACGACGTCAACCTGCTCAAGCAGGGCTATCAGCGACTGTTGAAGCTGGTGCGCGAACATAATCCGAAGGCTAAGATTGTGTTCCTCTGCGGTTCGATGCTTAACGGCAAGGAACTGGAGATTGCCAAACAACTGCTTGACGAGGTGACAGCCGAGGCTAATAAGGCTGGTGACAAGTCGGTTTATCGCTTCAATTTCACGCCCCAGAACGGCGATCTCGGCTTTGGCAACGACTATCACCCCAGCGACAGGCAGCACGAAAAAATGGCTGCCGAGTTGGCAGCCTTTCTCCGTGCGTTAATGCACTGGTAATGTCGCTTGAGGCTTAACGCTGAGCCAGATCGAAGCCCATAGCTACACGCTCGGCATCCATCACACCTTCCTCGTTGAGGGCAAACTCACGCGCCTGACCGTTCACATCCATACGGATGCTCTTGCCATCCTCTGTGAAGCGGAAGATCTCACGGGTCTGACCATTCTGAGTCATCGACCAGCTGTTCTCAGCCTTGTTATAGGTGAAGAAAGTTACGACGCCGTCAGGTGCGGTCACCTTGTAACCGTCCTTCAAGGTCTTCACAGCATAGATACGACCATCCTGACCTGTTACGTTCTGGGTCTTACCGATGTTGGCAGCCACGGGGTTGTCACCGCTCCAGAACTCGATGGTGTTGAGCACTACCCAGTCTACAAACATCGTGATTGATCCCACGATAGGCATGAGGAAGAAACCAACGATGGCATTGACAAACTTGTTGTTGGTCATGGTTCTCTGCCATTTGGCATACTTGTTAAACAAACTGAACGAACCAATACAGGAGCTGAAAAGACAGCTACCGGCGAGCAGAAAAACTGCTACTTTCAAACTTAACTTTTTCATAATCTTTTGGTTTAAAAAACGGTTGATTGACNNAAGAACCACATTTTTTTTCAGCAGTAGCAAACTTTTCACTATTCACTATTCACTATTCACTAAAAATTTGTACCTTTGCAACCTCAGAAACAGCATTATTCATGAAGATAGGTAACATAGAGTTTGGTCCACGACCCGTTTTCCTCGCACCCATGGAGGATGTGACCGACATCGGCTTCCGACTGCTCTGCAAGCGGTTTGGGGCTTCGATGGTCTATACGGAGTTCGTCAGTGCTGAAGCCTTGATACGCGACGTAAAGTCGACGCAGCAGAAGCTGAACATCAGCGATGAGGAGCGACCTGTTGGTATTCAGATCTACGGACGCGATATCGATGCCATGATCGAGGCGGCGAAGATCGTGGAACAGGCAGGACCTGACCTGATCGACCTGAACTTCGGCTGTCCTGTGAAGAAGGTGGCTGGCAAGGGTGCTGGCGCCGGTATGCTGCAAAACATCCCCAAGATGCTGGAGATTACCCGTAAGGTGGTGGATGCCGTCAAACTGCCTGTTACGGTAAAGACACGCTTAGGTTGGAACCACGAACAACTCATCATCACGGATCTGGCTGAGCAACTGCAGGACTGCGGCATCCAGGCCCTTACGATTCATGGCCGTACGCGCAGTCAAATGTACACAGGTCAAGCTGACTGGACGCTGATTGGCGAGGTGAAGCGCAACCCTCGCATTCATATCCCCATCATTGGCAATGGCGACATAACTTCTGCAGAGGAAGCCCAAGCAGCCTTCGACACCTACGGCGTGGATGCCATTATGATAGGCCGAGCCACCTTCGGGCGCCCCTGGATATTCAAAGAGGTACGCGATTATCTCGACCAGAATCAAGGGGACTGGTCTGTCTGTGCGAAGCCTGCGGAGCACAGCGGCCCTGTCCCCATGATTCTTGACTTCAACGCCAAGCTGGATATCCTCATCGAACAATTGCGTATCAATGTGGCACGTATTGACGAGAAACGCGGTATCCTTCATACCCGCCGTCACCTCGCCGCCACACCGCTGTTCAAAGGCATCCCCAACTTCCGTCAGACACGCATTGCCATGCTCCGCGCAGAGACCATGGACGACCTCTTGGCCATCCTCGAAGACATCCGCACGCAGTTGGCTCCTCAAACCCTATCCTGAAGAAGTCGCGCATACCAACCACGCACACCTTGGATCTTACCGTATGGGAAATGGCAGGCTTTCAGGGCAAGCGTTAGTTTCTTGATGCTCGGCACATCGGTCGTTCTCACATGCTTTCTTAGTTCCTTTTGGATATCCACAGCCAGCATGAAATGCTCCTTGCATCGCTCTGCCGGTTCAAAATACGACAATAGCACCGTCTCCGTCGTCGCCTGGCGACGGTAGTTCTGGTTATGTCGCTCAATGTCTGTCTCCTCGTCCTTTGAGAAGTACCACTGTGACCCGCCCCGCAATTCTGCCACAGCCTGGGCATAGATGGCACGGTAATCAATAGGTGTACTGGTGTCGATGATGCCATTGACCTCGCAGCAGAGGTAACGACGCGAACCCGTAGAGTCATAAAGCGGCTCCATGTCATTGGTGGTGGCTATGAACGAGGCCATACGGGGTAGCAACACATACTGGTCGCTACGCATCTTGCGCGTCTGTACGTTCTTCTCTGTCAGCACACGCTTGATCTTCGCCTGTTCACGGTCGGTCTTGGCATTGTACTCATCGATATTCACTAACAACATCCGGCTCAGCATACGTTCCACCTGCTCAGCATTGTCGAGCTTGATGTCGTCGATGTAATACTCACGCAGACAGGGCGGCAGCAACAACCGGCAGAAGGTTGACTTGTGGGTACCCTGCGCCCCGATAAGGATGGGCACAATGGAATTACCAAACTCATTGGAGAGGTTCAGCCACTGGGCCACCATGGCCAGCATCCAGCAATGAAAATAGTCGGGCCACTGATCGAAACTGGTGGGCACCCGTCGCGCCAGATTACGGATATAGTCGGTCTGACCATCCCATGTTCCGCAATTATTCAGGTAGTCGAGTATAGGACTATAGTCTGGTATCAAGGCACTGCGTATGTATAGCTCTACGTCGATCGACCAGGCCACACCCACTTGTTCCATCTGCTCAATCGCCATCTTGCGGAACTCTCGATCCGTCAACTGCAGCCAGACAGGAGCCTTTTCTTGTGAAATAAATGGCTCCTGCTCGTCAATAAGAGGCATTTCTTGGGCAATACTTGGCTCTTTTCGACAAAACTCCTCTGTCTGCTTCAGCACATTATACCTCAGGTCATAATTATCATTGAAAAACCGCCTGACACCCTCTACAATACGTTGTCGCTCATTCATGGATGAAAAAGTAGTGACGCTCTCATCGTTCTTTTCACCGAAAAGCCACTTTTTGATATGTTTTAATAATGCTTCTATATACATAGTTGTTATACTTTGTTTTTATGTGACCCTTCTGCCCCTCATGCCCCTTGGAGAATCTTAGTCCTTAGACTTTAGGGGGCAGAAGGGTCACGAGGGTCACTTATTTCCTATAATCCTTTATTATAACGCGCGCGCGTTGACGCATCATCCACTTCCGCCACGCTTTCCGCGTGTGCAGTTCGTAGTGGCAATGGCGGCATACACGTCGCCGCGTGCCCGTAGCATACTGTTCAAACTGCTCCTCTGGCAGTTCTCGCCCACAATTCTTGCAAATCATACGCGATAGTTTTTAATCGCCAGATGGCGGTTCTCCTTCGGATCAAGACACACAGAGCAATGCAGCCACATCGCCCCTCGCTTGTTAAACTCGAACAGCAGTTGGTCGAAGTCCACGTTCTTCTGGATAAACATGAAGTACTCCTTACCCTGTTCCACGGAGTCGATACGGATATCCATCGCCTCGCCGGACAAATGTTTCGAATTTCCCACCCCATGGACTCCAGTATTCACCGTCTCGTTGCGGAACCCGCTGTTAACATAGATTGGCCCGAACACCTCACGCAACGGTTCACCCAACTTCCAACAGATATTGATCAGCGCCGCCAACTGCAGATCGTCGGGTGTATTATCTACATGGTATTTCTGTGCCCATGCAGAACGAATCATCTCCTCATAGCTGAAATGAGGACTCAGCATTAATTGTTTTTTTTTGCTCATAACTTTTTCTTTTTACTATTATACATTTCTCTCAATCGCGATTGTGAGCGC
>LXOW01396484.1_pt1 | contig 15345 bp, 8 predicted proteins | sample 1368591 | NCBI WGS metagenome assembly LXOW01 (sample SAMN04884650, study PRJNA319009) | bovine gut metagenome | isolation source: Cow rumen | host: Bos taurus | place: Italy: Legnaro (PD) | collected 2014-07-09 | reverse complement strand
CCGTAACCGATGTCGTAAGAAGCACCGTCACCACCGATGATCCACTGGCTGCGCTTTACGAGGTAGTGGTCGAGGGTCTGGAGCTCCTTGCATACTGGGCAGCCAGCAGCGGCACCCTTGGCAATCTCTGGCTTGAGTATAGCAGCGAGACGCTTTGACTCAGCGGTATCCTCGCGCTTCTCTATCCACTCAGCAGCAGCTGCCTGATACTCAGCAGAGCCCATCTTCTCGTCGACTACCTTCTGGAGCAGCATTGCAACGCGCTCCTTCATCTTCTTGTTACCGATTACCATACCGAGACCGAACTCACAGAAGTCCTCGAACAGAGAGTTGTCGAATGCAGGACCCTGACCCTTCTCGTTGGTTGTGTAAGGAGTAGAAGGAATAGAAGCAGAGTAGATAGAAGAACAACCGGTAGCGTTAGCGATTATCTCACGGTCACCGAAGAGCTGAGAGATAAGCTTAACGTATGGTGTCTCACCGCAACCAGAGCAAGCTCCAGAGAACTCGAAGAGTGGTGTAGCGAACTGAGAGTTCTTTGGATTAGCCTTGATGTCAACGAGCTCCTGCTTTGACTTAACGTTCTTCACGCAGTACTCCCAACCAGCAGCGAGAGCCTTCATATCCTCTGCGTCTGGGTTGTAAGGTACCATCTTGAGGGCCTTCTCACCCTTCTTGCCTGGGCAGACGTCGGCACAGTTGCCGCAACCGAGACAGTCGAGTGGTGATGGCTCGATGACGAAGTGCATGCCCTTCATGGCAGCAGGAGCCTTCATCTCCTGTGTCTGACCGTTGAAGCCCTTCAGCTCCTCGTCGGTCATTACGAATGGACGGATAGCAGCGTGAGGACAAACGAATGCACACTTGTTACACTGGATACAGTTCTCAACGTTCCATACAGGAACGAATGCCTCTACACCACGCTTCTCATAAGCTGCAGTACCATTCATCCAAGTACCGTCAACGGTATCGAACTTCACGAAGTCGGAAACCTTGAGGTCTATACCCAGCTGGGCGTTGATAGGACGAACGAGCTCCTTAACGAATGCAGGTGCATCGTCGGCCTTTGGAGCGTCGTCTGGCAGGTTAGCCCATGCAGGATCTATTGTGAGAGTCTTGTACTCACCACCACGGTCAACGGCCTGATAGTTCATGTTAACAACGTCATCACCCTTCTTGCCGTAAGACTTCTTGGCGAAAGCCTTCATCTGCTCAATTGCGAGATCTACAGGGATAACCTCTGAGATACGGAAGAATGCTGACTGGAGAATTGTGTTGGTACGGTTGCCCAGACCAATCTCCTGTGCTATCTTAGTTGCGTTGATGTAGTAAACCTTGATGTTCTTCTGAGCGAAGACGCGCTTTACCTTGTTAGGAATGAAGTTAACGAGCTCCTCGCCGTCGAAGATTGTGTTCAGCAAGAATGAACCGTTCTCGCGGATACCACGTGTAACGTCATACATGTGCAGGTAAGCCTGAACGTGACATGCCACGAAGTTAGGTGTAGTAATCTGATAAGTAGAGCGGATTGGCTCATCGCCGAAGCGGAGGTGTGAACATGTGAAGCCACCAGACTTCTTAGAGTCATAAGAGAAGTATGCCTGGCAGTACTTGTCAGTATTCTCACCGATAATCTTCACAGAGTTCTTGTTAGCACCAACGGTACCATCGGCACCCAGTCCGAAGAACTTACACTCCTGTGTAGATTTTCCACCAAGTGCCATCTCTTCTACTACAGGCAGCGATGTATTTGTTACATCGTCCACGATACCAACAGTGAAGTGGTTCTTTGGCTCTGGCAGGTCAAGGTTGTTGAACACAGAGATAATCTTGGCAGGTGTGATATCGCTTGAACCAAGACCGTAACGTCCACCAACGATTACAGGACGCTTCTCGCACTCATAGAATGCAGACTTAACATCCAGATAGAGAGGCTCGCCCTCTGCGCCTGGCTCCTTTGTGCGGTCAAGCACAGCAATCTTCTTGCATGTAGCAGGAACAGCCTCAAGCAGGTGCTTAACAGAGAATGGACGATAGAGGTGTACGTTGACCATACCAACCTTCTTGCCCTGAGCTACGAGATAGTCGATAGCCTCCTTGGCAGCCTCACATGCAGAACCCATGAGGATGATTACGTTCTCTGCATCCTTTGCTCCGTAGTAGTTGAAGAGGTGGTACTCACGACCTGTTATCTCAGAGATCTTCTGGCAGTACTTCTCTACTACCTCTGGGATAGCGTCATAGTATGCGTTACAAGCCTCACGGTGTGTGAAGAATGTCTCTGGGTTCTCAGCAGTACCACGTGTAACAGGGCGCTCAGGTGTGAGGGCACGGTTACGGAAGTCCTCCACGAACTCCTGTGGAGTGATAGCCTTGATGTCCTCCATATCCATCACCTCAATCTTGTGATACTCGTGAGAGGTACGGAAGCCATCAAAGAAGTTGATGAATGGCACCTTTGTCTCGAGAGTAGCGAGGTGTGGCACAGCTGTGAGGTCCATTACCTCCTGTACAGAGCTTGATGCGAACATAGCGAAGCCAGTCTGACGGCAAGCCATAACATCCTGGTGGTCACCGAAGATACAGAGAGAGTGAGAAGCCAGCGTACGAGCAGAAACGTCGAATACGCATGGCAGGAGCTCACCTGCAATCTTATACATGTTAGGAATCATGAGGAGCAGACCCTGAGATGCTGTGAACGTTGTTGTCAGCGCACCTGCCTGCAGAGAACCATGAACTGCACCAGCGGCACCACCCTCTGACTGCATTTCCTGTACAAGTACTGTCTGACCCCACATGTTCTTGCGACCACGTGCTGCCCAGTCATCGGTGTGCTCCGCCATTGGAGACGATGGAGTGATGGGGTAGATAGCTGCTACCTCTGAGAACATATAGCTCACGTGAGCCGCTGCCTCATTACCATCACAAGTGATAAATTTCTTTTCTTTAGCCATTGTTTTTTGTTAATAATAGATAAGAGTTATAATATTTATATTTGCGATTCTACAACTATATTGTTTGTGCTATCTCGGTTTATCGTACCTTGTCCTGACAACCTTGGTCTGTTGTTGCTGCCGTCAGTACAGGAAGCCTAACAACCAGAGTGGTATAACGTTCTCTGCCACGCTTACCGTATCATACTGGCAGTACATCGTCCCGTTGTTCATGCGGGGTATCTCCATAGAGTGACACACCCTGAAGTGTCGTGCCCCATCAATGGTGTAGTAATTGTCGTGAGGCGTCTGGTTCACCTTGTGGTCCTTCCACATGGTGTTGACGAAGAAGGTCTCCATCTGTGCCTGACGTTCGAAGTTCAGTGGGAAGACAGCCTGATAGAGGTTTGGGTTATGGAGCATCACCTTCGTAGGTTTCTTCGGGAACGACTGTCCCACGGGGTATATCATGTTTATCAGCCTTGCATCGGCAAGGTACTTGATGTAGTTCATCACCGTTGCGCGCGATGTCTCTATCTCCTTGGCCAGATGACTGATGTTCGGGGCCTTGGGGCCGGCAACGGCAAGCAGATAGAAGAGCTTCTTTATCTTCGTAAGGTATTTCAGCTCTATCTGCTTTATCAGCAGTATGTCAACCTCTGTCATCATGTTCATTGACTTCAGCAGGTTGTCGGCAAAGTCATAATGCTCGCGGAAGAGAGGATAGAAGCCGTGTTCCAGGTATTGTGCGAAATACTCCATTGGCTTCACCTTTGACGACACCTCCTCTACTATGCGCTCCTTGTTCCTTAGCAACTCGTCAAGCGGCATCCAACGGAAGTCGCTGCCCGTGAGCAGGTTCAGATACTCCCTGAAAGAAAAGCCTCTGAGGTTGTAGCTCTTCACGATGTTCTCCAGCTCTGGGTTCTCCTGCTTCAGGCGCATTACGCTCGAGCCGGCAAAGACAATCTTCAGGTTGGGATACATATCGTAGCAATGCCGCAGCTCCCTGCTCCAGTCCGACTGTTTGAACACCTGGTCAATGAGTAGCACCCTGCCACCCTGGCGGTAGAACTCACCGGCAAAGTCGCTGATTCCTTTTCCCTGAAAGAAGAAGTTGTTCATGTTGACATAGAGGCAACGCTTGTCGCCTGGGTCGAACTTCTCCTTCGCATATTGCAGCAGGAACGTGGTCTTTCCTACCCCGCGCGTACCTTTTATACCTATCATGCGCGCGCTCCAGTCCACCTCGTCCATAAGGACACGACGAACAGGGGCATTACAATGCTCCACCAGATATGAATGAGTACGATAGAAGTCTTCCATTAATCTATAAAGAGGTTCGCGAACATTTAAGGGTAAACCGCACAGGATATGAGACGATGCTCATAAAGTAGAGCACAAAGTTACAAAACTTTCCCCGAATTGCAATACGGAGATTGCAAAACAAATGCATTTTTAATGTTTTTTAATCTTTATTTCAGCGTTCTGACCCGTTATTGCGAATTCTACGCTTAAACTCAGGTGTAAGGACTTACATTAAATTCAGTTTCAGAACAATGGGTAAGTGGTCACTTACTCCCTTGTTGTATTTCGGTCCTTTGTACGTTCGGAAGGGTACCAAAACGTTCTGTGCATTCAATTCGAGCATCCACTTGCGGTCAAAGATGTAACATTTCCTTACTCCCCCTACAAGCGTTGGTGATACGAAGATATGGTCAAGACTGCCCCATTCTTCCTGGAAATAGTAGGTTCCTTCTACGCCCGTACTTTCATAGTTGAGCCCTCGTATGCCTTCTGACACATCCGTCAGCACAGATGCCAGCCTCTTTACAGACTTGTTGTATGAATAGTCGTTGAAATCTCCTGCCACGATGATGTTCTCACTTTCGGCAACGGGTGTGATATGGTTCATCAAACTGTCTGCCACAACCAGCCTGTAAGGCTCTGTCGCAGACTCTCCTCCGCTGCGGCTGGGGGCATGTACGGCATAGATGGTTACGGGGGTGTGGCTGCGCGTCTGTCCTTTGAGGCACAGAATGTCTCGCGTGGGGCGCTGTCCTTTCTTCGGATGTATAGGGATGGTATATGATGTATCAGGCCTGAAAGTAAGAGGGTTATACATTATGGCTACGTCGATGCCCCTGAGGTCTTGCGAGTTGGTGACAATATACTTATACCCTACACTACGCAGCATGCTTCTCCTCGTCAGCATCTCCATCACGGAGTCGTTCTCCACCTCAAGCATCACTACCAGGTCAGGCAAATGAAAGTCCTCATCGCCAAGAGGTTCGCCGCATTGGTGGATGACACGCGCCAGATCGTTCAGTTTCTTCCACAGGCGCCCAAAGGTCCAGCGACGTTCTGCATCAGGAAGAAATTCGCGGTCGTCCTTAAGGCTGTCGTGTCTACAGTCGAAAAGGTTTTCCACATTATACGACATCACGACAAGTTCCTCTGCACGCATTTGGCGCACAGGGAGCAATAATAAAATAAGGAGAAGAATGGTTAGCGGTCTTTCCAATATGTGGGTGTGAGGATTATCAGAACGGAGAATATCTCAAGACGTCCCATCAACATCAGTATGGAACAAAACCATTTGGCAAAGTCCGGCAGGTCGTTCCACGACATTGATGGTCCGATATTTGTGGCAAGGCTGGGACCCACGTTGCTTAGCGTAGAGACAGTAATCGTTACGGCATTGGTATGGTCCACTCCTGCCATCGTCATCACTGTAGCGCAGAAGACGGCAAGCAGACAGTAGGTGACGAGGAATGCGAGCAGCGTGACTCTCTGCTGCATGGGCACATTGCCACTACCCATGCGCAGCGGCAACACGGCCTTGGGGTGAAGAATCTGACGGAACTCGTTAACTACCACCTTGTACATCATCGATACCCTGACACACTTGAAGCCTCCGCTGGTGCTGCCCGCACAGGCTCCTGAGAACATACACAGGGCAAGGATTATCCAAGTTACGTGTGGCCACAGCGAGGGATCATCGTTGAAGAGACCCGTGGTGGTGATAAACGATACCACCTGGAACAGGGCACACCTGAAGGCTTTCGCCAGCGAATAGTCATTGGCCTGCATCAGCAGCACCATGATGAGGAGCGTGAAGAGCATGGTGAGGAAAAAGTAGCACCTCAACTCATGGTTGGTGAAGAAATTGGAGGCATCGCGCTTCACCACTAACTTATACATCAGTATGAAGTTGATGCCGGAGATAAAGCAGAAGAATGTGGAGGCATATTCGAGGGCAGCAGAATGGAAGAAGGTGATGCTCTCATTGTGTGTGGCGAAACCTCCTGTTGCTATCGTCGTCATAGCATAGTTGACGCTGTCGAACCAGTCCATTCCCAACACTTTGAATACCACCATACACACTACCGTAAGCAGCAGGAAGATGGTCCAGATGCTCTTTGCCGATGTTGACAGACGGGGGTGCAGCTTCGTCTTTATCGGACCTGTGGCTTCTGCCGAGAACACCTTTACCGAGCCTCCCACCATCGATGGCAAGATGGCGATAGTGAAGAACACTATGCCCAGGCCGCCTATCCATTGTGTGAATGTTCGCCAGAAGAGAATGGCATGAGGCAGATGTTCAACATCATCGAGGATGGAGGCTCCCGTCGTGGTGAAGCCCGACATCGTTTCGAAATAGGCATTAGTGAAGTTGCCTATGTATCCTCCGATGAGGTAGGGCATAGACCCGAAGAAGCTGTATACTATCCATGCCAGGGTGACGACCATGAACGAGTCGCGCCGGCTCATCACATTGACTGCATTGCTGCCCTTGAAGCGCAGGATGTAGGCTGCCAGCTGAGCAAGGAGTATGGATATGGAGAATGACAGCACATCGTCCTCCCCGTAAAGCAGAGCCATCACGAGGCACACCAACATGAAGAGCGACTCAAGGAAGAGCAATGAGCCGAGAATCTTGAATATGAGACGATAGTTGAGCAAATTGAAAATTTTGAATTATGAACCCCGAACGAGGCGACTATGAAACGCTTGCCGTTTCAAGGAGCGTCATGAGTGGGTCAACGAAGTTAATTATGCATTATTCAAACAGTTTCTGTATGCGTGTGATGTCGGCGTTGTGACTGAAGGCCATTACGATGTCGCCCTCCTGTATCTGAGTACCACCAGAGATGAGCACACCCTCACCGTTACGCACCAGACCGCCCAGGGTGATACCTTTCGGCAGCCCCAGTTCAAAAATCTTCTTCTTCGTAATGCGCGAGCCGGGCATAGCCTTGAATTCGGCCACGTCGGCCCTGGCCTGCATGAGGAAACGCACGTTGCTGGCCTTGCCTTCGAGCAGCATCTCATAGATGCGTGACGCAGCGATGGCCTTCTTATTTATTATGGTACCGATATCGAGGCTCTCGGCCATGTCCACATAGTCGATATTCTCAACGACGGCCACGGTCTTCCTGACTCCGTTGCGCTTTGCTGCGAGGCAGGCCAGGATATTGGTCTCGCTGCTGCCTGTCAGGGCCACGAAGGCCTGCATGCCCTTTATGCCTTCCTCAATAAGGAGGGCCGTATCTCGGGCATCGCCGTTGATGATATAGTCGTTACGCTTCAGGATGGCGTTGAGTTCCTCACATCGCTGCACGTCTGACTCGATAATCTTGTACTTCATGTAGTCAGGCATGGTAATAGCAGTACGCACGGCAGTCTTTCCGCCCCCCATTATCATCACGTTGGACACGTCCTCATAGTGTTCCTTGCCCACTACCCTGCGCACCACAGGGATGTTCTGCGGGGTGGTCATGAAATAGGCTATGTCATAGAGTCTCAGTACATCATTACCGCCTGGGATGATAGTCTCTTCTCCGCGCTTGATAGCCACGATGTGATAGGGGTCGTCGGCTCCGATGAGTTCTTTCAGCGGCTTGTCGAGGATGACACACGACTCCCTCAGTTTGATGCCGAGCATGATGAGTGCACCGCCGTAAACGTCCCAGCGCTGTCTTACCCACGACATCTTCAGACCGTTGATGATATCCTGTGCGGCAAGCATCTCCGGATAGATGACAGAGTCGATGCCCATACGCTTCAACACCTCCTGGTTGTCGTGTTTGGCATATTCATACTCCTCCACCTTGGCCATAGTATGCTTCGCACCGAGGCTCTTGGCAAGCCCGCAGGCACACATGTTCACCTCCTGGTCGTGGGTAACGGCAACGAACAGGTCGGCATCGCCGGTGTCTATCTCCTTCAAGGCTTTGATAGAGATCGGAGAGTCGTGCATGGTGAGCACGTCAAGGTCGGGATTGATGCTGGCAAGCGCCTCCTCATCGGTGTCGATGATGGTGATTTCCTCGTTCGTCCTGTTAAGGAGTGAGGCGAGGTAGTTACCAATGGCGTATGCTCCTGCGATGATTACTTTCATCTTTATTTGTAGTTCTGCTGCCCTTTCAGGGCGTAGTTTTCTTTTTGCCTTCACACCCAGGGCGCTGCCCTGGGCTATATTCTGTTGGCCCTTTAGGCCGTTAGCTAACGAAACTCAAAATATTCTGCGCTATCCCTTCGGCATCAATGCCTATGGCATGCTGCAGTTGGGCTACGGTACCGTGTTCCACAAAGACATCGTCGGGCATTCCCAGTCGGACTATGTGAGGGGTATATCCCTGGTCGGCAAAATACTCCACCACAGCCGAACCGAGGCCACCGGTCCTTACACCGTCCTCAACGGTTATTACAGCCTTAAACCGTTTGCCTACCTCGTCAAGGATGTCGGTGTCGATAGGCTTGAGGAAGCGCATGTCGTAATGGGCTATGGAGACGGGCGAGTCTCCATTACCTTGAAACTCTGCCATTTCTATGGCCTTGGTGACGTTGTTGCCGATATGTCCTATGGAGATGATGGCCACATCGCGCCCTTCCTTCAGCCGTCGTCCCTTGCCTATGGGGATGTCCTCAAGCGGGCAGCGCCAGTCGATGTTCACTCCCCTACCCCTTGGATATCGTATCACGAATGGTCCGCGCTTCTCCTGCTGTGCCGTAAACATCATCTTGCGGAGTTCATGTTCGTTCATGGGTGCGCAGATGGTGAGATTCGGTACGGGACGCAGGGCTGCCAGGTCGAAGGTACCGTGATGCGTGGCACCATCTTCACCCACTATGCCGGCCCTGTCGAAGCAGAACACCACGTTAAGGCGCTCAATGGCCACATCATGGATGATGTTGTCGTAGGCTCGCTGGGCAAAGGCGCTGTAGATATTGCAGAAAGGTATCAAGCCTTCCTTAGCCATTCCGCCTGAGAATGTTACGGCGTGCCCCTCGGCAATGCCTACATCAAAAACCCTTTCAGGCATCACCTCCATAAATTTGTTCATGGAGCAACCCGTAGGCATAGCTGGCGTGACGCCAACAATCTTCGGGTTGGCCTTGGCAAGTTCTATTATCGTCTCGCCGAAGACATCCTGGTATTTTGGCGGCAGATCCTCGCTATTGTCGCTGCTTCGCTCACCCGTCTCAGGATTAAATTTACCCGGGGCGTGCCATATGGTGGCGTGCTCCTCGGCAGGCTTGTAGCCCTTGCCCTTCACGGTGTGGATATGAAGCAGCTTGGGGCCTGTCATGTCCTTCAGATGGTTGAGAACCCTCACAAGTTCCTTCACGTCGTGACCGTCAACAGGTCCGAAGTAGCGTATGTTCATGCCCTCGAAGATATTCTGCTGCGACGATAGTGCAGCCTTCAGGGCGTTGGTGAAGCGTATAACGGTCTTCTTCCTCGTATCATCAAGCATGCCGTGACGCTTGAGCCACAGCCCGGCCTTGTTCCTCCAGCGATTATACGACTCATTAGTGCTCAACGACAGCAGATATTGCTTCATGCCCCCAACGCTGCGGTCGATGGACATGTTGTTGTCGTTGAGGATGATAAGCAGGTCGTTGGGCGATGATGACACATTGTTGAGGCCTTCAAAGGCGAGGCCACCGCTCATCGAACCGTCGCCAATGACGGCGATGACCTTTCTATTAGAGTGCTGAGAGCTGTTGGCCACAGCCATTCCCAGGGCTGCCGAGATGCTGTTTGAGGCATGCCCGCAGGTGAAGGTGTCGTATTCGCTTTCCGAGGGACAGGGGAAGGGGTGCAACCCACCGAGCTTGCGGTTGGTTGAGAACACCTCGCGCCGGCCAGTCAGTATCTTGTGGCCATAGGCCTGATGGCCCACGTCCCACACCAGACGGTCCTCCGGCGTGTTAAAGACATAGTGCAGCGCCACCGTCAGCTCCGTCACACCAAGCGATGATGCCAGATGTCCCGGGTTCACCGACAGTTCCTTCACGATGTCGTCACGCAGCTCAGAACCTGTCTCTTATACACNNTTCACCGACAGTTCCTTCACTATGTCGTCACGCAGCTCAGAACAAACATCCGGCAGGGCCTCCACAGGAAGTTTGCGAAGGTCTGCCGGATATTTTATAGTATTTAGATATTTGTAATTCACTTCACATTACCTACCTTGATAAGGTATTCCGCTATCTGCACGGCATTGAGCGCCGCACCCTTCTTTATCTGGTCGCCGGAGAGCCAGAAGGTGAGTCCGTTGTCGTTGGCGAGGTCTTCGCGCACACGACCTACGTAAACATCGTCCTTGCCTGCTGTGAAGAGAGGCATTGGGTAAGGCAGGCCTTCCATCGTCTCCTTCGTGGCATCGGCATTGGCCTTGGCACCAACCTTCTTGGGGTCGTCGATGAGCGTCACACCCTCGGCATTGCGAAGAGCCTCCTGGGCTGCCTCCACGCTGATAGGCTCCTCTGTCTCAATCCATACAGCCTCAGAATGGGCACGGAGAGAAGAGATACGAACGCACATCGCAGAGCAGCGGGCGTCGCTGTGCATAATCTTGCGGGTCTCATTGAACATCTTCATCTCTTCCTTGGTATAGCCGTTGTCCTGGAAGACGTCAATCTGAGGTATCACGTTGTAGGCCAGCTGATAAGCAAACTTATTTACGGTAGGCTGCTGTTCCTCAGCCAGCTCCTTATACTGCTGCTGCAGCTCAGCCATAGCAGCGGCACCAGCGCCTGATGCAGACTGGTAGGAGGCGATGTGGATGCGCTTGATATGAGAGAGCTTCTCCAATGGCTGCAGGCATACCACCATCATTATAGTGGTGCAGTTAGGGTTGGCGATGATGCCGCGAGGACGGTTGAGGGCATCCTCGGCATTGCACTCTGGCACTACCAATGGTACATCCTCGTCCATGCGGAACGCGCTGGAATTGTCGATCATCACGGCACCATACTTGGTGATATCCTTACAGAATTCCTTGGAGGTGCCTGCTCCGGCAGAAGTGAAGGCGATGTCAACACCCTTGAAGTCATCGTTATGCTGAAGCAGTTTCACCTCATATTCCTTACCGCGGAAGGTGTATTTCGTGCCGGCACTACGCTGAGAGCCAAAGAGCACTAATTCATCAACAGGGAAATTTCTCTCGTCAAGGACACGGAGAAACTCCTGTCCTACAGCGCCACTGGCGCCTACAATTGCTACTTTCATTTGTCTTTTTTATTGTTGGATTATCTTTACAATCATATTTCTGCAATGGCTGAAACCTCTTGAAAGTGGCCAAAGCAATGCTTATTTAGGGGACAAAAGTACAAAAAAATGTTTAATTATTAGCATATATCAGATTTTTTTTGCAATTTTGCACTCAATTTTATTGACATACAACACAAAACCAGCTGTTTCAGCCCCTGTAATCAAGTGGATTTTGCCTTTATCAACAGTTATCTACCGATAACAAATCCCACGATGGTGTTCTTCACGGTACTCATCATTATCCTCTTTGCGCCGATAGTGATGAGCAAGCTTCGCATTCCTCATATTATTGGTATGGTGTTGGCGGGAATACTCGTGGGTCAGCACGGCCTTAACATCCTTGAGCGCGACTCCAGTTTCGAACTCTTCGGCAAGGTGGGACTGCTCTATATTATGTTTCTTGCAGGCATAGAGACCGACATGCAGAACCTCAGGCAGAACCTCCACAAGGTAGGCATCTTCGGACTCATGACGTTCATCATCCCCTTCGTGATGATGTTCTTCAGTGGCATCTGGCTTCTGGGATACAGCCCTCTGGCATCCATCCTGCTCAGCTGTATCATGTCAACCAACACCCTCATCGCATACCCCATAGTGACGCGCTACGGCCTTCACAAACACGTTACCTCCACCCTCTCGGTGGGAGCATCAATGCTCTCGCTCCTCATCTCGCTCATCGTAGTGGCTGCAGTAGTAGGGTCGTTCAATGGAGAGGGAGGCATCGTGTTCTGGATGTCCTTTGCTGCAAAGTTTATCGTTTACTGCTTATCTCTTATATATATCATTCCTATAATAACACGTTGGTTCCTACGTCGTTATAGCGACTCTATAATGCAGTTCATCTTCGTGTTGTCTGCTATGTTCTTCAGCGCAGCCACGTGTGAGATGATAGGCATCGAAGGCATCTTCGGAGCCTTTTTTAGCGGACTCATCCTCAACCGCTTCATACCCTCCGTTTCGCCGCTCATGAACCGCATAGAATTCATCGGAAACGCACTATTCATACCTTATTTTCTCATAGGCGTGGGAATGGTCATCAATATCGGACTTCTCTTTGAGGGTGGCGGCATCATCACTACCGTCCTCGTCATCGTCACCATAGGCACCGTGGGAAAGGCGCTGGCGGCCTATGCCTCGTGCTTTGCATTCAGGCTGCCTTGGAAGGACGGGCATCTGATGTTCGGACTAACCTCGGCACATGCTGCAGCAGGCATCGCCATCGTCATGATTGGCATGAGGCTGCAGACGGGAGAGGGACAGTATCTCATCGGTGACGACATGCTCAACGGAGTGGTTATCATGATTCTCTTCACCTGCATCATATCAACTATCGTAACAGATAATGCAGCACGTTCTATCGCCCTTGATGACAGGCTGTTACTGAAGCAGCAGAATGAAGGCGATGACGAGAAGATTCTCGTCCCCGTGAAGTATCCTGAGACGTGCAACACGCTCATCAACCTTGCCATCATGATGCGCAACCAGGAGCTGAACCGCGGCCTCATAGCCCTCAATGTTGTCTATGACGACCATGATGCGGAACATAACCAGCAGCGAGGCCGTCAGCTTCTTGACAATGTGGTGAAACATGCCGGCGAGATGGATGTGAAGGTACAGACGCAGGTGAGGCTGGCTACGAATATCGGCAACGGCATTAAGCATGCCTTCAAGGAATTCGACTGCTCGGAGGTCATCTTCGGAATACACCTCCACGACAATTCCAGCCGCGTCTTCTGGGGCGACTTCGCACAGAGCGTCTTCAACGGACTGTCAAGGCAGATCATCATAGCACGCTGTGCACAGCCCTTCAGCACTCTCAGGGCCATACATGTTGCCGTACCGTCGAGGGCAGAATATGAGCCGGGCTTCTATCGGTGGATAGAACGTCTCTCACGCTTCGCAAAGGGTTGCGGCAGCAGGATAATCTTTCATGGCCGCGTGGAGTCGCTTGAGCTCATCGACCAATACACGTCTAACCGCCATAAGAGCCTACGTGCAGAATACGTGTCGATGGCAAAGTGGCATGGTGTTGTAGACCTCATGCAGCAGGTGGCGAGCGATGAGATGCTTGTTGTCGTGACAGCACGACAGGGCACAATCTCATACAAGGCAGCCTTGGAGCATTTGCCAGAGGAGCTGACGGAATTCTATAAGGGCAAAAACCTCATGATTATCTTCCCCGACCAGTATGGTCCGGCACCTGACACCCTGACCTTCGCCTCAGCCCAACACAAGGAGCAGCTCTCAGCATATCAGGAAATGGTGATATGGTGGCACAGGCTCAACCGCCGCAGAAAACGACTATCCATCTTCCGCTAATCGGCTCCCCCTCCTGCCGCGCCATTAATAGAACCCACCCTAAATAATTCACTTTCTTCTGGCAGTCAGCAGAAGCATCTCGTCCCTGTATTTTGCGGCAAGGGAGAAGTCCAGGTTACGGGCTGCTTCTTTCATGCGCTCCGTAGCAGTCTCAATGGCTTTGTCAAGCTGCTCGCACGTCATCATATCGATGATAGGGTCGGCAACCATAGCGGAACCATCGCTGAAGTCTGGCTCGATGTATGCCACAGGTGCCGTATGAGCCGTACTGTCCTTTCCAACAGTAGAGGCCGCTGCCGAGCGATGCTTTCCAACGGGGGAAGCTGTGCTGAGCGCACCGTCGGCCCTGCCCGTCATCTTCAGTTTCGAAAGTGTCTCCTCGTTCTTGTTTACTGCCTGTATGGTCTTTCTGTTGAGGTCTTTACGTATCTGCCGGGGCACGATGCCGTTGGCTTCATTGTAGGCTATCTGCTTCTCGCGGCGACGGTTGGTCTCGTCGATGGTCTGCTGCATGCTCTCGGTGATGGTGTCGGCATACATGATGACCTTGCCGTTGACGTTACGTGCAGCACGTCCTGCCGTCTGCGTCAGGGCCCTATGAGAGCGCAGGAAGCCTTCTTTGTCGGCATCGAGGATGGCCACGAGCGACACCTCCGGCAGGTCCAGTCCCTCACGCAGCAGGTTGATGCCCACAAGGACGTCGAAGACCCCGGTACGCAGGTCGCTGAGTATCTGCACGCGGTCGAGGGTGGTGACATCGGAGTGTATGTAGCAGGCCTTCACACCATTGTTGAGAAGGTATTCCGTCATTTCCTCGGCCAGACGCTTGGTCAGCGTGGTGACAAGGACTCGCTCTTTCTTCTCCGATCTTATGCGTATCTCTTCCAGGAGGTCGTCGATATGGTTCTCCGTTGGGCGCACCTCCACGGGCGGGTCGAGGAGGCCTGTGGGGCGTATCACCTGTTCTACCACCACGCCCTCTGCTGCCTCCAACTCGTATTCGGCAGGTGTGGCCGAGACGAAGATGACCTGTCCGAGCATCTGCTCAAACTCCTCGAAGCGCAGGGGACGGTTGTCGAAGGCTGCTGGCAAGCGGAAGCCGTATTCCACGAGGTTCTGCTTGCGCGAACGGTCACCACCATACATGGCACGTATCTGCGGTATCGACACGTGGCTCTCGTCAATCATCATGAGGAAGTCCTGCGGGAAGAAGTCGAAAAGGCAGTAGGGGCGCTCGCCGGGGCTTCTTCCGTCGAAGTAGCGGGAATAGTTCTCTATGCCCGAACAATGTCCCAGCTCACGTATCATATCGAGGTCGTACTCCACCCTCTCCTTGATGCGGTGTGCCTTGAAGTCTTCGCCCAGACCCTTGAAGTAGTCTATCTGCAAGACGAGGTCTTCCTGTATCTGACTGACGGCCTTTTCCTGTTGTTCCTTCGTCGTAACGAAGAGGTTAGCGGGGTATATCTGGTATTCCTCAAAGGTGCGCAGAGGCAAGAAGGTCTTGCCGTCGAGTTCGCTGATATC
>LXOW01444580.1_pt1 | contig 15346 bp, 12 predicted proteins | sample 1368591 | NCBI WGS metagenome assembly LXOW01 (sample SAMN04884650, study PRJNA319009) | bovine gut metagenome | isolation source: Cow rumen | host: Bos taurus | place: Italy: Legnaro (PD) | collected 2014-07-09 | reverse complement strand
GGCATCCACCAGAGCCGCTACAGCGACCTCTACGAAGTGCGCTTCAAGAACACCCGCAAGGTGTTTTTCCGCAACACCTCGGGCCAGATCATCAAGGCGGGCGACCTCGTGGTCGTGGAAGCCCAGAACGGGCACGACCTGGGCATCGTCACGCTCGAAGGACCCGTAGTCCTCGAGCAGCTGGCCCGCCACCGCATCGACCCGGAAACCTATGAATTCCGCCGCATCTACCGCAAGGCCAAGATCCTCGACATCGAGCGCTGGCAGGAAGCCATCTCCCGCGAGCAGAAGACCATGATCCGCTCGCGCCAGCTGGCCGCCCGCCTCGGTCTCGACATGAAAATCGGCGACGTGGAATTCCAGGGCGACGGCACCAAGGCCATCTTCTACTACATCGCCGACGAGCGCGTGGACTTCCGCCAGCTCATCAAGGACTTCGCCGAAGAGTTCCACATCCGCGTGGAGATGAAGCAGATCGGCGCCCGCCAGGAAGCCGGCCTGATCGGCGGCCTCGGCGTATGCGGCCGCGCCCTCTGCTGTTCCAACTACATGTCGGACTTCCAGTCGATCACCACGCAGGCCGCCCGCTGCCAGGACCTCTCGCTCAATCCGCAGAAACTGGCCGGCCAGTGCAGCAAGCTCAAATGCTGCATCAACTACGAAGCCTCCACCTACGTGGACGCCCAGAAGCAGCTTCCCGACGTGCGCGGCCCCATCGAACTCGAAGACGGTCCGGCCTGGCTCATGAAGACCGACATCCTGCGCGGCATCATGTACTTCTCCTACGAGCAGGGCAGCCTGGCAAACCTCTACCCCCTTCCCGCCAAGCAGGTCCGCGAAATCCTGGCGGAGAACCGCAAGGGCAACAAGCCGGCCTCGCTGCAGGAAAGCGGCCCGGCCGTCCAGAGCGAATTCATCAGCGCCGTGGGCGACGACAGCATCACCCGCTTCGACGAGCAGAAAAAGCGCAAGGGCGGCAACAACCGCCGGCGCGGCGGCCGCAACAACGGCAACCGGAACAACGAGAGCCGCAACGAAAACCGGAACAACGCCGGTGATCGAAACAACAACGGCGGCGAACGGCGGCGCGACAACCGGCCGCGGCGCGGCAACGACAGCCATCCGAACGGCAACTCCGGCAATAGTGGCAACAATGGGAAGCAGGCGTAAACATCCGCTGCTGACCCTGTTGTTCCTCGCGCTCCTGCCCACCCTTCTGACCGGTGCCTGCAGCAAGCCCGCGGGGAATTCCCGCTTCATTTCCGCCCAACAAGCCCGCAGTGAAGGTGGCGTCTACAGCTTCGACGTCCACTTCGACGATACCACGGCCCTGTATACCCTGGAACTGGCGGCACGCCTGGTCGCCAGCCAGCTTCCCGGCGAAACCCTGAGCCTGAATATCCGTATCGTGGATCCCGCGGGAAACTACAGCATCGAGCGTGTGGATCTCCCACTGGCGGAAGGTCCGGGCATCCGCCTGACCCATGGCAGCGGCACGGTGGTCGACGGCAGCTGGCCCTGGCGCGACTTCCCGGCGAGCGGTGGCGTCTGGCGCTTCCTCATCCAGCCCGCCGACCCGGCACAGGCCCCGGCCCTGCTGGGCCTGGGTTTCTCCTACACACTGAAAGAACCACAATACGATGGGAAAAGGTAAACTGAGAAAATTCCGGGAGAACGAGACCTTCTCCTGCCTGGTGCAGCCCGCCACCGAAGAACTGCTCGGGCGCGACCATCCCCTGAAGGGGCACTGGAAATCCGACATGTTCCACAACGACCACCCCATCGTCCTCGAGCTGGGGTGCGGCAAGGGCGAATACACCATCGCGCTGGCGGAACGCTTCCCCGACAAGAACTATATTGGCATTGACATCAAGGGCGCCCGGCTCTGGAAGGGTGCCAAATACGCCACGCTCAACCAGTTGGGCAACGTGGCCTTCATCCGCACGCGCATCGAGTTCATCGAGTCGCTCTTCGGCCCGGGCGAGATCGACGAGATCTGGATTACCTTCGCCGACCCGCAGGAGCGCAAGCCCCGCAAACGCCTCACCCACCCCCGCTTCCTGGAAAGCTACCGGCGCATGCTTGCCCCGGGCGGGATCATCCACCTGAAGACCGACAGCCGCCTGCTGCACCACTTCACCCTCGAAACCGCGCGCTGCAACGGCCTGACGGTGCTCGAGCACAACGAAGACATCTACGGCACGGGGCGCGCCGACGAGCTGCTCAGCATCCAGACTTTCTACGAGAAGAACTTCCTGGCACAGGGCATCCCCATCACCTANNTACGAACAGACCTACAAGACGCTTACGCGGTCCTGACGGCCATCAGTCCGGCCATTTTTTCGAGATAGTTTTTAGCCTCGGACGCCGGAAGTGGCGCGAGGGCTTCGGTGGCCTGGCGGATCTCCTCCTCCAGGACCCGGCGCGCATCGGACAGCGCGTCGTATTGCCGCACGAGCGAGAAGATTTCCTCGACCAGTTCGGCGTCGGGTTTCCGCATGCGGCGGCGGAGCTTGCGCGCGAGGGCGGCGGGAACTTTCGCCAGCAGGCAGAGCAGCGGCAGGGTGATCTTCTTTTCCATGATATCCTGCCCGGTGGGCTTGCCAATGGCCAGCTCCGGCGAATAGTCGAGGATGTCATCCATCATCTGGAAGGCCTGGCCGATGTGGCAGGCATAGCTGCGGCAGGCGGCGATCTCCGCCTCCCCGGCCCCGGCACTATAAGCCGCACTCACCATGGCCGCCTCGAAGAGCGAGGTGGTCTTGCAATAAATGATCCGGCGGTAGTCTTCTTCGGTGGTATCGCCTTTCTCGGCGCGCTCGAGCTGCAGCATCTCGCCCCGGGCCAGGTCGCCCAGGCACTTCGAGAAAGCGTGCAGCACGCGCTTGTCGGGATGGTCGATGATCAGGTCCATGGCCCGGGAGAGCCAGAAATCCCCGACCAGCACGGCGGTGGAGGGCGTGTAAAGCGCCATCACAGTGGGGGCGCCGCGGCGGACGGTCGCCTCGTCGGCCACGTCGTCGTGCAGAAGCGTGGCCGTGTGCAGCAGCTCGGACGCCGCTGCACAAGAAACAACGCGCTCATCGCACGCGCCCACAAGGGCTTGTGCGGTGAGCAGCGTAAACGTAGGACGAAGCTTCTTGCCGCCGTGCTCCAGAATGAAGCGGTTTACTTTTCCGAGCAGGGGGATGTCCGTCTGGAGACTTTCGGCGAAGCATCGCTGGAAATCCGTCCAGGACTGACCCAGGAACCGTTGGACTTCCTTGTACAAGGTGTTTAGAATCTCAGTGCGACAGAAATCTCGAAGCTCCGCGGATGGCTTTTCAGATTGTCGAAGTGAGCCAAGACATCCTGAGCACTCTTCACATTGGCAAAAGTGCCAAAACTCCAGTTGTACTTGCCGGCAATCTGGAGTTTCCAAAAATTGATACCCAGGCCTACTCCTACACCAAAATCAAACCTATTGAGCGATTTGATTACCTCTTCAGGAATACCATCAACATTACTTTTCACTTTGAAACTGTAACCAAAATAAGGTCCAGCTAAAATGAACGGACGGGCAATCAGCAAATCGGGGCCCCACTGGAGATTGAGGGGTACTTCTATCTTGCTCAGACTCAGATCTGCTGCATCGGACAATTTCAGGCCATTCACCTTGTAAAGAATTTCAGGCTGGAAGGAGAAGCCGTATGCGGTTCCCGTCTGGTAGCCGATACCAGCCTGCCAACCACTGTGTCCATCTTTGATTTCTTTCACAGACGACTTGTTGTAGTTCCAGCCGGCTTTGACGATAAGGCCCTGAGCACCTGCATTCAAGACGCCCAGGCAAAGGATGCTGACGAGCAGCAAACTAAGTTTTTTCATATCTTCAGGTTTTAGATGATTGCTTCGATTTTCTTTTCGATCTCGGCCTGGGGAACTGCGCCCACCAGACGGTCGACCAGCTCACCGTTCTTGAAGAAGAGCAGCGTGGGGATGTTGCGGATGCCGAACTTCATGGGAATGTCCATGCTTTCATCCACATTGCATTTGACCACGTTCATCTTGCCTTCATATTTTTCGGCCAGCTTGTCCACTACAGGAGAGAGCATGCGGCAGGGGCCGCACCAGGTGGCCCAGAAGTCCACGAGCACAGGAAGGGAACCCTGTTCGACGATCTCGGCGAAATTGGAATCAGTTAATGCTTGTGCCATATTATTCTTTGTTATTTGATAAATTAAGGTAAAGTTAAACAATTTTTTCGGAATGTCAGACACTCTGTTCGATATTCCACACAAAGGCGCGGATACCCACGGCTTTATTGCGGGCGTCCAGTTTGCGCACGGTCAACAGCAGTTCGTCCACCCTCTCGTCGGGAACGATGGTTATCACGGCCGAGTTCATTTCCGGCCAGGTGTGCGTGCCGCGACGCGGCTCACCGTCGACCGAACCACGGCCCTGCACCTGCTCAAAGAAGGTAAAACCTCTGATGTCGAGCTGGTCGAGCATGTATTCCACACGGGTTGTGAAAGCCTGGTTGAAAACGATCATCACACTTTTCATCGGGTATTCCTCCTAGTTTTGGTCAGGGTTGAGGTTCATGAAGATAAATTCTTTGCGCTGTTTCTCTTCCTTGTCGCGCTCGCCGCTGCGGGAGATCAGGCCATAGACCACCGGCACGATAATCAGCGTGATGAAGGTCGACACCAGCAGACCGCCGATCACGACGATGCCCAACGGCTGCCACATCTCGGAGCCCTCGCCGCTGCTCAATGCCATCGGGAGCATACCGAGCAGTGTCGTGAAGGCCGTCATCAGCACCGGACGCAGACGCGAAGCACCCGACATGGCGATAGCGTCGTTGAGCCGGTAGCCGCGGTCGCGCATCAGGTTGGTGTAGTCCACCAGCACGATACCGTTCTTCACCACGATACCGATGAGCATCACGATGCCCAGCGCACCGATCATATCGAGTGAACGGCCCGTGATCCAGAGCGCCAGCACCACACCCGAAAGAGCGAACGGGATAGCCAGCAGAATTACGGCGGGCTTGCCGAGGCTTTCGAACTGCGAGGCCATCACGATATAGACGAGCAGGATAATGAGCAGGCCCAGCATGATGATGTCCTTGAAGGTCTTCTGCTGGTCTTCATAGTCGCCGGCCAGCACCACCGAAACGCCCGAAGGGGCCTTGAGCTGGTCGAGCTGCACCTGAATTTCTCCTGCCAGCTCACCCAGCGAGGTCTTGTACGGAAGGGCCGTCACACGTACATAGCGCTGACGGCTCTTGCGCTCGATGGTCTGCGGTGCCCAGTATTCCTCGATCTTTGCAATCTCGCTCAGCTTGATGCGGGCGCCCGTCGCGGTCGGAATCGTGAGGTCCTGGATGTCGCTCAGCGAGTTGCGGTCCTCTTCCTTGAGCCGGACCACAATATTGTATTCGTCGCCGTCCTCTTTCAGAAAACCGGCCGTGTAGCCGGCCACGCGGTTGCGCACGTACTGCGAGACGGTAGCGGTGTTCAGGCCGTGAAGGGCGGCTTTCTCCTTGTCGACGACCAGTTTCAGCTCGGGGCGGTCCTTGTCGCGGGTGATGCGCACGTTGCGGGCGCCCGGCACGTTGTCGATGATGGCCTGGCGTACCTGGGCGGCATAGGCGCTGGTCTCGTCGAAGTCGTAACCGTAGATTTCCACGTCTACGGTAGAAGCACCGCCGGCACCCATTCCACTCGACACCATGCACTGGTATTCGATGATTTCGGGATACTGTGCGAGTTCCTGGCGGATGACCTCGGCAATCTCCTCGATGCTGCGCTTGCGCTGGTATTTCTTCGTGCAGACCACTGTCATCGAAATCTTGTAGTTGGTGGTCGAAGAGAAGAGCGCACCGATGGTGCTCTCGTCGTTGGAACCGGTGGAAGTGGAAATGCGCTTGACCTCCGGCACCAGTTCTTCGATTCGGCCTTCCAGAACGCGGGCGAGCGCGGCAGAGCGCTCGACACGGGTACCCGGCTGCAGTTCCACGGTCACGCTGAGACGGCCGTTGTCGCTGGTCTGCATAAAGTCAGTACCGATCTTGCCCAGCGCCATCGGGAGGATGGAAACGACAAAGAAGACCAGAGCGATCACAATGGTCACCAGTTTGTGGTTCAAGCACCAGTGGAGAAGTCTCGCATAGGCCTTGTCCACCTTGTCGAGGAAGCCCACGACGACGCGGTCATACCAGCCGCGCCGGGCTTCTTTCTCTACGAGACGGCCCTTCTCGTCGATTTCCACAGTGTTGGCCTTCAGCAGTTTCGAGCATAGCATCGGAATCAGCGAGATGGCCACCAGCGTCGAAGTGGACACCACGATGGTCACGATCCAGCCCAGCTCCTTGAAGAGGATGCCGGCCATACCGGTGAGCATCGTGAGCGGGATGAACACGGCCGCGATGACGAGCGTCGTCGCGATGACGGAAGTCCAGACCTCGTTGGTGGCATAGATGGCCGCCTCATGCGGCGAGGAGCCGCGGTCGATATGCTTGGTGATGTTCTCCAGCACCACAATGGCATCGTCCACCACCATACCGATGGCCACCGTCAAGGCGGAAAGGGAGATGATGTTGAGCGAGCTGTCGGCCACCAGCAGATAGATGAATGCCACGATCAGGGCGATCGGGATCGTGATGCCGATGATCAGGGTCGCACGCCACTTGCCCAGGAAGAAAAAGACCACCAGCACCACGAAGAGCAGGGCGTAGAGGATGGATTCTTCCAACGAACCGATAGCGTTTTCAATCTCCTCGGAGGAGTCATAAATCATCTTGATCTCGACATCCGCCGGGAGAGATTTCTCGAGTTTGGCGAGTTCCTTGCGCACGTCCTGGCAGACCTGCACGGTGTTGGAACCCGACTTCTTGGCCACGATCAGGCGGACGGCGTCCTTGCTGTCCACCTTCTCGTCGAGTGAAAGGTCCTTGATGGTATCGCGGACGGCAGCCAGGTCGCGGACGAACACCTTCTGGCCGAGCGGTGTGGTGAAGACCACGATGTCGGCGATGTCGGCGCTCTGCGCGTACTCGCCGCGCACCTGCATCTGGTACTGTTCCCTGTCCATCTTCACCGTACCGCTCGAAAGGTTCAGATTGTTGACGCTGATGGCATTGGCCACCTGCTCGACGGTCAGGTTGTAGCCGTCCAGCTTCGCCTGGTCGATGTCGATATAGACGTAGCGGTCGGGGGCGCCGGACACGGTCACGGAGCCGATGCCGTTGATGCGGTTGAGCTGCGGCACCACCTCGTCGTTCATGATCTTCTCGAGGCCCGGATAGCTCTCGCGGGCCATCACGGAATACTGGATGATCGGCATCAGGCTCGAATTGAGCTTGAACATCACCGGATTGGAGCAGCCGTCAGGCAGGTTGCTCTTCACCATGTCTATGTAGGACCGTATGTCATTGGAAGCCTCGTCAAGGTCCGCTCCCCACTCCAGTTCCAGGGAGACGACCGACATGTTGTCGCGCGAGGAGGAGGTCAGTTCCTTCAGGCCGTCGACCGACGTGAGGCTGTTTTCGATGATCTTGGTCACATTGGTCTCGATCTCACTGGCGGAAGCCCCGGGATATGTGGTCATCACCGTGATGTACGGCGGATTCATCTCCGGGAACTGGTCGATCGGCAGCCGCAACAGCGAAAACACGCCGATGACGATGACCGCCACAAAGATCAGCGCCGTGGTGACCGGTTTTTCAATCGCTGACTTGTAGATGCTCATCGTTTAGTTCTCCTTGGTTACATTCAACTTCACACCGTCAACCAGCTTGGCCTGGCCCACCGTCACAAGGTGGTCGCCTTCATGTATCTCATCGCTGATGAGCTCGATATTCTCGTCGAAGCGCTGGCCGAGTTTCACAAACACACGTTTGGCCACACCGCCTTCATCGAGGAAGACATAGCGGTCATTCGAGCCGGTGAGCTTGAGCACGGCCTGATAGGGCACCACCATCGCCTTGGACATACCCATCGACATATGGGTCTTCACATACATGCCCGGGCGCAGTTTCAGTTTGCCGTTAGGAATGCGGAGGCGTGCCTGGAAGGTGTGGGAGGCCGGATCGATGGTCGGATAGACAATCTCGATCGTGGCGGGGAAAGTCTCGCCGGGATAGATGTCCGACTGAATGTTGACCTGCATGCCTTTCTTGACATTCGGATAGTAGTTCTCCGGAATGGCAATCTGAGCCCGAAGCGTCGCGATCTGGGTCAGGACCAGGATGGGCTGGCCGCTGTAAAGCTCGCCGTCCTCATAGTTCTTCGCCGAAATCACGCCTGCGAAGGGAGCCTTGACAAAGGTATTTTTTTCCAGGAAAGCCAGCGACTCCTTGGTCTGCTCATAGCTCAGCTTGGTCTGGTCATAGACCTGCTGGGACACCGCACCGCTCTCGCGAAGCGATTCCATCCGCTGCATATCTACGCCCAGGTTGGCGAAGGTCAGCTTGGTGGTGTTGTATTGGTTCTGGTCCATCCGGACGAGCATCGCACCGGCACTCACGTTCGTGCCGACTTCGGTATAGATGTGCTCGATCCTTCCGGTGACGGAAGGGGCGATATTGACCGTCTGCCAGCCTTCCAGCGTGGTGGCAAACTCAAGTTCACGCGAGATCTCGGACATGGCCAGCGTGGTGGTTTCGACCAGCTGCGCCCGCTGTTCAACCTGCTGCTGACCCTTATCATCACCGCAGGAAACTGTCACCAACGCTGCCAGCAAAAGCGCGACGGACAGAATGGGGAAGGTACTTTTATTCATTTTTCGTATTTCTATTTTCTATTATTCAACAATTTTTCGAGGGCCAGCCGTGCGCTGACAATATCCAGCAGGGCCTGCACATAGTTGCTCTGTGCGGTAATGAGGTTGGTGCCCGAGTTGGTCACGTCCATGCTTGAAGACACGCCGTGTTCGTATTTCAGGGCGATGTTGTCGAACACGCGCTGCGCAACCGCTACGCTCTGCTTCTGAATATCGTATTTCTCGAGGGCGCTGTTCAGGTTGTACACCAGCTGACGGTGCTGCACCCGAAGAGCCAGTTCACTATCTTCCAGCAGGTTGAGCTGCTTCTTATAGGAGAGGCGGGCATCCTTCATCGCAGCGGACATCTTACCGGAGGTGAAAAGCGGGATGTTGAGCTGGGCGCCGATCATGTTCGGCGGCGTCATGTTCATCGTCGGCTCGTTGCTGAAATTGTGACGGCCGTTGAACTGGTGATAGATACTGAATGACGGTCCGTTGGACCAGCCGGTCAGGGCAATCTGCTTGCGGGCCAGCTCGGTATTCTGTTTCAGGAGCTGATAGTCATAGTTCCGCTCGATGTCGAACTCTTCGGTCAGCAGGGAAGTGGCACGCTGGATGTTGAGCAGATCGTCGAGGCTTTGCGTCAGCACGATCTCGGTGTTATCTTCCAGGCAGAGTTGAACCCGAAGCGAGTTGTACAGCATCTCGAGCGAGCTGCGCGTGGTGTTGATGGTGCTCTCCATAGCGGCGGACTGCACCTCCAGCTGATCAGCGTCGGTCTGCTCCGCAACACCCACGTCCACGGAATTCTGGGTGATGCGCAAGAGTTTTTGCAAGCTCTCCATGTTCTTCTCCAACAGCCCGATGGTCTCTTCGATCACCAGCGCGGAGAAATACAGAGTCTCTACCTGCTCGGCGATATCCTGCTCGCTCTTATGGAGATTGATGTCGGCCATCTTGCGGGAGATATCGGACACCTGCAGCGTCACGATCTGGGCGCCGCTCAGCGCAATGTTCGTGGTGACGTTGAAGGTGGCGTAGGGAGGCATGGATATCTGCATCGTTCCCAGGTTCATCTTGTAGCCCATCATGTTGGAATAGGAACCACTGGCTGTAATCTGCGGGAGCATGCCGGCGATTGTCTGCCAGCGGCTGGCCTGAACCTTCTGGATATCGATCGATGCGTTGGCGAGGGTGCGGTTGTGTTCAATCGCATATTGCTGGGCCTCGTCAAGGGTAAAAGAGATCCGGCCGGGACCGTTTTGTGCAAAGGCGCCTGCAACGACGAGCAAGGCAAGCACGAACAGTCCTGTTTTTTTCATCATATTTCTCATCTTATCAGCTTGTTTTCTGCTTTTGAAGGCGCAAAAATACTACAAAAATCGCACCATCAAAAAAAGAATCATCCGGTTTGGGACAAAAACGAGCTTCCGGGAGCAAAACGACGCGTTTTTGCTCCCGGAAGCGCAGGAGGACGGTCAAAAGGCCGTTATTCCTTGTACAGTCCTTCTCTGGAGAGGAGATGGTCGAGGTTGGCCAGGCCGTACATAACGACGGCAGTCACGACGGCGGAGTGTTCCATATATTCGGGAATCGCCTTGTTGAAGATATCGCGCTCGGTGTGCCAGATCTCACGGTACTCGAAGTTGTAACCCTTCGGGTCGGTCTCGCGGAAGGAGATGGCGGGGACGCCGTTCATCGTGAAGTAGGCATGGTCGCTGCCGCCGGCGCGGGTCGGACGCGGCTGCGGCGGGCCTTGGCGCTTCTCGACAGTGAACGGGAAATCCGGATTGATGCCGCTGACCGGTTTGCAGACTTCCACGAAGTCGTCGTACATGGCCGGAGGAACAGTGATGCTGGTGGCACAGAGCGGGCCGCCGTCACGATTGAAATAGTTCGAGATCTTGTCGAGGGGGACGGTCTTGTTTTCCACGAAATACTTCGAGCCCAGCAGGCCGAACTCTTCGCCCGTCCAGATACAGAAGAGCATCGTACGCTTGGGCCTGGCACCGGAAAGAGCCAGCAGGCGGGCGGCCTCCATAGTCACGGATGTACCGTTGCCGTCATCGATGGCACCCGTTCCGATGTCATAAGCGTCAAGGTGACCGCCGGCCAGCACATATTCCTTGGGATACTTGCTGCCGCGCAGAATGCCGATGATGTTGTGGTATTTCACAGGTCCGCGGTAGAAATGGTTGCGGATTTCAAATTCAAGCTGGAAGATGTCCTTGCGCAGCACCTTCTCCTTGACGACCTTGAACTGCGCCTCGTCGAGCAGGATATCGCAGACCTTCGGCAGGTTCTCCATGGTGATGTCGTAGCAGTTGGCTCGGTCGTACAACACCTGCAGCGGCACCCTGGCCGAGCGTATGAAGCCAGCCACGCCGGCCTCTACCATTTCCCGGTAGAAAGGAGCCGTCACCTGTTCGCCCTTGTATTCCACGAGTTCCTTGGGATTGTCGCGGTGCTCGTAGTTCCATCGGCGGATTTCGTTGTTCTGCCGGTCAACCTCTTCAATGGCCTTGCGCACTTCGAGGCGTTTCTCATCGGCCTTGGCAGACCAGTCGATAGCCATGCCGTTTGATTCGGCGTCCAGCAGCACCCAGGCGCCTTTGAGCACCCCTTTCATGCGGTCGAAATCGCGCTGCGTCTTGGGTTCCAGAAGTACGTGTCCTGCCTGTTTGCCACGCGTGCCGGCCGTATAGGAAGGTGTGCCGAAGTGCAGCACCATGCCGTCTTCACTCAGCATGCGGCCGAACCAGGGACCGCGGTTGAAACCCACGTTGATCTGGCCGGCTTCCTGCACCATCACCTCGAGGCCCCACGACTCGAACTGCTCTTTCACCCAGGCCTCAGCCTCCGTCAGGGCGGCGGAGCCGATGAGGCGGCCGCCGATCACGTTGGCCAGGAAGTCGTCGTGCTCCATGGTCCGGTTGTCGGTGGTGCCGATTTCAATGATTTTCTTGACGGTCTTGTCCTGTGCGGAAAGGGACAAAGAAAAACTGATAGCCACAAGGGCTGTCAGCATATACATCAGGCTTTTTTTCATAGGGCAAATGCTTTTACCCTACAAAAATATGAAAAAAAACGGCTCGTTGGAGCCCGGCGGCTACATGCGCTCGTACACGAAATCGTAGAGCGCTTCGAAGGTGAGGATGTGGGTGACTTCCACACCTTTAAGCTTGACACCCGTCTGGGCTTCGATCAGCGCGATCAGGTCGACCAGGCTCAGGCTGTCGAGGTCGAGGGTCTCCTTGATGGGAGCCTCGGGAGCGAGTTTCTCCTCTTCCAGCTCGAACTCTTCGGCGATGGCTGCACGCAGCTTATCGATCATTTCTTGTTTTTCCATTCTAGAGGATGTTTTTCAATTTCGTAAATAAGGCCGCCCGCTTCTCTTTCAGGGCAGCGGCGCGCTTGCCGGCTTTCAGGTAGCGGAAGTCAGCGCGCAGGCGCAGCGCCAGGCGGGTCCAGTACCACTCGAAGACGCAGAGGAAGGGCAGCGCGAGGCCGTGGAGCAATGCCCAGGGGCCCAGCCAGTGCCATCCCACCAGCACGGTGGCCAGGAAGCCCAGCGGGATGATCAACAGCACATCGATGGGCAGCACGAAGGTTCCCTCGAACATGTTGTCTTCCATTTTGTCGGCGAAGTATTTCGGAACATACCAGCAGGGCAGGGAAGGCCAGATCGCGACGACCGCCAGCGGCAGGGTCAGCAGCAGGAGCAGCGCCTCGCCGATGACGCGGGGCACGCCGGGTTTCTTCTCGAACTGCCGGTCTTCCAGACCCAGCGACTGCATGGTCTCGCGCAGCTCGCGGACCTCCTCGAAGGGAACGTCGTGCGCGTCGATCCGCGCCACCAGTTCCTTGTCGGCGTCCAGTTTCTCGGGCAACAGCTCTGGATTCTTGCCCATGGAACGCGCGAAGTCCTGTCCGAAAGCGCTTTCGCGCAGGTAGTCGATCTCGTGGTAGTGATCCTTGTCCCGGATGTCAAGCATCAGTTCGCGGATGCGGGCCTTGACCTCTTCATTGACTTGCCGCCAGGCCGTACGGGGATGCGTCTTGTAGAGCTCGTAGTACGGCTTGAGGGACACAGGTTTGCCGAAGCGCACCAGCATGTCGTTGCGGATGCCGTGGTATTTCGAATAGTGGTTGCACGAAGGCAGGATGAAGATTTCCTTCTCGAAATTCGCGTGTTCGGCCGCCTCGAAGCCCATCCGCAGGTAGCCCTGCGAGAAGAAGCCCAGCCAGTGGCCGGTCTGGTGGCCGGCTTCGGGGTAGAGCAGGATGCTGTGACCGTCGAGCAGGTCTTTCTCGGTGAGCTGGAAGGTCTCCTGGTTGCGGGACAGCTGCTCTTCGCCCTGGTACATCATCCGGAATGCGGGGCGCAGGCCCACCCAGAGGATGAATTTCGTGAAGGGCGGGGTGATCGTGAAGGCGTCGGCGCGGGCGATGAAGCGCATCTTGCGGTCGTTGACGGCCAGCAGCACGCCCAGCGCGTCGTTCAGGCAGTTCTGGTGATCCGATACCATCAGCATGGGCGTACCGTCTTCCGGGATGTTGTCCACATCGANNTAGGGCAATGATATCTTTTCCTTCACGGGCGGTTGACAAAAAAGTCGGGCAAAGTTAAGTAATTTTTTTAATCGCTATTATATCATAGCCAAATCATTCAACGCTCCCGATATTTTTGCTTGGCGCGAAATTTGTTGTAATTTTGCGCCTTCAAAAGTAGAAAACAAGCTGATAAAATGAGAAATATGATGAAGAAAACAGGACTGTTCGTGCTCGCCCTGCTCGCCGTTGCAGGCGCCTTCGCACAGGACGGTCCCGGCCGGATCTCTTTTACCCTGGACGAGGCCCAGCGGTACGCGATTGAGCACAACCGCACCCTCGCCAACGCATCGATCGATATCCAGAAGGTTCAGGCCAGCCGCTGGCAGACGATAGCCGGCATGCTCCCGCAGGTTTCGGCGAGCAGCGCCTATTCCAATATGATGGGCTACAAGATGAACCTGGGAACGATGCAGATCTCCATGCCGCCGTACGCCACCTTCAACGTCACGACCAACGTCGCGCTGAGCGGCGCCCAGATCGTCTCGCTGCAACTGTCCAGGATCTCCCGCAAGATGGCCGACATCAATCTCCACAAGAGCGAGCGGGATATCGCCGAGCAGGTGGAGACCCTTTACTTCTCCGCCCTGGTGGTGGAAGAGACCATCGGACTGCTGGAGAAGAATATGGAGAGCATGCTCAAGCTCCTGCGCATCACCCAGAATTCCGTGGATGTGGGCGTGGCCGAACAGACCGACGCCGACCAGCTGAAGGTGCAGGCCGCCTCCCTGGAGAGCACCATCAACACCACGCGCAGTTCGCTCGAGATGGTGTACAACTCGCTGCGGATCCAGCTCTGCCTGGAAGATGACACCGATATCGTGTTGACGGAAAGCCTCGACGACCTGCTCAATGTCCAGCGTGCCGCAGCCCTGCTGGACGAGAAGTTCGACATCGAGCGGAATTACGACTATCAGCTCCTGAAGCAGAACACCGAGCTGGCCCGCAAGCAGATCGCCCTGACCGGCTGGTCGAACGGACCGACTTTCAGCGTGTACCACCAGTACAGCGGCCGTCACAATTTCAGCAGTGAGCCGACGATGAACATGACGCCGCCGAACATGATCGGCATACAGCTCAACATCCCGATTTTCACCTCCGGCAAGATGACCGCCGCGATGAAAGATGCACGTCTTTCCTATAAAAAGCAGCTCAACCTGCTGGAAGACAGTGATCTGGCCCTTCGGGTACAGCACCGCCAGCTGGTCTACAACCTGAACAGCGCCCTCGAGAAGTACGATATCCAGAAGAAGAGCGTGGAAGTGGCGCAGCGCGTGTTCGACAACATCGCCCTGAAATACGAGCACGGCGTATCCTCGAGCATGGACGTGACCAACTCGGGCACCAACCTCATTACCGCACAGAGCAACTATGTGCAGGCCGTGCTCGATATCGTCAGCGCACAGCTGGCCCTTGAAAAAATGTTGAATAAATAGAAAATAGAAATAGGAAATATGAAAAAAAGTACCTTCTCCATTCTGTCCATCGCGCTCCTGCTGGCAGCCCTTGTGACAGCCTCCTGCGGTGACGAAAAGGGTCAGCAGCAGGTTGAACAGCGGGCGCAGCTGGTCGAGACCACCACGCTGGCCATGTCCGAGATCTCGCGTGAACTCGAATTTGCCACCACGCTGGAAGGCTGGCAGACCGTCAATATCGCCCCTTCCGTCACCGGCAGGATCGAGCACATCTATACCGAAGTCGGCACGAACGTGAGTGCCGGTGCGATGCTCGTCCGGATGGACCAGAACCAGTACAACACCACCAAGCTGACCTTCGCCAACCTGGGCGTCGAGATGGAGCGGATGCAGTCGCTCCGCGAGAGCGGTGCGGTGTCCCAGCAAGTCTATGACCAGACCAAGCTGAGCTACGAGCAGACCAAGGAGTCGCTGGCTTTCCTGGAGAAGAATACCTTTGTCAAGGCCCCCTTCGCCGGCGTGATTTCGGCGAAGAACTATGAGGACGGCGAGCTGTACAGCGGCCAGCCCATCCT
>LXOW01195684.1_pt1 | contig 15347 bp, 12 predicted proteins | sample 1368591 | NCBI WGS metagenome assembly LXOW01 (sample SAMN04884650, study PRJNA319009) | bovine gut metagenome | isolation source: Cow rumen | host: Bos taurus | place: Italy: Legnaro (PD) | collected 2014-07-09 | reverse complement strand
TCGAAGTTGGGCACGAACTCCACCGTGTCCTTGTCGATGTCCGCCATCATCTCCGTGGCCATCTTGGAGAGCCTGGCCTCGGTGTATCGCATGGCCGCCGCCCCGTCTCCGTCCACGGAGCCGAAGTTGCCGTGGCCTTCCACCAGCAGATACCGGGTGTTGAAGGGCTGGGCGAGGCGCACCATGGCGTCGTACACGGCGGTGTCGCCGTGGGGATGGTATTTGCCCAGCACGTCGCCCACGATGCGGGCGCTCTTACGGAAGGGCTTGTCGGGCTGGAGGCCCAGCTCGCTCATGGAGTACAGGATGCGGCGGTGGACGGGCTTCAAGCCGTCCCGCACGTCGGGCAAGGCCCGGTCCGTGATGACCGCCATGGCGTAGGAGATGAAGCTCTTGCTCATCTCATGCTCCAGGAGCATGGGGACCGTACGGGCCACGATGCCGTTGTTCTCTATGCCGTTGTTGTTCTCGTTTTCGCTCATATCCATGTCCTCTTACACGTCCAGATAGGTGACCAGCTTGCTGTTCGTCATGATGAAATCCCGTCGAGGCTCCACCTGATCGCCCATAAGCAGGGTGAAAAGGCCGTCGGCCTGGGCCGCGTCCTCCATGGTCACCCTGAGCATCATGCGGGTCTCCGGGTTCATGGTGGTGTCCCAGAGCTGCTCCGGGTTCATTTCACCCAGGCCTTTGTAGCGCTGGATCACGGGCTTGGGGTCCCGACCGATCTCGTCCAGGCACTCGGCCAGCTCCTCGTCCGTATAGACGTACCGCTCGAACTTGTTCTTCTTGACCAGGTACAGGGGCGGCTGGGCGATGTACACGTACCCGTGCTCGATGAGGGGCCGCATGTGCCGGAAAAAGAAGGTGAGCAGCAGCAGCCGGATATGGCTGCCGTCCACGTCCGCATCGGTCATGCAGATGATCTTGTGATAGCGGAGCTTGGTCTCGTCGAAGTCCGAATCCATGCCTGCGCCGAAGGCGGTGATCATGGCCCTGATCTCGTTGTTGGCCAGCATCCGATCCATGCGGGCCTTCTCCACGTTCAATATCTTGCCGCGAAGGGGCAGGATGGCCTGGATGGTCCTGTCCCGGCCCATCTTGGCGGAACCGCCGGCGGAGTCGCCCTCCACGATGAAGATCTCACACTTGGTGGGGTCCTTCTCCTGGCAGTCGGCCAGCTTTCCGGGCAGGGCGGCGGAATCGAGGACGCTCTTGCGCCTCGTCAGCTCCCGGGCCTTGCGGGCCGCGTCCCGAGCCCGGGAGGCGGTGATGCACTTCTCGATGATGAGCTTGGCCTGGGCGGGGTTCTCGGCCAGGTACTCGGAAAGCTTGTCGGCCACGGCCCCGTCCACCAGGGGACGGATGTCCGCGTTGCCCAGCTTGGTCTTGGTCTGGCCCTCGAACTGGGGCTCCTCCAGCTTCACGGAGATGATGGCGGTAAGGCCCTCGCGAATATCGTCGCCGGAGAGGGGCTGATCCGTGGCCTTGAGGAAGTTGAACTTCCGGGCGTAGTCGTTGACCACCCGGGTCAGGGCCGCCTTAAAGCCCACCAGATGGGAGCCGCCCTCATGGGTGGCGATGTTGTTGGCGTAGGTCAGGATGAGCTCGTTGTAGCCGTCGTTATACTGCATGGCCACCTCCACGGAGGCGGTCTCCATCTCGCCCTCCATACGGGCGCCGGAGAAATACAGGGGCGCGGGCTGCAGCAGCTCCTTATTCTTGTTGAGGAAGGTGACAAACTCCCGGATGCCGCCCTCGTAGCAGAAGCTCTCCACCCGATGGGGCTCCACCCGCTCGTCGGTGAAGGTGATGCGAAGGCCCGCATTCAAAAACGCCAGCTCCCGGAGCCGGAGGCGCAGGGTGTCGTAGCTGAACTCCAGGGTATCGAAGATCTCGGGGTCCGGCCAGAAATGGACGGTGGTGCCGGTCTCGCTGACCTCGCCGGGCTCCACGTGGACGCTGTCCAGAGGGATGCCCCTGGAATAGTCCTGCACGTGGAGCTTTCCGTCCCGGCGGACCTCCACCCGAAGCTTTTCAGACAGAGCGTTCACGCAGGAAAGGCCCACGCCGTGCAGGCCGCCGGAGACCTTGTAGCCCCCGCCGCCGAACTTGCCGCCGGCGTGGAGGATGGTGAGGGCCACCTCCAAAGCGTCCTTGCCGGTCTTCTCATGGTAGCCCACGGGGATGCCGCGGCCGTTGTCACGGACGGTGACGCCGTTGCCCTCGTGGATGAACACCTCGATATGGGTGCAGAAGCCCGCCAGGGCCTCGTCCACGCTGTTGTCCACGATCTCGGTCACCAGCTGGTGGAGCCCCCGCTCGTCGGTGGAGCCGATGTACATGCCGGGACGGCGGCGCACGGCCTCCAGCCCCTCCAGCACCTGGATCTGGGAAGCGTCATAGCTTCCGGTCACTTCGTTGCGAATGTCTTCCATTTCTTCTTTCCTTTACGTTACGATAAACTGTGAACCTTAAACTTCGATTAAACGGCCGTTTCCGGCACGGAACACCTGCAGTTCCTGGTCCTGTATGGCGCCCAGCTCACCGAGGTGGGTGCAGGTGATGAACCCCTGGCAGCCGTCGATGGCGGAGAGCAGCAGCTCCCGCCGCCGCTCGTCCAGCTCCGAGAATACGTCGTCCAGGAGCAGCACCGGCTTCTCCTGCCGAAGGCGCTCGATGAGGGCGATCTCGGAGAGCTTCAGCGACAGGGCCGTGGTCCGCTGCTGGCCCTGGGAGCCGTAGGTCCTCACGTCGCAGCCGTTGAGCTCCAGCAGAAGGTCGTCCCGATGGGGGCCCGCCGAGGTAAATCCCCGGATGAGGTCCTTGTCCAGGTTGCCCACCAACGCGTCCGCGATGGCCTCCCGTATGAGCTCCTCGTCGCCGCAGGGCACGTTGGGCTCATAGGCCACCTTGAGCTCCTCTTTGCCGCTGCTCATATGGTCGTGCAGCTCTCCCGCCAGCTCCCGAAGGTCCCGGCAGAAGGCGGCTCGCGCCACCTCGATGCGGGCGCCCAGGCGGCTTAATTGCTCGTCCCACAGCTCCAGCATGTCCCCGGCGGTCTCGATGCCGTCCTTCAAGAGGTTGTTGCGCTGTTTCAGTGCCTGGTTGTACTGCTGCAGGTCATAGTAATAGGCGGGTTTCAGCTGGGAGATCTCCATGTCCATGAACCGCCGCCGCTCCGCCGGGCCGCCCTTGACCAGGATAAGGTCCTCCGGGGAGAACATGACCACGTTGAGGCAGCCCATGAGCTCGCCGGACCGGCCCACGGGGGCCCCGTCCAGAAAGATGCGCTTGCGTTCGCCGCTTATGAGCTCCTCCCGTATGCTGCGGCTGCCGCCCCGGGTCATGAGGTTCAGCAGGACCATCCCCTCCACCTCGCCCATCATGATGAGCTCGCCGTCCCGGCCGGTCCGATGGCTTCGGCCCAGGGCGCACAGGAAGATGGCTTCCAGGACGTTGGTCTTCCCCGCCCCGTTCAATCCGGTGAACACCGTTAACCCCGGTTCAAAGGCCGCTTCCAGGTCCCGGTAATTGCGGAAATTATGCAGTTTCAGCCCGGTTATACGCAAAAGGCCATACCCCCAGTAGAATACCGTATTATACCATATGTTGTTCTGTTTGTAAACTATAATAGGAAAAGAAAAAGGGGTTCGCCCAATATTTTGTGGTTTCGCCCCAACAAAAAACGCCCTTCCCGCAGGAAGGGCGCAGGTCCTGGTCAGACCGGCTTATTCATACACCTTGTCGCCGCGATAGGACGCGCACAGGCTCTCGTTTTCCCGGCCGCAGCTTTCGCCGCAGCAGCTCACCTCGATATGGTCCAAATCACACCGAACGCCCTCGTGGTTGTACACGCAGCTGGTGACGTCGCAGCCGATGGTCTGTTTCTTTTCCATACAAAAACCTCCTTTTTGATCTCAGCCATAGCCTGACCCGAAAGAAGGTTTTTTATTCCTCCCGTTATGCCTGTATGCCCCGGGCCGCCAGCTTCATACGCTGCTCCTTGGAGAGGATCTTCTTGCGCATGCGGATGCTTTTGGGCGTGACCTCCACCAGCTCGTCGTCGGCGATAAATTCGAGGCACTGCTCCAGGGTGAAGACCACCGGCGGCGTGAGGCGAAGGGCCTCGTCAGAGCCCGCCGCCCGCATGTTGGTCACGTGCTTCTTCTTGCACACGTTCACCACGATGTCCTCGTCCCGGGCGTTCTCGCCCACCACCTGTCCTTCGTATACCGGGATGCCGGGGCCCACGAACATGCGCCCCCGCTCCTGGGCGTAGAATAGGCCGTAGCTGGACGTATCCCCGGTCTCGTGGGCCACCAGGCTGCCGCTGCTGCGGCTTTCGATGGGCCCCTTGTAGGTGTCGTAACCGGCGAAGATGTGGCTCATGACGCCGTTGCCCTTGGTGTCGGTGAGAAGCTCGCTCCGATAGCCCATGAGGCCCCGGGCGGGGATCATGAACTTCACCCGCGTGCTGAAGTCGCCGATGGCGGTCATATCCGTCATCTCGCCCTTGCGGGCCCCCAGCTTCTCCATGACCGGCCCCATGAATTCCGTGGGCACGTCGATGGTCAGCTCCTCCATGGGCTCCAGCATTTCGCCGTTCGGTCCTTCCTTCATGATGACCTTGGGCCGGGTCACGGCGAACTCGTACCCTTCCCGGCGCATGGTCTCGATGAGGATGGACAGATGCAGCTCGCCCCGGCCGCTGACCTTGAAGGTGTCGGTGGACTCGGTCTCCTCCACCCGCATGGACACGTTGGTCTTGACCTCCTTGAAGAGCCGCTCCCGGATGTTCCGGCTGGTCACGTACCGGCCCTCCCGGCCGGCGAAGGGGCTGTCGTTCACCTTGAAGAGCATGCTGACCGTAGGCTCGTCGATATGCACGAAGGGCATGGGCTCCACGCAGCCCGGGTCGCAGGCGGTCTCGCCCACGTTCAGATCCTCGGCGCCGGCCATGCAGAGGATGTCCCCCGCGTGTACCTCCTCCACCTCCACCCGGTGCAAGCCCTCGAAGCGATAGAGCCGGGAGATCTTGGCGGGCCGGACCTTGTTGCTTTCGCCGCCGCAGAGGACGATGCTCTGTCCCCGCTTCGCCGTGCCCCGCTCGATGCGGCCCACGCCGATCTTGCCCACGTAATCGTCATAGTCGATGGTGGAAANNGCGCCCAGCTCGATGAACAGCTCCAGGGTCTCGTCCACCACCTCGTCGGGGCGGGCGTCGGCCCGGTCCACCTTGTTGATGACCACCACGGGCACCTTGCCCAGCTCCAGCGCCTTCTTCAGCACGAACCGGGTCTGGGGCATGCAGCCCTCAAAGGCGTCCACCAGCAGCAGGACCCCGTCCACCATCTGCAAAATGCGCTCCACCTCGCCGCCGAAGTCGGCGTGGCCCGGCGTGTCCACGATGTTGATACGCACGTCCCCGTAGCTGACGGCGGTGTTCTTGGAGAGGATGGTGATGCCCCGCTCCCGCTCCAGGTCGCCGCTGTCCATGACGCGATCCACCCCCACCTCGCTGCGGCGCAGGACGCCGGCGTCCTGCAAGAGATGATCCACCAGGGTGGTCTTGCCGTGGTCTACATGGGCGATGATCGCAACGTTTCTGATCTCCATTGTTTTTCCTCGAAAATAGTATGGGTAGTTCTTTTATAAAACCGTAATAGTATATCACATTTTTTCGCCGACGCAAGCCTTTTTTCCGGCAGATGCCCGCAAAAAGGGCCCCGCTTCAGCAGAGGCGGGGCCCAAAGTCCGTCATTGTCCGTTTACCGCAGCGCTTTCTTGGCCACGTCCTGCAGAATGAGCTTGGCGTCCAGACTGGTGACCTGGCCGTCCCCGTCCCAATCCGCCGCTTCCAGCTTATAGTCGTCCAGATCCATCAATCCGGCGTCATATCGCAGGATCAGGGCCGCATCCGCCGCATTGACCATGCCGTCCGCGTTCACGTCGCCCTTGCTGAGCCGGATGGCCGGTTCCTCCGTGGGCTTGGCGGTGGGCTTGGGCGTGGGCTCGTCGTCATCCACCAGCTCCACGTATTCCTTGTAGATGTATCCGTACTTGCCGGTGCCGTCCACCTTAAGGAAGAACCATTCCCCGTCCACGGCGTACACGGTCAGCTTCGTGCCGCTCTTGAGGCCGCTGTCCGCCAGGCCGTACTGGGTGCCGGGTCCCTTACGCATGTTCACGCCGCTTTTGATGAGAACGCCTCTGGCGGCATTTTCGATCATCTGCTCCGTGGGCTCGGTCAGCGGTCCTGACGGCGTGGGCGTGAGCGTGGCGCTGGGCTCCGGCGTGGGGGCCTCAGAGGGCTCCGGTGTGGGCGCTTCAGAGGGCTCCGGCGTAGCCGTAGGCGACGGGGTCGGCTCCTCGCTGGGCTCCGGCGCAGGCGTCTCGGAGGGTTCCGGCGTAGCCGAGGGCTCGGGGGTGGCCGTCTCCGTGGGGGCCGGCGTGGCCGTAGGCTCCGCTTCCGGCTCGTCCGTGGGGTTGGGGGACGCCTCCGCCGTGGCGGTAGGCTCCGGATCGCCGGTGGGTTCCGGATCGCCGGTGGGCGCGGGTACGTCGGTGGCTTCCGGCGTGGGCGTGGGGGTCGGCTCCTCCGTAGGCGCCGGCGTGGGCGTGGGGGTTGGTTCCGGCGTGGCCGTAGGTTCAGGCTCATCGGCGGGCTCATCCGCCGACAGGCTCTTCTTGGAGATGAAGCCCTGGACCCCGGTGGCCAGATCTATGCCGTAATACCAGTCGCCGCTCTGTTCGTAGACGCCGAATTGGCTCTTGAACGGCAGCCGGGCGCACACGTCCGCATTTGTGGAAGCCTTGCTCATGATCTCGGTGCCGCCGGCAACCACCCAAAGGGTCTTCGTGATGCGGGTGTTCTGCGTCCCGCCAAGAGCCGTCATGATGGCTTCGGTGGACAGATCCGCGTGGGACTCGATCACCGTGCCGTCGCTCCCGGTCAGCACCGCGTTGGGGTAGTAGAACTTCAGGATGTCCACGTAGCTGTACCCCATCTCCGCCATCCGCTGGGCGCCCTTGTGGGACATGCCCACTCTGGGGCCGCTGCTCTGGCCCCAGCAGATAAGCCAGCTGCCTTCCTTCACCCGGGCGGCGAAGCAGACGCTGTTTTCAGACAGGATCACGTTGTTTTCGCCCAGCTCCGCAAAGGTCACGTCCAGGGTCTGGGTGGTCTCTGTGCCGCCCGCGCTCACCTTCAGGGTGATCTGAAAGCCCTCCTGGGGCGCATAGCCCTGGGAGTGATCGCCCTTGGCGTATCCGGTGAGCTCGGTTATCTCCAAAATGGCGTCCCCGCCGGCTTTCTGGAGCAGGTAGTCGTACAGTTTCCGAGGCAAGGTGTCCGGGGCCTCCCCCGTCACCGGGATCATCAGGTTCGACACGCCCGAACGGGTGATATCGAAGGGATCGAATTTGGATTCGTAGGCCCGGGAATACTCCTGGCTGCCGCCCCACTTGTCCTTGGGCGTCACCATGACGCCGCCGTTGCTGGAGCCATAGTGGGTCTTGATGGCCTTGCCGTTGTAGAGAAGCGTTTGGTCCACCACCTCGGCGGCGCAGGAAAGGACCCGATCCGCCGTGGGGAAGTAGCCGTAGTACAGCTGATCCGAGGTGGTATCGTCCACGTCGTAGGGCTTGCTGCCGTTGGCGCTGATCTCCGCCAGGGCATAGCCCTTGGCCGCGATCATACCCGCCTTGAGAATGGCCTCGGCAGAATCCTTGCCCACCTCCGGCACGGCCACGCCCACGATGTAGGATTCCATGTCCACGGTGTTCACCGCCCGGACCGCGCCGCTCGACACGTCGAACGTGACGTCGCCTTTGTACTGGCGCTCCTTTCCGCCGGCGGTGGCCAGCGTAAACAGGTTCGCCCCGTCCTGGGCGCTCAGCGTGGCCCTCTCGCCGGTGAAGATCTGGCCCAGCGCATCGTGAGTCACCACCACCTCTGTGCCGGAGACCGCCACGGTGAGAACGCCGCCGCTGATCTCGATGCCGTTCAGGGTGTAGACGCCGGACAGCGTCAGGGTCAGGGTATCCCGGCCCTCCGTGGACAAAAGCACGCGCACGCTGCTTTCCTCCGCCCGGGCGGCGGGCGGGAACGACAGGAGCCCCGTCAGAAGGATCAGGGCGATGAAGATGGAAAGTGTCTTTTTCATAGTTCTGTATATATCATACGCACGCCAAAAAGGAAACACCAAAGGGGATTTGTTGACGATTCTTTTGCAATTTGTACGAATATCAGCCGATTACAGAGGCGTTCAGGGCCGGAACTGGGAAATGATGGCTTCCGCGGCGCGAAGGCCGTCCACGGCGGAGGACACGATCCCCCCGGCGTAGCCTGCCCCCTCGCCCACAGGATACACCCCCCTGTGGGAAAGGGACTGCATATCCTCTCCCCGCAGAAGGCGCACCGGGGCGGAGGTCCTGGACTCCACGGCCGTGAGGACGGCGTCGGGCATATCGAAGCCCCGTATCTGGCGGGCGAAGATCGCCAGGGCCTGTCTAAGCCCATCCGCCACGAAGGGCGGCAGGCACCGGCCCAGATCCGCTCCCGTGATTCCGGGGCGGAAGGTGGGCCGAACGGCGCCGAAGCGGTCCGTTCGCCGGCCGGCCATATAATCCTCCATGCGGCAGGCAGGGGCCAGCCCCTCACCGCCGCCCAGGTCCCAGGCCGCCTGCTCCAGCCGCTGCTGAAAAGCCATGCCGTCCAGGGCCCCCGTGCCGAAATCCTCCGGAAACACCTGGACCACCAGCGCGGCGTTGGCGTTCTCCCCCGCCCGATCGAAGTTGCTCATGCCGTTGACCACCATCTCTTTGGGGCCCGCGCCGGACCCCACCACGAAGCCGCCGGGACACATGCAGAAGGAGTATACGCCTCTGCCTCCTGCCTGGGCGGTCAGCTTATAGTCCGCCGCGCCCAGCTTGGGATGGCCCGCAAAGGGGCCGTACTGGCTCTCGTCGATGAGGGATTGGGGATGCTCCGCCCGGACCCCCACGGCAAAGGGCTTGGGGGCCATGGCAAAACCGCTGTCAAACAGATACCGATAAGTGTCCCTGGCCCCTTGGCCGATAGCCAGCACCAGGGCCCCGCAGTCGATCCGCTGGGGGACGCCCCCCCGGATCAACGTCACCGAACGTATCTGCCCGTCCCTCATATGGATGGCTTCAAGGCGCGTGGAGAAGCGGACCTCTCCGCCCAGGGAGACGATCTCATTTCTCAGGTTCTGCACCACCTGCCGAAGCCGGTCCGTCCCCACGTGAGGCTTGGCCAATATCCCTATTTCCTCCGGCGCACCGGCGTTGATAAAGGCGTCCAGCACCGTGGAGCATCTCGGGTCCTTGGAGCGGGCCGTCAGCTTCCCGTCGGAGAAGGTGCCCGCGCCGCCCTCGCCGAAGAGCGGGTTGCTCTCCGGGTCCGCCCGGCCGCTGAGCCAGTACGCCTCCACGTCCCGCACCCGATCCTCCATGGCTTTGCCCCGATCCACGATCAGGGGACGATAGCCCTCCCGGGCCAGGAGCCATCCGGCGAACAGGCCCCCGGGGCCCATGCCCACCACCACGACCCGGCCAAAGAGGGGCCTGTCGCCGTGCACGAGGGGCTGCGCCTTCGGTTCCTGCCAAAGCTGGGCGTGGCGCTTTTTGTCCGCCAGCACCCGCCGAGCGGCTCGAGGCGACAGCTCCACCAGCGCATGGACGCTGAAAAACAAGTCGCCCTTTTTGCGGGCGTCCACGGATTGGCGAAGGATGCGAACGGCGCCCATCTCTGCCGGGTCCACCCCCAGCTGCCGGGCAGCCGAATCGCGAAAGCTGTCCGGGCTGTCGTCCAAAGATCGCCGTAGGGCCGGTATCATCACCTGCATCATAGTCAATTCCTCAAAAAGGCCCGACCGCCGATGGGCAGCCGGGCCTTGGCTCATTTCGTCAGGGTGTGGTCGTTGCCGCGGTGGGAAGGTCCTCCGTGGGCGGTTCCTCCGGCACCGGGCTCATCAGCGTGACCTGAACGCTCTGCTCCTGCAGAGAAGCGGTCACGTTGGGGAATTTGTCAGCATTGGCCCACTGGATCACGGGGATCAGCTCCCAGTCGCCCTGGCCATATCCTGTCAGATCCACCTGAACGGCGAAGGATTCCGGCGCCAGCGTCTCTATCTGCCGCAAGGGCCCCGACAACGTCACCATCGCATAGGTGGGCGCGCCGTCGGCGATCAGCAGATCCTTGGCCAGATGGGTATAGGTGAGAGGGATCTGCACCGTGCGCTCCCCCATCTTTTCCGTCACGGTGGCGTTCAGCGTCACGGAGCCGCTCTGCCCCCGCCGCAGCGTCACGCCCTCCGGCAGGATCAGGGAGAGGACCCGGGAGACGATGGCCTCCTCCGCCGGCAGCACCAGGCTCTCGGTGGACAAAGAATCTATGGCCGCCAGGGTCTCGGCGGTGCCGTAAACGATCACGGTGCCGGGCGTTGTATCGCTTTTGAGGGTGAAATAGGTGTCATCCACCAAGGACACGTCCTGCCGGACGTTGACCCGTTTGAAGGGGGACAGGGTCAGCCGCACGGTCACGTTGGGCGTGTTCTTGCTGCGGGTGACCACGGTGACCTCGTTGTCGTCCTTATCGTAGAAGACCACGTCCACGTTCTCTTCCACGCTCTGGGTCCGATCCGTCAGATCCACGAAGGCCACGGCCCGTACCGTTGGCTCGATATACCGGGCGGCGCCTTCGATGGTGAGGATGCTGGTCACGCTTTCGCTGACGATATCATAGCCCTCGGGCAACGTCCCCGTCAGCTCCAGCTTTACCGGCACGGTCTTGACCACCAGATTGTCCACCTCCACCGTGACGGTCCGAGGAACCACGCTGGCCACGGTGCCCAAATTGGACTGGACCGTGACGCTCAGCGGCAGCCGATAGGTCCCGGCCGCGGAGATGGTGCCCAGGGAGGCCCGGGCGTTGACCCGGCTGGCGTCCAGGTCCGCATGATTCGTGATGGTGGCGTTCACCTCCACGTCCGCAAGGCCCAGATCGGAATTCACCAGGATAAGGTTCCGGCTCAGCAGGTCGGTGTACCCCTCCAGGGTGATGGGCACGTCGTCAATGGATTTGGAGCGCACGGGGTTCAGGGCCACCAGCACGTAGGCCCAAAGGAGGATGGCGAAAACGAAGGCTACGATCTTTATGCCCAGATTTCTGGTGAAGAAGCCCCTGAACCGATCCAGCAGGGCTCGCGTGAAGATCCTCTGCTTCATGGCTTACTTCTCCTCCTTTCGCCGGACCTGGTTCTTGCCGAGGGAAAGGCCGCCCACGCCCTTCTTCAAAAATACGCTCTCCAGCAGCTGCCTGAGGGCCACGCTGTCCAGATACCGTACCAGCTTTCCATCGTGCGCGAGGGAGATGGCCCCGGTCTCCTCCGAGACCACCAGCACCAGGCAATCGGACACGGTGGACACGCCCAGGGCCGCCCGATGCCGGGTGCCCAGCTCCCGTGAGATGCCCGTCTCCTCGGAGAGGGGCAAAAAGCAGGCCGCCGCCACCAGGGTGCTGCCCCGGCAGATCACCGCCCCGTCATGGAGGGGGGTGTTGGGCTCGAAGATGTTTTCGATGAGGGCGCCGGAGACCCGGCCCTCGATGGCCGTGCCGGTGCTGATGATGTCCCCAAGACCCGTCTTCTGTTCAAAGACGATGAGGGCGCCCACCCGCCGCCGGCTCAGGCGCAGGATGGTCTTATGCAGATCGTCGATCAGATCCTCCACGCCCATGTTGCCCGCCTCGCTGATGAGCTTGCCGATGGCTTTGCCGCTGCGGCCCAGCCGCTCCAGCACCCGGCGGATCTCCGGGGTGAACAGGATGAAGATGACGATGATGATCGTGCCGGATTGAAGGATGGAGTCCAGGAGCCATTTGAGGGTGTACATGCTGAGCAGCTGGGTAGCCACGGAGGCGACGATCAGCAGCCCCACGCCCTTGATGACCTCGTATGCGCGGGTATCCTTGGTCCAGACGATGAGCTTGTACAGCAGTATGGTCAGGATCGCTATGTCGAGAAGGTCGTTCCAGCCGAATTGGCCAAGACCGCTTCCCAGAGTTTTTAAGATCTCCTCAAAGTTCAACTTCCGTCTCCTGCGTTCGTAACTCCTTAGGTCATATATAGTATAGCATCACTGTGTAGGAATTGTCACGAAAATATTACAGCTTTGTGAGAGTTTTCTCCGCACGGCTGCCCATGACGAACCGAATGGGCAGCGCCACGGCCAAAAGCAGCATGCACAGGAAGATCGCCCCCACGTACCCCAGGAAGATGACCAGGAACGCCGCCGCCCCGATGATCAAAAAGGTGATCAGCATGCTCAGCAGCACGCCGGCGCCCTGTTTGATGACCTCCGCGGGGTTCTCCCAGTCGAACCGGGCGAAGTGGAGGCCCAGCGCCAGCTCCACCGTGGAGAATGCCCAGGCAAACAGCAGACACAGGCCCAATATCAGCAGCACGTTCCAGGCGGGGAGCCCCCAGCCCACGGTCAGGATAAGGCCGCAGACCAGGCCGCCCACGGCGGGGGGCAGCATGCTCACCAGGATCTTGCTGCGAAGCCACACGTTAGCCCGGATGGGCAGGGACTTGATGATGAACAGGCCCTTCCCCTCCATGGACACGGAGGAGGTGGCGGTCAGATTCATGCACTGGATCACGGCGATCACCAAGCCGAACAGCAGCACCGCCTGATCGCCCCGGCTGAAGACCTCCTCCAGCACCTCCGTGACGGAGTCCCTGCCGCCCACCGCCAAAAGGACGGTCAGGATGATGGCCATGATGGTGCCCATGTCCGTGTTCATGATCCATGCGGGGGTGTTGTACTTCTGCCGCAGCTCCTTCTTCACCAGAGTCATGAGGACGCCGGACCGCTTCTGCCGCCCCATGCGGAAGGCCTTGCCGTGGGCGGTGGCGTTGATGGCGCCGTAGAAGAAGGGGAAGCCCTTTACAGCCAGAAGGCACAAGAGCGCCAGGAAGACCAGGGAGATCGCCGTGAAGATCAGGAAGGCGACCCAATTCCCCAAAAGCCCGCTTACGAAGAGCCGGGCCGGGGGATAGAGGGCGAAGATCTTGGCCTGGAGGGAGCCGGCGATGTCGGCCATGCTGGTGAACATGGTCCCCGCGTTGAAGGAGAGGAACATGACCCCCAGCAGGAAAGCCATGGAAAAGACCGTGGTAAAGAGGCTCTTTTTCTTCATCCGGGCCGTCAGCATGGCTACGAGCAGGCCCACGATCCCGCCCACGCCCAGAGGGATCAGGGGGGCCAGGAACGCGGTCAGGACCAGCACCGGCCAGAAGGCCGCGGGCAGTTTCTTCAACACCAGCTGGCAGCAGACGCCGGAGGTGAGCAGCATGCCCGCGTGGATGAGCAGCTCCTCAAAATACAGGGAGAAGACCCGGGAGAGGACCACCGTCCGCCGGCTGAGCGGCAGGGGCAGCAGGGGGTCCAGACCGGATGCGCCAAAGAGGACCGGGCCAGCTTTGGACAGGGTGGTGATGGCGCCCAGCACCGACCCGGCCATGAGCATCAGGGCCGGAGCCAGGGTGTAGGTGGAAGCGGTGAGCCCCCCCTTGAGCATGCCCATGCTGTATACGCCTGACATGTACACGCAAGCCAGGAACAGGACGATGGTGGACGTGAGCTTCTTCTTGGCCCTCTTTTTGGCGGCCTCGTCGGAGGTGTTCTTCAGCGCCGAGATGGGGAAGAACTCCACCAGCTGCAGACGAATGAGCGGCAGTACCTGTTTCATTCCTTTTCCACCAGCTCCATGAAGAGCTCCTCCAAAGAGTCGTTCCCTTTCACCGTGTCCATATCGCCCTGGGCCACCAGTTTCCCGTGGTTGATGATGGCCACCTTGTTGCACAGCTTCTCCGCCACCTCCAGAACGTGGGTGGAGAAGAAGATGGCGGCGCCGTTCTCGGTCATCTCATGCATGAACTGCTTCAACGTGAAGGCCGCCTTGGGGTCGAGACCCACGAAGGGCTCGTCCAGGAGGAGGAGCCGGGGCTCGTCGATAAGGGCGCCGATGAGGGCCAGCTTCTGCTTCATGCCGTGGGAGAAGGCGCCCACCATGTCGTTGAGGCGGGCGGTGATGCCGAAGGCGTCGGCGTACTTGGCTATGCGCTCCGCCCGAACGGCCGCGTCCAGCCCGTAGATGTCCGCCAGGAAATTCAGATACTGGATGCCCGTCAGATACCCGTACAGATCCGGGTTGTCGGGGATGTAGCGCATGATCTTCTTGCAGGCGAGGGGGTCCGCCTTGATGGACACGCCGTCGACGAAAATGTCGCCGCCCTCAAAGTCATGGATGCCCGCCACCGCCCTGAGGGTGGTGGTCTTGCCGGCGCCGTTGGGGCCGATGAAGGCGAAGACGTCGCCGGGGTGCACGTGCAGGTTCAGATCCTCCACGGCAGGCTTGCCCTTTCCATAGGACTTGGTGAAGTGTTCGATACGCAGCATGGTTTTTTCACTCCTTGTTCGGTTTCTTTCGATACATCAGTTTCTTGGCGAAAAAGTTCCACAGCAGCACCAAAATGGCCGCGATGGCCTTCGACAGCAGGTAGAAGAGGCCCAGCCCGTCGGTGAAGGCCCACATCAAAAGCTCCGTAAGCCCCAATCCGACGAGGGAGATCAGTATGAACAGGGCGAACTCGGCTTTGGCGCTCATGTTGGCCTTCTTGCCGGAGAAGGCCAGATTCTTGCTCAAAATATAGTTGACGATGACGCCCAGGACGAAGCCGAAGACCCCCGCCAGGAGATAGTGGAGGCCCAGCTCCTTCAAGAGCCACACCGTGCAGAAGTCCGCCACGAAGGCGCAGCCGCCCACGATGACGTAGCGGAGGAACTGGAGGGTCGAATTGTCCGTGGGCTTATAGAGGAGCTCCCGCCAGCGCCACGCCCGAAGAAGGGAAAAGATCTCCGGCCAGTCGCCCTTCATTTCTCCTCCTCCGGCTTCTTCCGGTAGATGACGATCTTCCGTCCGATGCACTGGATGGGCTCGGCCCTGAGGGCCCGACAGATGGTGTCGCACAGGTCCTTGGCGTTTTCGTCGCAGTTCTCCAGCACGGTGAGCTTGATGAGCTCCCGCTTATTGAGGGCGTTGTCGATGCCCGCCAGCATGTTGCCGGACAGGCCCTCCTTGCCGATCTGGAAGATGGCGTCCAGGGCGTTGGCCTGCTTGCGGAACGCGGCTCTTTCTTTTCCGGTCATATATACCTCTCCTTACACTTTTCTTTTGCGACTTTTTCTCTTTAAACTTGAATTGTCAAGTCAAGTGCAACGGTGTTTGGAAAAGGACTTCAAAGGGTGAAAGATAG
>LXOW01064886.1_pt1 | contig 15347 bp, 8 predicted proteins | sample 1368591 | NCBI WGS metagenome assembly LXOW01 (sample SAMN04884650, study PRJNA319009) | bovine gut metagenome | isolation source: Cow rumen | host: Bos taurus | place: Italy: Legnaro (PD) | collected 2014-07-09 | reverse complement strand
TCCAAATATACACAAATCAAACAGCCTCTCTTTGTTGCAGTTTGTTGCAGTTGTTGCAGTTAAAATCACAGAGAGAGACGTCAATTATCCGGCCTGTAAATTGTCATAGATGCCATAAAACGACCAACCACTTATCCGACAGCAAACGACAATAAACGACTACAGTCTGCGGCATACAGGAATCCGCCCGTCTTTAATATAAAAACCCGACATTGCATATCGGGGTGTGATAGGGTCAAGCAGCCATGTCATGCCGACTCTGGCTTGCACGATGGCGGGCATCTATGGCTGCGGCCTGTCATTGTCATCCGTCTTATTATAAAAACCCGACATTGCATATCGGGGTGTGATAGGGTCGTCCTTTCAGGACTCGGCTGGGCTGCCGTGCCTTACACCTTCACGTAACGACAACACCTGGGCCTCCTTGGCATCATGGCGGACAGGGATCCGCCATCCCTTACACCGCCAGAGGACTAAACCCTCGTCGTCGCTTCGCGTCATCGCGAGGAGGAACGACGAAGCGATCCATTTATGCCAGATTTATGTAAGATTTAACTACGTTGAAATCGAAGATTCGGTGGAGCCAATGCAAAGCATTTGTTTCCAAAATAACATCCATTTCATTCCCAGTTACTTATCCGACAGCAAACGACAACAAACGACTGCAGTCGACTACAAACGTTTGTTCAACGGGTAGATCTTGACAAGGTTTGCATCTTTGCGATATAATTCAAACACATTTGTTATGGCTAAAAAGAATCCTTTTGACAAAGAGCAACCAACGAAGATTCCGTTTTCTGAATTAGTGGAACTTATTGGAACCAGTTGTGACTACAAGTTCTGCATCATTGACGAAAACATTGACGATGAGTTGATGTCACTCGCTGCCAGTCATGGCATCAACCTGAAAGGTTTCAAGCATGTCATTGAAACATCAGGAATACAGCATGCCGAAAAACGACACGGCTTTAAAAGTAATGATAGGGCTCCCCTTTCTCTCGAAGACTATCTGCTTATCCCTTTCATTATCAAAAACAGGGACAAAGTGGAAGTGTCGGCACAAACAGACATTTCGCATCATAACACCATATTGAAATACACCAAACAGATTGGAGACACTTATTACTATGTCGAAGAAATACGGAAACGAAACAAAAGCTTGGCTTTCAAAAGCCTCATAAAACGAGAAAAAGAAAACCCCTCAAAAGAGAGGGGTTAATCTGTTATCGCTGGAGGGAACATCCTTTCGGCCGCCCCTTACGTCTTGATAATCCACTGGTTTTTCATTCCGTGTCCGCGACCAACTGCCTGCAAAATTACAACTTTTCCTCAAACCCGCAAGGGGATGGATGATATTTCTATTTTTACTGAGGCTTTAGCAGCCATGTCATGCCTGCGCTGGAATGCGCATTGGCGGGCATCTATGGCTGCGGCCTATCATTGTCATCCGGCTTAATATGAAAACCCGACATTGCATATCGGGGTGTGGTGGGGTCGTCCCTTCGGGACTTTGTCCCCACTGCCGCTTCGCGTCATCGCGAGGAGGAACGACGAAGCGATCCATTTATGACAGATTGATGTAAGATTTGACTACGTTGAAATCGAAGATTCGGCGGAGCCAATGCAGAGCATTTATTTCCAAAAAAAACATTCAATTCATTTCCAATTACTTACCCGACAGCAAACGACTACAGTCGACTACAAACGTTTATTCAACGGGTAGGTCTTGACAAACGTTGCACCTTTGCAACACAATCGAAAAACGAAGAAAATGGAAAAGTTACAACAAGGAGCGTTTGGGCCCATCTACACCCAATTCAAAGGAAAACCGAAAGAGGCCATCAGATTTCTTAGGCAACAGCAAAAAGGAGAATGTATAGCCGCTCTGCATCGTGACGACATTGGGGACATTGATATTGTATGGGGCGAGGTGACAGACACAATAAAACATAGGGGATTTGGGCTTTCACATATCATCGACAAACATGAAGACAACATCAACCGACTGGGATTTCAAATTGAGGATTTCATCCCTATCATTGTGCAGTATGGGAATTTCAACTTGAAGAAGTCCGACAGCCAGAAAATGGTTTTTGAAAGCAGGGGATTCCGTTTCGTCGTAGCCATTCAAAAAGACAATGGGAACACGAAGAATTGGCTATTAACCGCATTTGATCTAACACAAAAGCCGAAGTAGGAACTCCGGCTTATGTCTTATCGTCACTGTCAAAAACATCGACGCTGACAGTTTTGCGTTGCCTACGCTGTATGGCAAAACGACACTGCAAAAATACAACTTTTCCATCAACCCGCAAGGGGATGGATGATATTTCTATTTTTACTGAGGCTACAGCAGCCATGTCATGCCGACGCTGGCCTGCGCGATGGCGGGCATCTATGGCTGCGGCCTGTCATTGTCATCCGTCTTATTATAAAAACCCGACATTGCATATCGGGGTGTGATAGGGTCGTCCTTTCGGGACTTTGATGTACCACCCCTCATTCACACTTAATGACAACACCCTCTCCCCTTGCCGTCATGGCGGACAGGGATCCGCCATCTCCTAAGCGGCAGGGAGACGCCAACATATTATAAACGATGCAACTAACGTCCTTCACCAAGTTTATGCTCCACAATGTAATTGCGAAAGCGAGTGCGCCACTCCTTGTTTTGGAGTAACACCCACAGGTCTTCGTTAAAGCAGGCATAAGTGACATTCTCTTTAAGCCAAGCCTTTGAAGGTGTTGTGCTCATTTCTTTCTTGGTTTTTAGCTGAAGATGCCAAAAGCCATCAGTGGACAAATGCCAAAAGGGATTGTTGATGTCTGTTGGCTTATCGAATTGCGAGCTACGAGTGTAATGATGCATAAGCGTCAGGTAACGTTCTTCGAGCCATTCGTTCAGTGCAAAGCGGTTGTTGGTGAACACACCCGAATCAACACCATCAATCAGGGCAAGCATTAGGATTGGCTTGGCCACGATGACTTCGCCACGTATTTTTGCCTGACGAAGGTTTATGATTCTATCGGTATAGTGTACAAAGCATTGGGAGAAATCCTGGTGTTTAAAGGCTTGATTCATTTTATATTAAATCTTTAAAATACCCAAAATCTGCATCGACCAAAATCTTTCGGTCAAGACCAACATTTCGTTTCTCGCATGATGTCTCAGATACCATAGCGCAGGAAAAACACGCTGCATAATTCAACTGATCTTCATTTTCCCAACATATTGGGTCAGATGCGCAGTTCAATGCCCTTTGCATCGCTTTACGAATAATGTCTTCTATCAGAGCGGGTTGTCCTTGCCAAACTAAACCACCCATGCTTCCCTCTGCACCGTCTGTCGTATAAATCAAAACGCCACACATCCTATCAGAGAAATAAAGGCGTTCACTCAAACTAGCTGTAGGGTATCCACAAGAGAACTCTAGCTCCTTCATCAGCACATGGGAGAATGTATGAAGAGCCAAAAACCTTGCTACACCACCACGTTTCATTTCTTGATAAATGTTGTTGAAAGAGTCATCATGTGAATCCATTCCTGCATATCGTTCTAAGAACAACTCACCGTACCTGTTTTCCCATGCCTTCATTGTATTCTCATTGAAGCTAAAAAACAGTCCTTCTCCAAAACTTTGTATTGCAGGCATGACCAACACGTCTTCTGGTGCTTCACTGAAAATCTTCATCTTGTTCGGATACTCTATCGTTCCATCATCTTTCAATTCTGGCTGTGGAATAGAAACTCTGGAGAAGTTTATTTGAGTGCTGCTCATGCCTAGTGTGGTCACCTGTTGTATCTTATGGAAATAAGGCTGTAGTGTCTTCGGCAATTCAATATCGTTGAAGATCAACTTGTCGTTCGTTCCTAATGAGTTGCTGTTTTTTTGAAATACTTCAAATTCTTCATACCTGTACTGTTCTCGCACATCACCGTCTACCTCCTCTAACCCTTCTGTGAGAAAAGCATTTATTACCTTCTGCGCTTCATTAGATGTTAGCTCGTATGCGCTATCATCAGCTTTTGAAATGACGTATTCGACAAAACTATTGGCATCCTCAACAAAGCAACGTTCTGAATACTCCTTGCGTGTTGCCCCTGGATGTTTCTTCAAATACTTATCAAACCATTTCTCAATCATTAGTGATAGCACCCTCTGCAGCTTTTCGTCCAAGACGTTGACTCCTTTTCTATAATCATCTGGGATATAAAGACTACTGAAACTCTCGGCATAATAGACGCTGTTACTCGTCACCAAAGTCCACTTCATTGGTGTATGCTCAGTCTTTTGCATACAAGCAGCATAGTCTTGTTTGCCAACTCCCTCCCAAGGCTTATCACCTGGGCATAGTGGTTGCAAATTCATGATACCTTCCAAACTAACAGATTGGCCGCAGTGCTTGCATTTAAGGGTTCCAAAGCTTTCTGCATGGCTACGGTTTTCAAGCCATTGCAATTCATGTTCACCAGTCTTACTGTCAGGACATGGCTGCCCTTCATAGTGGAAGAGGTCAAAGCCCTTTTCTGTCACTCTTTTGCCCAATTCAAGTTTTGCAGAGAAGTATTGTTGCCATGGAATATCGGATATGTGACCATTAGGACAAATCAGCACCATTGACACCTGTTCAAGCAACTCGTGAATCTTATCCTTTCCTTCTGGGAAACGGTCACCAAACTGCTTTCTTCCAGTTGTTTTATATGGATCTCTTGGTGGCGCAAAGTATCTCAAATCACCGCCGTTACAATTGTTCTTTTGCCATATCCGCTGCCATTCCTCCACTGACTTAAAATCTTTTTTCGTTCGTGAGAAGAACCAACGAGGGAATACAATCGCTGGAACAGTAAAAACGTCTTCTGATATTCCTTTGCTACTTGGATGCAGCTCTCTATACCTTTTATTCAAGGGATGGTCTTCCACATTGCACACGTTGTAAGCATTTAGCGAAATGTGTGGGATGGCTACCAGACAGCGAAGAGATGTCATCCCTTCGCTTGTTTTAAGAAAGCTCACGAATCTATTGTCGTCAACTATCTCAACCCCGGTTTCGTCCATTATTTTTGCTGCATTAAGGAACTCCATGCTATTTCTTCTAAGATAATCATTGACAGCAAACACGCTGCCCCATTTTGAAGACGTTAGAGGCATCACAAACCCGCCCCATTTTGTTGCCACTATGGAACCCACGCCTGCATTTGAAGAAAGCACTTTGTACTTTCCGATGCCTTGATTGAATTGTTTTGCTGTCTTAATTTCCATCGTTTCCCACTTTTACATGAAGCACTGCTTCGGGTTCAACAATACGGAGGGACTGCGGTACCGTCCACAAGTTTTCTCCTTTTGAATCATCATAGTCTGCCGGAACGCTAAACAACGCTGAAGTGTTCTGATGCTGTGTATTATAATAAACCAACCCTTCAGTTTCATTTGCCTTTTCTTCCCACTGCCGCAAAGCCTCATCAACAAACTTGATAATGTTATCCTTTAATTCTGACGTTAGTAGTCCTTTCTCTAATAGGCTAATATCTGGTCTCTGCATCCTCTCGTATCTCTTATCAAAATAATCAACAACCATCTTTTTTATCTGCCCGCTCAAATCACCTTCGTTGATAAGGCTTGCGCTTTTTCGATCAGCAAGCTTGCTGAAAGAGTGGCGAACTATGGCAGCAAGATACAACGCAAGGTATTTCTCGATAGATTTCATCGAGAACGGCGTTATGGAAATAGGTTCCACATAAAAATATAGCTTCTCGTGAAACTCCCTGAATTTCTCATAATGCGACACGTCCCTTGAACGATATGGATTATGCAAAGTTAACACTAAACCTTTCTGCTCTCTTGCTACTCGAGAGCTTGCCTGAATGTATTCGGCAATATTTCTTGGCATAGAATTCATGATGATTGTGTTGAAACGCCCCACATCCAAGCCTACAGAAATCATATTGGTTGCCAAGATATAATCTGGAGGAGTTGTTCCCTTTACCCATGATCCTTTCTCTTTATGCGGCAGACGTTTCTCTATGCTCCAATCTTGTCCAACCTCAGCAAACTTTTCATTTACTTCTGCGCCCGTCAATCGTCCAGAGAGTTCAGCCTCCTTCAACTCGTTCATGGAATAGAAACACTCTAAAAGATCTCCATAATGCATGACTCGTTTGAACAAACGGCGCACATACTTTGAATATTCTGTATAGAACATGGCATCCGTCTTGCCGACTTCTTTCAGGCTGTTGAAATATGAGATGATAGAATAATAGTTGTTTGCCACAAACTCAAACCCTGAATCCTTTGAATGCTCAGCCTCAAAGATAGCCCTGTGAACCAACAGAATTGCAGCCAAACGCATTTGTGTAGTCATCTGTGTTCTTCCTGTAGGCATGATGCCAATATACTTACGTTTTGACACATATTCCTCGTGTCCGTCTTTCTTTTCTCGTTTATAGAAGGCGAAGAAAGAGTCATCATAGTCACAACCATTGTGCGGGAATATGTTAAGGCCTCTATCATATAATGCCCGAATCTGCAATTCAGTATTACGTGTAGTTGCTGTAGAAGAAATAATCTTTGGTCTTGTACCATCGTCACGCGAACATAACTGGTCGATAGCACATTCAAACAAGCTAACCGCCGAGCCTAAAGGTCCTAAAAGCAAATGCAATTCGTCTTGAATAATAAGATCTGGAGGAAGACAGTTGATGCCTTGCCCAAAAATGCGGCGCGAATCTTTGTTTTCTTCAGCAGATTTGGTAGAAACCCGATGAGCTATCGAAGCAAATTTATCAACTGTGCCGAACAACAAAGTTGGTGGTTTTTTGTAAATATGCTCATCACATAAGCAGACAGGCAGCTCATCAGAAAAGGTGCAAGAGTCGTTATCATTGGAACAAAAGTATTTTTTCTTACTAGATGAATATTTCAATTTTGAGCCGCACCAAGGACATCTGTCCAATGGAATCTTGGTCTTGTTTTCCCCATCTTCTCTATTATTCCATTTGATAGACTCCTCGTCCAAGTCTTTTTCATTGTTGGGTAAAGAATTAGCCCCAACATACAACCCAATAGAAATTGATTCTTTGCCAAGATCGAATTCTTGCTGATGCTTTCCCCATCTTCGAATCTGTTCCAGTGCCAATATCAGACGCAAAGCCCTTTGGAATTGTTGTGTTGTCAATAGACGTAATGTATATCTCATAATTGCAGCTACACCCGCGCCTTTCTCTTTGAAACTCCTTCTACGATATATAATACATAGAGCAATAATACCCAGATAGGCTTCGGTCTTACCGCCACCAGTAGGGAACCAGACCAAATCAACCAAATCATTACGTTTTGTCCACCCAGTATCTTCAGGATGTTGTATGATACCATCCAAGTTAAGTAAAATAAATGCCAATTGGAATGGACGCCAGGCCGCATGTGGAGCGGAAGGGAATATATCGTCTTTTGCATCTTTATAAAAAACCTCGTCCAAATACGGGTCTTCTTCAACTACAATTCTCTGATTATCCTTCTTGTTGTGCCAAAGTTGCATAAACATAGCGGAATTCATCAAGCGAAAACAATGCATATTCTCTTTATTGCCCATCAGAATGTTTTCGACATTTGCTCTCATGCGTTGCATATCGTTTTCGCACTTGGAAAGATTCTCAGACGCAAATACCTTATCTTTCGCTTCCGTTATACGCGACTTGTTCTCAGATATCCACTCTTCATAAAGATGGATAAATTCTTTGAGTCCGGAAATAATGTCTGAATCTGAAGCGTCCGAAAAAGTTGACAGATACTTAAATTGAAGATACTTATCGTCGGTTAAATAGGGTTGGGGTACACATTTTTCGCCTTCTTCTATATAATCCGCATATTTCTTCCTTGGAACCGGCTCAATGTCGGGTGTCTCAAAAGAAGGAATAAACTCCGACCAAATGTGATTTACTTTACCTTCAGCATTCTTCTCCCAGTCAATAGAGCAAAGATGCCCAACGCCGTAATCATGAATATTGCGATATAAAAAGTTTAGTTTATCCTCATCTTTATTGACATCATTGTATGTATTGTCTGCATGATATGAGCTCAAAGCATCGCTTTCCAAGTCAATTCTTATTCCAAAAAAGCAAAGCTTGTTTACTTCCTCATTAACGATGGAAAAATAATTTTTGTTGGTTTCACGGAAGGGGGTAGAGTCGTTAACAACAAGAACCTTTAAGTATAGGTTTTTGTCGGTCTTATCTTTACTATTTCTTGTAATCTGAAGCCAGGCGGATAGTGCCAGATTAACTTTGTCTGCTACCTGTACAGAAAAGAAATGATTTAAGCAATCATGGTCTGAAGGCTTATATATCTTTTTCGCTGAAAAGCCGTTATTCTTCTCAAGTCCAGTTAAATCAATTGTTGTATTAAAATCATGAGACTGCCAAAAACCGAATCCTTTATAGTCATAGAGTTCCGTAAGGCTGTCAAAATATGACATAATAGTCTCATATACTTCGACTTTCTTAAGTTGGTTCTCTATCCGTTTTTTCTCTTCTTCATCAAGATACGATGCTATTTCATTACCTTGGCCATCCTCTTCAAAGTGAATGCGATTGAGCCATTTATTAAATAATACTTCGCGATACGAGAGCAAAAATCTATAGCCTTCTTGTATTTTGAGGAATATAGGGTCGGTATTTCCATCAATCATTGCAACCTGAGATGCGCAATCCATATTGATTGTACGGAGCATTTCTCTTATTTTCGTAACATCCTTTGCGGGAATTGCCTTGATTTTAAGTTTACCTGAAGCATAGTCAAAGTATTGATGCAATATAGGATACTCTGTAAAGAATTGTTCAAACTCTTTCAGGTTCTCTTTTATTATAACCTGTACTCTTTGCTTGTCACCTCTGACAATCTTCGTGTAATATCTTCCAGAAACCGATATTTTCACATCTTTGGTGATGTCTGCTTCAGGGATGAGACAACAAGAGATGCCAACAGTATTGGGGAATCTACGGCTCAATGAATATACGTCCTCGTCATCAACATCGTTACCAAGAGCACCATTTTGCTCATTGTTATCTGACCTCAGTTGTTCGTCTTCTTCCTCGCCATTTGTTGAAATGTCTTCACCTTCCTCGGCATCTGGATTAGCAGGTGCTTCTATGTCATCAAACAATCCAACCGCTTTGCGAGGAAACAGCACCGCTGTACTATAAATTGAACCAGGCGTAGTGTTTATTATTTCACCATCAAAAGGCTTGCCTTCTTCCATTTCAAGCGAGAACCTTCCTCTGCACCCATTAGGGCCAACCATCTGTTCACGAATGAACACTTCCAATGAATCCCTTTTTTCTTGTATCAAGTTTTTCATATCATTCAATGGTTTTGACTGTTTGTAGTCTGATTTTTTCTCTAAGAAGCGAAACCAATGCACTTAAATCTCCTTTGTTCTGAAGCATCAAAAGTTCATTGATTTCACTGTCCTTGAATGTATCATAAACATCGTCATCTATTTCCGCCAAAAGTGTTTGTTGTAAGAAATAGATAGTCATGCTATTGTATTGCCTTGTGCCATTTGTCGCTGCCAATTTCTTTCTTCTCATAATGGATAGATATGGGGATGTCACGCCAAACCCAAGGTACTCAAACAACTTCCTTTGACATACTTTTGAAAGTGGCAAAATCATATTGTTTTCAAAATCAGCCCATTTTTTAAATTGACCAATCTTAATACGCATATTATCTTTCAATCCATCCATAACAGCATTATAAGCCTGTTCGAGTCCTTCTGTTTCTATCTTTTTTGCCAACAAAATCTTCCATAATGCAATATCCGAATCCCGTTCTTGCTCTGTTATTTTTCCCAAATTAAACTGAGTCTGCCTAACAAATTTTTCTCTGACATCTTCATCCAGAGTCTTTTTCTCAATAATTGTCTTAAGTGCATCTGCAATTTCATCAAGTTCTTGCATTTTGACGACAGAACTCAACAGACCTTGTCGCTTCAAATCACTCAGACGTGATATCATAGTATCTCCTTCAATCTCGCAAATTACATAGCTTGATTCAGGTAAGCTGAATGTTTGTCCATTTTCGTAAAGGCCACGAACATAGATAATACCTCTGGAAGTACTTCGCTCATCTGAGAACTCCGTTTCACCATTGACTCTTCTCACAGTTGGTTTTATGGGTTGTCTCAATTTTCCAAAAAGTTTCTGTCGAACTTCACCACCGAGCAATTCACACATGACTTTGTCATAATCATACCTATCCCACTTATACATATCATCGAAAACAAAACCTTGAATGATATCATATATGTATTGGCCTGGTCGAACCGGTATGGGGTCGAATGAATTAGGGTATTTGGCAAACAGCTGTCGTGTATAATGCGGTCTATATTGCAAAACGACAACCACGTTCTCCTTTATGCTATTACTAACCCCCTTGGTCGGTTTTAATGCTGAATAATCATAAAACTTGACCCAAACATCTGGATTAAACGATCGAAACAAAAGGGTTAAAGCTCGCTTCGTTTCTTTGCTAGTGCTTTTATCAACGACAACGGCAATTTCTTTTTTATAGTCTTTGATTGATGATACGCTCTCGTTAAGGACAGAATTTACTCCAACAGCGTTTGTGCCTTTCTGCCAATCAAACGACAGTTGGTAATTCTCTTCATCAAAACCGCCATACGATTCTTTCAAATACTTCTTGAATATGGTCTCAAGCTCAGGACTTAGGCATAATGCAAAGCGGTTCCGCTCTTGTATCCTGTATTCAGATTCGTCCAACAGACTTCCAAGAACATCTGTGAACATCAACTGATCATCTGGTAAAAACTTGTGCTCATACGAGTTCTTCAAATCAAACAAATAATTTGTTTCAGATTCATCAAAGGTGATAAAATGCCCGTAGTTCGAGAACTCTTTCTCAGGTATCATGGGAAACCTCTTAGACAACGACACCCCTTTGCGCCAAATATGATTTAGTCGGAATGGTCGTTCTGAAAAATAAAACACAAAACAATTCTTCAGTCCAACATGATAAGCACTGTTCCATCGCTCTAACGCAGATGACTCTAATGAATTGACCTTGTCATTGTTTGTATAGAAAACGAATAGATTATCAATGCAAGCATTCTCTACTTTCCGATGCTCCCTTAATTGCGAACGAACTTCATCAGCGTCAAGATTGTGGCTCATTATCAGATTCTTCTCTGTAAAAACATCGTCCACATCGCCATAAAACTCAGTGATGAACTTGTTTTTGTCCTCCCGTGACACTCGAACGTCGTTCTCTGTGCACATTATCATATTCTTGTGTCCGTTCTCTCCAAGATAATTGTCGGTTATCTCACGAAGCACTCCTCTGATATATTTTTTGCATGGAATTATGTATTTTTTGTAGCGTTTTACATCCTCATCGGTTTTTAACACTATGTGCTGATTGTCGTTTATGTATTGTTTTAACAAGAGCCTGCTGTCGCTATTGTAGTACAATGACAGTTTTAATACGAGGAATTTCAGCCACACTTCGCGAGCCCATTCTGGCGCATGTGGCATATAAATGATTGGAAAACAGATTTCCCCCTCATTTGATTTTAGGTTTAGATAATAGTCCACAATGCTATTCATAACATAAAGGAAACGACGTGCCGATTCCTTTTTTGAATGCACCATAGCATTTATGATGGAATCGACCTCTGCCGTTGATTGGCTCGCAATATTTTCAAATTCAAATGTCATGGGGGAAATAATCAATTAGAGGATTTGGGTTTATCGAGGAGTAGTATTTCAAGGTCATACATTGCACGAGTCATTCCTACATAGAGTTCAAACTTGTCTATCGTTTCTCTGTTGTTCAAGATTAAGATAACGTGTTTCGTTTCTAATCCCTTATAGGACAAAATGGTCGTAAGACCAAGCCTGTTCTCTTCGTATTTGACATTCTCAGGCTTAAGCTCCTTTATTAGCTCAATATCTGATAGCCGTTCAAATAGTTGCTTGTTGTGTGAGTCCGTCAAAACCACATAATCCATCCACTTCTTTTTTCCGTCTTTTAAGCTAGACAAAAGAGGCTTGATGTGTTTGACTAACTCATTAGAACCCTGAAAATGAAACACTTTAATTGCCGGGTCGTTTCTTCCTTCAATTCGCTCGATTATTTCATAAGCCTGAACTTCGTTATCGCTTTGCAATAACTTGCTTGCTTCGTCGACAATCTGTTTGTTGTTTGGCACTCGTTTGTTCTCATTCAAAACAAAATGAGTTCCAAAGCGGGAAATGTCTTCAGCATAGCTGTCTAATTCCCTAATGTCCTTTCGGTATCCTTGCTCGGTATCGAAAAAAACGAGGTATCTTCCCGTTCCCAAACCGTTCCCATTTATTGATGTTAGTAAATTGAGAACTTCAGCTGCACCTTTGTCAAAAATATCTTGGGCTTCATCTATAACAATATAATCGTAGGGCATGAAATCATCCGATTCTCGAAGCTTGGTAAATAACTTCGTCAACTTTTCAACAACCAATGATGACTCCTGCTGAAAATCATCGTAAGAAACGAACTTTTGATTCGAATCAAGTTTTAAGACAAAAGAGATGAATTGGTACACTTCACAATTCTCCAAGCCAACTTTTAGAAGTTGGTTGCGTATTGTGGCCGCTAGTAAATTGTTCCAACAAAGATAAACCCCTCGTAGTGTTTTGTATCTACGAATGAACGCTTTTGCTATTGTTGTTTTTCCAGTACCTGGTCCTCCCTCTATGATAATTCGGTTGTTTTTCTCCAAGCTTCGGAATGTGTCTAAATTCTGAATGTTTAGCCACTCTATGATACTTTGGTAACTCGTTTCCGAATAATTAAAATCCGGTTGTATGTTTGCGACCAAATGATGAATTGCAATATCTACCTCACCAACTTTTAAATCTTCACCAACCCAGTGCTTTTTATCTTTATCCGTGCTTAATACGGAAAGACAAAAGTCCGCAAAAGAATCTTCTTGGTTTTCTTGTTGAAGAGCGGACCATAGTTTATAGCCCATATCCAAATTGGGCAAGTGATGTGTATGCGCCATCTTAGTATGTGGGAATGCGCACACGGTATCAATAAAAATCTGATTGCTATTGATGATTTTATTATTCATCAAAGCGTATTTATAATCGTCTGCTTGTTGGAAAGGAGACCTGTCCATAGCTATTCCGTCACCCTTGGTAAAGAAAAATTGGCCATTTTGAATTCCCACATTTCCACCTTTTACCTCAACAACAAGCGCACCCTTTTTGCAAACCAAAAAGAAATCAATCTGGATTTCTGATTGCTTATTATTTCCAATCGGCAACCGCAAATCATGCCAAAAATGCCATGTTAGATTGCTCTTTTCGCAATCCGTCCAGATTCTTCGATACATGTCTATTTCACCATACAGAGGTGTACCATCATTGTGTTTTATAATGGTTCCCAAACTGTTTAAGTCCTTATAGTCATGGCTGATAATTGGCATATTTTTATTCTATTCCCAAAGACTGGGATTTTTTAAGTCAGACATCTTATAATTAAACATCTCCAGTAACTCCTCTCGATGTTCGGGAAACATATCTAGCACATCCAACAACGACTGTAGAGTTTTACATATTTTGCGCACTTTACCACGCGAGTCCTCTCTTTCGTAATAACCAGTCTCATAATCCCTCTGAAACTCATCAAACATTTTAATTTCCTTCGGCACATCAAAGCCCGACTTCTGTTCCCAGTAGGTTTGATTACGATACGTGTATTCCCAGAATGACATCTTTTTATAAAAAGCTTGTTGGTTGCACCAACGGGCTATTTGGATATAAAGATTTGAAACAGGTGCCTTTTTGTAGTCTTCATGGCGCATCAGATAACCCACGCAGCCGTATGTCATCAACACCTTTATGCGTTGAAAAATCTCCCAAATGTCCTTATAGAACTTGTCCTGGTTTTTCTCACTTTGCTTAAATCCACAGAAAAGGTAAAACTTGGTACCCTTATTGGGATTATAGTGCTTCCAAATCTTTAAGGCTCGCTCTATCAGCGGACGGTCTTTCCAATTGTCAAAAGCAAAGATGAAATCGCCATGGTATTTTGTCTTCGAAAGCATCTCTGCCATTTCTTCTCCATGAGGACTTTCAGCAAGCATTCGCTCATCGAGGCCCTGACGGAACTGGAACGGACGGCCTGTGTCAATTAACTGCTGCAATTTGGAGCGCCACACATCGGGATCAGCAGCAAGGAAATTGTCATCCCAAAGATAGATGTATGGGCGTACCAAATGTCCGTGCTCGTCACGTTCTTCGTCAAGAAACCATTCAAGTTCGGAATAGGGAAAAATTTTATCCTCCAATTTATTGATGCAGAATGGACAATGACGTATGCAACCTCTTGTGAGAAAACCAATGCTGTATTTTTGATAGTCTTTATACTTTTCGCGATCGAAACCTTTGGCCTCTTTTCGGTCAACAAACTCATCATAAAGGTGATAGTACGGCATCTGGCGGGCCAAGTCAATGCCATGAGTGCGAGGGCCTCCACGATAATTTGGATATTGGTTAAGGAACTTATCGTTCTCCAACTGATTCATATCCTTCTCACGCTCGTACCGATATTTGTTTACATTCAATTCGTTGGCGTAAAACCCAGTGCCGCCTTCCCGAAACTTTCTTTTTTGAGCAGCAGTTGCCTTCTCGTAAAATGCGGGCATCTGTGTAAAGGTGAAAACGCGAGAGATGTAGATGATTTTATAAGGTGTAATATCTTCGTCTTGGTCAATAATTAGTTTAAAGTCAATGCCATTATCGTTGAGAAATCCAGCAAGCTTCATCAAGACAAGGTTCGGGTGCCGAGTCCCGTTGCATAACAGGTCGGCATCCACAAGCCCTATTTTGATTTTCTGTTTCGCCATTGTTCTTCAGCAAACAGTAAACTCTTTCCATAGAGCATCATCACATTTGCTTTCTCTTGCAAGAAAGCCATAAACATTTTCGTTTGTATATTCTTTCTTCATAATGAATCAACTATGGGAGTTTTTTTTCAAGGCCATTGATATAATCTTGACATTTTATTTACAATCTGCAAAGATAGCAACTTTTCTTTATGCCACAAAAACAAAATAGCCTTTCTTTCTAGCATAATCCTTTTCAGTTAGTTTCGGTTGACAATTTTCCNNGTGCCTTTTAAATCAACTGAGACTCTGAGACTGAGACGGCAAAGCAGCATAGAGGCTCTGACAGCTGACAATTGGACAATTAAAAAAAAGTGGTCAAAAACCCTTTTTTTATTATTATATAAATACTTAATATATAAGTTGTTATATATAATAATAAGAGGATTTGGCACCTCAAAAAA
>LXOW01254281.1_pt1 | contig 15358 bp, 12 predicted proteins | sample 1368591 | NCBI WGS metagenome assembly LXOW01 (sample SAMN04884650, study PRJNA319009) | bovine gut metagenome | isolation source: Cow rumen | host: Bos taurus | place: Italy: Legnaro (PD) | collected 2014-07-09 | reverse complement strand
GCCGGGCAGTTTGCGCATCAGCGGCTCGCGGCAGGCCATAAAGCCCGCATAGGGACCGCCGTACGAAAGCGGCATTCCCAGCGGCTGTGCATCCCCTACGGCGATATCAGCGCCCCAGTCGGCCGGGGAACGAAGCACCGCCAGGGTGGACGGATCGCAATACAGCACGAGCAGCGCACCGGCCGCGTGAACGGCATCGGCGGCACCGTCAAGGTCACAGACGCGGCCGTACTTGTCGACGGAGGGCAGCAGGACGCCGGCGACCGTCGCATCCAGCGCGGAAAGCGGATTGTCGCTGACGAGCAGTTCGTAACCGCCGTAACGCGAATAGGTTTCCAGCACCTTGCGCACGCAGGGCAGCAGCCCTTCCGAGGCGAGGATACGGTTGCGTTTCCGGGTGGAAGCGACACACATCCGCGCGGCTTCGGCAGCGGCGGTAGCGCCGTCATAGACCGAAGCATTCGCGACATCCAGCCCCGTCAGGGCGCAGATCATCGACTGAAATTCAAAGATATACCGCAACGTCCCCTGCGAAATTTCGCACTGGTAGGGGGTGTAGGCGGTCTGGAATTCCGAACGGGAGGTCAGGGCGGGAATCACCGAAGGCGTGTAATGGTCATACGCGCCCTGGCCCGCGAATACCGTCAGTTTCCGGTTCTTCGCGGCAAGCGCTTCCAGACGGGCCTTGACCTCGGACTCGCTCCGTGCGGAGGGGAGGTCATACTCCCCGCGGAACAGGAATTCCCGCGGAACGTCCGCATATAGTTCCTCCATCGAGGCCAGCCCGATGCGCTGCAGCATCCGCTCCACGTCCTCCCGCGTGTGCGGAAAAAAGGGCAACTGCGCCATCAGGCACCTACTTTTTGGGCGTAGGCCGACGCACTCATCAAGGCATTCAACTGCGCCTTGTCGCTCACCTCGACCTTGATGATCCACGCGGTATACGGATCTTTGTTGATGAGTTCCGGACTCTCTTCCAGGGCCGTATTGCACGCGACCACGGTACCGGAGACGGGAGCATACAGTTCACTGGAAGCCTTGACGCTCTCCAGCGCACCGAAATCCTCGCCCTGTTCGAGGGCGTCCCCTTCATCGGGCATATCGACATACGTGATGTCGCCCATCTCGGACTGGGCATAATCGGAAACGCCGATGATGGCGATATCCCCGTCCATTTTTACCCATTCGTGCGACTCGCTGTACAGGAGTCCTTCCTTTACGATACTCATTTCTTATAATTGGTTTTGTAAAAATTCTTACGGACGACGCTCCCGCGGAAACTATGGCGGCGGATATGGACCCAGAGCGGCGTACCGAGGGCGGCATAGGCAGTATCCNNCACGCCGTTTTCGAGTTCCACCGGATAGCCCGCGCGCGGAACGGCATTCTCTTCCAGGGCAATGCCCACGAGACGCTGCCGGGTCCCGTTTTCCTTCTGGGCGGCAAGGGCCTCCTTCCCGATGAATTCGCTCTTGTCCAGTTTGCAGAACATTGAAAGGCCGGCCGTCACCGGGGAAATCTCCCCGCTGAGTTCGTGCCCGTAAAGCGGCATTCCCGCCTCGAAACGGAGCGTGTCGCGGCAACCCAGGCCGCAGGGCTTCACGCCCGCATCGACGAGGGTCTTCCAAAGCAGTTGCGTGCCGGAAGGCGTCGAATAGAGTTCGAAACCGTCCTCTCCGGTATAGCCGGTACGGCTGAGGATCAGCGGATCGCCGCGCCAGACCGTCTGGACGAAAGTATAGAAGCGCAGCGGCTCCCCTTCCCTGATGCCCAGCACCTCGGCAAGGATGCGCTCGCTGTCAGGCCCCTGGAGGGCGACCTGTCCCCACTGCTCCGAACGGTTGCGCACACTCACGTCAAAACCCTCGGAATGGCTGCGGATCCAGTCAAAATCCTTTTCAATGTTCGAGGCATTCACCACCAGCAGGAAGGAAGGCTCCGGCGTAAAGAGACGATAGACCAGCAGGTCGTCCACCACCCCGCCGTCGGGGTAGAGCATCATCCCGTACAGGACGAGACCCTGCGGCATCCCGCTGACGTCGTTGGTAAAGATATGGTTGACAAACGCTTCCGCCCCGGGACCGGAGATTTCCAATTCTCCCATATGGGACACGTCGAAGACACCGGCCTGCCCGCGCACGGCGTGGTGTTCCTCCACGATGCCGCTATAACTGATGGGCATATCAAAGCCCGCGAAAGGGCTCATCTTGGCACCGAGCGCCAAATGGGACTCGTACAGAGGAGTATGCTTCAGGGTTTCCATAATATCCCCAAAGATACTCCTTTTAACGGACTTAAACAAGAATAAAATCCGGAGAGAGGTAGGATTTCTCAATTTGCCCGACAAGGGACAGTTCCGCCTCCGTCAAATGGCGGGTATCGTCGCAGAAAGCCTGGACGAGGGCGGCCTTGAGCGCGTCTTTCTCCATCGTCGGATAGAGTTCCCTGAGGTTGGCCACCCGCTGCCGCACCGAAGCGACGGCGTGCTTCCGCAACTTCTCTCCGGAAGGGGTCAGGGCCGACTGCATCGGCGAGAAATCCATATCGAAGAGCAGCGTGCCGTGGAGGATATTCGCCTCCGGAGAGACGAAGCAGGCATTGCCGGAAACCTTGCGTCCGGCACAGAGGACGTCGTTGTTGGCGGTAGTGACGGCATCGGCACCGAGCGAGGCCAGGACCCCGGCCACTTTCTCCATGTAGGCGGAAAAACTTTCAGCGGCGGGCGCCGGAGGAACGATGCAGGAAATCATCAGGTTGCCGGGACCGGAATAGACACAGCCTCCCCCGCTCTTCCGGCGGTAAATCTCTATCCGGTGGCTGCGGCAGTAGTCCAGGTTCAGTTCCGCAGACGCATCCTGGTTGCGTCCCAGGATGACGCAGGGGGCCGTCTCCCATAAAAAAAAGCCCTCGCCATAGGCAGAGGAGACATATTCTTCAAGGGAAAGATAAAAGGAAAGGCGGCGGGGCGCGGAATCAGGAAGGAGGGTGAGGGTCATCTTCGGGCGCCAAGGAGTTCGTAGTCTTTTTTCAGCAGCATCTTCGGGTCCATCATCGATACTTTCTGGAAGAGGATGATCTGGTTGCCGAGCGAGAGATGGACCTTGTCCTCGTGCTTGCCCTTCCGCCACCATTTATAGAAACTCACCGGCTCATTCTCAAACGGAATCTTGGCCAGAATGCCGCTGGAATAACCCGGGTAGTCGATAATCAGTTTCAGGCCCATGATCCGCTTGTAGTAATCGGGGTCCGCCCTACGGAGTTTGCTGAGCAGCGGATTCAGGACTTCGAGCGTATCCACCTTGAGGACCTTTTCCTTGATGATCATCTTGTGAATCCTGACCGGGTCGAAGTTGAGCCAGGCACCCATTTTCAGGGTAACGGGACCGTCATCGGTTTCGAGCGTCAAGCAGTCCATGGAGAAGTAGATTTTCTCCGTGTCAAGGGGGAACTGCTGCTCTGCTGCCATAGGTCTCTTTGTTAACAAAAGCCAACAAATGTAGAAATTTTTTTGAAAAAATGCTAACTTAGGCGCATAAAAAGCACAATTTCATATTTTTTCGGGGATATCGAAGGCAGTCTCGGCTACTGTAGCGACGAGGCGGCGGCCCGCATTTCGGAACGGATTTCGGGCGATGCACCGGAGGCCCCGCGCTACCTCGGGAGCGGGGATTACCACTATGTCAGTTTTCTGAGAATGAAGCAGTTACACGAGCCCTTCGGGCTGGTGCTGCTGGACCAGCATCCCGACGACCAGCCGGGGGCCTTTGACGACAGAATGCTCAGTTGCGGCAACTGGGTGGCGGCCGCCCGGCGGGAAATTCCCCAGATGCGTACCGACGTCTGGATACAGCGATTTTCCGACCTTTCCCGGGCCCAAACCACCCTGTCCGCATTCCCGGAACTTCCTCTTTTCCTGTCCATCGACCTGGACGTGCTCTCCCCTGCCGAGTTCCGCACCGACTGGGACCAGGGGGAGATGCGTTTCACGGAGTTGCAGGAGACGGTCCGGGTTCTGTGCGGCGGACGGCGCCTGCTGGGCGTGGACATCTGCGGAGCGGCAGCCTGTCGGGAGGGCGGCGCCCTGACTTGCGAACTGCGGCAGAACGCCTCTCTGCTTGACCGGCTGGAAGCCTTTCTCGAACAGTTTCAAAAAGCGGCTTCGACAAGGTAGTTCGACAGACCGTTGGTGCCGTTATCCGGTAGGTTGGCGATATCCCGCTGGCGGCAGAGCCGGTAATAGCCCATCGCACCACGCACATAATCGGGTGTGTTGAACTGCGTCGTGGCGGCAAAGCCCGCGCGGTCCAGATCCAGCGTCGTCGTTTCCCGGCCGTCCACATAAAAGGAAAATTCCCCGAAGTACTGCCAGTTGGTGAAATAGTAAAAGTAGTAGCAGTTATAGGCGGTACTGTGCCCGGCGATGTCATAATGCCCGTTCAGGCTCATCGAGCAGGCGTGCCCGGAAACCCTTTCCGGCACCCGGACGGTGGTGTAGACCGTCGTCCCGTCCTCCTGCTGCGACTTGACCGGAATGGGCGGCAGGGCGTCGTTCCAGAGGTCCGAGTCATAGGGGGCCGTATATTCACAAAACGGGACGAAACTGTACCCCGCCACGGTCTCGCTCAAGTTGGCCACGGAGGCACCCACGGAGAGGTAGAGCACCACATCGAAAGTGTACCAGCCCTGAATCACCCTTCCACTGTGCGGATTTACGGTCCTTCCGGCGATGCCGTAGCCTCCGGCGCAAAGCGGATCCCCGACCAGGCGGTCATAACTGAACTGCAGGCGGGCGCCGTCGAAACGGACATTATTGCAGCGCTTCGAGGAAGGGTCCATCATCCCGGGACCGGGCGGGTCGGCGGGATCGAAGAGGGCGGCATACAGCGTCCAACTGACCTCCCGGGCAGCCGGAACATCGTTTCCGCCGCGGGTAAAGTCGAGGGCCACGCTGGGAGCACGCAAATCCCCCGGCGCGACCTGCCGGTTCTCATATTGTCCGAGATAGCGCTGTGCAGGGAAAGCGGGAAGCACCCGTAGCGGGACCGCCTCCTGATACATACGCAACAAGCCGTCGTTGACGATGTTGAACTGCAGTTCCGCCGTACGGTCCCCTTCTGCCCGAAGCCCCCAGAGACGGAAACGGGCGAGACTGTTTTCCGGCAGAAGGTCATCCAGGGCATCCTCAAGAAAAGTCATCGAAGCGCCGGCATAGCCGTCTTCGGAGAATTCGCCCCACATCGCAGAACTGTATGCCTCATAGAGCGATTGGTAACGATTCCTGTCGTTGAGTGCCTGACCGCGCAGTGACAGCACGGCGTCCGGCGTGGCAAAACGGGTGAAGTCCAGGACCTCGCCGTCCTCGTCCAGCAGATGCAGGTCCGCCTCGCGGTCATACCAGCCCCCGCTGTCCCGGTTTAGGTTCCCGCATTCCGACAAGACCAGTCCCTCCGAAAAGCCATAGCGCGGCACGGTGCCGGGATAGAGGCTGAGGGTCCGGCTGAGGCTTCCGCAACCCAGGGACAGCGTACTCGTGACGCCATCTACCGAAGGGAAATTGCTGGCCTGCACCCACACCGTCGTATTGCCGTCATATTCAAAGCGCAGACCGGCGGCATTGTCATAAGCAGTCCACCGCGCCGCACCGGGGTAGATTTGCTCGTTGCGGGAGGCGACGGCAAAGCGCACGGGCGCCGAAACACTGGCATGGGGGAAGCGGAAACTCCCCCACTGGGTGATATAGCGGGGCATCGTGTAGGAAAAGTCCGTATATTCCCCGGCGACATAGGGCACCGTCACCGTGAGGGTATCCGTCAGGAGGCCGTCCCAGGAGCGCAGGTACAGCCGGGCCGTCTTTTCCTGCGTACCGATATAGGCGGTATGCAGGTGCAGGTGCAGCGCATCCAGGGAATAGCTCATCTGCGCGTCCGAGAGCAGGCCCGCATCCGCGTACAACTGGAAATCCAGACCCGGGGGCTCCGCGATGAGGGAAAGTTCGGCCGAGCCGCCGCCCTGGGCGAGCGAGAGCGTAGGAGCGGGGAAGCGCAGCCGCCGGCCGTCCTGCAGATTGCGCATCTCTACCTTCCAGGAAGCGGCAAAGACCCCTTCGTCCGTCAGGGAAAGCGTCAGCAGGGATTCGGTATTTCCGTCCACGCTGAAATCCGAACAATTGTCTTTTCCAAGATACATCCTGTAGGTCACGTCCGCCGATGCCCCGGGGGTACTCCAACTCCCCCAGACTTGCATATAACTGCACAGTGCCGCTTTTCCGCCGATCTGGGAAGGGACCTTTTTCCACTGGTCCAGGTTGCCGGGCAGAAGGAGACCGCCGCTGTTTTCGGGAACATAGAAGCAGACTTCTTCGCCACGGTTCAGGGCGTCGACGTCCAGCGAAGAGGCGGCATCCCCCTCGCAGACGCTCTGCGCGGAGGAAAGCGGCGAGAAAGGCGTGACATCCGTCGCGGCCTGCAGAATCTGCACCCCGGACACGGTGAAATCCGTCCGGGAAAGTTTTTTGTCCAGGGTCAGGCACACCTTGCCGACCAGACGCTCCAGACTGAGGCTGAGGGTGGCGGAGGGGCGCGCGGCGTGGAACGCCGTGCCGTGGCGGGNNGAGCGCCACCCGCCAAGACATCAGGTCCGACTCCGTTTCCGGGGCCTTCATCTCCCCGACATTCGCCAGGGCATAAATCTGGTACGTGTACCCCTGCGGGACACTGAGGGACAGTTCCCCGCCCCGCCCATACGCCGTCCCGGCGAGGGTTCCGTCCCGGTAGGCATACACATTGAGATCACGGATGACGGAATCGTCCGCGCCGGCAAGGCTCCGGCTCATTCCCTCCACCCGGGCGGACACCGTAATGCTGGAGGACGCCCCGCCGGGCGTCAACTCCCGTTCCCGCTGGCAGGCCGCGCACCCAAGCAGGCACGCCGCCAGCGCCAGTCCCTTAAAAATGCTCTTCATAAGATACTTCATTCCAGTCACTGATGCCGATTTTGACCGTGGACTTGAGGTAGTCCACCCAGATATAGATATCGTCCAGGTCCGCGCCTGCCCAGTCATAGCCGCTGCGGAGAATCATCTCGCCGATGGACAGCAACTTGGGCCCCACCGCCAGCAGCAGGTCCCCTCCGCTTTGGCGCGGCAGCCGGAACACGATGTCCCCGTCTGCGGAAAAGGAGGGCAGATAGAGGAACCCGCCTTTGACGGGCATTCCGCTTGCCAGGTCGTAGCCGCTGACCGCGCCTTCGATTTTCAGCAGCGGAGCGCCGTCGGAGAAAGGATAATTCTGCAATTTGAGATTGACGGTAGCCCATTGTTTGTGCAAGGAGAGAATCAGGGAAGCCTGTTCCCCGAGACAGTCCGCCTCCCCGCGCCAGGCGCATAGTTCATCCATCTGCCGTCCTTTCGGAATGGAAACGACGCCTCCGAACAGCCGGCATTCCGACAGGCCGCTGTAGGCCGTCACCAGCAAATGCCCGCGGGGGACGTTCAGTTCCAGCAAGGTACCGTCCGTCTCTCCCCTGGCCACGCAGACGCCGTCCGTGTTCCAGACCTCCACGCCGACGGACTTGTCCGCCGCATCGGAGGTATATAAAGAGAGGATGCACGGACACTCGCTGCGGTCCTCCTTTACAGAACAGGAGGCACAGGCAAGCAAGAATAAGAAGAAAATAAGCAACGAATGTCCGCACATACCCCGTAAAACATTTAGATTTCCACTTCCTGGGATACTTCGATTTCCCAAGGCGCCACGCTCAGGTTGAAGGTGGCTCCACCCTTGGTGACGGGCTTGTCCGGGGAATCGCTGCCGGGACCGGTAATGGTCAGGCGGGTGATGGTGTAGGCCGTATTGCAGTGCAGTTTACCGTCCTCGCCGCGAATATTGACGGGATAATAATAGTCGTTCCCGCCGTACGAGGCCTCCACGACCAGGCGCGTAAAACGCGCGCACCAGGTGGGTGAGGAACTGTCCGTGGCCGTCCCGTTCTGGTAGCAATAGAAATAGTGCGGCGTGGAGTAACTCGCCCCTCCATTGATTTCGAAGGTGGAGATATCCGCCGTATAGGGCGTGATCTGGGTTTCCGAGGCCGTATAGGCACGCTTCTGCGCCCAGGAATACGCACTCATATAGAAATCGTAGCGGCTACTGGTATTGACATTGATCAGATAGATGCCCTTGACGGTGAGTTTGGGATTGCCGGGGATGGCATTGACGATGTTGTCGATTTCCACCTTGGCGGCGTAGCGGACCAGGGAGATGGTCTCCGTATAGTCTGCCGTAAAGGTGATGTCGTTCAGGGTACCCGACATTTCCAACCCGTTGAGCGACGCGGAACGGTTCGCCCCGAGCGTACTTTGCAGGTTGACCAGCGAAGATTGGGTCGCATACCCGGAAAGGTTTGCCGCGGAATTGGCCAGGGCGATGGCAAAGCAGCCGCTTTCGCCGATGGGAACCCGCAGCGACACGGCGCCGTTTTCGGCGTCACCGACGGCCAGTAGCGTGCCGGAGGCGTTATACACCGCCACCTGCGCCTTCTCAATCGAGGATTCAATCTGGGAAGAGGTCGACCGGCCCAGCCCCGGGTCGTCCAGGAGGAAGGTCACGATGGCAGTTTCAGGTTCGGTGGAGTTTTGGGGCTCCGCAGGCATTTTCTGGCAGGAGGCCATCAGGGACAGCGCCGCCAGGCTAATCAGGATTTGTTTCATTTTCCAATTGATAAGTTTTAATGAGTTTTGCAATTTCAGGGTCCAGCCGGCCCCGGTGCACGAAGGCACGGTCTCCGGAACAGGCTTTCAGGTAACATTCCACGGCAAGGGCATCCTCGCCCTCCCGGGAGTAAAGCAGCGCCTGGAGATAGCGGGTGGCAGGCGTCGGTGACAGTTTATCCAGGAGGGCGAGCGCCGATGCGTTATATTCCATCGCACAGTAGGCCAGTACCGTATTGAAATCCGCATAGGGGCGCAGGATGCTCACGGCCCGTTCCCATTCCCGGTTCATCAGGGCCTGCACGCCCCGGCGATACACGGTATCCGGTTCGGTGGTATGGATGGTATCCTTGACCATTCCCTTGCGGTGCAGGTGGAAGGAAAAACGCACGGTACGCAGATGGGGATAGAGTTTTTCCCGAAGAAACAGGTAAGCGGGCCGGGGCCGCAGGGCTTCCTCCCGCCGGTCAGGGTCGCCGACGGCGTTCCGGATGGCCAGGTAATCCGCCTTGTCTCCTTCGGAAAGTTCCTCGCTCCGGGCCACCAACTGGTCCAGCAGGGGCCAGTTTTCCCCGGCGCTCCGGGTGACGAAACGGATGGGCGTGGCAGGGGTCACGGCGTCCGCGGGCTCCGCCTCTGCGAGGCTGAGCCGGATGCCCGACTCGCGGGCAAGCGAGTCGCGCATTCCCCGGAGGCAGCGTTCGAAGTAGCCGCCCACGGCGGCGCTTCGCTCCCGCGACAGGCGCGCGTTCAGCGCCACGCTGCCCTCCGGGGACGCGGACGCCTCCACCACGATGGAATCCATCTCGTATTTCTCGTTCTCCAGCAGGTCCAGGAGGTTTCTGCGGATGCGGCCCATCTCCGCGGGATTGTTCCCCCGGCCGGGATCCAGCAGGGAACTTCCGGAAGCGAACTCCACCCAGCAGACCGAACGGGCCTCCACCCGGCGTTCCAGCACCTTGGTGACATACCGCTCCCGCTTGTCGCAAAGCGTGCTGAGAGAACTGATATAGAAGGTCAAGGTATCCGGCCCCAGAAAATCGCAGCGTTTCGCACCGATTTCATAGATGCCCCCATTCAGGGTAATCTGCGCCTTGCGCAGTTTGGGTGCCACCTTGACGGTCTGCACATATTCATAAACCACCCTGTCTTCCGTACCGCTGACCAGGGTATCGAGCCGCATCTTCCCTTCCAGGAAGGGCGACCTGACCAACTTGCGGAAGACTTTGTCCTTCCGGGCGATTTTATGGCGGTTCAGCGCCCGGGCGATGGTATTGGTATAATGTTCCACCGCCTCGGCTCCGGTCACGCCGAACAGCGAAACCTGAAGTTCCTCGCTGACGAGGCTGCTGTCCCGCTTCAAGGCATACAGTTGCGGGGCGTTCCGCTCCAGGAAATGCTCCAGGTCCTGCATACGCACGAACTGCATTCCGTCCGTCACGATGCCGGAAAGGAAACGCTGATAGAGTTGATAACCCCGCAACTGGCTCTTGTGATAACGCTCGCCCGTAATGATGACAGGGTCCAGTTCCCCGGACTCCCCCATCAAATGCAACTGCGGAACCAGACGAAGTTGCCAGCGGCTGTCCAGCATCGCCCGCGGCACACTCACCAGGAAGCGCAAATCCACTTTCCCGTGACGTTCCGGCACGTGCTTGAAACTGGCCACGACGACAGCGGGAGCGAGTTCCTCCGTCGCCACCATCTCGCCGTCCTCATCCCGCACGGCCCGCATAATCATCAGTTGACGACCGTCCGGCCCCGTCACTTTAAGGGTATCGCGGGGCGGGATACGGAGCGCCGGCACAGCGGCCTGCACATCCGCATCCAGCGCTCGCAGGGACGCGGCCGCATCCCCGCTCCGCACCCGGCCCAGTTTCTTCTCCAGACCACAGGCGCCGGTCAGCCAGAGCAGCGTCAAAGACAATCCTATGAGGGCGATGCGTCTCATCCGTTTACATCTCCACGTTCAGGGGGTCGTCATCTTCCAGGAGCACGACCCGGTTCGCCAGGATATCGGTCTGTACACGCTCTACACCGTCCTGTCCGGTATATTTCTGGTAACGGATACGCCCGGAGACATAGAGTTTGTCCCCCTTCTGGATGCGGTCCAGGTCCCGGATGTTCCGGCTCTCCCAGGCCACGATATTGTGCCATTGCGTTTCGATGACAGGCGCACCTTCCTTGTCATGATAGGCGGCATTCGTCGCCAGCGTGATGCGGGCGCCGTTCCGGCTCGCCCCGGTCTGAAGTTTCACGCTTCCGACGTTTCCCCTCAGTTCTACTTTGTTGAGTTGTTCCATAACTTTTCTTTGTTGGTCCAGTTCGGGAATCCGGGCCGCGCGGTCCCTGTTCCCGGCAGCAAAGGAAAGCATAAAAATCAAAGGAAAAATGCCATTGGAACGGCCTCAGTGCAGTTTTTAACAAAACATACACATTTTATACATTTCTTAGATTTTGGGGCCGGAATGGCCCAAACGTAAAAAAACACAAGAAACGTAAAAATCGTCACCGTCCCCCCGGGAACCGCTTGGATAATCGGGGGACATTCGAGATTTTTGCGCTCGTGATGACAAAGGAACTACACTGTCTGGAATGCGGGAAGCCCCTGTACGGACGATCGGACAAAAAATTCTGCTCCGCGGGATGCAAGAACGGCTGGCACTATCAGAACAGCGCCGAGTTGCGCCGCTATAAAAGCTGGACACACTCGGCACTGAACCGGAATCACCGGATTCTGCAGGAATTATTGGGAAACGAGTCCCGTCATTTCAGTCTGCCGGAATTGCAGTTGCGCGGCTTTACACCCCATATCGTGACCGGGTACCGCGGCTGCGCTCCGGACGGGAGCAAACAATTCGCCTGTTACGATATTCTTTACACCCAGTCCTCTACGGAAATTTACCAGATTTACTCTGCCAGCCTCAACGACTAGACGAGTCCTTTTCCGTGGCAGTTCTTGTATTTCAGTCCGCTGCCGCAGGGACAAGGATCGTTCCGGCCCACCCGCTTTTCCACTTTCACCGGGGTGCGCGCCTGCTGCTCGCCATTGGTACTGAGATCATTGCGCTGCGCCTGCATCCGGCTCATATCGGTATGGCGCTCCTCCGCACGGCGCGGCGCTTCGCTGCCGTCCCGCAAAGGAATGAAGGCACGGAAGAGGAAGGAGAGCACGTCCTGGTTCAGTTCCTCCAGCATCGTGGAGAAAAGCTGGTAACTTTCCAGCCGATAAACCACGACCGGGTCTTTCTGCTCATAGGTGGCATTCTGGACGCTCTGCTTGAGGTCGTCCATCTCGCGAAGATGCTCTTTCCAGTGTTCGTCGATCTGCACCAGCAGGATCGTACGCACCAGGACATTGGCCACCAGGCGGCTTTCACTTTCGTAGGCCTGCTTCAGATCGACGGAAAGGGTATAGGTCTTCCGCCCGTCTGAAACCGGAATCGCAATGTTCTGATAGATGCTTCCCTGTTTTTCATACACCATTTTGATGACGGGGTTCACCCTTTCCGCCAACGCGTCCATACGGCGCTTGTACACCTCCTCCATATGGGCATAGAGGGCATTCAGCAGTTCCTTTTCGTGCGCTTTCTGGTAGAAGTCCTCGTCAAAGCCGCAGTCGATGGAGAGTTTGGCCATCAAGAGTTGCTCGAACTCCTCGAAATGCATTCCCTTGGAACGCTCCACCAGAATGGCGGCGGTGTCCATCATCATATTCCGAAGGTCCAGTTCCGCCTTCTCGCCGGAAATCGCGTTGCGGCGACGGGTATAGATACCCTCGCGCTGGAAATTCATCACATCGTCGTATTCCACCAGACGCTTACGTACGCCGAAGTGGTTCTCCTCGACTTTCTTCTGCGCATTCTCGATTGCACGGGAAAGCATCGAACTTTCGAGGGCTTCATTTTCCTCCATTCCCAGACGGTCCACTACCTTGGCGATATTCTCGGAGCCGAAGATACGCATCAGTTTGTCTTCCAGAGAGATAAAGAAGATGGAACTGCCGGGGTCCCCCTGACGGCCGCTTCGGCCGCGCAACTGACGGTCCACCCGGCGGCTGTCGTGCCGCTCCGTACCCAGGATCGCGAGTCCGCCGGCATCCTTCACCTCCTGGGAGAGTTTGATATCGGTACCGCGGCCCGCCATGTTCGTGGCGATGGTAATGGTACTCCCCTGACCCGCCTTGGCGACGATTTCCGCTTCACGCGCGTGCTCCTTGGCGTTCAGCACGTTGGGCTTCACGCCGTTGCGGAGGAACAGACGCTCCAGGAGTTCGGAGGTCTCCACGTCGGTGGTACCCACCAGCACCGGGCGTCCGGCCTTGGAAAGTTCCAGCGCCTTGTTGATGACCGCGGCGTATTTGGCCTTCTTGGTCTTGTAAATCTGGTCGTTCAGGTCTTTGCGCTGCACCGGACGGTTCGTCGGGATAACCACCACGTCCAGTTTGTAGATGCTCCAGAATTCTCCGGCTTCCGTCTCCGCCGTACCGGTCATACCGGCCAGTTTGTGGTACATACGGAAATAATTCTGCAGCGTAATGGTCGCAAAGGTCTGCGTCGCCGCTTCGACCTTCACGTTCTCTTTCGCTTCGACCGCCTGATGCAATCCGTCGCTCCAGCGGCGGCCTTCCATAATTCGGCCCGTTCCCTCGTCGACGATCTTTACCTGTCCGTTGATGATGACGTAATCGACATCCTTCTCGAACATCGCGTACGCCTTGAGCAACTGGATCATCGTATGCACGCGCTCGCTCTTGAGGGCGAATTCTTCCATCAAGGCATCCTTGCGCTGCTGTTTTTCCTCGTCCGTAAGGTCAGCGTGCATAATTTCCGCCGTCTGGGAGCCGACATCCGGCAGCACGAAGAAATCCGAATCATTGACGGATTCCGCCAGTTTCTCGTGTCCGTTGTCCGTCAGGTCGACGGAATTGAGTTGTTCATTGATGACGAAGTAGAGCGGGTCCGTCACGACCGGCATCTCCTTCTCGTTGTCCTGCATGTAGTAATTCTCCGACTTCTGGAGAATCACCTTGATACCGGGCTCCGAAAGGTACTTGATCAGCGGACCGTACTTCGGAAGGCCCTTGTGGGCACGCAGGAGCAGTTTCCCGCCCTCTTTCTCATCGCCGGAGGCGATCAGTTTCCGCGCCTCGTTGAGCGTCTGGTTGACCAGGCTGCGCTGGGCAAGGTAGAGTTTCTCCACATAAGGGCGGAACTCCACGAACTGGTCGTCGTTCTGCGCCTTGGAGACCGGACCGGAGATGATGAGCGGGGTCCGAGCGTCGTCGATGAGCACGGAGTCCACCTCGTCGACGATGGCATAATGATGCTTGCGCTGGACAAGGTCCTCCGTACGGATGGCCATATTGTCGCGCAGGTAATCGAAACCGAACTCGTTGTTCGTACCGAAGGTGATGTCGCAGTCATAGGCGCGCTTGCGGGCATCGGTGTTCGGCTGGTGCTTGTCGATACAATCGACGGAAAGGCCGTGGAACATATAGAGCGGGCCCATCCACTCGGAGTCGCGCTTGGAGAGGTAGTCGTTCACCGTAACGACGTGCACCCCCTTGCCGGCCAGGGCGTTGAGGAAGACGGGCAGGGTCGCGACGAGCGTTTTGCCTTCGCCGGTGGCCATTTCCGCAATCTTTCCTTCGTGCAGCACGATACCGCCGACCAACTGAACGTCGTAATGCACCATATCCCAGGTGATTTCGTTGCCGCCCGCCATCCAGTGGTTCGTATAAATGGCATTCTCGCCGTCGATGGTCAGGAAATCCGCGTGCCGGACGCTCAGGTCCCGGTCGAAATCGGTCGCCTTCACGACGATGCGCGCATTCTCCTTGAATCGGCGCGCCGTGCTCTTCATAATGGCAAACGCTTCGGGCAAGATGCGTTTCAACTCCGCCTCGATGGCTTCATCCTCTTCCTTCACCTTACGGTCGGATTCGGAGGCCAGTTTTTCCATTTCGGCGACGCTCAGGTCCCCGGCCAGTTCGCGCTTGATTTCCGCGATGCGGTCCTCAAAAGGCTTCTCCAGGGCGGCAAGCCCCTCACGGAGGGCCGCACTGCGCGCACGGAGTTCATCGTCGGAGAGCGCATCTATCTCGCCATATACGGCCAGGATCTTGTCGAGGGTGGGCTTGATGGCCTTATAATCCCTGTCCGCCTTGGTACCGAAAAGTTTTCCTATCAGTTGGGTAAGTGTCATTTCAATCTGTTTTAATCAGACAAAGATAACGATTTATTTGTGTTTCGTCAAAAATTGTCTATCTTTGCCCTCACAAGCAGGATTAGCACATCGGTAGTGCATTGGCTTCCCAAGCCAAGGAGGAGGGTTCGACTCCCTTATCCTGCTCTTTTTTTATGCCACGACAAAAGGTATCTCCACGAAAAGAGGGTGACTAAAAAGTCGGAAGACTGATAGTCACCTTCTTTTTTTGTAGTATGCCAAGGCTCCGAGCCGTCAGGCAGCCAGACCCTGGCGGAACTCCGTTCGCTATGCTCACTCCGGCCCCTCCCACAATCTCCTTCGTCCCGCTGAGCGGAACTCGTATCTTGCGGGCCCCGCCCCCTACCCGTGTCCGGGGGTGGACACGCCCGCCAGGGTCTGCAGCCTGCCCGTCATCTCCGCCTTGGCGCGTATGGACAAAAA
>LXOW01371199.1_pt1 | contig 15363 bp, 17 predicted proteins | sample 1368591 | NCBI WGS metagenome assembly LXOW01 (sample SAMN04884650, study PRJNA319009) | bovine gut metagenome | isolation source: Cow rumen | host: Bos taurus | place: Italy: Legnaro (PD) | collected 2014-07-09 | reverse complement strand
TTTGAGCTTGTAAGATGGCTTTAATCGTCGCAACGGGATTTTTTGACGGAGTCCACGCCGGACACCGGGAAGTGATCGACACTCTCTGCCGTGCCGCCGCAGAGCGCGGGGCAGAGAGTGCGGTGGTCACTTTCTGGCCACATCCCAGGAGCGTACTGCGCCAGGATGCCCGCGACCTCAGGCTCCTCAATTCCCTTGAAGAGAAAAAGAGCCTTCTCAAGGAGTGCGGAGTGGACAAGGTGTATGTCATCGATTTCACCCGTGACCTTAGCCGTCTCAGCTGCGAAGAATTCATAAGCAAATATATCATAGGAGAAATAGGTGCCTCGGCCATGATCGTGGGATATGACCATAAACTGGGGAATCCCGCCTACTCCACCGATATAGAAGCCGTAGCCAGCGCGCTCGGTATAGAGACCATACGTGCAGCCAGCGTTTCGGACAAATACGACACCGTTAGTTCCACCCACATACGCAACTATATCGCCACCGGCGGCATCGAGCGGGCCAACGCCCTGCTTGGCTATGACTACAGCCTGAGCGGAGTGGTTGTGTCAGGCAACGGCATCGGCCGTACCCTAAGCTTTCCCACCGCCAATATGCAGCTCTACGAGCCGCTGAAGGTGATTCCGGAGCAGGGGGTCTATGCGGTGAAAGTATTTGTGGAGGGCGGCAGCTACTATGGGGTGTGCAACATCGGAACCCGCCCCACAGTGACCGACGACCGCTCCCTGGTAATAGAGACCCATATCCTGGATTTCAACGAGGAAATCTATGGCCTCGACATCCGCGTGGATTATGTGGCCAAGCTCCGCAACGAGCAGAAGTTCGCCTCACGCGACCTGCTCAAGGCACAGCTGGGGAAAGATATTACCGAGGCCCGCAAACTATTTGGCATTTAACCACCGTACAGATATGAAGTCGATTATCATATTCCTGATTTGGCTGGGCATAGCGGTCATCGGCGTAATTGCCAAGTCCAAGAAGAAGTCGCAGGAGCAGGGCAATACACCTCCGCTGGGACAGCCGCGGTATGACTCCAGAGGTATGCCTCTGTCCAATGAGCAGACCAGGAAACAACAGCTTCAGGAGATGTGGGACAGACAGCGCAAGATGGCTAATGCCCAGGCTGAAAAGGATGATAATATCACGGATACCCCTCCCCAGACACCCGAGGCAGAGCCTATGGCAGAAGAAGGCATCGCCGCCACCGAGCCTGTTCAACCCACTCCGCAACCCACCCCTGCCCCCAAGGGCCGGGAGCTGGACTTTGACCCGGAGGAGATGGTCATCTACTCAGAGATAATGCAGCCCGGCTACGAAAAATATTAGCCTCGGTTCCAAAATAATTATTATATTTGTACTGAAATTAGTTATGATAGCGAAGGGTCCCCATCAAAAGGGGATTCTTTAATTTTTTATCAAAATGGCAGAAGTNNGAAAGGTCTGGACGACCTCAAAAAACAACTTGAAGAAGCTATCGCACAGCGTCCCGTAATTTCCAAGGCAATCGCCGAAGCACGCGACAAGGGCGACCTCAGCGAAAATGCAGAATACGATGCAGCCCGCGAGGCTCAGGGTATGCTGGAGCTCAAAATAAGCAGGCTGCAGGACACTCTGGCCACCGCAAGGGTGCTGGACGAGAGCAAGATCAACACCGACTCGGTGCAGATGCTCACCAAGGTAAAAATCAAGAACACCGCAAACGGAGCCGTTATGGAGTACACCATCGTGGGAGAGAGCGAAGCCAACTTCCGCGAGGGCAAGCTGGCGGTCGGCACCCCCATCGCCAAGGCGCTCCTGGGCCACAAGAAGGGCGAAGTTGTGGACGTACAGGTTCCATCCGGCCTCATCAAGTTTGAAATCCTTGACATATCGATATAATATGGCAACTATCTTTTCCCGCATAGCGGCCGGCGAAATCCCGTCATACAAGGTTGCAGAGAGCAAGGACTTCTACGCATTCCTGGACATCAATCCGCTTGCAGAGGGCCATACCCTGGTAATTCCCCGCAACACCGAGGCCGACTATATCTTTGACCTGGACGATGAGACCTATCAGGGCCTGACCGCCTTTGCAAAGAAGGTCGCCACCGCACAGAAGAAGGCCATCCCCTGCAAACGCATAGGCGTGGCAGTGCTCGGGATGGAGGTTCCCCATACCCACATCCATCTGGTGCCGCTGCAGAGCGAGCGCGACCTCGACTTTTCCAAAGAGAAACTCCAGTTGAGCCCGGAGCGCTTTGCAGAAATCGCAGCCGCCATCGCCGCTGAGTTCAACAAACTGTAAACTATGAGAAAGTATTTCATTGCTGCGCTGGCGCTGCTGCTGGCAGTATCCTGCAACAAGCCTTCCGCCACGGTGGAATTATCCCTTCAGGAAGGAATCCCCACCAACGTGGAGCTATACCGCCTGGATCTGAACCAGCTGAGTTTCATCGACAGCCTGTCCACCGGCAAAAACGGCGAACTCCGCTATAAAATAGCGCTTCCCGACAGCGACAATCCCGCCTTCTATTATTTCTACCATAATACCACCAAGCTGGCCGGCATAGTAGCCAGCGACGGAGACCGCATCAGCGTCACCGCCGACACCCTTGGCCGGTATGAGGTAAAGGGCAGCGACGATTGCGCTCTGCTCAGGGAGATGGACGGCCGCCTGGCAGATAACATCGCCAGAATGGAGAAGGTGCTGGCAGATGAGCCGGAGGATATGAATGTGCAGCTGAGCCGGATTTACATAGAGCACAAACGCGCCCTGATCCGCCAGGTGATGGAAAACCCCTGCTCAATTACCTCCGCCGCAGCCCTTTTCCAAAAGTTCAACGACCAGCTCTATGTTTTCCAGGAGCCGACCGACGTATATCTATTCAGGGTTATCCGGGATTCCCTGCAAACCCGTTATCCGAACAACGAATATGTGGCGGCCGTATCCAAGGCCATCGACACTCGTGAAAACGTAAATGAGTTCAACAAAAAGCTCAGCGAGGTTACAACCTACGGCGTGCCGGAGGTTACGATGAAGGATATCAACGGACAGGAACACAAGCTCAGCGAATTCAACGGCAAAGTGATTCTGCTTTCATTCTGGAGCACGGCCCAGGATGAGCACAAGGTGTTCAACCAGGAGCTGNNAAGACCGCCTGGGCAAGCATCGTACGCAGCCAGAATCTGCCCTGGATATGTGTCAACGACGGCCTCGGTATCTCCTCGCCGGCCGTAGCTGCATACAACCTCAACTCCATTCCCACGATGTTCATCATCAGCCGCGACAGCGACATCCTCGCGAGGGACGTTTACGACCCGGCAGAGATAGAGAAGATTATCCAGAAAGCCCTCTAAGAGACTTTTTTAAGAACCATAACCGTTCTGGAAGGGAGATACAGCTGCAACAGTTGTTCTCCCTTTCTGTTTGTAAGGGTTGTGTGGGTGACGCCATCGTCGTTGCGGCAAAAACCGTCGTATTTGGCGGCATCGCTGTCCAGCACCACCTTCCAGCTCCCCTCCGGCACGGGGAATGCATAGTCTGGAAAAGAGTGCTCCGGATTGAAATTGAACACAAACAGATAGTCCCCACGGGTAAAGGCCAGCACCTTGGAGTAATTGTCTGCGCAGTAGCAGTAATGGCCTTTGGAGAGCAGCTTTTCGGAGTCAAACAGGTGGATCATATCCTTGTCAAACTCGCGCAGCGCCTTGTAGTGGAGGTCGTCGCGGTCGCTGATGCTCCACAGACGGCGGGCGTGGGCAAACGACCAGCCGTTCCCCTCGCGGGGGAAATCTATCCACTCCGGGTGGCCGAACTCATTGCCCATAAAGTTGAGGTAGCCGTTGCCGGCAGTGGCCAGAGTCACCAGCCTTATCATTTTATGAAGAGCCAGGCCGCGGTCCACTATCGGATTCTTGGACGCCTTGTCCATAGAGAAGTACATCTCCTTGTCTATCAGACGGAAAATAATGGTCTTATCCCCCACCAGAGCCTGGTCGTGGCACTCTGCATAGCTAACAGTCTTTTCGTCGGCGCGCTTGTTGGTAAGTTCGTACCACAGGCTGCTCATATTCCAGTCGTGGTCGTCCTGTTCCTTGATAATCTTGATCCACATATCGGGCACGCCCATACTCATACGGTAGTCAAAGCCCACTCCGCCCGATTCTATGGGGGCGGCCAGCCCGGCCATTCCGCTCATATCCTCTGCGATGGTAATTGAATGGGGGTTGATTTCCTTTGCCAACATATTGGCCAGGGCAAGGTAGGTCACGGCATCCTCATCTACACCTCCGTTGAAATACTGCTCGTAAGAAGAGAAATCGCGGCCCAGGCCGTGGTCCAGGTAGAGCATACTGGTGACACCGTCAAAGCGGAACCCGTCCAGGTGATACTCTTCCATCCAATACTTGCAGTTGGACAGCAGGAAGAAACGCGTCTCTTCCTTGCCGTAATCGAAGCAGCGGGAATCCCAGGCGGGATGCTTTCCGCGCTCGCCGGCGTGGAAATAGGTGGTATAGGAGCCGTCCAGGCGGCTGAGCCCCTCGTTCTCGTTTTTCACGGCGTGGGAATGGACGATATCCATTATCACAGCTATGCCCAGTCCGTGGGCCTCGTCCACCAGTCGCTTGAACTCCTCCGGAGTGCCGTAGCGGCTGGAGAGTGCAAAGAAGTTGGAGACCTGGTAGCCGAAAGAGCCGTAGTACGGATGCTCCTGCAGCGCCATTATCTGGATGGTGTTGTAACCGAGGTCGGCGATGCGGGGCAGCACGTTCTCCCGGAAATAATCGAAACTGGCAACCTCCTCCTTCTCCGAACTCATACCGATGTGCGTCTCGTATATCAGCGGATTGTCTATTTGTATGGGGCCGTTGTGCCGCCACTGATACGGCTCAGCCGGCTCCCAAATCTGTGCAGAGAACACCTTGGTATCGGGGTCCTGCACACAGCGGGTCGCATATGCGGGGATTCGCTCGCCATAGCCTCCGGGCCATTCCACCAGCCACTTGTACAGACTGCACGGCTCAATCTCATCTTCCGGGACCTTGAGCTCCCAGGTACCTCCGCCTATGTTCCGGAGCGCAAACCGTTCGTTCTTGCGCCAGCCATTGAAATCACCTATAAGGTAGATCCTGACCGCAGAAGGCGCCCACTCGCGGAATACCCAGCAGCCATCCTCCTTGTGAAGGGCATAGTAAAGATGGTTGTTGGCGGCATTGTACAGCGAGCCGGCCTTGGCCGCCACGGCCTCTTTTGCTGCAAGAATCCGCTGCTTGCGGGCGTCAATCGCACCCTTGAATGGATTCAGCCAGGGGTCGTTGTCATATAGCATATCGGTATGTCTGTCTGCCATATCGTTATTTTTTATCGATTATGTCCATTAACTCCTTCTCTGTGCCGTCAAGGCACTTCTTGCAATATTCCACAAGTTTCATAGCCTCCTTGACCTCCTCCTGTATGGTATCCAGCGGATGGTCGGGATTCTCTATGGTCTCCACAAGCTTTTCCAGCTTCTCCAGAGCCTCTTTGTATGTTAGTTGATCAGCCATATTACTTGATTTCGCTTATTTTGTTTCCGTCGGGGAAGATTGTGGTGAGCACATCGCCTTGCTGCAGTTGTGATGCCGATGTTACCCGTTTCCCGTCCTTGAGGGTGAGGGTGAAGCCTTTGGCAAGGATGGCGGCGGGATTGAGCGCCCCCACTTTATAATCCAGCAAATCGACCTTGTGCCGATGGGCGGCAATCAGGCTGCCGGCGGCGCTGCGGATTCGCATCACGCAGCCGTCTATCCTGCCCCGCTGCTCAGCTGCCTTAAGGGCCACGGCGCCGCGAAGGCGGGAGGCCATTCTCTCCAGCAGAGCGGTCTGGACGCCGCTCTTTGTACGCACGGCCAGCGACAGCCGGCCCGCAAGGCTCTGCACCCGGCAATCCTCCTGGGCAAAGATATCCACAAACCAGTCTGCCAGGGCGGTCGGGGTCTTGAGATGCTCGTATGCCACCATATCAGCCACGTGGACGTCGCGTTCGTGCCCGATGGCGGTAAGCACCGGCAGAGGGAACTGCGCTATGGCCAGCGCCAGGTCGTAACTGTCAAAGCAGGCCAGGTCGGTGGCAGAGCCGCCACCACGGAGTATCAGCACGGCATCGAAGTCGGTTACCCTGTCTGCAATTGCAACCAGCGCCGCTTCTATTCCCGCCGGGGCTTCGCTCCCCTGCATCGGGGCCGAAAAGAGTTCGCTGACAAACCGGAATCCGTAGGGATTGTTGTGCAGGTGCTCCATAAAGTCGCCGTAACCGGCAGCGGTGGAGGCCGATATCACGGCCAGCCTCCGCGGCAAATCGGCCATCGGCAGCTGGGAATTGAGGTCCATCATCCCCTCTTTGGTAAGGCGGTCAATGGTGCGCTGCCGCTCCAGGAAAGCCTCTCCGGCGGTGAACGAGGGGTCTATATCCTCTATCACCAGGGAAAGCCCGTACAGCTCGGAGTAATTGACGCTTACCCTGGCCAAAATATTGATGCCGCCTTCCAGGCTGCGCCCGGTTTCGGCTGCGAACCTCACCGCAAGGCTGCGGTAGCGGTTGCTCCAGATGATGGCGCGCGCCTGGGCCAGCAGTGCACCGGTCAAGGTGTTCTTCTCTATCAGGTCGATGTAGCAGTGGCCGCTGCGGTTCACGCTGAGCGACTGGACCTCCCCCTTGACCCACACAGATACCGGGAAAGCCCTGTCCAGAGCCTCCCTGACGCCGCTTAGCAGCTGATGCAGAGTATATACCGATTCCTCCATAAATTTTGGCCAAATAAAGGTAGCAAAAATTATTATTTTGTGTTATTTTTGTGACGATGAAAATCACAAAGGCAGCATACGTCTCGAGTTCAGCCTCGGTTGCCGGGAAACCTGTCCCAGCCAGAAGGGAATTCGCTTTCATCGGACGCTCCAATGTGGGCAAATCATCGCTCATCAACTGCCTCACCGGCAATTCTTCCCTTGCACACACCTCCTCCACCCCCGGCAAGACACAGTGCATAAACCACTTCATCATAAACGACAGCTGGTATATAGTGGACCTCCCCGGCTACGGCTTTGCAAAGATGTCCAAGCCGCGTCGGGAGAAGCTCCAGGCGATGATAGACGACTACATCGACCATAGCGAAGAGCTGGTGCTGCTGTTCGTGCTCATAGACAGCCGGCACGACCTTATGAAGATAGACCGCGACTTCCTCATCTCCCTGGGAGAGAGGGGCATCCCGTTTGCGGTGATTCTTACCAAAGGCGACAAACTGGGCACCAACGCCCTGAAGGCGCGCATCGACAAGACCAACGCCGCCCTCTCCGAATATTGGGAGCCGCTGCCGGAGGTCTTTGCCACATCTGCCCAGACGGGCGCCGGCAAGGAGCAGGTCCTGGACTATATCGGGAGCATCCTCAAAGATTTAGACAACAACCATAATTAACATATCCGAACAATGGAATACGATCACAAGCTTAAGATTTTTTCCTGCCGCAGCAGCAAGTATCTCGCAGAGAAAATCGCATTGAACCTTGGCGTCGAACTTGGTAACTCCAAGGTGACAACCTTCAGCGACGGTGAATTCCAGCCCGCCTTTGACGAGAGCGTGCGCGGTGCCACCGTATTTATCGTACAGTCCACCTTCCCCCCGACGGAGAACATTTTTGAGCTGCTCCTTATGATAGATGCAGCCCGCCGCGCCTCCGCCCACAAGGTGATAGCCGTGATCCCATACTTCGGATGGGCCCGCCAGGACCGCAAGGACCGTCCGCGCGTGAGCATCGGCGCCAAACTGGTAGCCAACCTGCTGGTAGCCGCCGGCTGCGACCGCGTGATGACCTGCGACCTGCACGCCGACCAGATACAGGGCTTCTTTGACGTTCCGGTAGACCACATATACGCCAGCAGCATCTTCCTCCCCTATCTGAGGGACCTCAAGCTGGAGAACCTCTCCATCGCCTCTCCCGATATGGGCGGCGCCAAGAGGGCAAATGCATACTCCCGCATCCTTGGCGTGCCGATGATCATCTGCCACAAGTCCCGCGAGAAGCCGAACGTGGTGGGTTCAATGACCGCCATCGGAGACGTGGAAGGCCGCAACGTGGTCATCGTGGATGATATGGTGGATACCGCCGGCACCATTGCCAAATGCGCCGATATGCTCAAGGAGAAGGGCGCACTGAGCGTCCGTGCCGTGTGCACCCACCCCGTGCTCAGCGGCAGTGCCTACGAGAGGATAAGCGCCTCTGCCATAGAGGAGTTCATCGTATCCGACACCATCCCCCTCAGGCCCCGCGAAGGCGTGGACACCTCCAAGTTCAAGGTGCTCTCCGTGGCCAACATCTTTGCCGACATCATCACCAAGGTTTATAACAACAAGCCCATCAGCGACACGTTTATCTTCTAAGGTATGATTCTGGAACCTGCAATGCCGATTTCGGAAGTCTATGATCTTCTCATAGGCAAGATTCGGAATTACTTCGCCGGCGCCGGCCTGTCAAAGGCGGTGATTGGACTCTCCGGCGGCGTGGATTCAGCACTGGTGGCTGCCCTTGCGACAGATGCTCTCGGTGCGGAGAACGTCCACGGCATAATGATGCCCAGCGGCTTCTCCACCGGCCATTCGGTAACCGATTCGGAGGCCCTGGCTGCCAACCTTGGAATATCTTCTGAGATAATCCCCATCGGCCCCATTTACGACAGCGCGATGGAATCGATGGCCCGCTTCTTTGAGGACGGGCGCTGGGACACCACGCAAGAGAACATCCAGGCCCGCATCCGCGGCCTGATACTGATGGCCTATTCCAACCGCTTCAACGCGCTGGTGCTGAACACCTCCAACAAGAGCGAGCTCTCCACCGGCTACGGCACGCTGTACGGCGACCTGGCGGGGGCGATTATGGTAATCGGCGATTTGTATAAGGTGCAGGTGTACGAGCTGTGCCGTTATATCAACCGTAACGGAGAGCGCATCCCGGAGCACATCCTCACCAAGGCACCCTCTGCCGAGCTGCGTCCCGGCCAGAAAGACAGCGACTCGCTGCCGGAATATGCCGTGCTGGACGCCGTGCTCCACGCACTTAACGAAGAGGGTCTCACCCCGGAGCAGGTGCTTGCAGCGGCTTCCGACAAAGCTGCCGTAGAGAGGGCCCTGTCACTGCGCCGCAAATCCAGTTTCAAGGTGATGCAGGTACCGCCGGTGCTCACCGTGAGCAGCTGCCCCCTGCTGCCGCCTTTCAAATGCCTTTAAACCGATGAAGACCTTTCTCCTTGCGATAGCTGTCGTGGCACTGTGCGTTTTCGGGCTGTGCTTCAACATCATATTCCGCAAGGACGGCAAGTTCCCCGACGGCGAAATAGCCCACAACAAGGAGCTGCGCAAGCGCGGCATAGTATGCGCCAAAGAAGAGGAACTCCGCCTCTGGGGCAAGAAGCACCACAAGGCCGACCCTTCCTGCACCGATCTGGGCTGCACCGCCTGCCGCGGGTGCGAGATATCTAAAGGCGAATAGCTATCGTAAGGCCGTCGCGGAGCGGTAGCATTACCGTGCGGAAGCGAGGGTCGCTGGCCACCAAATCATTGAATTCAAGAATACCGACGCTCTGGGCATCACGGGGCGTCGGTTCTTCTATGACCTTGCCGTCCCAGGTGGTGTTGTCGGCCAGAATTATACCTCCGGGGCACACCTTGTCTGCAACCAGCCGCCAGTAATCGGGGTATTGCCGTTTGTTGGCATCGATATAGATCAGGTCGTAGGGTCCCTCCAGCGTCGGGAGGATGTCCAGCGCATCGCCCAACAGCAGATTTACCTTGTCTGATATGCCGGCCTTGGCATATCCTTCGCGGATGATATCCTCCAGCTCGTCGTTGATTTCTATGGCATCNNTAAGGCCAGCCCCTCTGCCAGGCATACGGTGGAATAGCCTGTGAACACTCCCAGCTCCAGTATGCGCCGCGGGGCTTTCATACGGGATATTGCGCTCAGGAAACCGCCCTCTTCAGGGCCGCAGAGCATACGGGCACGGCTGGTGCGGATGTGCGTCTGATGGGCAATCCACGCCAGGGTATCGGTGCTTTCGGGCAGCGAAGAGTGCTGCAGGCAGTATTCGTCAATCGTCATAGTTATCGGTATATCAGCCGGCTGATTTTATCTTCGGCAAAGATGTCCTGTGCAACCTGCTGCAGCTGCTCGGCGGTGACTTTCTCCNNGGATATTCCCCGCCGCGGGCGATGCTGCGGGCAATGGAGAGCGCCTGCGCCTCGCCGTATTCACTGGCGATTGCGTTCTGGGCCAGCATCTGCTTTTTGGCGGCTTTGAGTGCGGCATCGCTCAAAGGAACTTCGCGCACCTTCTGCAGCTCCTTCATCACCAGTTCAGCACATTTATCCACATTATCCTTGTCGCAGCCATAATACACCAGGGTAACGCCGGCAGTGGAATAGCGTACGTAAGATGCATCCACGTGATATACCAGCGCCTTCTTCTCGCGCAGCGAACTGTTCAGGCGGGAGTTGCTGGCGGGGCCGCCCAGAATGTTGACCAGCAGCGAGAGCGCCATCCGGCTGTGATGTCCGAACGGGTATGCCCGGCCGCCGATTATGCAGTTGGCCTGGTGGAACTTGCGGGTCTTGTCCTGGTTGAAGAGATTTATTGCCGGGGTTTCTATGACAGCGGATGGCGCCTTGGAACCCCCAAAATACGGTGTGTATTTGGCCAGAAGCTTCTCTACCATTGCCACCACGGCAGCCTCTTCCAGATCGCCGACCACCACGAAACTCATATTTGATGGCACGTAACGTTCCTTCACAAACGCTACGATATCGTCCCTGGAGATCTGCTTGAGCGATGAAGCCGTGCCCAGGATGGTGCGCGACAGAGGATGCCCTTTGAAGAGGAGTTTCTCGTAATCTTCAAAGATGAAGTCGGAGGGGTTGTCCAGACACATATTTATCTCGTCCGCCACCACATTCTTCTCTTTTTCCAGCTCGTCCTCGTCAAAGACAGATGTGAATGCAATTTCAAACGACAGGTCGATGGCCTTGGCGATATCTTCTTTGAGCACAGTGCAATATACCNNGATGGCCTTGGCGATATCTTCTTTGAGCACAGTGCAATATACCACCGTCTCTTCTTTTGCGGTGTAGGCGTTCATATCGCCGCCCAGCTTTTCCAGGCGGTCGTTGATGCTGCGGGCGCTGCGCTTTTCGCAGCCGCGGAATATCATATGTTCCGTGAGGTGCGCCAGGCCGTGCTTGCCGGCCGGTTCGTTTGAGGTACCTGCCTTGATGCAGAGTGCACAATAGGCAACCGAAGAATTGGTCTTTTTGAAGGCCACCTTCATTCCGCTGGGCAATGTGTATATTTTATTCTCCATTAATCCGATTTTTGACGCCGCAAAATTAATATTTTTCTTACATTTGTCAGATATGGGACAGTTCATAGTATCTGCAAGAAAATACCGTCCTGCCACCTTTGACAAGCTTATCGGGCAGGAGAATATAGCGCGCACCCTCAAGAATTCCATCCTGAGCGGGCAGTTGGCGCACGCATACCTTTTCTGCGGCCCCCGCGGCGTGGGCAAGACCAGCTGCGCCCGCATCTTTGCCAAGACCATCAACTGCAGCAATCCGGGGCCCGATATGGAGCCTTGCGGTGAGTGCGAATCGTGCCGTTCGTTTNNTTCGTACCCTCACCGACCAGGTCCGCATCCCGCCGCAGATAGGTCGCTACAGCGTCTATATCATAGATGAGGTGCATATGCTCAGTCAGGCCGCCTTCAACGCCTTTCTCAAGACGCTGGAGGAGCCGCCGGAGTACGCCATCTTTATTCTGGCCACCACAGAGAAGCACAAGATTCTCCCCACCATCCTCTCCCGCTGCCAGACCTACGACTTCAGCCGCATCCGGGTAGAGGACATCGTACGCAACCTCAAGGGCATAGCGGCCCAGGAAGGGGTCACCATAAGCGACGACGCCCTGCATATCATAGCCCAGAAGGCCGACGGAGCTATGCGCGACAGCCTCACGCTGTTCGACCAGACGGTGGCTTTCTGCGGGAGCGAGATTACCTACGAGCAGGTCATCGGCATCCTCAACGTGCTGGACTACGACTACTACTTCCGCCTCACCGATATGCTATTGGCAGGCGATTTTGCCCAGGCCCTGCTGCTGTTTGACGAAGTGCTTTCCAAGGGCTTCGACGCCCTGCATTTCATATCGGGGCTGAGCTCACACCTGCGAGACTTGATTGTGTGCCGCAATTCATCCTCCCGCAGCCTGCTGGAGATGGCCCCCTCGATTGCCACGCGCTACGACCAGTATGCCGGCAAGTGCTCCATGGAGTTCCTGTACAAGGCCCTGGAAATCTCCAGCGTCACCGAGACCGGATACAAGACCTCCGGCAATCCGCGCCTGCTGATAGAGTTCGCATTGATACGGATGGCCAGGATAATGACCGTTCCGCAGAGCGTAGTTGCTACCCAGACGGCGGCAGCACCTCAACCGGCTATGCCCCGCGCCGCAGCGCCTCAGGCAGCACCGCAGCAGGCCGCAATTCCAAGGGCTGCTGCACCCAGCTCCCAATCGTCTGCATCCCAGGCATCACCCACCCCTGCAGCATCACCAAAACCGGCGGCTATGCCGGGCGCATCCATCCGCGACCTGATGGCCAAGACGGCTGCAGCTCCGGCTGTCAAGGCAGATGAATCCTCCAAGACTGAGGCCGCAGAGTTCAAAGAGCCCAAGGATATCACTCCCGAGATGTTCTCCCAGGCATGGGAAAAATTCATCGAAACGGTGGACCAGCCCAAGCTCAAGGCCGCCCTGTCTGCCAATACCCCCGTATTCAATGCAGAGCAGGGAACTGTGACGCAGTTTGTGGCAAGCGAGTTGCAGAGGGATTGGATTGTGGAAAAGCGGCTTCACGCACTTCAGGGGAGCCTCCAGAAGGAGATGTCCTGCAAGGTTCGCCTCAACATCGAGGTCCTGGAGCAGCCCGCAGAGAAGGTGGAGGAGCGCCCGTATATGCCAATAGAGATGGCAAAGGAGATGATGAAGAAGTCGGGCGACGTAGCCAATGCTATTCGCGAATTTGATTTAGAAGTATCTTAAACGTATGAAACTCTATACAGTTAATCTGGTTAAGAAATACGGGATGCGCACCGTCGTAAAGGGGGCATCCATCGAGGTGGAACAGGGCGAGATAGTAGGTCTGCTGGGGCCCAACGGTGCCGGCAAGACCACCAGTTTCTATATGATGACCGGCCTGGTGAAGCCAAATGCGGGGCAGATTTTTCTCGGTGACGAGGAGATTACCCGCCTGCCGATGTACAAGCGTGCCCAGAAGGGTCTTGGATACCTGGCACAGGAAGCCTCGGTGTTCCGCCATATGTCTGTAGAGAACAACATCCTCTCCGTGATGGAGATGAACAATGTCCCCAAGGATACGCGTTATGAGAGGCTAGAGGAGCTGATCCGTGAATTCGGTCTCGGCAAGGTCCGCAAGAGCCTGGGTATCCAGCTCTCCGGCGGTGAGAGGCGCCGCTGCGAGATTGCCCGCGCACTGGCCACAAGTCCCAAGTTCATCCTGCTGGACGAGCCGTTCGCAGGCGTCGACCCCATCGCAGTGGAAGACATCCAGCATATCATAGCGCACCTCAAGACCCGCAACATCGGCATAGTAATCACCGACCATAACGTGCACGAGACGCTGGCCATCACAGACAGGGCGTATCTTCTATACGACGGCGAGATCCTGCAGAGCGGCACGCCGGAGCAGCTAGCATCCGACCCTGAGGTCCGCCGCAAATACCTCGGCCAGAACTTTGAGCTCCGCAAAGCCGTCCTCCACAAACGGCCGGGCGAGGAGTTGTAATCTTTGCGAAAAACGTTGCGTCGCGGATATCTTACAACTACTTGATAGTCACGACCTTACCGACAAACACACGACTCAGTCTCCAAAATTATTGAAGACTGAGTCGTTGTTATTTACCAAGTATCTGGTATTCAATCTTTTACAAATCGAATCCTATAAAGTGGTAAACCGCCACTCGATACTGTTGAGATAGGTCTCTCCCGGCAAAAGCGGCCGGAAAGGGAACTGGGGTTTATTGGGAGCATCGGGGAAAGCCTGGCACTCCATAGCCACCCCGTCATAATCCTTATACACATATCCGTCGGGAGAAGCAGGACAGCCGTCCATCCAGTTGGCGGTGTAAACCTGGACACCGGGCTGGTTGGTGAGCATAGTCACCTTGCGGCCCTCGCAGGTGAGCTCAGCGGCAGGCCTCAATGAACCGTCATAGCCGTCTATACACCAGCAGCTGTCGTATCCCTTGCCAAACTTAAGGGTCTCAAAGTCGGCATCAAGATCTCGTCCCAGAGGTTTTGCCTCGGTAAAATCCATCGGTGTCCCGACAACAGAATCCACACGGCCGTAAGGCACAAGCGTGGAGTCATCGGGAAGGAAGTTTGAAGCGTAGAGTTTGAGCAGGTGGCTGCGGATACCGTCACCGCCAAACTTCTTCTGGCCACGGAGATTGAAATAGACGTGGTTTGTGAGATTCAAAATCGTGGGCGCATCGGTAACGGCCGATATCTCCAGACGCAGAACATTATCATCGGAGAAAGTATACACCGCCTGAACATCCAGAGCGCCGGGATATCCGGCATCGCCGTCGGGGCTGTGCAGCTTGAAGCGCACTCCGCCGTCAAACTCCTCGGCATCCCAGATGCGGTTGGCATAACACTGCTCTCCGGGGCCGCCGTGCAGGTGATTGGGACCATTGTTGATGGCGAGCTGATACTCCTTGCCACCAAGGGAAAACTTGCCTTTTGCAATCCGGTTCGCAAAGCGGCCTGGTATCTTGCCTGCACAGGGGCCATCAGCATACCAGTCCTCGGGTTTGGCGTATGTCAGCACCACATTGTCCAGCTCACCCGATGCATCGGGCACCACTATGGCCACGATTCCGGCGCCAAGGTTGCTGAGAACAACCCGGCTGCCGGAAGCATTGGCAATAGTAAAGTGTTTTATTTCAGCTTTCTTACATTCCATCTCTTTGCGCCGTCAGAAATTGCCACATTGATTACGCGCGGGTCGAGGTTGAACTGCTTCTTGTATGCTTTCTGCACAGCCTCGATATAAGCCTTGGCAGCGCCGCTGCGAACGATTGCGATTACGCAGCCGCCAAAGCCGCCACCCATCATACGGGCACCCACTACCCCTTCGCATTTGCGGGCAACGTCCACGATGAAGTCCAGCTCCTCGCAGCTTACGCCATAGTCCTTGGACAGACCATCGTGGGTGGCGAACATCTTCTTGCCGAATGCAGGAATATCGTTCTTGGCCAGGTCACGGCAGCCGGCCA
>LXOW01343848.1_pt1 | contig 15369 bp, 12 predicted proteins | sample 1368591 | NCBI WGS metagenome assembly LXOW01 (sample SAMN04884650, study PRJNA319009) | bovine gut metagenome | isolation source: Cow rumen | host: Bos taurus | place: Italy: Legnaro (PD) | collected 2014-07-09 | reverse complement strand
GATGTGTATAAGAGACAGTTGCTGGAGGATGAATACTATGCGGAAAAAGCAGCAGGCAAATTGGAACTGAAATACATCATGAAGAAAATTGTGGAATTGAGGCGTGAAATGAAGAAGAAATAACCAACTCATTATGTCCAGGAAGCAGCTTCAATCGGCAGACGGCTCATTGGTAGTGCCATACGAGAATGTACAGAATGTATGTATTTGTGTGGTGATATATCCCTTGTTGCAGTATTTGCTGTTGAATGATTTGGAAACTTGCAAACATCACACTGCCTATATATTGGATGAAAGCATCAGTGAAAAAATCAGAGGTAAATTGCCTGCATACACTTTCCCAGGTTTTCCGCAAACTCCATTCTATAAATTTTGGCGGAAAATTGTACGTACATTCCAGGCCTTAACCCGTGATATTAGGCATCCTTATCTTAAAACAGCCACCATTTATGCGCAAGACCATGATATTGTTTCTATTTTGATTGGAAAGCATGATTATTACTTGTTGTCTGATGGTCCATTTATTATCTCACGATATTTTGCAGAAGGGAATGGCCTTCGTCAACGTGCTGTGGCTAAAGCCCATTCATTACAAGGTTTCATAGAACAAACGATCTATGGAAAGCCTTTTGTGTGGAGATTCGGGGAGAATGAACAGTGCAAACGTATTTATTTGGCAGAAAAAAATGAGGCTCCGATTTTAAGAAACAAAGAAGTTATAGTTAATTCGTTTCAGGAACTTTGGCAACAGGCTACAGCAGAAAAACAACAGTTTATCCTGGATGTTTTTGATGTCAAATCTGAAGATTGTGCCCGCTTGCAAAGTAAGCCTATTGTGTTTTTCACTCAACCAGTTGTCGACGACCGAATGCTCAATGACGCTGAATATGTGGAGGTCTTGAAAAAAATATTTGATTATTATCCTCATTCTGAGTTAATTATCAAGACGCATCCGCGTGACAAATTTAATTACACGAAATATTTTCCGGATATTGCTGTTTTTGATAAACCAGTCAATTTGCAGTTGCTTTCTATTCTTAGTTTATCCTTGAAAAAAGCTGTGACGATTTTCTCCACAGCGGTACTTGATTTACCTGACAATGTAGAAATAGACTGGATTGGTGCGGATGTTCATCCAAAGTTGCTTGCTTTTGTAGGTACTGATAAGGTTGATCTCCCACGACCCTATAATAAAATTAATTTATGAGCATAGATAATCTTCCTCTTCTTACCGTTTATTGTGCCGCCTATAATCAGGAGGCTTTCATCCGTCGTACGTTGGAGGGCTTTGTGATGCAGCAAACGGATTTCCGTTTCGAGGTATATGTGCATGATGATGCCTCAACCGATCACACCGCTGATATTATTCGGGAGTTCGCCGAAAAGTATCCTGATTTAATTCATCCGATGTTGGATACGGAGAATCAATGGTCGAAAGGGGATGGCAGTTTGCTCCGGATTATGTTCAGCACGTTCAAAGGCAAGTATGTAGCCTTTTGCGATGGAGATGATTTCTGGACGGATCCGCATAAACTGCAAAAACAGGTGGATTTCCTGGAAGCGCATCCGGATTATAATTTGGTTTGTCATAATTGGAATGTGATTTGTGGGGAAGAATTGTCCGACTCTCCAATTCATCATTTATACACTCAGGCGTTTTCTTTTACCTTTGCCACGCTTCCGTGGGTATGGATTACCAAAACGCTTACGGCGGTGATGCGTTGCAGTGCCTTGGATTTTGAAACCATTGCCCGTTATCAGTATTCCCGAGATGTGCATTTGGTATATCATGCCTTGAAAGACAGCCATGGCTATTTTATGCCTGAGATGATGGCTACCTACCGGGTGCATCCAGGAGGGGTGTGGAGTGAACACGATGCCAATGAGAGGAATAAAACCACTTATGGCCTTTATAAAGAACTGTATCATTTTGAAGGAACCAAGGCCGTGCGTAAACGCTATATGAATGCCACCTTGGCCTATTACAATGGTTTGGCATTTGGAAAGAAAACCTGGTGGCTTTTCGGCAAAAATGCCAAGTTGTATTTTGAAGCGTTGAGGAATATTTCGGATGTAAAGGACATCTTTTTTTGTGTTGGTGGTGTTTTCCCGACTAAAATGGTGAAATGGGTAATGAAGAAATTTAAGGTTTAATGATTTTTGAACTGAAATAAAAAATGATGTATAATATGAAAGAAATTCTAAAAAAAACAATTCCTTATTTGGTTGCTCTTGTTATTTTTCTTGGATTGTCGGCAATATTAGATGCTCCAGAAATATTTGAAGGGAAAGTTTTACAAGCAGGAGATCAAGTGAGTGGAAAAGGTATGGCAAAAGAAGTCCTGGATTATAATGAAACCGGTCATTATTCTTTTTGGACTGGTACAATGTTTGGTGGAATGCCAACATATCAAATTAATGGATATAAATATCCTGCTCCCAAAGTGGATATCCCATATGGAGTGATTGTATATATGGGGTTTAAGGATGTTTTTGCGTATATTTTGGGGTATTTTATTTGCTTTTTCATATTGTTAAGAGCATTTAAATTAAATGAATGGCTGGCGATAATTGGTGCAATTGCGATAGCTTTATCTTCATATTTTTTGTTGATTATAGTAGCAGGACATAATCTCAAAGTAATGTCCATAGCATTATTGGCTCCTATTATTGGTGGTTTTTATCTTATTTACAAAAAACAATATGGCTGGGGGACTATTATTACATTAGTATATACATCTGTGGGTATAATNNGCTGTTCTGTGCGGAATTATATATTCATATTCGTGAAAAACGATGGAAAGATCTGGCCATTAGCACGCTTATTTTTGCCGCATGCTTTGGAATTGGGGTTGGAACACAGATTACGCCTTTTATGGCGAACAGAGAGTATGCCAAGGAAACCATGCGTGGGGGACATTCTGAGTTGGAGAAAGATGAGGATGCGGTGAATAAAACTTCCGGCTTGGATTTGACTTATATCACGCAGTACAGCTATGGTATTGGCGAAACCTCTACTTTGTTGATTCCGGGAGCCAAGGGCTATGCCTCTGCGTATAATGTGGGTACTAATTCCAACATCTATCAGGCTATGGTTCAGCATGGAATTCCCAGACGGCAGGCTGAGGAATATTGCAAAGGAATGCCCACTTATTGGGGAGGTAATGAAGGCACCTCAGGTCCCGTATATGCCGGTGCTATTATATGCTTTTTGTTTGTCTTGGGCTTGTTGATTGTCAAGGGACCTTATAAATGGGCTTTGCTGGCTGCTACAATTTTCGCTATCCTTCTTTCATGGGGCTATAACTTTATGCCTTTGCAAGAGTTATTTGCCAAATATTTCCCCATGTACACCAAGTTCCGTGCAGTGGAATCCATACTGGTGGTGGCGGAGATTACTATTCCGCTTCTTGGTTTCTTGGCCCTTCGCGAAATCATGGACAAAAAGATTGAGAAAAAGCAATTGGTTAAGAGCGTTTATATATCCGCTGCGGTTACTGCAGGTGTTTGTTTATTAGCGTTTGTGTCAAGTTTCTTCTTGGATTATTCCTGGGGCAGAGATGCTGAAATTTTCGCCCAATGGCCTGAGTGGTTGTCGGCAGCGGTAATTGCCGAGCGTGCTTCAATCCTTAGAACCAGTGCTATTCGCTCTCTGATATTCGTCCTTTTAGGAGCAGGCGTACTGTGGCTATATGTGCAGGAAAAACTGAAATTCGGCTATTTTGCCGCTATTTTGGGAGTGCTTGTTTTGGTGGATATGTGGCCCATCGATCGCAAGTTTTTCAATGACGACAATTTTGTGAAAGAAAAGAACTATAAATCTTACTTTGCCAAGAAACCTTGGGAAGAAACTATTCTGAACAAAGAAAAGGATAATTTGAGTTATCGTGTGTTCAATTTGACGGATCCGCAAGGACCATTTAATGATTCCAGAACTTCATATTATTTCAAATCCATTGGTGGATACAGCGCGGCCAAATTGCGTCGTTATCAGGATTTGATTGATGCCCATATCACTACCGAGATTAATCCCATGTATCAGTCTATCATGCAACAAGGCAATAACCTGTTCTTAAGACCGAGCGATACAACGGGCTACCCTGTCTTGAACATGATGAACATGAAGTATGCCATCCTGAATCCTGAAAATCCTATCATTGTGGAGAACCCGAATGCCATGGGTAATGCGTGGTTTGTGGATCAGGTGGTGATTGCACAGACACCTAATGAAGAGTCTGATGCCTTGAACACGATTGATTTGCATAATACTCTGGTGACCGATGTCAAGTTTCAGGATTTTGTTAAGGACTTCCGTCCACACCATGACAGTGAAGCTCAGATTAGCCTTACCAAGTATGCCCCTGATTATGTGGAGTATGATTACACGGCTTCAGAAGATGGTATCGCGGTCTTTTCGGAAATTTATTATCCTTACGGGTGGAATGCTTATATCGATGGTCAGCCCAAGGAACATTTCAGAGCGAACTATACTTTACGAGCTTTGAATGTGCCTGCTGGCAAACACCATATCCGCTTCGAATTTCGTCCTGCCACTGTGGAGAAATGGGGCAAGGTGGCCATTGCATGCAAATATGTGATGAATTTGACGATATTGAGTATTATAGGTTTGGCAATTTATAAGGTCGCGAGGAGACGGAAAGAGACCGCCGTATCAAAATAATGATTTTATAGCTCTGTTTTATAGGTGAGGATTTGAGAAAAAGACCATATGCATGTTGAGTTAAAATATCCTCTCCATCAACTGCCACTTCTCGTCACTTCTGGCATTTGCTGAACAGCCTTGGAATTGGGCGACGTAGGCTTCCCACTCGGCCTGGCGAGGTAAGGTTGACAACTTAGCCATGTCGCGGGCAAAGTCGAAGTCGTCTTTTACGTCCATAATCATGAACAGTTGGCGGCCCTTGCGGTAGATTTGCATGTCGAGAATACCGACCTGCCGTTGGCCTTCGATGATTTCGGGCCACACATGGGCATGAACTCCCTCATATTGAGCAATAAGCTTTTCATCATCGACCAAAGTCAATGTTTGACAATATCTTTTCATGGCATTTTTTAATTAGCATTTTTCAATTCTGGTCACATACAGTGCATACATCAATACTACAGCAAAGCAAAATGCTGGCACCAAATACGAGCAATTAATGCCTGCAGCATCCGAAACCAAACCTTGGATTGGAGTCAAAACAGCCCCACCTAAAATAGCCATGATCAATCCACTGGCTCCTATTTTCGCATCTCCAGCATGTCCTCCACAATTTTCTTTTTCCACATCACCCAAGGCAATGCCATAAATGGTAGGAAACATCAGGCTCATGAACATACTGACTAATATCAATGCAATGACCATAAACCATTGTGTACCGGCTGTGAATACAACCACAAGTGTACACGCTAGTGATAGTAACGATCCGAATATCAATAGTTTGGATGGTTTGAAATATTTCATCAGCCAAGTGTAAACAAAGCGGGACACACAAAAGCCGATAATACTGATTAGATATATTGTCGCCGCAGGTTTCTCCAAAATACCCAATTCGTTCATCACGATACGGATGGTGAAACTCCATACTCCGATTTGAGCTCCCACATAAAAAAACTGGGCCACTACTCCGAATAAATATTTTTTATTAGAAAGCAAACGTCTGATAGAACTTCTCCAACTGTTCTGGTCCGCATTGGTAGTGTCATCCTTCCCTTCAGGCATTTTTACACACAACATCACTACCATCAAAATCATCAACACACAGCCCAATCCAAAATAAGTACCTGACACAGAATACAGAGAAATGTCGCTCAGGATAAACACTTGGCTGAGCAGGATGCCCGTGATGGATCCCAATGGATTGAACGCCTGTGCCACATTCAGACGACGGGTTGCAGTTTCGGGATCGCCCATACTCAAAATATAAGGATTGGCAGTTGTTTCCAACACACTGCAACCGCATGCCAATACATAAATGGCAAGCAAATAAAAACCATACGAGGCCACCTTTGCAGCAGGGAAAAACAACATGGCCCCTAAGGCATACAGGCACAAACCCAATATCACGCCCGACTTGTATGACCGCTTACGGATGAACAATGCAGCCGGAAACGCCACACAAAAGTAGGCACCATAAAAAGACATTTGAATGAACGAGGTCTGAGTGTCGCTCATAGACATGATACGTTTGAACGCCGCCAGCAATGTGTCGGTCATATTGTTGGCCAAGCCCCACAAAAAGAATAAAGAGGTAATCAGAATAAAAGGGACAAGATGTTTTTTTTCAAGAACTTTCATGAACAATCAAATTTTGAACAGCTTTTTAACAATTACATTCTTCTTCGGATGTGAATTCCAAAAGTGTTTTCAACAGGACGCTCGCTGATAAAAACAAAATATCCACCGCCGCCAGCTCCACACATTTTCCATCCTAAAGCCTTATCTTTGTGTTGTTCCAACACAGGAAGCACCTCTGGGTCTATCATGTGTGGAAACATCTTAATCTGTGCATTGAAGCTGTCTGTGGTGGCTTTGCCCCATGCTTTCAAATCCTTTCTCAACAAAGCATTCCAACAATTATCCGTTGCCACACTCAAAGCCTTGGCATTTTCCGTATTGATTTCCGTATCAGCCAACACATCAAACTGCTGCTTGCGAGGGAACAAGGGCAACATGCGTATGTGTTGTTCGATAAAATCCAAAATTTCATCATCCAACACAGACTCAATACGATAAGGCCAGTAGTCGTTGTTGTATTCCAGACGGTTCAAACCAGGAAAAACAATACCAATAGCATCCTGGCTTCCACTCACATACTGTGTGCCGGGTTTGTTCTCATAACGGAAAATCATTTTGGCCAGTTTTTCAGGATTATCAGCCGGATACTGGTTGCCCCATATTTCAATGGCGGCGTTTCGCGATGAAGTACTCAAGCCGCTGCGACTATTGAAATGCACATCAGGTTCCAAATTGATAGTCAACACTGCTCCTGGATAATATTGGCTCACGAAGGGCTGGTCGAGCCAACCACCTGCCAAATCCAAACGATAAGGGATGCGACATTGCTGACGCAGCGCAGTAGTAGAGCGAACAGGCAAATGGCCATGCGGTAAACGCTGACTGACAACATATTGAATGCCAAGTTCTTTACACAAACTTTCTTTTAACGGGGAAGCACCATCACTGTTCACAAAGAAAATATCCGGATGGAGTTCCTTTAGTTCCTCCACAAAATCCAACATGCCGCTACCCTTGCTGATCCATGCGTCTTTCACACAACGCAAGGCCTTGATCATGTACAGTCGCTCCTCTTCAGGACAAACCGTTTTTCGCTTCTTCAGTTCATAGATGGTTTTGTCAGAACCAATACCAACATACAAATCGCCATACGAAGCCGCCTCCTCAAAAAAGGCGACATGCCCGCTATGGAGCATATCATAACAACCACTAACAAAAACCTTTTTAGACATAGCCTGAAAATTTGAGCAAAAATACAAAATTTCGGCGGACAAATTACAGATATTTCTTGTATATTTGCAGATTAAAATAAAGATATTGTCATAATGAAAAAAGTTGCTCTTATTACGGGTATCACAGGTCAGGACGGCTCCTATTTGGCCGAGTTTCTTTTAGGGAAAGGATATGAGGTTCACGGCATTATGCGTCGCGCCTCTTATTTTAATACTGGCAGAATCGAGCATTTGTATTTTGACGAATGGATAGAGGATATGAGACAGAACAGACGGGTTAATCTGCATTATGGGGATATGACCGATTCATCTTCTCTTATCCGCATTATTCAGTCTGTACAACCGGATGAGATATATAATCTTGCGGCGCAATCGCATGTAAAGGTCTCTTTTGATGTGCCAGAATACACAGCAGAAACGGATGCGGTAGGAACATTACGGATTTTGGAGGCTGTTCGCATGTTGGGACTTGAAAAGAAAGCTAAAATATACCAGGCATCCACTTCAGAATTGTTTGGAAAGGTACAAGAAGTTCCTCAATCGGAAACCACACCATTTTATCCTCGTTCACCATATGGAGTGGCAAAGATGTATGCTTTCTGGGTTGTCAAAAATTATCGGGAGGCGTACGGCATATATGCTGCCAATGGTATATTATTTAACCATGAAAGCGAGCGGCGAGGAGAAACTTTTGTCACGAGAAAAATAACCTTGGCTGCAGCTCGTATTGCCAAAGGAAAACAGAAGAAATTGTATTTGGGTAATTTAAATGCCCAACGTGATTGGGGATATGCTAAAGATTATGTGGAATGTATGTGGTTGATTTTACAGCACCCAACTCCTGAAGACTTTGTGATCGCAACAGGGGAAATGCACACTGTACGTGAATTCTGTACACTTGCTTTTGCGGAGGCTGGTATCAATTTACGTTGGGAAGGCGAAAATGAGAACGAAAAGGGCATTGACGTCGCAACTGGTAATGTGCTGGTGGAAGTGGACCCCAAATATTTCCGCCCAACCGAAGTTGAACAGCTATTAGGCAACCCTCAGAAAGCAAAAGATCTTCTTGGCTGGAATCCTACGAAAACAACCTTTCCAGAATTGGTTAAACTGATGGTTCAGCATGATTTGAAAAATGTTTAAGCTATAGATTATTATGGAAAAAAACTCGAAAATATATGTGGCAGGGCATCGCGGTTTAGTGGGATCTGCTATTATGAGATGCTTGGAACAAAATGGTTATCAAAATATTATTACCCGCACACACCAGGAAATGGATTTGCGGAATCAGCAAGTAGTGCAAGATTTTTTTACTGCGGAAAAACCTGAATACGTGTTCCTGGCAGCAGCTAAAGTGGGTGGTATCTGGGCCAACAACAATGCGCCTGCAGATTTTATGTATGATAATCTGATGATTTCTGCGAATGTCATTCGTGCGGCGTACGAACACAAGGTAAAAAAGCTACTGTTTTTAGGCAGTTCATGCATTTATCCTAAAATGGCACCTCAACCCATCAAAGAGGATTATCTGTTGACGGGATCTTTGGAACCCACCAACGAGGGTTATGCGTTGGCCAAGATTTCCGGGATGCAACTGTGCAAGTTCTACCGCCGACAGTATGGTTGCGATTTTATTTCGGCTATGCCCACCAACTTATATGGTATTAATGACAATTTTGACCTTAATAGTTCACATGTCCTCCCTGCTTTGATTCGCAAATTTCATGAGGCCAAGGTAGAAAACAAGCCAGAGGTCGTTTTGTGGGGAACAGGAAAGGTCCTCCGGGAATTTCTATACGTGGACGATCTTGCTGATGCGTTGTTGCACCTTATGAACAATTATTCTGATGAAAGCCATGTAAATATTGGGACTGGTGAGGATTTAAGTATCCACGACTTAGCCTTGACGGTAAAAGAAGTGGTTGGCTATCAGGGAAATATCGTTTATGATTCTTCCAAACCCGATGGAACACCGCGTAAACTACTCGATGTAAGCCTGTTGCATAGTCTTGGTTGGCATCATACAGTTGCTTTGCGACAGGGTGTGGAGGAAGTATATGAATGGTATAAACGCAAATTTTAAAAGCTGCGTCTTTATTGTTCTTTTTTAGCCATGATGGAATTAGACACTGACATTGCCGCTCCAATTGCAGCATCCATATTGTAGTATTCCCATTCTGCAAATCGACCGAGTAAAAACAAATTGTGCGGTTCCAATGTTCTTTTCAATGCCAAAATCATTTCCCTGGTATCCTTCCCTTGAATGGGATAGGTGAAGGGAGTATAATGATGTGCTATATATCTTGGAGATAAAGGTATTATTTGTAAGTTCTTTAAAATATCCTCGTAAGAAATGGTATCGGTAAATTCAATGGTGCCACTGTATTTACCATCAGGATTGTTGGTGGACGAGAAATTTCCGGTGCAAATGATTCTGTGAGACAGATGGTCTTTATTTGGCATATAAATCCAACTATAGGGATTTGCCTTAATTTCACATAGTACTGAAGTTGTTCCGTGATATTGTAAATGATTGATAGGTTCAAGAAATGTGTCCATATCAATACCTTCAATGAATTGAGGCAATTGAGTGATATTGCCACAAAAGACAACAATATCAAAAGGTTCTCCGTTGATATGCCATCCATTCATGTCCTTTGAAATGGTGTTCACTTCCGAGTTATAACGGATATTCAGATTTTGAGCCAAACGGTCCGCAATATATTGTGATCCATTCTGTTTTGCATAATAGAAACTGCTGTGAACCATGCCCATCTCTTTGATGTGATGGATGTTGTTGAACATGATTTCTTCTACAGTCGGCATGGGCAGTTTCCCCTCCAACCAAGAAAGGGGAACATCTTTCAGGTTTTTACGCCATATTTTTTCATTATATGGTTTGAAATAGATGTCGTAAAGCGTTTTGCCAAACATTTGTTGCAGGAATTCCTCAAAATTATCAGGTGATTTAGGAGCTTGTTGTAGTCTGGACAGTAGTTCGGCAATAATCTGCTTGGTAAGATCTGCTGAAAGTTCATACAGGTGATTTTCAATAGGATATCCTATCATTGTATCAGACATTGAGATGACGGCATTACGCGGTGTTTTTGTGAATTCCAGATCTTTGTCAAAAAAATTCCAAAACCAGTCCAATACATCCTGTCGTTTTGAGTTGAAGACATGTCCGCCCACCAAATGGTATAGAAAACCTTGTTTCCGTTCACATCGTATTAGACCACCAGGCTTGTTTTCTTTTTCAAACACAACTACCTGGAACGAGTCCTTTAACATATTGGCGATTGAAAGTCCGGAGACACCGCCTCCTATTACAGCGATTTTTTTCTTAGTGTTTGTCATTTCCATTGTGATAGTTTGATAGGGTGAATGAAAAATGTGTTTTTTGGGAAATCTGTTAATAGCGTTTGAAGACTATTGTGATATTTTTCGTCAAAAACTTCCTTCTCGATAGTGGTGTTTTTTTTCTTGGTCATTACAATATCAGAGGATTCTTGAATTTTTTTTCTCGGATAAATTTGAGGGATTCCATGCATGGAGAGTTGCTCATCCGTTACTATCGATTCCGTGGAAAATATCAATGCTGTTGGTATAGCATATTCAACAAATAATCTTGTTGCGGCAAATGCTCCGCAATATGTGACAAAAGTAGGCATCACATCTTTTGTGATCAGTAGTATGTCACTATACCCCCAAACGAGAGGATATGTGATTTGTCGTTTCTTTTTATGAATTAACTCTTGAAGAATACCAATAGTCGCTCTAAGTCTTTTTTGTTTAATCATCAGTTTGAGACATTTGCGGAGATAATCACATTCCATGTCGTTTGTCCGTAGGTGATGATTTTCAAATAATTGTAATGCTTCTTTGCGTGATGGCAATATTTGGTCAACCTCAACACCCTTCTGTTTGATTGTGTATTGCTTAAATGCAGGACGTAAAATCAAATAATCATAAATTTCCCTAATATCTGAAATGAAACAATTGTTGTAACCTATTCCTGTGACCTCAAGTAAATTGTTTTCATTGATCGTGGGATGAAGGATCATATCATCGGCTACTACAAAGTAATGGGTGAAATCCAATTTTTTTATGTGATGATATGCCTGGGCGATATATGATTGGAAGTAATATGAGGATTCATAAACTGGTATTACATTTTCTTTAGTGCCATCATAAAAGGGCATTATGTGAAAGATATATGAGAATTTTCCTTCATATAATGCTTCAAGGCGTTCGATATTTTTGTCGTATCGATGGTTGTATAAAATTAGTAAAGCTATTTTTGTCATAAAATGTTCAAATAGTTGTTGTGCTTTTAGTTTNNTTAATTGCACATTCCCCCTCACTTCCTTTTCTGATTCATAGAAACGGATGGCGTCTTCTTCGTCCAATTCGAGTTCGATGATTTTTTCTACTCCGTTGGCACCGAGGATGACGGGGACACCGATATAGATGTCGTTCAGTCCGTATTCGCCTTCGAGGTAAGCACAGACGGGAAATACACGTTTCTGGTCGCAGACAATGGCTTCAATCATCTGGCAGATGGCCGCACCGGCAGCGTGCCAGCCGGATGTGCCCAATAGATGGATGATTTCATCGCCACCGAGGCGCGTGCGGGCTATGATTTCTTCAATTTCCTCTTCTCCCATCCATTGGCGCAAGGGTATACCACCGATGGTAGTGTAACGAGGCATGGGTACCATGGTGCTGCCGTGTCCTCCTAAGATGAGTGCTTGTATGTCTTTGGTGGATACATCCAATTTTTCTGACAGGAAAGATTTATATCGTGCAATGTCCAATAATCCAGACATACCCATCACCCGGTTTTTGGGGAATTTGGAGGTGGTATAAGCGCAGTAACACAGAACGTCCAAGGGATTTGACACGACAATAATGATGCCTTCCGGGGAGTGTTCCGCTACTTGTGCTACCACCTTGTTGATGATGCCAGCATTAGTGGTAATCAAGTCGTTGCGCGACATGCCAGGCTTACGGGCTACACCCGAGGTGAGTACTACAATGTCGGAGTTGTCTGTGGCACTGTAATCGTTGGTTACCCCTGTGATTTTGGTGTCGAAACGCTGAATGGCGGCAGATTGGCGCATGTCCAAGGCTTTGCCTTCTGCCACGCCAGACACAATGTCCAGGAGCACAATCTCATTGACCAGGCCTCGTTGGGCGAGGGTATAGGCGCAACTTGTTCCTACTGATCCGGCTCCGATTATCGATACTTTGCTCATATTTTAGTTCCTTCTTTAATGCTAACTATTCAATAAAAACAATCCTGCTTAAAGCGTGTATCAAATCATAGCCGTCCCAAACCAAGGTAAAGTCCATGGATTTGCCCATGGGAACAAAGCGATCGATGCCTTGGGGATGGTCCTCATTGACAAATTTCACAATCTGTTCACGGGTCAAACCGTAATAAGTTACCGTCTGGCTCTTGTTGGTGGCAATAGGCAAAAGGTCTGTCAAGCTTTGGGCGTCATATTCGTAAAAGAAACCGCTGTTGTAGCGATAGTCCATAATGCCCAAATAGAGCTTATCCATTTGGATGCGGGTGAGTAACGGCTGTTCAACAGTCACTCCTGCCAGTTCTAAATTAGCAGCAGCCTTGTAGAGGGCATTAATCTTACCAATGGTCTGTACTGGTGCTATGTTGTAATGCTCTTGAGCGTATGACAACACTTTCTTCCAGAAGAGTTCTTTTGCCTCTGCTTTTTTCTTACCTAACCATACGATAATACGCGGTGCTGTACAAGCGTTTTGGTCGGAGAAGTAGGTGTCGTTATAGAAGTTCTGCACCATCTTATCCTGATCGTCTGCTTCCAAGAAACGGTCTCCCTCAATAACTGCAAATGAATATCGGTCGGCAAAGTTCACTTCATTGGCACGGGGTTGTAAAGGCGACTGTCGAATTTCGGCAATGGTGGCATCACCGCCCCAAACCACACGGCTATGGCAAATGGCGGAGAAATGGTCGGTAATTTCCTTGATAGGCGGATATTTTACAAAACAGATGTAGGGAGCCATATCCTTATGGGTAGTTTCCAACAATTCACGCACACTGTCACTGATAATTTGCACTTGCGGAAAGTCTTTGGCGGGCAAACGCACAATGTTGGCATTACCAGCCAACAAACCAGCGGCAAAACTGAATGCACAGTTCACAGGTACATTGCTCGGAGTGCTATGGAACACAATACCACGACCCAAACGACGTTCCAAATCATGATAGCTTTCTTTCTCTTTCAGCAGAGCAGCCTTACGGCACCAGAACCCAAAGGTCATTACATCTGAGAAAGCTCTTCCTTTTTTCATCACCAGTTTGGAAAGGTCATTGAAAAAAGAAATAACAGGTTCTGCAAATGGAGGTAATGCAGGAACAGAAGGCATCTGCTCGATGGTCTTGTCATCACCAATCACAAATTCCAAACCAGATAATTTTCCGAATTTGGCAGCGTAGGTGTCAGAGCAGCCACGAATCTCTGCATTCTTGATACGACCGATGATGTGGAAGTATTTGCCTTTGCGTCCGCAAGGGCAATCATCCTCGCCTACAATATAGCCTTCATCTTCAGTGAGTAACACATGGCCGGGATAACTTTTAGGGAGAACGGAAACCACCTCGATGATACCCTTTTCACCATTTTTGGCCACTGAGAAATCATGAGGATTGCGGATAATGACATCTGAGAAGTTGGATGCGTGCAGATGACCACGTTCACACTCAATATAGATGGTACCGGTCTGTTCCACCATACCATAGTAGTCGTGAACATTCTCCACCTTGATGCCACAAACATCATTCAGGCACTGTTTGAACTGGTCAGTTGACACGGATTCGGCGATTAATTTTTTCCATCCGCCTCCATGAATCAGTACTCCTTTCGACAAATCGGGCTTGTAGCCGCTTTCTTTCAGTTTCTTGTAAAAATGCTGCCAAATCATAAAGGTGAAACCAAAGAGGAAGATGGTTTCATCCTTATGCTCTTCCAAGAAGGCTTTCATTCCATCCACATCCAGTTCCATATTCTCGTCCAGGGCATACATACGTTTGCTGCCAAACATAGAGAAGCCTAGGATGCCAGCACCGCGGGCGGAGAACATATTGCGGTCTTTCACCACATTGCTGGAATCGAGGATGATCATAGGAACTCGTTTGTTTCCCAGCAGTGAAGACACGATTTTGGTCAGTGTTTTGGTTTGATTGGCTGAGGTTTCACGGTCAAGATAAATCTTGGATACTTTCTGTCCAGTGGTTCCTGATGAGGTCATAGTCTTGACGACCTCATCCTCCGCCACACTTCGAAGTGTCAAGTCCTTGAACAGACTGACCGGCAGATAGGGCAAATCCTCATAATGTTTTACCTTGTTGACATCCACACCCGTGGCATCCAGCATCTTGCGATACTCCTCGCTATGCTCATAATGATATTTGGACAGGTTGACCAAATATTCATCCAAAACTTTATGCTTTTCTTCTTTTCCTAAGGAATAAGGAGCAATCTCCAATAATTCTTCCAAAGTCATATTTCAACAAATTATAAATCGTCAACTATCAATTATCAATTAAATCATCGCTTGCATGGCGGGATAATCAATCTTACCCGAGCTCTTCACGGGAATGGCATCAATCACACGCACTTCAAAAGCTTTGGGGTTGAAGCCTGTTTTTTCAGCCAAGAGTTTGATGATGGTTTCTTCAAGGCCTTGCTCTGTGACAAAGATAGTTATCTTGTCATCCACTCCTACGCAAGCGCAGCTTGTCGTAATTGATTTCACCATCTGCTCAGTAGCGTCAAGATTGCAGCGGTTGCCCCACACTTTCACAAAGCGTTTCATACGGCCAGTGATATAGTAGAAGCCGTCAGCATC